>Ga0207648_10003832_pt1 | contig 15709 bp, 11 predicted proteins | sample KBSMisM32_FD_184310 | JGI IMG/M metagenome (GOLD analysis project Ga0207648, IMG submission 184310) | Miscanthus rhizosphere microbial communities from Kellogg Biological Station, Michigan, USA - KBS Miscanthus M3-2 (SPAdes) (version 2) | ecosystem: Host-associated > Plants > Roots >...
GAACGGGACCTGGCTCGACAAGACCGCGATTCCGGCAGACAAGCCCGGTTACTCGCTGCGCCTGGCGATGACCGATCTGACTGAACAACGCCTGCGCGACATCCTGCAGGCTGCCGCGGCGACCTCCGGGCATGAGCCGACTTCGCTCGAGGGCAAGGTTGGCGCGTTCTACAAGTCTTTCATGGATGAAGCGCATGTCGATGCGCTCGGGGCAAGGGCCATCGCCGGGCAACTCGACGCCGTGCGCAAGGCGAAATCGCGGGATGAACTGGCGGCGCTGATGGGACGGACGACCGTCGATTTTGAAGGGTCGCTGTTCGCATTCGGCTCGGACGTCGATCTGAAGGATCCCAAGCGCTACGCCATTTATGCCGGTCAGGGCGGACTGGGTTTGCCCGATCGGGACTACTATCTGAAGGCAGATTTCGCCAGGCAGAAGGCAGCCTACGAATCCTATGCCGCGAAGCTGCTGGAATTGCTTTCCTGGAAGAATCCGGAAAAGGCAGCGAAAGACGTCGTCGCCTTCGAAACGAAAGTTGCGGAAGCAAGCTGGACCAAGGCGCAACAGCGCGACATCAACGCGATCTACAACCCGATGACGATTGCCGAACTGGCTGCATTTGCGCCGGGCTTCGCCTGGCCGGCATTCCTGAAGCAGGCGCAACTCGGCGATCTCAAACGCATCATCGTCACCGAGAAAAGCGCGGTCCCGAAGCTCGCCGCAATCTACGCGCAAACGCCGGTCGAGACGCTGAAAGCCTGGCAGGCCGTGCGCGTGGCGGACAACGCCGCGTATTACCTTTCGGCGCCGTTCGCCGATGCCTGGTTCGACATGCACAACAAGACACTCTCGGGCCAGCAGGCCCAGACCGCGCGCTGGAAGCGCGGCGTGCATGCGGTTTCGGGCGGCGATTACCTGACCGGCGAGCGCGTCGATACGTTCGGCAATCTTGGTTGGGCGGTCGGCCAGCTCTATACGGCAAAATATTTTCCGCCGCAGTCCAAGGCCAAGATCGAAGAGCTCGTGGCGAATCTGAAGGCGGCGTACCACACGAGGATCGAAAAGCTCGACTGGATGGGCGCCGCGACGAAGCAGGAAGCGTTGAAAAAACTGGAAACGTATACGATCAAGGTCGGCTACCCCGATCATGCACGCGATTATTCCGCCGTCGTCGTCCGTGACGACGATCTGATCGGCAATGTGACGCGCGCCGCCGCGGCAGACTGGTCGTTCTACGTCTCGCGCTTGAACGGGCCGGTCGATCGGATGGACTGGAGCATGACGCCGCAAACCAACGATGCCTACAACGGCTCACTGCGCGACATCGTGTTCCCCGCCGGAATCCTGCAACCGCCGATCTTCGACCCGAACGCCGATCCGGCGATCAACTACGGCGGTGTCGGCGGCATCATCGGTCACGAACTGACGCACGGTTTCGACGACGAGGGACGCAAGATCGACGCCGACGGGGCGTTGCGTGACTGGTGGACGGCCGAAGACGGCAAGGCCTTCGAAGCACGAGCCAAGCTGCTCGGCGCGCAATACTCGGCGTTCGAGCCGCTGTCCGGAGTGCATATCAACGGCGACCTGACCATGGGCGAGAACATCGCCGACCTCGGTGGACTCACGCTGGCCCTCGCCGCATATCACGAATCCCTTCGTGGAAAGCCGGCGCCGGTTCTGGATGGCTATACCGGCGACCAGCGCGTGTTCATCGGTTGGGCGCAGGCGTGGCGTGGCAAGTTCAGCGACGATTTCGTGCGTCGCCAGGTCGTCAGCGATCCGCATTCGCCGCGGCAATTCCGCGTGAACGGCCCGGTGCGCAATATCGATGCGTGGTACGAACTGTTCGGCATCAAGGCCAGCGAGAAGTTGTATCTGGCGCCGGATGCGCGCGTGCGCATCTGGTGAGCTGTTGGAGGGCCTGCCGTTGATTCCGGCTTCCGAATTCTGCGGCCGGAAGACGAGGCTCATGCTGGTATCCCGCTGGCGGCTCTGAAGTCCGTTCGCTCACGGCCTTGATTCGGGCAGTTTCGGCGTGCTATCTATAGCGCTGCTACAAATACAAGGCCGCTACATGAAAGTTTCAAGTGATGCTTTAGATGAGCGCCTCGAACTGGCCAGCCGCATCCGCTCGGCCCGGCGTGCCGCGAAGATGTCGCAGACTGCGCTGGCCGAGCGCGTCGGCGTCACACCGAGCGCGGCAGCGCAGTGGGAACATCCCCACGGCACCAGTCCAGGACTGCACAGGCTCCAGGCTATCGCGTCTGCAACCGGGGTGACGTTTCAGTGGCTGGCCATCGGCAGCGGTGAACGGCGCCGCAAGCAGATTCAGACCGACGAAGCGGTGCCGGCGCTGAAACTCGAGGTATTCGCGCACGACAGCACCGAGGAAACCCTGCTGCAGCGATTTCGAACCTTGTCGCCGCGCGCCAGACAGTTGCTGAGCGGCTTTCTGGACGAGTTGAAGCCGGGCCGGCGCTGAGTTCCGGTGTTATTAGCGTCGCTACGAATTTAGCGATCTTGCCAAGCCCGTAGAAAAAAGCGACCTTTCAATCGCAATCAGTCTTTGGGTCCGGCGGCGCGCGGAATGTGCCAGGGCATACAGGGAGCGTATCCGGGGCCCGGGGGGGCTTGCTACGCCGCCAGGGATGGTGGCGTTCTTATTTGCGGCCCTCTCGCGACATCCGTGCGACTTCATCCGGCTCACGATTCCGTGCGCGACAGCATGTTCGCATCGCGCACGATCACCCAGCGGCCGGACTGTTTCTGCAGCAACGACAGCACGTCGCCAGCGCGCTTGATCGACGCGCCGCCGTTGCGCGGCGAGACGACGACGGTCAGGCGATTCCAGCAATAGGCCCAATCGCCCAGGATCCTGATCTCCTGGATTTCGCTGCTCGCGTCGATGTCGACGTCGCTAATTGCTTTCTGTGCGGCGGCGAAACCTGCGCGGCCGCGCATCGGCGGTTGGCCGGGCTGCAGGAAGACGACATCTTCCGCCATCAGGCTCAAGACGACTTCGCTGTCGCCGGCCTTGCTCGCACGAAGCCAGGTATCGATCAGCTCGCGGATGGCATTTTCGTCGGGCGACATATTGCTCAGCTCCATGTGCGGATTTCGTGATGGCGCTCGCGTACGCCCGAATCATTCCAGCGTGGTAAAAAACCGATCGGTCCGCGGCCGATACCAGCGCTCGGCGTCGAGCGAATAGGCGACTTTGAACGCGCGGCCGACGATGCTTTCGCGCGGCACCCACCCGATGTAACGCGAATCCTTGCTGTTGTCGCGGCTGTCGCCGAGTGCCATATAGAAGCCTTCCGGCACGGTTGTTGGCCCGAAGGAACGTATCGCCAAATGCTGCGGCAGCTTCATGATCGCGTGCGGGCGGCCTTCGAGTTTCTCGATCAGATAGTGATGATCCTGGCGACGCGTGGCGCCGGGCAAATCCTTGTCGGCGGCAGCGAACGCCGAGTCGTAGTCGGTCGCCACGCCATTGATCATCAACACGTCGTCACGCATCTCGATCGTGTCGCCCGGCAAGCCGACGATACGCTTGACCAGGGTCGCGCCATCCTCGGGCGAGGAGAAGATCGCTATGTCGCCGCGTTGCGGATCGCTGCCGCGCGTCAGGCGCGTTGTCGTGAACGGTATGCGCAGACCATATGCCGACTTGTCGACGAGGATGCGATCGCCCTCGACGATCGTAGGATTCATCGAGCCGCTCGGCACGTACATCCAGTCCGCGACGGCGGAGCGGAACACGATCATCAGGACAAAGAACGCCAGCAACGCTTTGTTGGCTGCAAGCGAATGGGCAACTCGCTGACGTAATGACATCGATATTCCTCGGCCGACGGACTTGCGACGAAAAGACAGTTGCCGTTCGGGTTTAGTTCCGGCTGGCTGAGCAAGAGCGCGGTTTCGCGGCAGCGCGCAGTGGGTCTGAAAGCGCGCGACCCCACGGGAAAACGGCTGTACCCAACAAGAAAGACGATTGCGGCAGAGCCGCTCGGTCCATTCTTGCAACGATTCGAATATAAAGCGACAAATCTCCCACGTTTCTGGCACTATCGAACGGCGCCAAGCAGTTCGGGCCAGGGGAGCCAGGACGTCCTCAGTTCCGGCTCGCCAACGGCATCCGAACAGCGTGCGCATGACCCGCAACCGCATCCTACAGGGGGATCGCTATGGGACGCTTCGCATTTGTCTTTTTTGGCGCGTTAATCGCGTCGTCGTTGTCGGCCGTCGAGCCGACCAATCAGTGGTATCTGCGCGGACCGGAGGGCGGCTTCGCCAATCGCCTTTCGATCGACTCAAGCGGCCAGCTCACGGCCGGCGGCATAGCAGGCATGTTTCGCTATGACACCGACACGAGCACCTGGAGTTATGCCAGCGCGGGGATGCCGACGCCGATCGTCTTTGACATCGCCGAGACGACCGGCGCGACTTTCGTCAATTCCGGCGGTTACCTTGCTCGCACGACCAACGGTGGCGACACCTGGACAAACCTCAGCGGCGGCCTCGTCGTGGGAGGACAATTAAGTTCCATTGCCACTACGCCAGCGGCGCCTTCGCGCGTCTTCGCTGCCGGTAATCCGTTGGGCATCCTGCGCAGCGACAATCTTGGAGCGACCTGGACCACGGTGATCCCCTCAGGTGCGCAAGTCGAACTGATGAGGGTCTCGCCAACCGACGCCAATTTGTGGTTCGTCGGCCCGAGTGCAGACGCCGCTGACAACCCAGGCGCGGGCCAGCTGTTCCGTACGCCGGACGGCGGCACAAATTTCGCATCGATCGCTTCTGGTGGTTCGCAGAACTTCCCGATGCAGTTCATCGACGTGGCGCAGGATCCATTCAACGCCAACCGCATCGTGGCCCTTGCGGCGCCCACGTGGCTGACGGACAAGTCCCAAGGCGGCGAGGTCTGGGTGTCGCAGGACGCGGGTGCCAGCTGGGGCAGCGGAGCAAATATCAACAATTTCCAGCTTGCTCCTGATCCTGCTCCCGGAGGCGAACCACGAGCCGTGCTTTTCGACAAGTTCACGCAGAACACCGTGTACTTCGCCACGACCTGGGGGGTATGGAAGAGCAGTGGCGGCAATGCGGCCGTGTTGTCGAGTGCGGGAATGCTGCAAATGGGACCGCGTTCTCCGAGCCTCGTCCAGCCTTACGACGAAGTTAAGCAGCTCGTCCAGGCGAACGATGCGAACCACACCTTGTATGCGGCCACGAGCAGCGGCGGTATCTACAAGAGTACGAATGGCGCCGCGAGCTGGACCGCCATCAACGACGGTTACACCGGCCTGACTGTCCGCATGTTCGCGTTTCAGCCCAACAGCAGCACAGTGCTTGCCGGATCGGCCGATCCGTCGAATACGGGTGGGGTGTATCGCAGCACGGACTTCGGCACCAGCTGGACGCGCTCCTCCGCGGGGATGAATGCAGCCGCAATTCGCGGGCTTGCGTTTTCACCGACCAGTCCGAACATCGTGCTCGCGGGAGGGTTCAAGCAGTCGCGTGTTGGGGGCGAAAACAGCAAAGGTCTGTGGCGGAGCACCGATGGCGGCCAAGTCTGGACCAAGCTCACAGATCCGGGACTGTACTCGAATCCGGTTCGTATCGTGGTGTTCGACCCGGGCGATGGCAATCGGGTGCTCGCTGCATCGGAGCTGCGCGTCAACATCAGCGCCGACGCCGGACAGACCTGGATCAATTCCGAGGACTCGCCCGGATCGTTCGGCGGCCTTCCGTTTGCCAACAATCCGGACCTCATTCTGCTCGGCCTGGCGGCTGGCCCAAAGTCCGGTGGCGGCACGCGTTTTTACGCCACGTTTTTCAACAATCTTTCGGCGGGCTCGCCCCTGCCGACCGCCTGCCAGAACGCACCGAGTCTGCCGTGCAAGGGTGGCGTCTATTTCAGCGATGACGGTGGTTCTAATTGGACGCGAGGCACAGGCGTGAGCGGCGACTCCGCTTCCTATCTGTCCGTGGGGGCAACAGCAGGCACGGTATACGTTTCTCAAACCATCGCCGGTGGTTATCCCGGCGGCGTATACAAATCCACAGATTATGGCGCGACTTGGGCCGACAGCTCGACTGGGCTCCCTTGCCGTTACAACTTCACGGTGGCGGCCGACCCATCCGATCCCCAGGTTGCATGGACGGGATGCGCCTATACCGACGTCGCGCATCCAGGCGGCATCTTTCGCAGCAATGACGCCGGCGCGTCATGGGTGCCCTATGGACGAGGCCTGCGTATCCCGGCGATTTCATGGTTGACTGTCGATCCTGCCGCCGCCGGCCACGTGCTCGCGGGCGGGGCGGAAGGCATTCATGAAATGTATTTCGCGCCTGACGCCGACCAGGATGGCATACCAGACTCCGAGGAAGGTGCATTCGGCGACGTGCCCGGCGACGCGAATGGCGATGGAACACAGGATGCGACCCAGGCCGACGTGGCGAGCACCGGTACACCGGCGGGTCCGCTAGCGCCAGCGCGCGTTTCCGCCACGACCGTGGGTGGCGACTACGTCGTCGTCGAAATCGATCAGCTGGCCGCGCATTCCGGCAGCTGTGCACGCGTGTCGGACCTCGCGTTGATTCCGAGCGATCAGGTACCGCTGTCCAATCGCATGCAGCAGACGGCCCCGACAATTCGCTTCATCCTGCCGGATTGTCAAATGGCGACGGTGAAGATCCGCTACAGCGCAGTGACTGGCTACATCAACGGCGTGCTCGGCAGCTACAGCCCGAGGGTGCCCGGCGATGCCACGACGCTCGCGTGGGGCGCGTTCGATCAAAGCAAGGCCAGTCTGGATGACGGCGGCTTGTGGATCGTGCAGCTCGATCAGAATTCGTACGGCAACGTGTACGCACCGGACACTGGCGCTATCCTGTTCCAGGGCGCTCCGGGCAACGACACGCTGTTTGGCAACGGATTCGAGTTACCGTAGGGACGCGTACTTTCAGGTTGCGCGGGTAAAACAAAAACGGCCGGAACGCAATGTTCCGGCCGTTTCTTTATCGCCAGGGATTGCGCGTATGCCGGAAATGCAGGAGCAATTTCCGGCTTCGTGCGTCCGCGCCGCTTCGATTATTTCGCCTCGGCCATCTTCTTGAGGTTGTCGAGCCCCGCCTGATAGACGGCACTGATCGTGTCGGTCGCGGCCTTGTCGTTCTCATTGTCGGCCGGCTTGTCGCCGACGTTCTTGCGCTTGAAGTCGCCTGACCACGTGACCGTTGCCTTGCCGGCGCCGGCAGCGGTCACGGCAAAGTTCGACGTGTAACTGCTGACCGGGAGTACGCCCTCGAGTATCGAGTACTTGAACAGGCGCGCGTCCGAATTGTAGGCGAGCAGCTTTTCCTTGATTGTTCCGCCGTCTTTCAGCGTGAGCAGACGAACGGCTCCAACCTTGTTGTTCGTGCCCGAGACGATCTCGTCCTTGGCGACTGCAGGATGCCACGTGTTCAAGCCATCGAAATTCTTGACCACGTCCCATACTTTTGCGGCATCGGCATCGATCGTGACCGATTTGGTTACGTGAAGTGCGTTCGCCGCCGCAAAGCTGTAGCCTGGCGCCAGCAGCGACAATGCAAGCGCAAATGCGCTGATCGTTTTCATCGTTCGGTTCCTCGAGTGATGGAGGGGGTGCGCCAAATCCATGTTTGCCTTGGCGCCCCATTCGGGGATCGAAGATGTTTCCAGACCGGCCAAGGCTTGCGCTCGCAACAAGCGTAGCGCATTCCAGCCAGTTGCAAGAGAGCGGCTGCGGACCGTGCCGTTTTCGTGACACTACGGCGCTCCGTGGTGCGTCGCTACACCGCCTCGAATATCCCCGCCGCGCCCATGCCCGTGCCGATGCACATCGTCACCATGCCGTACTTCTGCTTGCGCCGGCGCAGGCCGTTGATCAACGTGGCGATGCGCACGGCGCCCGTTGCGCCGAGCGGATGGCCGAGCGCGATCGCTCCGCCGAGCGGATTGATCTTGTCCGGATTCAGGCCGATGTCCTTGATCACGGCCAGCGCCTGCGCGGCGAACGCTTCGTTGAGTTCGATCCAGTCCAGGTCATCCTGCTTGATGCCGGTTTGCGCGCAGACTTTCGGAATCGCCGCTTTCGGGCCGATGCCCATGACTTCGGGCGGAACGCCGGCGACGGCAAAGCCGACGAAGCGGGCCAGCGGCGTGAGACCGTAATCCTTGATCGCCTTTTCGCTGGCCAGCAGAACGGCGCCGGCGCCGTCGGACATCTGCGAGGAATTGCCGGCCGTCACGCTGCCGCCAGCGCGAAACACCGTCTTGAGCTTGGCCAGCGCATCGAGCGTCGTACCCGCGCGCGGCCCTTCGTCATTCTTCACGACGCGCGCATCGTCCACGACAGTGCGCTTGTTCAAGTCGGGGTAGCGATCTGCCAGCGTGTATGGCGCGATCTCGTCGGCGAATTCTCCGGCGGCGATCGCGGCGAGCGCCTTGGCGTGGCTGGCGACGGCGAACGCGTCCTGCTGCTCGCGCGTGACCTGCCACTGTTCGGCGACCTTCTCGGCCGTGATGCCCATGCCATAGGCGATGCCGATGTGCTCGTTCTGGTAGATACCCGGATTGAACACCGGGTGATAACCCATCATCGGCACCATGCTCATGCTTTCGGTGCCGCCGCCGATCATCAGGTCGGCCTCGCCGAGGCGAATGCGGTCGGCCGCCATTGCCACCGCCTGCAAACCTGAAGAACAGAAGCGGTTGATCGTCACGGCCGAAACGACGTTCGGCAGTCCTGCCAGCAGCATGGCGATGCGCGCGACGTTCATGCCTTGCTCTGCTTCCGGCATCGCGCAGCCGATCACCGCGTCGTCGATCCGCGATTTGTCCACAGAGGGACATTTGGACAATGCGGCATTGACTGCAAAGGCCAGCAGGTCGTCCGGACGCGTGTTGCGGAACACGCCGCGTGGGGCCTTGCCGACCGGGGTGCGCACGGCGGCGACGATGTAGGCGTCCTGGATTTGCTTGGTCATGGCGTTGTCTCGTATAAAAAAGGCGATTTGGACGCGGATTACGCGGATCAACACGGATGGAGAAAGTGCTGCTGAGATAAATATTCTCTATCCGCGTTTGTCCGTATTAATCCGCGTGATCCGCGTCAAAAATCTCGCGTTCTCGTTTCAATTTCTCAACGGCTTGCCAGTTGAGAGGGTGTGCGCAATCCGCTCCTGCGTCTTCGGCATCTGCGCGAGCGCAACGAAATGCTTGCGCTCAAGGTCGAGCAGCCATTGCTCGTCGACGGTCGAGCCGCGTTCGATCTGGCCGCCGCAGAGCGTGTCGGCAATCCGGCTCGCGATCTCGACGTCGTGCGGCGAAACGAAGCGTCCCTCGACCATGTTGACGAGGCTGGCCTTCAACGTCGCCGTGCCGACATCGCCGGCGACCGGGATTTGCCGCGCCGGCGGCGGCGGTCGCCAGCCGGACTCGGCCAGTGCGTTCGCTTCAACCTTGGCGACGTACAGTAGTTCGTTCGCGTGGAATACGACGACGTCGCTCGGCCGCAGCAAACCCATTTCCTTTGCATCGAGCGCGCTGGCCGATACCTTGGCCATCGCGACGGTCTCGAAATAGCTCTTCAGTTGCGTGAACACGTCGCCGCCGACGGCGTTCTGGGCAGCTCGAATCGCTATCTCCTTCAAGCCACCGCCGGCCGGCAGCAGACCGACACCGGCTTCGACCAGGCCGATGTAGCTTTCCAGCGCCGCGACGGTGCGGGCCGAATGCATCTGGAACTCGCAGCCGCCACCGAGCGCCAGGCCGCGGATCGCGGCGACGACCGGCACCAGCGAGAACTTGATGCGCATGGCGGTTTGCTGGAAGCGGTTCACGAAACCTTCGAACTCGGCAATTTTTCCGGCCTGCAGCGAGCCGACGGCTTCGCTGAGGTTGGCGCCGGCGCTGAACGGCTCGCTGTCGTGCCAGATCACCAAGGCCTTGAAATTGCGTTCGGCTTCATCGACGGCACGATGGATGCCCTCGATAACGCCGGAGCTGATCGTATGCATCTTGGTCTTGAACGACAGGATCGCGATATCGTCGTCGCCCAGGTTCCACAGACGCGCGTCGTCGTTTTCGAAGACGGTGCGGCCCTTGTCGACCGGCGTGCCGATGACGATTTCCGGGTAGAGCTGGCGCTTGTACACCGGCGCGCCCGAAGGCGGAACCTGCGCGCCGGTTGCGGCGGAGTAGGAGCCTTGCGCGTCATGCACGCCGGTGCGGCCGAGTTCGGTTGCCCACGCCGGCAGTGGCGCCTTGGCCATGGCCTTGCCCGCAGCAATATCTTCGGCGATCCATTTCGCGACGTCGGACCAGCCGGCTGCCTGCCAGGTTTCGAACGGCCCGAGCTGCCAGCCGTAGCCCCAGCGCATCGCGAAGTCGATGTCGCGCGCGCAAGCGGCGATGTCCGCGAGGAAATAGGCGGCATAGTGGAAAAGGTCGCGGTGCACCGCCCACAGGAACTGGGCCTGGGGATCCGCGCTCGCGCGCAGCTTGGCAAATTTTTCGGCGGGGGATCTGATCTTCAGGATCGCCGCCACCTCGTCGCTGACCTGTCCGGTCTGTGCCACGTAGTCTGCCTTGGCCGGGTCGAGGACGAGTATGTCCTTGCCGACCTTGCGGAAGAAACCGGCGCCGGCCTTCTGGCCGAGGGCGCCTTTCGCGATCAGCGCCTGCACGACCGCTGGCGCCTTGAAGTATTCGTGCCACGGATCGTCCGGCAGCGCGTCGTCCATCGTCTTGATGACGTGGCCCATCGTGTCGAGGCCGACGACGTCGGACGTGCGGTAGGTCGCGCTCTTCGGGTGCCCGATCGCAGGTCCGGTCAGGGCGTCGACGACATCGAAGCCGAGCTTGAACTGTTGCGTGTGGTACATCGTGCACAGCATCGAAAACACGCCGATGCGGTTGCCGATGAAATTCGGTGTGTCCTTCGCATGGACCACGCCCTTGCCGAGCGCCGTGGTGAAGAAAGCCTCGAGTCCGTCGAGCACCGCGCGATCCGTGTCGTTGCACGCGATCAACTCGACCAGATGCATGTAGCGCGGCGGGTTGAAGAAATGGACGCCGCAGAACCGATGATGCAGGCTCTTGTCAAGTACATCCGCCAAGGCATTGATACTCAAGCCGGATGTGTTGCTCGCAAGCACCGCGTTCGGGCCCACGAATGGGCCGATCTTCGAATAAAGGTCGCGCTTCCAGTCCAGGCGCTCGGCGATCGCCTCGATGACCAGGTCGCACTCGGCCAGTAGAGGCAGATGCTGATCATAGTTCGCCGGAATGATCGAAGCGGCACGCGATTTGTCGGCAAGCGGCGCGGGCGAGAGCTTCTTCAGGTTCTCGATTGCCCTGAGCACGATTCCGTTCGGATCACCTTCCTTGGCAGGCAGATCGAACAGTACGGTTTCGACGCCGGCATTTACCAGGTGGGCCGCGATCTGCGCGCCCATGACGCCCGCACCGAGAACGGCGGCCTTGCGGATGCGTAGGGAAGTGGATGGCATCGGAACTCCAGATGAAAGAAGGGCTGAGGGCCGAGGGCTGAGGGCTGAAGATCAAGAGCGGCGCAGGACGGTGGGGCTTTGCAGCCCTCAGCCCTGAGCCCTCAGCCCTGCTGCGGCAAACTTGATCAGGTGATTTGCGGCGAGGTCGCGGTGCTGCTGCTCCGAGACGCCGCGGCGTTTGATCACGCCGAAATCGGCCATCGCGTAAGTCAGGGCGCCACTGACGATGTCGAGCCGCCAGTACAGTTCCTGCTTGTCCAGGTGCGGCAGGAAGCGGGCGAAATCGGCGACGAATTCCTTCAGCACGTGGCTGTAGTTGTCATGCAGGAACTTGCGCAGGCGCTCGTTGTGCTCGGCGTAGGCGCGGGCCAGAACGCGCACGAAGGCCGCGCCGCCATGGTCGTCTCCGGTCAGGGCGAGGGCAGGGCGCACAAACGCGTCCAGCGTGTCTTCCAGGGCGTAACCGGGCTTGGCGCGCACGTGGGTGAGCGCTGCCAGCCGGTCGCTGTTGAGGCCATCCAGCCGGCGCCGGAAGACCTCGTTGATGAGATTTTCCTTCGAGCCGAAGTGGTAGTTGACGGCGGCGAGGTTGACCTGCGCCGCGGAGGTCACCTGACGCAAGGAAGCGCCGGCAAATCCGTGCTTGGCGAACAGCACTTCTGCCGCGCCAAGGATGCGTTGCTTGGTGGAGAACAGCTCGATGGTCAAGGTCCCATGCCTGACTTGCGAAGCAAACCCGCTCACCTTCCGAGTACTCTTCCCCGAGCGGGCATGAAGGATTGGGGCAACGCTCAAACGACTGTTTGAATACTACCCGGCAGCACGATCTACGGTCAATCGCATCAGCTTAGCACCGGGCGCAGTCCCGCCGGACCCGCGGCTACTCAAAAATCGCGTGAAGGTCAATTAGAATTCGCACAGAAATTGCTGCGTAAGTCCACGGTTTTGCCCCGGATTCGGTGTTAACATCGCGCCCGGCGATACAATGTCCCGTTTTTGACACCCCACCTTTTGAGAGACCAGAAAATGGCGCTGGAGCGCACCCTTTCGATCATCAAACCCGATGCCGTCGCAAAAAACGTCATTGGCGAAATCTATTCACGTTTCGAAAAAGCCGGACTGAAGGTTGTCGCGGCGAAGATGAAGCAATTGTCGCGCGCGGAAGCCGAAGGATTTTATGCGGTGCATCGCGAGCGCCCGTTCTTCAAGCCGCTCGTCGATTTCATGATCTCCGGCCCGGTGATGATCCAGGCGCTCGAAGGTGACGGAGCGATTGGCAAGAATCGCGACCTGATGGGCGCGACCGATCCGAAGAAGGCCGCCGCCGGAACGATCCGCGCCGATTTCGCGCAGTCGATCGACGCCAACGCCGTGCACGGATCCGACGCGCCGGAAACTGCACAAGTGGAAATTGCGTACTTTTTCTCCGGCACGGAACTTTGCTCTCGCTGAGCAGAAACCGACACTCGTGACCACCGCCAAAGTCAATCTGCTCGACTACGACCGCAAGGGGCTGCGCGAACTGTTCGCGTCGCTCGGCGAAAAGCCGTATCGCGCCGAGCAGGTGATGAAGTGGATTTATCATCATCACGCTACTGACTTTTCGTCGATGACGGATGTCGGCAAGGCGCTGCGCGAGAAGCTCGAAGCCGTCGCCGAGATCGTGCCGCCGAAGACGCTGTTCGAAAAACAGGCGGCCGATGCCACGTACAAGTGGCTGCTCGGCATGGACGGCGGCAACGCCATTGAAGCGGTGTTCATTCCGGAATCGACGCGTGGCACGTTGTGCGTTTCCTCGCAGGTCGGCTGCGGACTGAATTGCACGTTCTGCTCGACCGGCACGCAGGGGTTCAACCGCAACCTGTCGGCTGCCGAAATCATCGGCCAGGTGTTCGTCGCGGCCAAGCACATGGGCAACGTCCCGCATCGGCAGCGCAAGCTGACCAATGTCGTGATGATGGGAATGGGCGAGCCGTTGCTGAACTTCGACAACGTCGTGCGCGCGATGAGCGTGATGCGCGACGATCTTGGCTTCGGCCTGGCGAACAAGCGCGTCACTTTGTCGACGGCGGGCCTCGTGCCGATGATCGACAAGCTCGGGGACTGCAGCGATGTCTCGCTGGCCGTGTCGCTGCATGCGCCGAACGACGAACTGCGCACGCAACTGGTGCCGCTCAACAAGAAATATCCGATCGCCGAGCTGCTTGGCGCGTGCCAGCGCTACGCCGCGCGACGCCCGCGCACGTCGATCACGTTCGAATACACGATGCTCAAGGGCATCAACGATCACCCGGAGCACGCGCGCCAACTGGTCAAGCTGATGCGCCAGCTGCCGAGCAAGGTCAACCTGATCCCGTTCAATACTTTTACCGGCACGCAGTACGAGCGGTCCGACGAAGACGTGATCCGCGCGTTCCAGAAGCAGCTGCTGGATTCCGGCGTGCTGACGATGGTGCGGCGCACGCGCGGCGACGATATCGATGCGGCTTGCGGCCAGCTCAAGGGCCAGGTCCTCGATCGCACCCGCCGCCAGGCAGAATTCCGCAGCAAGATCGAGCAGGGCTCGCGCCATGCGGCATGACGTGCGCGGCGTTCTGGCCTTCGCGGTCGCCATGGCGGCGTGCTCGTCGCAGCAGACCGTGATCCAGCCGGTGCCGCAGGAGAACAAGTCGACGGTCAAGGAAAATCCGGAAGAAACGAAGAAGCATGCAGCCGAAGTCTGGGTTCAGCTCGGCCAGCATTACCTCGAACTCGGCAAATACGAGATCGCCAAGGAAGATCTGCTCAAGGCGCTGAAGTTCGATCCGAAGTCGGTCGACGCGCATACCGTGCTCGCCACGCTCTATGACCGCGTCGGCGACCGGACCAGTGCCGAAGAGCAATATCGCATCGCCGCGGAGCTTGCGCCGACCGCGGGCGCGACGAACAACAATTACGGCCTGTATCTGTGCAAGCTCGGCCGTTTCGACCAGGCGCAGAAACGCTTCGACATCGCCAAGGCCGACGGTTTCTACAAGGACCGCGACGTCATTTATTTGAACTCCGGCACCTGCACGTTGCTCGGCAAAGGCCCGCCGGACGCGGCCGAGGCCGATTTCCGCCGGGCCGTCGAGCTCAATCCGAACAACAGCCAGGCGCTGTTTCAGCTGGCCAGCGTGTTGTACGACAAGGGCGATTTTTTCAAGGCGCGCGCCTACGTGCAGCGGTTCGATGCGATCGGGCAGCCCAGCCCGGACGCGCTGCTGCTGGCGCGCAACATCGAGGTGAAACTCGGTAATGCCGGCGCCGCCGGTGATTACGCCAAGCGCTTGCGCGAACAATTTCCCGACTCCACTCAAGCGCACTCGCTCGAGGGGACTACGTCATCACAGTGAAGATATGAGCAAACGCAGAAGAAAAAATGCAGGCAAGGGGAGGACGGACGGGCAGTCGACGCTCGCCGCGAATGAACTGTCGGCTGCGGAGCACGATGCGCAACAGCCGATTCAGTTTTGCGCCGTGAACAACCCAGACATGAATAAATCGAAAGACGTTACCCCGAATCCGGAAGAGACCGCGCAATCAGCGCTCGCGGAACCCGCCCCGATCGATTTTCGACCGGTGCAAGCGCCGACGCCGGCTCACGTCCAGCCATCGCTCGGCCAGAGATTGCGCGCCGCGCGCGAAGTCCGCGGCTGGAGTTGCGCCGACGTCGCCGCGCGCCTGCATTTGCCGATCCAGATCGTGCAAACGCTCGAGGCCGACCGCTTCGATGCAATCGGCCACCGCATCTACCTGCGCGGGTACCTGACGAATTATGTGCGGCTGCTCGACCTGCCGACTGTCCTGGTCGAAACGGCCCTGCAGCAGCATCTCGAGCCGCCGCCCTTGACGACGTCGGGAACGATCTCGCACTCACGCTACCTTTTCCAGCGTTACTCGGTGTCGGCGCTCTACCTCATTCTCACGGGCGTGATCATCGTGCCGGCGGTGCTGCTGGCGATGCGCGCCGGTCTCGAACCGCAGATCACCGAACTGACGAGTCTGGACGCGCCAAATGCCGTCGCTACGTCCGACCCGGACGACAACGCCCTTCGCTTCGACATGACCTTACCCGAGGCCGACCCCAAAGACCTGTCCAACGCCGAGTGGCACTTCAAGACCGACGACCCGGAGCGGGCGATTTCC
>Ga0207648_10003836_pt1 | contig 15702 bp, 6 predicted proteins | sample KBSMisM32_FD_184310 | JGI IMG/M metagenome (GOLD analysis project Ga0207648, IMG submission 184310) | Miscanthus rhizosphere microbial communities from Kellogg Biological Station, Michigan, USA - KBS Miscanthus M3-2 (SPAdes) (version 2) | ecosystem: Host-associated > Plants > Roots > Rhizosphere...
GCTTTTCACGCTCATCCGCCACGTCGTCTTCAGGCCGCTCGGTCTCGCCCCTGATCAGCCCTTGAAGGGCAATCGCGCAACGTTCTACGTCCCGAGATCCGATGACGATCCCGTCCGTGGACGGCGCGAGATGTACATGCGCGACATGGCCTGTTGCGCGAACAAGACGGCGTTCTATTCCACGCCGTCCGATCTCGTGCGCTTCGCGCTGGCGACGAACACAGGCGGCGTCAACGGTGAGCTCGCCGGCGGCACGGTCATGTCGCTGACGATGGGGCGCGACAGCATGATCGTCGTCGCCGTCACATCGAACATGGCGAACGCGAACACGTCGTCGCTGGCGCTGCGAGTCGGGGATGCGTTCTAGACGATCGCCGGCGGTTCCGGCAACGCCTTGCGATCCGTTTTCCCGCTCGGAGTCAGCGGCATCTCATCGATTTTCTGAAAACGATTCGGGATCATGTAGTCGGGAAGGCGCGCTTTCAGATGGTGCTTCAGACCATCCACATCCACGTCGGCTGCACAGACCAGATACGCGACGATGAGGATGACGGTTTCCGAGTACGTCTTGACCAGGGCCACGCAATCACTGATGCCCGGGTAATCTCTGATCGTGTTTTCGATCTCGCCGAGCTCGATGCGGAGTCCTCGTATCTTGACCTGGTTGTCCTCCCGGCCCAGATACTCGATGTTTCCATCTGGCAGCCATCGGGCGAGATCCCCGGTTCGATAGACTCGTTCTCCGCCGTTGAGGGGACTGTCGATGAACTTCTCAGCGGTCAGTGCCGCGTTGTTCAAATACCCTCTGGCCAGACCGATTCCGGCAATGCACAACTCCCCCACCTCACCGATCGCCACCTGCTGGCCGTCTGCGAGAACGTAGAATCTGGTGTTCTGAATCGGTCTGCCGATCGGAATCTTCTCAGAGTCGTTGTGCGCGGGGCAGTCGAAGTAGCTGACGTCGACTGTGGCTTCGGTCGGGCCGTAGAGATTGGTCAGCCGGGCTCCGGTTCGGCTCCCCCAGATGTCATTGAACTTTCGGACATGACTGGGGGTCAGCGCTTCGCCGCTGGCGAACACCTGCCGGACCGACGCCAGGCGTTCCAGAAAACTGGCATCCCTTCCATCCAGGAACTCCAGAAACACGTTCAGCATGGACGGCACGAAGTGCATGACGCTGACGTGGTGCTTCTTGATGGCCTCGACGATGGCCATTGGATTGCCTTCGCCGCCCGGTTTCAAGAAGCACAGTTTCGCGCCCTGCATGGCCCACCAGAACAGTTCCCAGACCGAGACGTCAAAGGAATAGGGCGTCTTTTGCAGGATGACGTCGCTCTCATCGATCGGGTAGGCGCGCTGCATCCAGTGCAAGCGGTTGACGAGGGAACGATGCTCGATCATCACCCCTTTGGGTCTGCCGGTTGATCCGGACGTGTAGATCACATAAGCCAGATCTCGTGGCGTGTTCACGATGACGGGGTTGGCGCTCGACGGACCGTAGCTATCCGAATCGTCTAGATTGATGGTGAGCCCTCGAAACGCGCATCGCCCGGCGGTTCTCCCGTGAACCAGCAGGACCCTGACCGCCGCGTCGCCGAGCATGTAGTCGATCCGATCCGGAGGATTGTCAGGTGAGACAGGCAGATACGCCCCTCCTGCCTTGACGATTCCCAGGACGCCGATGATCATGGCGAACGATCGCTCCACCATGATCGCCACGACATGCCCGGGCCCGACACCTGCAGACCTCAGCACCTGCGCCAGTCGATTGACCTTGTCATGGAGCTGCGCGTAGGTGAGCGACGGCACGCCGAACGCCGTGTCGTGATCACAGATCACCGCCGCATCAGAGGCATGGGCGTCGATCTGCGCCTCGATCAGTTCTTGCAGGGTGACGTTATCGGGAAACGGCGCTTCCGTCCGGTTGAACTGAACGATCCGTTCGAGGTCGGCCTCACTCGCCACGTCGGCCGGCCCGATCGACACACATCTTTCCGAGAATGTCCTCGTGAACCTGGGTGGTGCCTTCGATGATCTCCATGAGCTTCGCATCCCGGTAATAGCGAGACACTGGAGATGCACTGTGGGCGCCCGAGGCTCCTCTGATCTGGACGGCATCAGACGCCGCTCGCACCGCGGCTCTCGAGGCGAAATACTTGGCCATCAACGTCTTTTCATAGACTTCCGGAAGACGATCGTCTTCCGCGCGGCAGGCGCTGTGGCACAACAAACGTCCGGCCTCCAGATCGGTGCCCATTCTGGCCAGCAACGACCGGATCATCCCGATATCGCCGACTGTCTTGGCGCCGACCGTTCGCGCCGCCGCGTAGGCGATGCTTTCTTCGACGCATCCTCTCAGAAGCCCCACTGCTGAACAGGCGGTGCTGATTCTCCCGTAGTGCAAGCCGACCGACGCGACATGCGACAAGGCAAAGCCAGGTTTCCCAACGAGGTTGGCGGAGGGCACTTTCACATCATGGAAGTGAAGCTCGGCGAGGCCGGCTGCACGGAACCCCATCATGTCGCGGATAGGCTCGACGTGAAGACCAGGAGTGTCTCTGGGCACCAGGCACGCCACCGGCTGTTGGCCGAGTTTCCCAAACACCAGAAACAGGCCGGCGAATTGCGCGCAGCTAATCCACTTCTTGCGGCCGTTCAGAATGAGATGGTCGCCCTCGGGAACACATTCAGTTGCCAGGGCCTGAATGTCGCTGCCGGCGCCGGGCTCGGTGAGAGCAAAGGCCGCGATCGTCTCTCCCCTGGCCAAGGCAGGAAGCCAGTTGCCCTTCTGCTCCTTCGTTCCCCACTTCAGCAGCGCCATGGACACCATGGCTTGAACCGTCAGGACACCCGTCAGGGCCGACGAGCCTCGGCCCAAGGCTTCATGCAGCAGCCCGAATGTGACGATGTCCCATCCCTGTCCACCATAGTGCGACGGCAGACTGCTGCCCAGGTAACCGGCCTTTGCCATCAGCGAGATCACGGAATCAGGAATGCTTTGCTCCCGATCCCACTGCTCGGCAAGCAATTCGACGTTCAGAGTCGAAAAGTCTCTGAACTCCCTGTACCTGGCCTCTTGCGCGTCGGTCAACAGGTGCCGCATGACAGACGCGCGGCTATTGGGGGCGCTGTCCGCTCTTTCGCAGGACGAACGCCGTCGTTGCGTTGAGCGACTTGAGATTTTCGATGTCCAGATCGTCGGCTTCCACTTCGATGGCGAACGTCTTTTCGATGAACGTCATCAATTGGATGGCAAACAGTGAATTGACGATGCCTGATTCGAACAGATTGGCGTCATCGTCCACATGTGCGCCGTTCATCGACGTTGCAATGAACCGCCTGACGGCGTCTTTGATTCCGGCTTCGTCTCGCGCCTGGACCTGCGTCACGACCTAGACCTCCGGGTACACATAGAATCCCTTTCCGGTCTTTCGGCCCAGATGTCCCGCGTCCACCAGCCTTCTCAACAAGGGGCAGCAGCGGTACTTGGGATCCTGAAAGCTTTCATACAGCACGTCGAGAGACCGCATCACGGTGTCCAACCCGATCAAGTCGGCCGTCTCCAACGGGCCCATTTTGTGTCCGAAGCACTTCTTGAAGATTGCGTCGATCTTCTCGGCGGTGGACACCTGGTCCTGCAGGACGAACGCCGCCTCGTTCATGAACAGATGGGAAATGCGATTCGAGACGAAGCCCGGCATGTCCTCGACGACGATCGCTTCCTTGTCGAGCCGCGACAACAGCTGCAGCAGGGTGTCGATGGTCTGGTCGGAGGTGTGGACTCCCCGAATCACTTCAACGGTCGGCTTGAGCCAGACCGGATTCATCAAGTGCATGCCCACCACCTTCGCCGGGCGCTTGGTCGCGCCAGCTATTTTCGTGATCGACAGACACGAGGTATTGGCTCCAAAACAGACCTCCGGGCGCATCACTCGCTCGAGGTTCTCGTAGACCCGCTTCTTGATGTCCCAGTCCTCGGTCACGTTTTCGATGACGAAGTCGCAGGGCGCCACGTCCCGCAAATCCGTCGTCAGGACCATTCGCGCCACGGCTTCCTCCTTCGTGATCCGCGGCAAGGTCTTCGACACCAATGGGGCCAGTCGTATGTTGTTCAACACGTCGTGTTGAGCGCGCTGCAGGATCTCGTCTGAAATATCGACGGCCACCACCGAGAGGCCATGAAGGACCAGGTCGGTGACGACGCCACTGCCGATATTGCCGGCGCCAAGTACCCCTACTTGTTTCAACTCCATCTCACGACGCTTTTCTTCTGACCGCGTGGCGTCGTCTCTGCTGCCCCCGCAGAGCGGCCGCCGTCGTTGTGGTCTTGCCGTGAGCGTCTCTGGACGTCGCACTCAATTTGGCCGCGAGGAGGGCCACCGTCGGGCACTCGAACAGGCTGACGACTGACAGGCTCAGTTTCAGTTCCGTTTTGATCCTCGCAACGACCTGAACGGCTCTGAGCGACGTTCCGCCAGCCTCGAAGAAATTGTCGTTCAGGCCGACGTGCGGCCGGCCCAACACCTTTCTCCAGATGGTCGCCAGCGCCGTTTCCAGCGTCGTCGCCGGTGTCACGTCCGCGGCAACATGGAGAGGCTGGTTCCTGAGGCGGTATTCCTCAATGGCCCTGACCAGCCGGTTCACGTCGTACAAGCTCTCCCCGATTCGCTGCAGCCGTTCGGAGCGGTCAGCGGCACCGAATGCCAATGCGCGGCCATGCGTGCGATCCTCAGCGTTGACGGCTGCCGGCACGCGATGCCCGCTGGGAGCCTTGTCGTCCGGATGGTATTCCACGCGCGCCAAGTGTTCGGCTGGAAAGGTCCAGGACGTACCGGCCTCGTTCCGATACTGATCGCCAATGGCGGTGAGGAATTCGAGCGCCGGGAGATTCTTTCCCGTCGGCCGATAGGTGAACTCGACGAGTCTCTTGTCGTCCTCGACCGCCCGCTGCCCGACCCACGCCACCAGCGCGTGCTCCACTCCCCGGCCTAGAACCCGGCAGCTCAATAACAAGGTGTCCACCTTGTAACGGTCGGCCGCTGTCTCATACATGACGACTCCGACGAGCCCGTAGTCGCCAAATCGATCCACAACGCGAACCACCAGGCCGCTGGCGTGTTCACGCGTCAGGAATTGCCTGATCTCATGTTCCGAGCGCCTGATGCTGCTGAAGTTGAATTGATTCGTTCGCAGCGTCTGTTGCGAGACACGGCCGAGTTGTGCTTCCGTCGCTTCGGAAACCTCGACGCGCAGCTGAAGTCCTGTGACGAAGTCCTTCAAGGAGAATGACTGCTCCAAGTACTGCTGCCTCTTCGAGCCTTCCTGATACATCCTGGTTCGATTGCGATCCTCCTCGGTCCCGCCCGTGTGATCGAACGCCCAGATGTGGCTCAGGAACAACGGGAACGACTCGGCATCCCGCGGCAATTGCAGCGCCACCACGCCGGGGCAGTTGATCCTGACGTCCGCGCAGTCAACCGGGTTGTCATCGATGAAGATGAAGCTGTCCAACCCCAGATTGAGCTCGCTCGCCAGCGAGTGGATGTTTTCCGATTTGCTCTTCCAGTTGATCCGCCACGACACGAAGTGGTGGCGCTTCAAGAGCATCTCGCTTCGCTGGTCGAACACGTCCAGCGCATCCTTCTCATTGTTCTTGCTGCACAGACAGAGCAGCATGCCGGCGTTCATCTGGCCGAGCATGAAGTCCTGCAGCGCGCGGTACGGCGCGGTCAGTTCGACTCCAAGGGGACCATCCTCGCCGCATACCCCTTTCCAGAGCGTGTTGTCGCAGTCCAGCACGATCACCTTGAAGGGGGCCCGCTTCAGGTTGAAGATGGCTCGGGCGAGGGCGCTGCCGATCGCGGCGTAGCCCTCCAATGTGTACGGGATGTGAGCGACGTGATGAGTGTGCGGATCGTAGTAATTGTCGACCGGATAGAGCTGCAACAGCGACGCCGAGCTGATGGCGTGAACATTCGCCATCCCGCGGGCTTCCGACAGCAAGACCGCCTCGACGTCGTCCAGCGCCGCCGCCAGCGTCGCATCGACTCGCGCGGCGGGGGTCCTGGGACAGACACATAGGACCAGGGGCGCCGTCGCCTCACTCATGAACGCGCGCAGCGCGGTGGCGAACTCGCGAGCATTCCGCTTCAAGGCTTCGGAATGACTGTCGACGACGGGCGGGCGCCGGGTCGCGTAAAGATTGAGGAACCCGGCACCCTCGAGCAGGGATTCCTGCTCCACGGCGCAACGGTATCCCCGCTCGATCAGCAGACTCTCGAGCCGTGCGACCGCCTGCGGGTTGGAATCGTGGACTTCGATGACGACCTGATCGATCTTCGGCCAGTCGTGCTCCTCGATGCCGTTGATGATGTCCCACTCGCTCTTCTCTGCATCAATCTTGAGGAGGCCGATCTTGTCGATCCGGTTCGCCCGGATGATCTCGGACACGGACGTCAACTGGCACTCGTGGGTGCTGGGACGGAGCCTGTCGGCGGTGAGCTCGCTGACGTATCCCTCGACAGAGTCGTCCGCGATCGATTCGCCGTGCAGCACGTTCCGCACGACGGCTTGCACGGCCGCGCGGTCTTCGGTTTCATCCGGACGAAAACCGGAAAAGACCGAGGAGCCTTCATAGAAGGTAAACGTCGCGGTTTTGGGCTGGTCCGACACGCCGAGATTCATGGCCTGGGCATTCGGGCCGTAGGCAGCGCAGTTTCTCTTCAAGAGGTCGAACACGACCGGTGCCGGCTCGAAAGCGTAGATCGTCGGGTTTGCGCAGCGGCTCATCACAAACAACGAAAAGAGCCCGATGTTGGCCCCGATATCGACCACCGTATCGCCGTCCTCGAGGCGGACGCCGTGCCTCAAGTAGCAACGATCCTCAAAGATCTCCTTGTAGAGATAGTCGGTTTCGTAGCGGTTCAAATGAACGATTTCATGGCCATTCGGCAGAACGCACGTTGGACGATCTCCGAAGCATCGCTCCGCCCTCTCCTTGTCGAGGTCCATGAGCGCATGCCGGTCGCTGACGGCCCACTCCTCCAGCCCCAGGAGGATGACGTTGACCCCGTCGCGGTTCTGGCGAAACCGGCTTCCCGGGTCCAACAGCTGCTGGAAGATCTGGTTGTAGGGCGCGAATTCGGTGTGGATCTGACCACCGAAATGGTCTCCCCAGAATGCCAGGGAGTCGCCTAGCGGCTCCGCGGTGAAGTTGGCGGCCACAACGAGGTTCGCCGCCGCCTTTTCATCGGCCGCGTCAACGCGGTCGAGAACGGTCAGGGCGACGCCGGAGAGTTGCAAATACGGTTGGCCCGACTGGTCGAATATCCGAACGTTGCCGAGCACACTCTGGTCGTCACCACTCTGAGGCAGCAGCGTCGCGTGACCCCACAAAGGATCGGCGACATGTCTATTTGCCACTTCGACCTTCTCAATCGATCGCAATAAGAAGGTCTTGCGCTTCTCGATGACGAAGGGCGCCAGCAACTGGGTGACGGAATCCAGCAGAATCGTCTGCACGTCAGACGGCTCGATTCCCTCGTCCTGACGCGCCAGAGACAGTCTCCCCAGGGATTGATCGCCCGCCCGCCAGATCGAAACCACGTGTTGAAATCGGGGGCCGTATTGGTTGCCGTTGTCACTCAGTGTCTTGTAGAACGGTCCCGAGTCGATGACGGCATGAGACTGCGCTTGGAAGGCTTCGATTGAAAACCCGTCGATGCCCGTGTCGAGAGCGATGGATTCGTTGCGGTCGATTTCGAGCGTGACAGCGCGGCGATTCTCGACGCCCGCCTCGGAGAACGTGTATTCGAAACGCCCGTCACCCCGGTCCTTCACTTCAACGTGAATGGTGGTGTCGTCCGCCGAAAGAACGATGGGTTCGTGGAAGGTGACGTTACGTACGAGAGCCGGAACAGTCTTCGAGAGTTCGCGGTCTACACACAGGGCCATTTCAATGAAGAACGACCCGGGCAGAACGACCATGCCCTGAACACCGTGATCGGCCAGATACGGCGCCGAACCAACGCCGATTTTGAATTCCGCGGAGGCCTCGAGCGGCCGATCCGTGGCAAGTCTGAGAAGGGGTTTCATTCGCGAATCTGTTGAAACTCGTGAAAGGCTGCGTCGAGCAAAGAGGATGCCTTCTGCGGCCGGCCGATGATGACGAAGGGATCTGACCCTGCGGCTATTGGCGGCGTGGGGCGACATGTCCACGAAGGTGCGGACCTAGCTCGACGAGAAGACTGCGCGACATACGATGTTTGTCTGATCCAGCGCAGCCTTTCGGGCTCGCGGGGCGTCCGCGACGGCTCAAAAGCCACCTAACCCGACTCAATACAACCGGTTACCCCAGTACAGGCCGTCACGAGCTGGAGGCAGAGCCCTTGCAACGGCCCAGCTGGGAATCGAGCGCGGCGATGAGTATCGAGTTCGACATCGCGATTGTCGGCATGTCGGGCCGGTTTCCAGGCGCCCGCAACATCGACGAGCTCTGGCAGAACCTGTCAGCAGGCGTCGAATCGATTACCCGTCTCACAGACCAGGAGATCCTCGAAGCAGGCCTCCCTGCGTCGTGTTTGCGCAACCCGAGTTATGTGAAGGCGGCTCCCATCCTGGAGCAGCCTGGCCATTTCGACGCCGGGTTCTTTGGCTTCTCACCGATGGAAGCCAAGACCATGGACCCGCAGCACCGCATTCTGTTGGAGCTGGCTCACGAGGCACTCGAGCACGCGGGCTATGACCCGGATCGCCATCAGGGACGTATCGGCGTGTTCGCCGGCGCGGCTCTGAACACTTATTTCCTGAACGCCGGGCTGAACCGTCGACTGGATGAGGACTACATTCCGACGCTCATCGGAAACGACAAAGACTTTCTGAGCACGCGAATCTCTTACAAACTCAATCTGAAAGGACCCAGCGTCACCGTTCAAACCGCCTGCTCGACCTCCATGGTCGCCGTCCACCTGGCCCGCCAGAGCCTCTTGAGTGAAGAGACGGACATGGCGCTCGCGGGCGCGATCTCGGTGCGGGTCCCACATCGTGCGGGCTACTTCTACGACGGCGGCGGGGTGGTCTCCCCGGACGGGCACGTGCGGGCGTTCGATGCCAAAGCCAATGGCACGGTGTTCGGGAGCGGCGGCGGCATCCTCGTATTGAAGCGGCTCGCCGATGCCCTTGCCGACGGCGACACCATTCACGCGGTGATCAAGGGGTCGGCGGTCAACAACGACGGTTCGGAAAAGGCCGGTTACACGGCGCCCAGCGTCAACAGCCAGGCCGACGTCGTGGTGGAGGCGCTGGCCAACGCGGGGGTCGAGGCGGACAGCATCAGCTATGTCGAGGCCCACGGCTCGGGAACGCCGGTCGGGGATCCCATCGAGATTCGAGCACTGACGAAGGCTTTCCGGAGCTTTACGCCGCGGTCGGGCTACTGCGCCATCGGATCGGTCAAGACCAACGTCGGGCATCTCGATGCCGCGGCCGCGGTCACGGGCATCATCAAGACGGTTCTTGCGCTCAAGCACCGGCAAGTGCCGCCGAGTCTCCACTTCGACCAGGCCAATCCGGAGATCGACTTCTCCACCACCCCGTTCTATGTGAACACCCGTCTGCGTGAGTGGACCAGCGACGGTCCGAGACGAGCAGGGGTGATGTCCACCGGCATGGGCGGAACGAACGCGCACGTCGTCCTCGAGGAAGCGCCAGAACCGGGTGTGTCGACTCATGCCGGTTCCCCTCACCTGCTGATTCTGTCGGCAAGAACGGCCACCGCTCTCGACCGGGCGACGCTGCGTTTGCGGGACTTCTTGACCCGCCACGACTCGGTGAACCTGAGTGACGTGGCGCACACCTTGCGGATCGGACGCAAGGCGTTCCCCCACCGGCGGTACCTGGTCTGCGCCGACCGGGAGGACGCCGTCAGCGTTCTGCAACAAGAAAACTCGAAGCGGGTTCTCTCCAACCGGACGGACGAATCGCGGCGCCCGGTGATTTTCCTGCTGCCCGGTGTCGGTGATCACTACGTCGGCATGGCCCACGAGCTCTATGACACGTGGCCGGTGTTCAGGCAGGAAGTCGATCGATGCGCGCAGATTCTCGAGCCGCACCTGGGGATCGATATCCGGCACGTCATCTATCCGAAGAGAGACAGCTGGAAGAACACGGGGCACAGCAAGGGGATCGACCTGAAGAAGATGCTCGGCCGGCACACTGATGTGCCGGACGATGCCAGGACGCTGAATACGACGCGGTTCGCCCAGCCAGCGCTGTTCACGATCGAATACGCGATGACGCGTCTCTGGCAATCGATGGGGATCACCCCTGACGCCATCGTCGGGCACAGCATGGGAGAGTACGTCGCAGCCTGTGTGGCCGGCGTGTTGTCGCTCGAGGATGCGCTACGCCTGATTGCCAGGCGGGCCGCGCTGGTCAACGAGTTGCCTCAGGGAGCCATGCTGGCCGTCACGCTGCCTGAAGACGAACTGCGCTCCCTGCTTCCCGACGCTGTGTCCATTGCCCTGATCAACGGTCCGGCGCTGTGTGTGGTGGCCGGCGCGGTTGCTGCCGTGGCCGAGTTCGAGAGGGCGTTGACCGCACGGGGCGTCATGTGCCGGCACGTTCAGAACGCCCATGCGTTTCACTCGCGCATGCTCGATCCGATCGCGAAGGTATTTCAGGCGGAGGTGAGCTCGGTTCGCTTGAACGAGCCGGTCATTCCGTACATCTCCAACGTCACGGGAACGTGGATTACGCGCGGCGAGGCGACCAGCCCCGCCTATTGGGTCAGGCACGCCACTCACACGGCCAGGTTCAACGATGCCCTGCACCACATGTGGCAGCTGAAGAACCCGATTCTGCTCGAGGCCGGGCCGGGCCGCACGCTTGGCGTGCTGGCAATGCAACACCCGGAACGAAGGAACGCCGGTTATCCGGTGGCCGTGTCCTCCATCCGGCACGATTACGAACACCAGTCGGACGTCGAGCTGCTCTGGCACAGCGTCGGCACGCTGTGGCTGTCGGGAGCCGACATCAAGTGGGAGCACATTCGCACCGCTGATCGCCCGCGCAGGGTGCCGTTACCGACCTATCCCTTTGACACGACCGACTACTGGCTGCCGCCGGTTCGTGTTTCGGATACGGCCCCGCGCACGCAGCTGTCGGTTCACAAGAACCCGGACGCGTCTCGATGGTTCTACGTGCCCTCCTGGACGCGCCTCCTGGCGAAGCCCGCCGGCACCCACGACCTGCGCGTCAGCGCGGATCACGGGCGCTCATGGCTTGTCTATGCAGATGACTGTGGGTTGTCGTCGGCACTCATCACGCGGCTGACAGCCGCCGGCCACGACGTGATTGCCGTGAGGGCCGGCAACGCCTTTCAGCAGCTGGACCCGCGCAGCTTCATCATCGAGCCAGCGAACCCTCGGCATCATGAGTCGTTGATTCGAGGCTTACAGGCCAGTCACTCACTGCCGGCTCGTATCGTCCATGCCTGGAGCCTCACCGAGCCGCAATCGGCGCCGTCCGGGAGCGATGGTTTCGACCACGCACAGAGCCTGGGCTTCTACAGCCTCATCGCTCTTGCCAAAGCGTTCGCTTCACAAGACGTGGGCCACGAGATCAATCTGTTCGCGCTGTCCAACGGCGTCCAGGACGTGTACGGCACGGAGACCTTAGGCCCTGAAAAGTCGACGTTGCTTGGGCCGTGCATGGTGATCCGTCAGGAGTACCCGAACGTCCGCACCAAGAGTGTCGACTTGGATTGGTCCGGGCAGGCCAGCGAGCTCGACGCCGTTGCGGACCTCGTCCTCGGGGAGTGTCTTGACCCCGACTCGCGCATGTTCGTCGCGTACAGACACAAGCAGCGCTGGGTCCAGAGCTACGAGCCGCTCCAATTGGACGCACCCGGCCAGGGTCGCTCGTCATTTCGACAGCGCGGCGTCTATCTCATCACGGGCGGGCTCGGCGCCATCGGCATCGCGGTGTCCGAATACCTTGCAAGGAACTACGACGCGCGCCTTGTGCTGGTCGGGCGCTCACCCGTACCACGCACAGACACGATTGAGAGACTCCAGACACTGGGCGCCGACGTCGTGTATGTGAGCGCGGACGTCGCGGACATGGACGCCATGCGTGGAGCCATCGCGCAGGCGCATCAGCGCTTTGGCGCGCTTCACGGCGTCATCCATGCGGCGGGCATCGTCGGCGACAACGGCTTGCAGGAAATCAACGACTGCGATGTCGAGGCGTGCGAGAGGCATTTTCGAGCCAAAGCCCACGGGTTGCTGGTGTTGGAAGACGTGCTCGACGGCCACACCCTGGATTTCTGCCTGGTGGTGTCGTCGTTGACCTCCGTCCTGGGAGGGATTGGGCACGCGGCGTACGCGGCGTCGAACGTCTACATGGATTCGTTCGTGCGCAGGCACAACCGGTCGCACCGCGTCCCTTGGCTCAGCGTGAACTTCGACCTGTGGCGCTTTCACAATCGCACCGCGACTTCCGGCCTGGGGAGAACCGTCGACGAACTTGGCCATACCGCGGCCGAAGCCCTCAACGCGATGGAAGCAGTCCTTGCCGCGAGGCACGCCAGCCAACTCCTCGTGTCGACAGGCGATCTCGGTGCACGCATCGCGCAGTGGATCGCACTCGAATCGCTCGACGCCGGGAGTTCGATGGCCGCCACGAGCGTGGCACCATCGATGCCCTCGCAGCGCTCCGATACAGGGACGACCGTCGATGCGCCGCGCGACGACACCGAGCGACGGATTGCCGGCGTATGGCAGGACGCCTTTGGGATTGCTGAAGTGGGCATCTACGACAGTTTCATCCTGCTCGGCGGGCACTCTTTGCTGGCCATCCGGATCGTCGCCGAACTCCGCAAGGCCTTTCAGATCGACCTCCCGATCCAGGCGCTGTTCGACGCACCGACGATCGCTGAGTTGTCCAGCCACATCAAAGAGCGTCTCATCGCCGAAATCGAAGGGCTGACCGATGAGGAGGCTCGCCGGCTCATCTCGAACGGGTCACGGTGATGAGCGCAGCCCCCGAAGACTCGTCAGCGCTGTCCCCAGCGAAGCGGGCGCTGCTCGAGCAGCGGCTGAAGGGAGCGTCCCACCCGCGGCGCGGCGATCCTGAAATACCCAAGCGGCCAGATCCAGACGGCGCTCCCATGTCGTCTGCCCAGCAACAGATGTGGGTCATCGACCGCACCACTCCGGGCAATCCGGCTTACAACGTGCCGGTGGGATATCGAATCAAGGGCGCACTTGATGTAGCAGCGCTGGAGGATGGATTCAACCACATCATCAAGCGGCACGAGGTACTGAGGACCACGTTCGTCGTCAAGGATGGAGACCTCCGGCAAGTCATCCATCCCGCCCTCACGATCACGATCACCGTCACGGAACTGGATCATCTGCCTGGCGAGGCGCGCGAAGACCGACTGCAGGCCTTGGCCTCGGAGGAATCGGTCAAATCGTTCGATCTGGCTCGCCTTCCGCTGATCCGTGTCTCCCTGTTCAAGCTCGGCGACGCCGAACACGTGCTGATCGTCAACTGTCATCACATCGTGGTGGATGGATTGTCGATTGGACTGATGCTGGACGAGCTCGACAGGTTCTATCGAGCCTGCACTGGCGGTGCCGATCATCGTCCGCCCGACCTGGATGTGCAGTATGCCGATTTCGCCCAGTGGCAGCAGCAAGCCCTGACCAACGAAGCCGCCTACGGCAACCAGATCGAATTCTGGCGGAAGCAATTGGGGAGGGAGCTTCCGGTACTGGAGTTGCCGGGTGACCTGCCCAGACCGGCCCTGCAGTCCTTCAAAGGGTCCAACGTCTTTTTCAACATACCGACATCGCTGGCCGAGGAGTTGAGGCTCCTGGGCGCACGCGAAGGATGTACGTTGTTCATGACGCTGCTGGCAGCTTTTCAGGTGCTGCTGCAGCGGCATTCCGGCGCCGACGACATCGTGATCGGTACGCCCATTGGCGCGAGGCCCGCTCGCGAGCTCGAGCCACTGATCGGAAACTTTCTCAACATGGTCGCGTTGCGGTGCGACCTTTCGGGCAATCCGACGTTTGTCGACCTGCTGCGAAGGACCCGATCAACGACCCTCGACGCCTTTTCCAACAGCGATCTGCCGTTCGAAGGCATGTTGAGACACCTGACGTTCGAGAGGGATCCAAGCCGCAACTCGATCTTTCAGGTCCTGTTGCAGGTGCTGCCCGCGGCGGCTCCGAGACTCGGCGACCTGACCATCAGCAGCTTTCATTTCGATCTGAAGTTCGCGCAATTCGACTTGAGTCTTCTTCTCTACGAGGACGTGGGGGGGTACCGGGGCCGCTTCGAGTACTGCACGGATCTGTTCCATGCCGAGACGGTGGAACGACTGTCCTCGAATTTCGTCCACCTGCTGCATGCCATTGCCAGCAACCCTGACCAGACAATCGAGACACTGCCGCTCCTGACCGACGCGGAACGCCGGCGACTGCTGGTTGAGTGGAACAACACCGCCGCGGTGCAACCCACGCCGGGTCCGTGCCTGCATCAGTTGATCGAACAGCAGGCTGGGCGGACTCCCGAACACGTCGCCGTCGTCTTCGAGCACCAGACGTTGACCTACGGCGAACTCAATCGGCGCGCAAACCAGCTCGCCCATCATCTGCGGGCGCTCGAAGTGGGACCGGATGTGCTCGTCGGGCTGTTCGTCGAGCGCTCACCGGAGATGCTGGTGGGCATCCTCGGGATCTTGAAGGCCGGCGGAGCGTATGTACCGATCGATCCCGGCTATCCGAAGGAACGGGTCAGGTGCATTCTCGAAGACTCCAACGTTCCCCTTGTCCTCACCCAGGACTCGCTCGTCGCTCAGCTGCCACGTTTTGCCGGGCGATCGATCTGTCTTGATTCGCACTGGGGCGCCATCGCGACCGGTGAATCAGAGGACAACCCGGTCACACGCGTAAAGCCGGAGCAGCTGGCCTACGTGCTGTTTACGTCCGGGTCCACCGGCCGGCCGAAGGGCGTGGCTCTGGAACATCGCACGGCCGCGACCTTCATTGAGTGGGCGAAACAGGTGTTCACCCCGCAGGAGCTCGCGGTTGTCCTGTTTTCAACCTCCATCTGCTTCGACCTGTCTGTGTTCGAGATATTTGTCACGCTGAGCGCAGGCGGCACCATCGTCGTGGCTCGAGACGCGCTTCACCTGCCCACCTTGCCGGGAAGGAACGAGGTGACCCTCATCAACACGGTCCCCTCGGCCATTGCCGAACTGCTGCGTACGGGTTCGATTCCGGCTTCGGTGACGACGGTCAATCTTGCGGGCGAGGCCCTCCCGGACACGTTGGTCGAGCAGATCTACGCGACCACCAACGTCGACAAGGTCTACAACCTCTATGGTCCGACCGAGGCAACGACCTATTCGACCTATACGCTGGTGCCGCGCGGCCGGCCGGTGACGATCGGCAAGCCGATCACCAGGACACACACCTATATTCTCGACCGTCATCGCAATCCCGTGCCGATCGGCGTCAGGGGCGAACTGTATCTCGCCGGTGGCGGCCTGGCGCGCGGCTACTACGGCCGCCCAGAGCTGACCATGGAACGGTTCGTGTCGAATCCCTTCAGCGAAGAAGGGGACGGGCGGATGTATCGGACGGGAGATGTGTGCCGCTGGTTGCCAGACGGCAATATTCAGTATCTGGG
>Ga0207648_10003837_pt1 | contig 15701 bp, 19 predicted proteins | sample KBSMisM32_FD_184310 | JGI IMG/M metagenome (GOLD analysis project Ga0207648, IMG submission 184310) | Miscanthus rhizosphere microbial communities from Kellogg Biological Station, Michigan, USA - KBS Miscanthus M3-2 (SPAdes) (version 2) | ecosystem: Host-associated > Plants > Roots >...
GCCCGCACGGGCCACCACGGCGCGCGACTCGGCTTCGAGGGCGGCCAGATGCCGATGCAGCGGCGCTTCCCGAAGAAGGGCTTCAAGAACCCGTTCCGCGTGGAGGTCTTCGCGGTGAACGTGGGAGACCTGGACGTCCGCTTCGAGGGGGGCACCGTGGATCTGGCGGCGCTGCAGGCGGCCGGCATGGTCCCGCGTCGCGAGAAGGCCGTGAAGATCCTGGGCGACGGCGAGCTGAAGAAGAAGATCACCGTCAAGGCCGCCAAGTTCTCGGCCTCGGCCAAGGAGAAGATCGAGAAGGCAGGCGGTGTGGCCGAGGTCATCGCGTCCGCGAACGCGACGGCAGCGGCGGGCGGCTGATCATGGCATCCGGATTCGGCAACATCGGTAAGATCCCGGAGCTGCGGAAGCGGATTTTCTATACCCTCACGCTGCTGGCCGTTTACCGGATCGGCGCCTTCGTGACGACGCCGGGCGTGAACCGGGCGATCATGGCGAAGATCGTGAACCAGGGCTCCGGGAGCTTCCTGGGTCTGTTCAACATGTTCTCGGGCGGCGCGCTCGAGCAGATGTCGATCTTCGCGCTCGGCATCATGCCGTACATCAGCGCGTCCATCATCTTGCAGCTGCTGACCGTCGTCGTCCCCAAGCTGGAACAGATCCAGAAGGAAGGCGAGATGGGGCGGCGGCGCCTCAATCAATACACGCGCTACGGATGCGTGATCCTGTCCTTGATCCAGTCGTTCTTCATCGCGCGCTGGCTGGAAGGGCAGAACCACAGCTTCCAGCAGTTCGGCCAGGTCGTTCCTTACCCGGGGTGGGCCTTCCGGATGCTGACGATGGTCTCGCTGACCACCGGCACGGCCTTCATCATGTGGCTGGGCGAGCAGATCACCGAACGCGGTATCGGCAACGGTATCTCGCTGATCATCTTCGCGGGCATCGTCACCGACATGCCTGACGCGGCCGTGCGCATGTTCTCGAAGGCGAAGACCGGCGACATCACTGCCTTCGACCTGGCCGTCATCGGCCTGCTCATCGTGCTGGTCGTCGCGGTGATCATCTTCTTCGAACGCGGGCAAAGACGAATACCCGTCCAATACGCCAAACGCGTGGTCGGTCGAAAGGTCGTCGGCGGGCAGTCGAGCCACCTGCCGCTGAAGGTCAACACGGCCGGCGTCATCCCGCCGATCTTCGCGTCGTCGATCCTGATGTTCCCCCAGCAGATCGCGTCGTTCGTGCAGACGCCCTGGATGCAGCGGATCTCGGAGGCCCTGCACCCCGGCGACTGGCGCTACAACCTGCTGTACGTCGGCCTGATCGTCTTCTTCTGCTACTTTTACACAGCCGTCACGTTCAACCCCGTCGACGTCGCCGACAACATGAAGAAGTACGGCGGCTTCATCCCGGGCATCCGGCCCGGCCGCGCCACCGCCGCTTACATCAACAAGGTGCTGACCCGCATCACCTTCGGCGGAGCGGTCTACATCTCGGCCATCTGCGTGCTGCCCTCGCTGCTGCACGAAAAGATGAAGGTGCCGTTCTACTTCGGCGGCACCGGACTCATGATCGTCGTGGGTGTCGCGCTGGATACCGTCCAGCAGATCGAGTCGCACCTCATCACGCGAAACTACGAGGGGTTCACCGGACCACGCGGACCGCGGATCCGTGGGCGCGGCGGACGCGGGACGGGCGCCGTCAGCAGCTGATGGAGAGCCGGGGTATCGGCCGGTAAATTGAGTGAGAACCTTTTGTTGTTTGGACCCCCGGGGGCGGGAAAAGGGACACAGGCGGTCCGGTTGTCCGGAGTCTTCAAGATCCCGCACATCGCGACCGGCGACATGTTGCGGGCGGCCATCCAGTCGTACACGCCCCTGGGCGCGAAGGCCAAAGAGTTCATCGACAAAGGCCAGCTCGTTCCGGATCAGCTGGTCCTGGATCTCATCGCCGACCGGCTGGTCCAGCCCGACACCGAGCGCGGCTTCCTGCTCGACGGTTTTCCGCGCACCGTCCCGCAAGCAGAAGGTCTCGGCCGCATGCTCGCCGAGCGCGGCAAGAAGCTGGATCACATCCTCGTCCTCGACGTCCCCGACGATGAGCTGGTGCAGCGCATCTCCGGACGGCGCACCTGCGAGAGCTGCCAGGCGACGTATCACGTCGTCGCCAAGCCGCCGCGCCGTCCTGGGGTCTGCGATCGCGACGGGGGAACGCTCATTCAGCGCAGCGATGATTCGGAGGAGATCATCCGAAACCGCCTGCGCGAGTACAACGCCAAGACACGCCCCGTCCTCGACTACTTCGAACAGAACAGCTGGCCTGTCCGTCGCATCGACGCCAACGGCAACATGGACCAGATCTTCGGCCGCATCTACGCGGCGGTGCTCCTGAGCTGATCATGGCTATCCAGCTCAAGAGTCCGGTCGAGATCGCCAAGCTGCGCGAGGCGAACAGGATCGTCGCCGACGTCCTGGACACGCTGGAAGCCGCGGCGAAGCCGGGGATGTCGACCTGGGAGCTGAACGAGGTCGCCGACAAGCGGTTGAAGCAGCTCAAGGGCGAATCGGCCTTCCTCGGCTACCACGGCTACCCGGCCGTCCTGTGCACGTCGGTCAACGAGGTGGTCGTCCACGGCATCCCGCGCAAGGACGTCGTGCTCAAGCCCGGTGACATATTGTCCATAGATTTCGGGGCCTTCAAGGACGGCTGGTGCGGTGATTCGGCCCGCACCATCCCGATCGGCGAGGTCACGCCGGCCGCCCAGAAGCTGATGCAGGTGACCCGCGAGTCGCTGGACCGGGCCATCGCCGTCTGCGTCCCCGGGAAGCGGCTGGGGGACATCGGCTGGGCCGTCCAGTCGCACGCCGAGGCCAACGGCTACTCGGTCGTCCGTCAGTTCGTGGGCCACGGCATCGGCACCAAGATGCACGAGGAGCCCCACGTCCCGAACTACGGCGAGGCGGGCAAGGGGCGGCGCCTCTCCCCCGGTCTGGTGGTCGCCATCGAGCCCATGGTCAACGCCGGGGGCCCCGAGGTCCTGGTCAAGGACGACGGGTGGACGGCTGTAACCAAAGATGGTAGCCTCTCCGCCCATTTCGAGCACTCGGTCGCCATCACCGATGACGGACCGGTCGTGCTGTCGAAGGCATGAGTGTGGTTTTTATGCATTTCTTTCGGGTATTTCGTGGTATCGGGAGCAGCCCATGAAGGTCAGAGCATCAGTCAAACCGGTATGTGACAAATGCAAGGTTATCCGCCGGCGCGGTGTCGTGCGGGTGATCTGCGAGAACCAACGGCACAAGCAAAGGCAAGGGTAACGAATGGCTCGACTCGCAGGCGTCGACCTTCCGCGCAACAAGCGGATGGAAATTGCGCTCACTTACATCTACGGGATCGGCAAAGCGCTCGCGCGCGAGATCTTGAAAGCAGCCGACGTGTCGCTGGACAAGCGCACCGACGATCTCGACGACAACGAAACGCGCCGGATCCGCGAGACCATCGAACAGCGGCAGCTGAAGGTCGAAGGCGATCTTCGCCGCGAGGTCTCGATGAACATCAAGCGCCTGATGGACCTCGGCTGCTACCGCGGCCTGCGCCATCGCAAGAGTCTTCCCGTGCGCGGTCAGCGCACGCACACCAACGCGCGCACGCGCAAGGGCCCGCGCAAGGGTCAGAGCATCTCCAGACCGGCGGCCGCCGCGCCAGCTAAGACGGGAGCGTAAGTCATGGCTGAACAATCCGGTGGGGCCGGTGGCGCGCCCGAAACAAAGGGCAAGCCCAAGGCGAAGAAGGTCAAGAAGAACATCCAGAGCGGGATCGCTCACATCACGGCGTCGTTCAACAACACCATCGTCACGATCACCGACGTTTCGGGCAACGTGGTCGCGTGGTCGTCGGCGGGCGTGAAGGGCTTCAAGGGCTCGCGCAAGTCGACGCCGTTCGCCGCGCAGCTGGCCGCCGAGGACGCCGCGCACAAGGCGATGGAGCACGGAATGCGCTCGCTGAGCGTCTACGTGAAAGGCCCCGGATCGGGTCGCGAGTCGGCGCTGCGCGCGCTCGCGTCGACCGGTTTCAAGATCAACCTCATTCGCGACCTCACCCCCATCCCTCACAACGGTTGCCGGCCGCCCAAACGGCGTCGAGTCTGAAATGGCGAATTACTCCGGCCCGGTGTGCCGACTCTGTCGGCGAGAAGACATGAAGTTGTTCCTCAAGGGGGACCGCTGCTACACGGACAAGTGCGGCTACGAGCGCCGCGCGTATGCGCCCGGCCAGCACGGCCAGGCGCGCCGCCGCAAGCTCTCGAACTACGGTTCGCAGCTGCGCGAGAAGCAGAAGGTGAAGCGCATCTACGGCCTCGCCGAGCGGCAGTTCCGCGGCTACTACCACAAGGCGATTCGCATGAAGGGCGTCGCGGGTGAGAACCTGCTGCAGCTCCTCGAGCGGCGCCTCGACAACGTGATCTACCGGCTCGGGTTCGCGTCCGACCACGCGGAGGCGCGCCAGTTGGTGCGCCACGGCCACTTCAAGGTGAACGGGCAGCGGGTGGACATCCCGTCGTTTCTCTGCCGGTCGAACGACCAGATCGAGGTGAAGGACGCGTCGAAGAAGGTGACGCGCATCCTCGAGAGCCTGGGCGCCGTGGACCGCCGCGGCGTGCCCAAGTGGCTGGAACTGGACAAGGACAACTTCAAGGGCAAGCTCACGCAGCTTCCAGCCCGCGACGATTTGACGATGCCGATTCGAGAACAGCTCATCGTGGAGTTGTACTCGCGCTAGCGCGCGAGTTTGGAGCTCTATTATCGCTCTGACTGACAGGAGAAGACGCAATGGTGACCGCAGCACAATCGACACCGACCCAGACCACTTTCATCGCCCGCAACTGGCGCGACCTGATCCGTCCGCGCAAGCTGGAGGTCGAGCCAGAGTCGCTCACCCAGACGTACGGCAAGTTCACTTGTGAGCCGCTGGAGCGTGGTTTCGGGACGACGCTGGGAAACAGCCTGCGCCGCATCCTGCTGTCGTCGCTGCAGGGCACGGCCATCACGGCGATCAAGGTCGAGACCGCGCTGCACGAGTTCACCACGATCCCCGACGTCGTCGAGGACGTGACCGACATCGTGCTGAACCTCAAAGAGGTGCTGCTGAAGTCGGTCGATTCGAAGCCGCGCGTCCTCCGCCTCGACAAGGACGGCGAGGGCAAGGTGACCGCGAGCGACATCGCGCTCACCGACGGCATCGAGGTCCTGAACCCCGACCACAAGATCCTGACCTGCTCGAAGGGCGCGAAGCTGCGCATGGAGCTGCACGTCGGCACCGGCCGCGGCTACGTCCAGGCCGAGCGCAACAAGGGCCAGCAGACGCCGGTCGGCGTGATTCCGATCGACTCGCTGTTCTCGCCGATCCGTAAGGTCAACTTCCAGATCACCAACGCGCGCGTCGGGCAGCAGACCGACTACGACCGTCTGACGCTGGAAGTGTGGACCAACGGGGCAGTCCGTCCGGACGACGCGGTGGCGTTCGCGGCGAAGATCCTCAAGGACCAGCTGTCGATCTTCATCAACTTCGAGGAGGGCGCCGAGCCGACGCACGACGCGCACGTCTCCGAGGAGCAGGCGAAGCTGAACGAGAACCTGTGGAAGTCGGTCGACGAGCTGGAGCTTTCGGTGCGCTCGGCCAACTGCCTCCAGAACGCGAACATCCGTTACATCGGCGAGCTGGTTCAGCGGACCGAGTCGGAGATGCTGAAGACCAAGAACTTCGGCCGCAAGTCGCTGAAGGAGATCAAAGAGATCCTCGCCGAGATGGGTCTGTCGCTGGGCATGAAGCTGGAAGGCTGGCCGGGCGACGGTCCGCCCAAGAAGGCCTAGTCGAGAAACGTTCCGCAACCGCCTGATTGAGAGCCTGAGCCCATGCACCATCGCATAGCTGGAGTTCGCCTTTCGCGCACGTCCGCGCACCGTAAGGCGCTGTTCTCGAACCTGATCGCGGCGCTGTTCACGCACGAGCGCATCCGCACGACCGACGCCAAGGCCAAGGAGACGCGGCGGCTGGCGGAGCGCACGATCACGTGGGCGCGGCGGTTGGGCGACGTGCTGGGCAAGAAGCCGGAGCGGCGGTCGCTCGACGAGTCGGCCCGTTACGTTCACGCGGTGCGGATGGCGCGCCGCGTGGTGCGCGATCGCGGCGCCGTGCTGCGCCTGTTCGAGGACCTGGCGCCGCGGTTCCTGGACCGCCAGGGCGGCTACACGCGCATCATCAAGCTGCCGCAGCGGCCCGGAGACGCCGCGCCGATGGCGCTCCTCGAGCTCCTGCCCGAGGACGAGGGCGCAGCGAAACCCGCCGCGAAGGACGACAAGGGCGGCGGCAAGGGTGGCGAGAAGGCCGCCAAGGGCGGCGAGGCCAAGGGCGCCAAGGCCCAGGCCAAGGGCGCCGAGAAGGCCCCTCCCAAGAAGGCCGCCAAGAAGTAAGGGCAAGGGCGTCGGCCCCTCACCCTAGCCCTCTCCCGCAAGCGGGAGAGGGGACCAGATCTGACCTCCCTCTCCCGCTTGCGGGAGAGGGTCGGGGTGAGGGCAAGCCAACGCCCGCCGGGGCTACAGTTTCGCCACCTTCCTGTCGAACGGTCTAGGTTGCAGGCGCTGGACGCCTGCGAACCGCGGACAAACAGGAGCATTCCTTCATGAACACCCCCGGGGCCAAGAAAGCTGAGAACATTCAGAACGTTCGCGCCTCGGAGCGCTTCGATCTCGAGGTGAAGGTCGACCTCGAAAGCGACCACAACTTCTACACGGGGCTCACGCAGAACATCAGCTCTGGTGGCGTGTTCATCGCGACGCACCACCTGCGCCGCATCGGCGATCGCATCACGCTGAAGTTCACGCTCCCCGGCTCCGCCAAAATGGTCGAAGTCGAGACCGAGGTCCGCTGGATCCGCGAGAACTCCGCGCTTCAGCGCGCCGAAGGCGGCACGGGCATGGGCGTCCGCTTCATCAATCTGTCCGCCGAGGCGAAGACCGCGATCGACGCGTTCTGCGAGGCCCGCGAGTCGCTGTTCTACGACGACGAAGAGTAGACCGCTGAAGCAAAGGCCCACCCGCATTCAGGCCTGTTGACAGGGGGCGCGGGGCGGGGCGTATAACGCCGCCGATGGGCGATTCGGCGGCGCAGATTCCGGGGATCGGGTGGGAATCGCTGACGCTGTCGTTCGCGTCGCTGGGCGTGGTCTGCCTGGTCGCGTGGGGGACGCTGCGGTTGCTCGCCGGGCGCGGCATCGGCAAGGCGTCGGGCGCGATCCGGGTCGTCGCGCGCTGCCCGCTGGAGCCGCGCCGGTCGGTGTTCGTCATCGAGACGGCCGGGCGCTGTTTCCTGGTCGGCGTCGGCGACGGGCCGATGGCGCTGCTGGCCGAGCTGGACGCCGACAAGCTGCCCCGGGCGCCTGAACCGGCCGGCGTGCGCTTCGGCGACGTGCTGGCGCGTGTGCTGGGGCGGGGCGGCGGCGCGGCGGCCAAGAGCCCACCGGTGAAGCCGATATGAAGCGCGTTCTCGCGTTGGCGGTGGGCGCGGTGGCGCTGGCGCCGGCGGCGGCGATGGCCGCGTCGGCGGCTCACCGCGCGCAGGACGCCGGCCTGACATCCCGCCCGCTGGTGCTGATCCTGGCGATGGCGGCGCTGTCGCTGATTCCGTTCGCGCTGCTGATGGTGACGTCCTTCGTGCGCATCTCGGTCGTGCTGTCGATCTTGCGCAGCGCGATCGGCACGCCGTCCGTCCCGCCCACGCAGGTGCTGACAGGCCTGTCGTTGATCCTGACCATCGCGGTGATGGCGCCGACCGCGCAGCGCATGTACGACGCGATGAAGCCGGCGCTGGGAATGGCCGCGGGCGCCGACGTGGCGAGCAGCGAGACGCTGACCGCGCTGGGAACCGCCGCCGACCGCGGGAAGGAACCGCTGCGCGAGTTCGTCCTCAAGCACACCGACGCACGCGATCGCGCATCGTTCCTGGCGGTGACACAGAAGATGCGGCCGCCGGAGGAGCGCTCCACCGTCACCGATCGCGACTTCGGCGTCATCGTGCCCGCGTTCGTCACCTCCGAGCTGCGCCGCGCCTTCCAGATCGGCTTCCTGCTCTTCATTCCGTTCCTGGTCGTCGACATGGTGATCGCGAACCTGCTGCTCGCGCTGGGCATGCACATGCTGTCGCCCACCACCGTGTCGCTGCCGTTCAAGCTGCTGCTGTTCGTGATCGCCGACGGCTGGACGCTGGTGATCCGCGGCCTCCTTCAGAGCTACACGTGATGGCTTCCTCGTCGTCGACGCTGGTGCTGAACGCGATCCGCGAAGGGCTCGTGCTGGTGCTGCTGCTCTCGGCGCCGCCGCTGATCGCCAGCATGGTGACCGGCTTCCTCGTCGGGCTGTTCCAGGCCGCCACGCAGATCCAGGACCAGACGCTGGCGTTCGTGCCCAAGCTGGTCGTCGTGCTGGTCGTGCTCGTGGCGATGGGGCCGGTGCTGGGATCGTCGCTGGTTCGCTTCACGCAGGCGATGCTGCTGGCGATCCCGTCGCTGCGCTGAAGCCATGCCGCCGCCGTCCGGCCTGCTGGGTCTGGTCGTCGCCGTCGCGCTGGGCGGTGCGCGCATCCTTCCGGTGCTGTGGCTGGTGGCGCCGCTGGGCGGGCCGCGGCTGCCCGCGACGGTCCGCGTCGGCTTCGCGCTGTTGCTGGCGCTGGTCGCCGCGCCGGCGCTGGTCGCGACGGCGGGCGCCGGCGGGCTCGACGACGTGTCGGTGCTGCGGTTCATGCTGTTGCTGGCGCGCGAGATCGTGGTGGGCCTCTGTCTCGGCCTGGTCGCGTCGGCCGCGTTTCGGGCCGCGGAGGTCGCCGGCCGCCTGGGCGATTCGTTGCGCGGCGCGAACGTCGCGGAGATCCTCGTCCCCACCGCCGAGGAGCGCGCCAGCCCGCTCGGCGTCCTCTACCTGCTGCTGGCGACGATCGTCTTCTTCCAGATCGGCGGCGTCCCGCGCCTGGTCGACGCCCTGCTTTCCAGCTACCGGACGCTGCCCATCGGGGGCGGGCTGGGCGAGCCCGCCGCCCGTCACGCCGCCCTGGTGGTCGTGGCGGCGTCGGCGAAGCTGATCGCGTCCGGCCTGGCCCTGGCGGCGCCCGTGGTGGTGGCAATCTGGCTGACCGACCTGGCCCTGGGCCTGATCGCCCGGGCCGCGCCCTCGGTCCCCGTGTATTTTCTGGGATTACCGCTGAAGGGGCTGCTGGCCATCGGCGTGGTTCTCATGGGCCTGGGACTGTTACAAAACGCCCTGGCCGGCAGTTTTTTGAGCTGGTTTCGGCTCTTGGCACAAGCTGTAGCAGCCCTCCGCGGTTGACGATAAGATCGGCAGTTCATGCGTGCTGTTCAGGCGCTTCTCTTATGCACGCTCGCGGTCGGTTCGACGGCGGGGTGCGGCGACATCGATGGCGGCACGGCGGAGTACCCGGGGACCATCCTTTACCAGGATCCGGAAGGCGGGTTCGAGTTCCGGCTGCTCCAGCCCCCCTGGCTTCCGCCCTTCCTTTACAAGTTCGAAGACCTGCGACTGACGTTCTCGGTGGTGCCGCCGCCAGACGCGACTGTCACCACCAACCTGGACATCATTCTGGGCCAGGCGCTCTACAGCCTGCAGTTCTCCAAGGTCGGCGGCGATCCAGCGGCGGCGATCGCCGAGGTGAAGGGATCGCTGCCCGGGAGCGTCAGCGTCGAGCCGCCGGCGCCCGTCAGCAACACGTCGGGCTCCAGCGGAGTCGAGATGGCGTGGCAGGAGGAGAGCGACGTCTTCCACCGCGACGCATTTCTGGCCGGAGCCGGAACGCCGACGTTCCGTCTGCACTTCACGGCCAAGAAAGAGATCACCGACGACATCATGATCGGTCAGATCATCAGCAGCTTCAGGGCGAAATGACGGCGGGAACGAAGGCAGCGGCGCTGGGCTTCGTCGTCTCGACGGTCGTCGGCGTCCCGCTCGCGCGCGCGCAGCTGCAGCCGCCGCCGTTCGACGCGCCGCCGGCGCGGGCGGTCCCCGCGCCGCCGCCGGCACCGGCGCCGCCACCACCGGCTCCGGCGCCGCCGCCGCGTACGGCGCAGCCGCCGCGCACGGCGCAGCCAGCCCCGGCGCCGGCGCCATCGCAGCGGACTCAGGCGCCACCCGCGCCAGCAGCGGACGAGGAGGCGATCGACGATCCGAAGGTCTCGCGGCGTCTGGGCGCGCGAATCACCGTTCCGCCGCCGGCGCCACCGCGCGCTGCGCCACCGCCGCGTACGGCGCAGCCGCCGGCCCCGGCGCCGCCGCCGCGTACGGCGCAGGCGCCGGCGCCATCGCAGCGGCCTCAAGCGCCACCCGCGCCGCGGGCGGACGAGGAGGCGATCGACGATCCCAAGGTCTCGCGGCGTCCGGTACCGCCACCCGCGCCCGTGCCCGTCCGAGCGCCTACGCCGACGCCCGCGCCGGCGCCCGCGCCGATCGAAGCCGCTGACATCCCCGCGGTCGAGCGGCCCTACACGCCGCCCGAGGAGGCGCGGTTCGAGCCAACGCTGCCGCGCCTGAAGCTGGGGCTGCGGCGGTTCCAGTTCGTTCAGATCGGCGCCTCGAACTCGCCCTCCGGCGTCGCCGCCCCGGAGTCATTCAACAACTTCTCGGTCGACGTCTACCCGGTGTCGCGGCTGGTCCGGATCGGGCTGACGTCGGCGTTCGGCTGGCAGTCAGGAACGTGGCTGTCGGACGGCGACTACTTCGCCACGCAGACGGTGTCGCTGGGACTGCAGTACAAGGACCTGGGCCGCGTCGTGCCGTTCATCGAAGGGTTCGGCGGCGTCGGCTACATGCGCCGGGTGCAGTTCGATCGCACGATCCCGACGGCGTTCTGGCAATTCGGCGTCGACGCCGGGATGGAGATCTACGTCGCGCGCGTCGGCTATCTCAGCCTCGCCCTCGGTTACCTGCGGCCCATCAACGGCTTCGCGAAGCGCCAGCAGTTCACCAGCGTGTACGTCGACACCTGGTCCTTCAAGCTCGGCATCGGGATCTAGTGCGCGTCGCGGCCGCGGCGCAGGCGGCCGATCAGCCGAAAAGGCCGTGCTCGGATCTGAAGTAAGATTGGCCGCCTGGAGGCCGACACGATGACGGAGACCGGATCCAGCTTCGCGGGACGCAAGAAGTTCGAAGGCCCTGGCGGCACGCCGGGAGGCGCGGTCGAAGTTATCGTTGGCCTGCTGATGATCACCGTCGGCGTGTACATCGTGTTCGATCACGTCACGGTCCACACGTCGTTCTGGCGCTTCTTCGGAACGCCGGGAACCAGCTTCGGCTTGACGTTGCTGCCGCTGCTGGGCGGGATCGGCGTGCTGTTCTTCAACGGGCGGTCGGTGCTGGGCTGGCTGCTCACCGTCTCGGGGATAGCTCTGATTCTGGTGGGCGTGCTGATGAACCTGGACGTGTACTTCCGTCCCACGACGCTGTGGGGAACGATCGTGATGTTCGGGCTGATCGTCGCCGGTCTGGGCGTGTTCGCACGCGGCTTGCGCCCGCACGCGCCCAAGGCCTAGCCGCCCCCGCGCGAAGCGCGGGATCGCGGCTACCAGAAAAAACAGTAGTCGCACACCGCGCCTGCGGCGCGGAGCGACTAGAGCGCCGGCTCTGGTACACTGCGCGCACCTCGAAGGGAGAGTTCATGGTGCGTTTCGGTGTCGCGTTTGGTTTGATCCTGTCCGTCGGCAGTTCTGCCGTCGCGTTCGCCCAGCAGCCCGGCCAGGGGCCGCCCATGCCGATGGCGATGGACCTGGCGAAGGTTCCGGTCGGGAGCTGGGCCGAATACAACATGGTGATGGGCCAGCTGCCGGCCATGAAGATGCGCATTGCGCTGGTCAACAAGAGCGCCGAGGCGAACGTCACCGAGACGACGCTGGAGGGCGGGATGATGGCCTCCGCGGGCAAGATGGTCGTTCAGATGACCGTCGGACCGGGCGTCGACGGGACGGTGAAGAAGGTCGTCATGCAGCTCGGCGCCACGGATCCGATGGAGATGCCGGCGGAGCTGTCGGGCAGCAAGCCATTCACCAAGCCCAGCGCCAAGGGTCTGGTCGGACCGGAGACCGTGAAGGTCGCGGGCGGGTCGTACAAGACCAAGCACTATCGCGACAAGACACCGCAGGGGGAGAAGGTCGACTACTGGGTCAGCGACACGGTGCCACCCTTCGGCCTGGTGAAGCTGGAGGTCGACCAGAAGAACAACCCGCAGATCCAGGGCAAGATGAAGCTGGAGCTGACCGGGCTGGGCAAGGACGCCAAGCAGGTCATCACGAAGCCGGCCAAGCCGTTCGATCAGGCGGCGCTGATGCAGCAGATGATGGGCGCCGCCGGGCCGGGCGCGGGCGGGGGCGCGAAACCGGGCGCGAAACCAGCGCCGCCGGCTCCGGCGCCGGCACCGCCGCCAGCAGCGCCGAAGAAGTAGCGCAGCGCGGGACGCCGCATGGCTTCCGAGCGCACCGAGGAGCCGACACCCAAGCGGCTCGAGGAGTCGCGCCGCCGGGGCGAGGTCGCGGTCAGCCGCGATGCCATGTCCGCGGCGGCGGTGACGGCTGCCATCGCTGTCCTGGTGTTGCAAGGGCCGACGCTGACCGCGCGTCTGCTTGCGTATTGGAAGGGGGCGTTCGCGGCCGCGGCGGCCGGCGGAAGCGCGTCGTCCGCGCTGGCCGCGGGCGCGGGCGCGATGGCGCACGCGCTGGCTGTGCCGCTCGCGGCGGCGGCGCTGGTGGCCCTGGGCACGGGGCTGCTGCAGACGCGCGGCCTGCTGGCGCTGGGCGCCCTGCGCCCGGACCTGGCGCGGCTGTCGCCGGCGGCGGGGCTGGCGCGGGCGTTCGGCGGGCAGGCGGCGTTGCAGGTGGGCAAGGGCGTGCTGAAGGCGACGCTGGTCGCGTTGCTGGCCTGGCTGACCGTGCGGCCGTTGCTGGCCGGGCTGGCGGGGCTGGCAGGCGCGCCGATCCCCAAGCTGGCGGGCGCGATGGGCGTCGTGTCGGCGCGGCTCGCCGAGCGGGTCGCGCTGGTCGCGCTGGCGCTGGGCGCTGCCGATTACCTGCTGGTGCGGCGCCGGCACCTGGATCGGCTGCGGATGACGCGCGAGGAGGTCAAGCGCGAGTACAAGGAATCGGAAGGCGATCCCAGCCACCGTGCCGAGCGCCAGCGGCTGCACCGTGAGCTGCTGGAGCAACGAATGGTCGCCGAGGTCCGAAAAGCAGACTTCGTCGTGGTCAACCCCGATCACATCGCCGTCGCCCTGCGCTACGACCGCGACGGCGAAGCCGCGCCGATCGTGGTCGCGCGCGGCGAGCGCTTGCTGGCCGAACGGATCAAGCAGGCGGCGCGCGAGGCGGGCGTGCCGATCTTTCGCGACGTGACGCTGGCCCGGTCGCTCCGCGACCTGCCGGAGGGCGCCGAGATCCCGGCGGCGCTGTACGAGGCGGTGGCGGAGATCTTGAGGGCGGTGTACGCGATGTCTTCCCCGTCCTCGTCCTCGTCCTCGTCCTCGTCCTCGTCCTCGTCGCCGTCCCCGTCCTCGACGTCGCCACGTCCCACTGGCGCTGGGTGGCGGCGCGCCTGACGATCAAAAAAAATAGCCGCACCCCCGCGCTGCGCGCGGGAGCGGCTAGAATGGCGGGTCCATGAAGAAAGTGCGCAAGGCGGTGTTGCCTGTAGCCGGGTTGGGGACGCGGTTTTTGCCGGCGACGAAGGCGGTGCCGAAGGAGATGCTGCCGCTGGTCGATACGCCCAGCATCCAGCTGATCGTCGAGGAATGCGTCGGGTCCGGCATCGAGGAGATCATCTTCGTCTCCGCGCGCGGCAAGTCGTCCATCGAAGATCACTTCGATCGCGCCGGCGAGCTGGAGGCGCTGCTCGAGAAGCGCGGCAAGACCGACGATCTCTCGCGCGTGCGCCGGCCGACGGAGATGGCCCGTTACGTTTCGGTCCGGCAGGCGGAGGCGCGCGGCCTCGGCCACGCGGTGCTGTGCGCGCGCGACGTCGTCGGCGACGAGCCGTTCGCCGTCGTGCTGGGTGACGACCTGCTGGACGCGAAGGTGCCTGGTGTGCGCCAGCTGATCGACGTCTACGAGAAGACCGGGACCGGCGTGATCGCTCTGAAAGAGGTGCCGGCCGGGCACGAACACATGTACGGGATCGTCGACGGCGAGCCGGCCGGACCGCGCCAGTACGCGATCCGCAAGCTGATCGAGAAGCCGGCGCCCGGGACCGCGCCGTCGCGGAAGGCGATCATCGGGCGCTACGTGCTGCCGCCCGAGATCTTTCCGATCCTCGCCGAGACGAAGCCCGGCAAGGGCGGCGAGATCCAGCTGACCGACGGGCTGGTGACGCTGTGCGACCGCCACGGGCTGGCCGGACTGGAAGTGGAGGGACGGCGCGACGACGTCGGCGATCGCGCCGGTTACGTCGTCGCGATGGTGCACTACGCGCTCAAGCGCGCCGACATCGCCGACGACGTGCGCGCGGGCGTGGCGCGCCTGCTGGCGGAGAACCCGGCCAAGAAGTGAACTGACGTTGGAGGAAGCCGGGGGCAACTTCCTCGAGGTCGCGGTCGCGCTGCCCGTCCAGGGCACCTTCACGTACCGCGATCCGCGGCCGGGCGTCGCGGCGCCGATCGGCGCGCAGGTGGTCGTCCCGTTCGGCGCGCGCACGGTGACCGGCTTCGTCGTCGCGCGCGCGACCGCAGCGGGCGAGGGCGCGGCGGCGGCGCGCGACATCGAAGAGATCGTCGCGGGTGAACCCGCGTTCGACGAGCAGATGATCGGCTTCGGCCGCTGGGTCGCCGATTACTACCAGGCGCCGCTCGGCGAGGTGCTGCGCGCCGCGCTGCCACAGGGCGAGCAGGCGAGCGCGACGCGCGCGGTCCGCCTGACCGACGCCGGCCGGCAGGCGCTGCAGGCGCAGGAACGCCAGCCGAAGCTGGTTCCGGACGCGACGCCCGCTTCGCCGCGTGATGCGATCCTCGCCGCGCTCGCGGCGGCGGGCGGTGAGCTGCCGCTGCGGCGGCTGGTGCGGACCGTACCGCCCGCCGCGCGGCAGCTGTCCCGGATGGTCGACGCGGGGCTGGTCGAGGTGGGCGACGAGGTGCAGGCCCGCCGTCCGCCGCCGACCGTCGCGTACGCGCGCGCGACGGGCGTCTCGCCCGATACGCTACCGCGGCGCGCGGGTGCGAAGCGGGCGCTGGCGGGCAAGCTCGCGACCGCCGCCGATGGGCTGGTCGTGTCGGCGCTGTCGGCCGCCGAGCGCGCGACGCTGCGGTCGCTGGTGGCGGCCGGCCTCGCGCGCGTCGAGCACCGCGAGGTGGTGCGACCGGCGCCCGACGTGCGCGCGGGCGTGGCGCCCGCCGGGATCACGTTGAACGCGGCGCAGACGCAGGCGGTCGACACGCTGACGACGGCGCTGACGGGGGGCTTCGCGAGCTTCCTGCTCCAGGGCGTCACCGGCTCGGGCAAGACCGAGGTCTACCTGCGCGTCATCGCCGCGGCCCGCGCGGCCGGGCGCGGCGCGCTGGTGCTGGTGCCGGAGATCGCGCTGACGCCGCAGCTCGCGGCGCGCTTCCGCGCGCGCTTCGGCGAGGACGTCGCCGTGCTGCACAGCGCGCTGCCGCCGCGCGAGCGGCTGGCGGCG
>Ga0207648_10003839_pt1 | contig 15698 bp, 12 predicted proteins | sample KBSMisM32_FD_184310 | JGI IMG/M metagenome (GOLD analysis project Ga0207648, IMG submission 184310) | Miscanthus rhizosphere microbial communities from Kellogg Biological Station, Michigan, USA - KBS Miscanthus M3-2 (SPAdes) (version 2) | ecosystem: Host-associated > Plants > Roots >...
TGTTATACGGGCCAAGAAATCGTTGCGCGCACCCAATATCTGGGCAAGCTAAAAGAACGGCTATTTCTGGCGCACGCTGACACAGCACCGCCGGCATCTGGCACGAAAGTCTACAGCCCCTTGTTCGATGAGCAGGCGTGCGGAACAGTCATGAACGCCACCTTCGAGCTACGCTCGAGGCGTGGAGCGCCGGCGCGAGATCCGTGAGTTCCTCATGTCCCGCCGAGCGCGCGTGACGCCTGATCAAGCCGGCCTGTACGTCCTGGACGGCGATGTCCGACGGGTGCCGGGGCTGCGGCGCGAGGAGGTCGCGGATCTCGCCGGCGTGAGCGCCGACTACTACACCCAGCTCGAGCGCGGCGGCGTCGCCGGCGCGTCGGACGGCGTGCTGAACGCCGTCGCGGGCGCACTGCGCCTGGACGACGCCGAACGTCTGCACCTCTTCGACCTCGCCCGACCCGAGGCGGCACCGCGCGTGGCGGCGTCGCGCGGCACGATCCGCCCGAGCGTGCAGCGGACTCTTGACGCGTTCACCGGCGGCATGGCGCTCGTCCGCAACCGACGCTGGGACTACCTCGCCACCAACGCGCTGGGCCGCGCCGTGTACGCGGACATCTTCGACGTCATCGACCGATCCGTATCGCCGCTGATCGACCATCTCGAGTGGCTGATCAGCGAGAGCGGCTGAGCGTCGATCAGGCCGCGCCGGCCAATTGGCGCAGTTGGTGGACGACGGCTTGACGGCGGTTGCGAACCGTTCGGTCGGTCACGCGCAACGCGGCTGCGGCTTCCTTCACCGTCGAGGTGTTCAGCAGCGTCACGATCATGGCGATGTCGGCCTCGGCCATACCCGCCGCCTTGGCCTGCCCGAGCAGGTCGACGATCGTGCCGAGCGGCTCTTGATCCAACTCGTCGGCATCTGTCGGTACGTCCAGGTCGGCAGGGTCGGTCAACTCGTGGACCATCCGGCGTCGCCGTGACTTCAGGAACGCCTGGTGTTCGCAATCGCGCAGGAGGTTCTTGATCACATAGCGGTCGCGCGTCTCGATCGAGAACGACCGGATCACCGACCATGCCACGGAGAGGAGCTCGTCGAGGGCGTCGAGCTGTGAGTTGAAGCCCTCGGAGTGACGTTTGGCGATCGTGCTGAGACCGGGGAGCATGCGCTGCAGCACGACCCGCGCCGCGAGATCGTCGTGGCGGGCGACGGCGACCAGCTTGCGCATCGTCTCGTCGCTCGAGGGATCGACCGGCCCAGGGCCGAGACCGGTGAGCACCAGCAGTTCGTCGAGCGAGCCGATCACCCGAGGCGTCAGCCTCCATGCGGATGCCCGTTCGACGGAGGATCGCCGGCTGCTGATGAGTGTCCACTCGCGCTGCAGGCGGGTGAGGAGATAGCGGTTGTTGGGGAGGGATGTCATGGCCCGCACGATGCGGGGACCGCCTCATCGGCAGTCTCACCGCGCCTCTCACCGACCATCCGACAAACGGAAATTTCTCGAAACTTCGGGTGACCGCTTCCGATCGGCGGCTCTCGCTGTGCCTCCCTTGGGTATGACAGATCACTGGACCTTCACGTGGGAGGCCGGCCCCGACGCAGGCGGTACCACGACCGTCGGCCACGGCTCGCACATCGTCGGTCGTGCGCCCGAAGCGGCGGTGCGCTGCGACGACCCCTCCCTGGAGGCCCACCACCTGGAGATCGAGATCTCCGCCGCAGGAGCCCTCGTGCGCCAGTTGACGGGACGTTTCCCCGTGCGCGTCGACGAGGAACCGGTGTACCACGCGCTGATGGTCGAGTCGTCGGCTCGGGTCGAAATAGGTCACAGCGTGCTGACGATGACGCGGGGAGATCTCACCGCACCTGGTCAGACGGCAATTCCTGCCAACATCACCGAGTCACCGACCGGCTGGGTCGTCATGCGACGTCCGCGCGCGGCCGCCGAATGGAACCCCGACTCGATCGTTCCGCCGGCTGTGGACGACGAACGAACCCAGTCGAGCGGCGGAGTGCTGCCGGCGTTGTTGGCACTCGGCGGCGCAGGACTGGTGGCGGTGGTGTTCCGACAGCCGATGTTCCTCCTCTTCGGGATGATCGGAGCGTTCGTCGCCTTCGGCACATGGGGCGGGCAACGCATCGGGTCGGTTCGCCGGACCCGGCACCGCAGCCGCGCCCGGCAGACGCAGGCCGCCGCGTTCGAGGCCGCTGTCGAGCGGCAGAGACTCGAATTCATTGCTCACCATCTGACGAACGACTCGAGCCCTGCCTCCGCCCGGCAGACGATCGAGGCACGCACCGCCGATCTGTGGTCCCGACGCCAATCCCATGCCGACGGGTTCGCGGCGGCGCTCGGCGTCGGCGCCGTCAACTGGACGCCACGGCTCGGTTCTCCGGAGCGGCCCGAGCGCGCCGCGGACGTGCTGACGGGGATCAAGGTGATCCCGAACCTGCCGGTGATGACCGACCTCGGGCCCGCCTGTCGGATGGCGATTCGCGGCGCGGGCGACCGTACCCGTGCGGTGGTCCGGTCGCTGGTCGTCCAACTCGCTTCGAACTGCGGACCCGCCGACGTTCGATTCGTCGTGGCGACCAACGAGCCGGCTCGCTGGCGTTGGCTCGATGAGCTGCCACACGCGACCACCGCGGCCGGGCTACCGGCAGTGGTGACGGAGTCGGATCTGCTCGACACCATTGCTCAATTCGACGTCGTGCCGAGGCCGCACATCGTCGTGATCACCGACGCTCCCGAGTTCCTCGCGGCGCGCACCAGCCCTCTGCGCCGGACCGTGGTCGGCGATGGAGCAGCCGCACTGATCGTGCTCGTCGATGCCGAGGGCGGCATCCCGCATGTGTGCACATCGCTGTTCGATCTCGGCGGCCCCGTGAATGGGCGGTGGCACGCCGACGCGGCGCTCGCCTCGTTGCCGGTACAGGTTCGTTGGGCGGGGATCAGCGAGCGGAGCGCACGACGGTTGGTCAACGGGCTCAGCGGTCTCATCGACCCCGACGACCCGCTCGGCGCGGCCGCCACCATTCCGCGCACCGTCGAACTGCTCTCGCTGTTGCCGTCTCGCGAGCCAGCGGCGATCGCAGCCGCGTGGGTCGCCGGCGGTTCGGACCCGCCGCCGCGAACGGTCATCGGCGTTGCCGGCGACGGCGTCGTCGACATCGACCTCGACCGTGACGGGCCCCACGCACTGATGGCCGGCACCACCGGCGCCGGCAAGAGCGAACTGCTGCGATCTCTCGTGACCGGCCTGGCGTCGGCGTCGAGTCCCGATCACCTCACGTTCGTGCTGATCGACTACAAGGGCGGCTCGACCTTCGATGCCTGCGCCCGGTTGCCCCACGTGGTCGGCGTGGTCACCGACCTCGATGACCATCTGGCGAGCCGCGCCCTGCGATCGCTGCACGCCGAGATTCGTCGCCGCGAGCAGTTGTTGCGCGCCGCCGGTGCTCCCGACCTCGCGGCGTACCGTCGAACAGGCAACGGCGAGGTGCTGCCGAGGCTCGTCGTGGTGATCGACGAGTTCGCCGCGTTGGTCACCGAGCAACCCGACTTCTTGCATGCGCTCGTCGGCATTGCCCAGCGCGGTCGCAGCCTCGGGCTGCACTTGATCTTGGCCACGCAACGCCCGACGGGCGTCATCAGCGACGACATCCGGGCCAACACCAACTTGAGGTTGGCGTTGCGTGTTCAGGATGCGACCGACGCCATCGACGTCGTCGGTGATCGGGCGCCGTCGACGATCCCGCGCGCCTTGGCCGGTCGAGCAGTGATGCGCCTCGGCCCGACCGAGGTGCTCACGTTCCAGACGGCGCGATGCACTGGCCCACTGCCCGACGGCGGAACCGAGCTCGACATGCTCGTCGCCGCGATCCGCGATGCCGCGGTGTTGGTCGGCGCTCGCCCGGCGCGATCACCGTGGCTTCCACCGCTTGCTTCCGTTGTTCCCGTCGACCCGGAGATGCTCGCGGAGGGCGTCGTCGGCGTGGTCGATGATCCCGACGGTCAGCGGACGATTCCCCTTCGCTGGGATCGATCCGATGGCCACCTGCTGTTCGTCGGCTCTCCTGGAAGTGGCGCGACGTCGACGCTCGCCTTGCTCGGAACCGTTGCGGTGTGCGACGACAGTGGCTCGCACGTGTACGTGATCGACGGCCGCGGCGACTCGATGTTGTCGGTCTTCGATCGTTCGCCACGATGCGGCGCCGTCGTGCGGTTGCACGAACGCGAACGATTCATCCGCGTGATCCATCGAATGGGCGAGGAGATCGCCCGTCGCTCAGCCAGTCCGGCCGACCCGAGGCCGCCGATCCTGGTCCTCATCGACGGTCTCGATGCAGTGCGCGCCGCGCTCGACGTAGCCGAGTGTGCCGTCGAGTTCGAGATGCTCGAGTCGATCCTCGCCCTCGGTCCGGGAAACGGCGTGGTGATCGTCGGATCGATTGACCGAGTCGCAGCAGTCCCGTCGGGTGTCGTTGCCAGATTCCCCCAACGATGGGTCGCTCATCTGGTCGATCCGCTCGACGGCGCTGCGTTGGGTGTCGCGGCGGGCGATGTGCCCGGGCCAATGCCCGGGCGCGTCTTCATCCCATCGATCGGTCTCGAAGCACAGCTGATGTGCGGCACCGTCCCACTGCCGTCGCGAGCCGACGGGTCGACACCGGCGCGTGTGGAGTGCATGCCGAGTCTCGTCAAGGCAGGCGCGTCGCTGACGAGCCGACGACAGGGCGACGACTCGCTGTTGGCCATCGGTGTCCGGTTCGGCGACGGTGAGCGGTGCCGGATCGACATTCCCGACGGCGAACACGTCCTCATCGTCGGGCCCGCTCGATCGGGACGCAGCACGGCGTTGCAGCGCATGGTGCTTGCCTGGCGCCAGACGTACCCCGACGGGTGGTGGTGCGCGGTGGCGCCGCGACGGACGGTTCTCGACGAGGAACTGCGATACCGGTCGCTCGACGAGGTCGTCGACGACCTCCCGCCGAATGGCCGCGCGCTGATCGCCGTCGACGATGGCGAACTGGTCGACGACGTCGGAGGAACGCTCGCCAAGCTGGCTGCTTCGCGCCGACCGGGCCTGATGATCGTCGCCACGGGTAAGCCGGACTCGCTACGGCAGAGCTACGGCCACTGGACCGGGGTGATTCGGCGCAGCCGGCTCGGCATCGTCATGGCAGCGTCGAACGACCTGGACGGCGACCTCCTGGGCGCAACGTTGCCCCGCCACCTGCCGATTCCCGCCCGGCCGGGCCTCGCATGGCTGGTCAGCGACGGTGACGTCGAGTTGGCACAGATCGCCGTCGATGACCGGGACCGGCCGGATCGTCACGTCCTGGCTAATTCGGCGCGATTTTGACAAAATGTAAAACGTGAGTGTCGAGTTCCAACTCAACGGCAACCCGGTGGCGGTCCGCGGCGATCACCCACATCTGCTCGCTGCGCTGCGCGACGAGCTCGACATCACCTCGCCGAAGGACGGTTGCTCGCCGTCCGGACAGTGCGGTTGCTGCACTGTGCTGGTCGACGGCAAGGCCATCGTCAGCTGCCAGCAATCGCTGGCCAAGACCGAAGGCAAGGCCGTCACGACGTTGGAGGGCGTCGGCGCCGACGAACGCGCCGCGTTCGCCAATGCCTTCTCGGCCTGCGGTGGCCTGCAGTGCGGTTTCTGCATTCCGGGCATCGTCATGCGCGCCAAGGCACAGATCGACAAGAAGGGCGCAGACCTGCAGCCCGCCGACATGGCCAGGCACCTGGGTGCCCACCTGTGCCGCTGCACCGGTTACGTCAAAATTCTGGAAGCGATCGACGCAGTTGCCAAGGGCAAGGAGTTCGAGCCGGCGCTGGCGACCACCGTCGGCGGCTCGGGCGCCAAATACGAGGCCGGCGAACTGGCGCTCGGTGACCGTGACTACGTCGACGACATGCGCGTGCCCGGCACGCTGCATGCCGCGCTGCACCTCACGGCCCACGTTCGTGCCGAGATCTTGTCGATCGACACGGCCGCAGCCGCCGCGGCTCCGGGTGTCGTCGCGGTTTTCACGGCCGCCGACATCCCCGGCGAGTTGCGTGTCGGCATCATCCACAAGGACTGGCCGGTGATGATCCCGATCGGCGGCTGCACCAGTTACGGCGGCGATGTGCTGGCGGTGGTCGTCGCAGAGACTCGGCAGCAGGCCCGCGAGGCCGCCGCGCTGGTCGAAGTCGGGTACGACGTGATGGACCCCGTCACCGATCCCGTGGCGGCGATGGAAGAGGGCTCGCCGATCGCCGTGTGGGGCACCGGCGACAACGTGCTCAGCGTCAGCGAGTATGCGCGAGGCGATGTCGACGCCGCGCTCGCCGCGTCCGCACACACGGTGCACGAGGTCTTCCGCACGCAACGCATCGAACACGCCTTCCTCGAACCGGAGAGCACCCTCGCCGTTCCGTCGGTCATCGACGGTGAACGACATCTGCAGGTGTATTCCGGCGGTCAAGGGGTGTGGGACGACCGCGACGACATCGCCCGCGTGCTCGCCGTCGGCAACGACGCCGTCACGGTCACGCTCGTCAGCAATGGCGGCGCGTTCGGCGGCAAGGAGGACATGAGCAACCAGGCTCATGCCGCGCTCGCCGCATGGCTGCTCGACCGGCCGGTGAAGTGCACGCTGTCGCGCGAGGAGAGCCTGCTGATCCACGCCAAGCGCCATCCGATCCGCCTCGAGTACTGGGCCGGTTGCGATGCCGACGGTCGTCTCACCGCCCTGCGCGTGCGCGGTGTCGGCGACAGCGGCGCCTACGCCAGCGTCGGGATGAAGGTGCTCGAACGCGCCGCCGGCCACAGCAGCGGTCCGTACCACCTGCCGACGATCGACGTGCGAACGGTGGCCGTGCGTACCAACAACCCGATCTGCGGGGCGTTTCGCGGTTTCGGCGCGAACCAGGCGCAGTTCGCGATGGAGGGCGTCATCGATCGGCTCGCCGAGATGGTGGGGATCGACGGATGGGAGATGCGCAAACGCAACGTGATCCATCCGGGCGAGGTGTGGGGTCCGGGACAGATCATGGACGACGGGTGCGGGGGCGCGGAGGTGTGCCTCGACGCCATCAAACCGCACTACGACGCGGCGCGAGATGCGGGCAAGGCAATCGGCCTCGGTCTCGGTCTGAAGAACTCGGGTCTCGGCAACGGGTTCCGCGAGTTGTGCAGAGCCGTTGTTCGGTTCCGCAGCGACGGTGTGGTCGAGGTGCGTCACGGCTGGACCGAGATGGGCCAAGGCGTGCACACGGTCGCACTGCAGGTCGCCGCGCAGGAGCTCGGCATCGATCCCGACCGGATCGAGGTGATCGTCGACACCACCCGGGAACTCGGCTTCGGTCAGACCACGGGCTCGCGTGGCACCTTGATGGCGGCAGGGTCGGTACGCGACGCATGCATCGCCGCCCGGGCAGGTGGCTGTCAACCCGATGTCGACTACGTGGGCGAGCATCTCGTCGACTGGACGCAGCATCTCGGCGACCCCGATCATCCCAATCCGACCATCCACTCGGCGTTCGGCTACGCCACACAACTCGTGATCATCGACCGCGACTCGGGCGACGTCGAGCGGGTCGTCGCGGTCCACGACGTCGGCAAGGCCGTCAACCCTGTGCTGTGCGAGGGCCAGATCGAAGGCAGTGTGCACATGGGCCTGGGCTATGCACTCACGGAGGACTTCCCGTCCGACGCGTCGGGCATGCCCACCAACATGACGCTCCGGTCGCTCGGCATCCTGCGTGCCAAGGACGTGCCGCAGATCGACGTGCAACTGGTCGAGGTGCCGCAGCCGAAGTCGCCGTATGGGATCAAGGGCGTGGGCGAGATCGGCCTGGTGCCGACGGCCCCGGCGGTGGCGGCTGCGCTGCGCGATCTCGACGGTGAGTGGCGCACCTCGTTGCCGATGCGGCCGAAGTTCAGCGCCGACGACTGAACAGTTGCTGAGTGCTGCCGGGCAAAACGGGTCCGGTTCCCCGTACGATCTTGCGCCGTGCGCGCTTCGTCGATCCTCAAACTCACCATCGTGCCCACCCTGGTGCTCGCCGCCTGCGGCGACTCCAAGGCCAGCGACACGACCGTCGCGGTCAAGCAGAAGATCACGATCGGCTCGACCACGGATCCGATGAGCGAATTGATCGCCGAGATCTACGGCCAGTCGCTGGAGAAGGCCGAGTTCCGCGTCGCTCGCAAGAAGCCGTTCGCCACGTCCGCCGAGCTGATGACGGCGCTCTCGAAGGGCGATGTCGAGTTGACGGGCTTCACCACTCAGGGGCTGATCGACGTGCTGGCGGCACCGGGCACGAGTCCCACCATCCCCAACACGACTGCCGACCAAGCGGCAGCGATCGACAAGACCCTCCCCGGGAACCTCAAGATCTCCCAGCCGTCGACGGCCGAGGACAAAGACGTCGTGTACTGCTCGACCACGTTCGCAACCACCAACGGCATCAAGACGCTCAGCGATCTCGGCGGCAAGCCCGGACTCGCCACGTTGGCGGCGCCCGACGGATTCGACACGTCGACGCCACTCGGCGGCGCCGGCCTGAAGGACACCTACTCGATCGAGTTCAAGGCGGTCGTTCCCACGCCGATCGACAAGGTCGCCGACGCAGTCACCGCCGGCACAGCCGATTGCGGCGTCGGCCGCGCCGCCGACCCGACGATCGGGGCGGCGACGTACACGATCTTGCAGGACGACAAGACGCTCGTGCCGAACGACGTCATTCTGCCGGTGATGGCCGACACGTTCGGCGACGACGTGGTCGCCGCGGTCGATCAGATCAGTGCCCGGCTCACTCCGGATTCTCTGCGAGCGCTGATGTCGCGTCTCAAGGTCGACGGCGCAACGCCAGAGATCGTCGCCAACGAATTCACCGGAAACGCCGGCACCTGAGTCGCCGCGCTAGCGCGCTCGAATGTCGAGACTGTCGCGCTTCAGGATCGTGTACTTGCGTTCGTGCTGATCGATCCAACCGAGCCGGATGAAGCTGGCGATCGCCTTGTTGACGCGCTCGCGCGACGCGCCGACCATGCCGGCCAACTCCTCTTGGGTGACGGGCAGGATGAAGTCGTCGACACCTTCCGACAGTTCCAGCAAACGCTTTGCCGTGCGGCCGGTGACGTCGAGGAACACGCTGTCGGCCAGGGCCTCGTCGGCCACCCGCAGGCGTTGGGCGAGCAGTCGGGTGACTCCCCACAGCAGCCTGGGATCACCGCGGAACGCATCCATCACCGGCTCGAACGGGATGGTCAGCACCGCCGACGGTTCGAGCGCTCGAGCCATCGCCGACCGCGGACCGCCGTCGAGCATCGCCATCTCACCGAGCAGGTCTCCGGGCTCCATCAACGCCACGACCGTTTCGCGATGGTCGATTGGGTTGGCGATCGCGATCGCCAAACGGCCGCGCAGTACGAGGTGCAGCGAATCGGCGATGTCGCCCTCGTGGAACAAGACGTCGCCTCGGATCAGGTGTTGCTCGTGACCGGCGGCGGCGATCGTGCTCAATACGTCGAGGGGGGCGTCGGCGAAGAATTCGGTCTGGGCAAGAAGATCTTCGTGAGCCATGCCCGTCGAACGGTACTACCCTCGCCGGGCGTGCCGCTCGCCACAGCTGAGATTGTGTGGACCATCGTGGTCGCAGGTGGCAGCGGCTCTCGCGTCGGATGCGCGAAGCAGTACGAGTTGGTCGGCTCGCGGCGCGTGATCGATCACGCCGCGGACACGGCACGTGCAGTCAGTGACGGGGTCGTGCTCGTCGTCCCGCGAGCCGATGTCGCCGCCGAGGGCGGTGTGGCCGGAGGCGCGACGCGAAGCGAGTCGGTGCGCGCCGGACTGGCAGCGGTACCCGCCGACGCGACGATCATCTGCGTGCACGACGCGGCCCGTCCATTCGCATCCCGCGACCTGTTCTCGAGCGTCATCGAGGCGATCGTCGGTGGCGCGGATGCAGCTGTGCCCGGCGTCGCGGTTGCCGACACGATCAAGCGCGTGGACGCCGACGGGCGGGTCGTGGAGACGCCGCAACGGGCGACGCTGGTCGCCGTGCAGACTCCACAGGCGTTTCGCGCCGAGGTACTCCGCGAGGCCCACGCGCTCGGCAAGGACGCCACCGACGACGCCGCGCTGGTCGAGGAGAACGGGGGCCGAGTCGTCGTGGTCGCCGGCGAGCCGACGAACCGCAAGATCACCGACCGCGAGGATCTTGCGTGGGCTCGCGACACAGCGGTCCGGGATGGGCGATGAGCGACGCTCGGGTCGGGCAGGGATTCGACATCCACCGGTTCAGCGACGATCCGAGCCGATCACTGGTGCTCGGCGGAGTGCCGTTCGACGGTCCGGGCCTCGACGGCCACAGCGACGCCGATGTTGTCGCCCACGCGGCCGCCGATGCGTTGCTGGGCGCCGCCGGCCTCGGCGATATCGGCGAGCACTTTCCCGACACCGATCCGCAGTGGAAGGGTGCCGACTCGTTGCAGCTGCTCGCACATGTCGGAGAGTTGGTGCGCGAGGCCGGTTGGTCGATCGGCAACGTCGACTGCTCGGTGGTCTGCGAGACACCGAAGTTGGCGCCGCAACGGGCAGCCATGCAGGCCAACTTGAGCAAGGCTTGCGGCGCGCCGGTGTCCGTGAAAGGACGTCGCGCCGAAGGACTGGGTGCGCTCGGACGGCGTGAAGGCATCGCCTGCTGGGCCGTCGCGGTGATCACGAAGGAGTAGAGGTGGCTGGACGACAACGAGCAGGAGATGGCGGCCGACGCGGTCAGCAGCGCGCCGCACCGTCGAAGGGTCGCGCCGCGCCGGCACTCCGCGGCCGCACCCAGAAATCGACGGCGAAGAAAGGTGGCGGCCAACCGCGACCGCCGACGTCGCGGCAGTTCGCGTCGCGTGGCGCCGGACGAACGGGCCGCATCGCCGCGCCTGGCGACGACAAACGCAAGCCCGAAAAGACGTTGGGCGGCGAACAGGTCGAAGGTCGTCAGGCGGTTCGAGAGCTGCTGATCGCCGGCCGTCGCAAGGTCAGCGAAGTGTGGGTGGCGACGGATCTCCTCGACGGCGAGACCGCGAGCGACATCGTCACCGACATCGTCGACATTGCTCGCAGCGTGCGGGCCCCGGTGCAGGAGGTCAATCGCAAGCGTCTCGAGGCGAAGGCTCGCAGCGAGGCCCCGCAAGGTGTGATCGCGTTCGCCGCGCCGCTGGTCGAGACCGAACTCGCCGAGATGATCAAGCGCCGGCCGGGTCGAGCCCCGTTCCTCGTCGCCGTCGACGGAGTCACCGACCCTGGAAACCTCGGCGCGATCCTGCGCTGCTGCGACGGCGCCGGCGTCGACGGCGTCCTGTTGCCGAGACACCGCGCGGTGCACATCTCGCCGACCGTCGCCAAGGCCGCGGCGGGTGCGGTCGAGCACGTGCCGATGGCTCTGGTCGGTGGTCTGCCGGCCGCACTCGCCCGAGTCAAGGACGCGGGGATCTGGGTGATCGGTCTCGACGACGGCGCCGACCGCGATCTGTTCGACATCGGCGATCTGGCGTTGGAAGGCGTGTGCCTGGTGCTCGGCGCGGAGGGCGCCGGGTTGGCGCGTCTGACCCGTGAGCGTTGCGACATGATCGTCAGCATCCCGATGCTGGGCAGACTCAGTTCGCTGAACGTCAGCGCGGCTGCGGCGTTGGCGACGTACGAGATCGCCCGTCAACGGCGCGCCACCACCCAGCAGCGCTAGGGAGCGGGAGCGACCGTCTCCGTAGGAGTCTGCGTCGGGATCGTGTCGATCGGCAGCACCTCCGGAGGCGTCGTGTCGATGGGCGCGACCGGTACGGCAATCGTGCTGGTCGTCGACGACGTCGTGGTCGAGTTCTCCGGTTCCTCGAGGCACGTCACCTTGAAGATCTTCTGCTGCTCGAAGCTGAACGTCGACGTGCTGAGGCTGCCGCCGAAGTGGTCGACGAAATCGTTGAGCCCGGCGGTGTCGCAGTTGCGTTCGACGACCTCCGTGCGGGCCACCTCCCAACCGTTCGACAGCAACAGCCAGTTGTCCTCTCGGACCTCGGTTGCTCCGGGAAGAACGAGGTTGGCCTTCTGTGGGTTGGGGATCAAGGAGAACCACACCACCGCGTCGCCGAGCAGGTCGGCGGCGACGACGCATTGGTTGATCTCGGCCAGCTTCGAGCACGTGATCTCTCCGGGAGTGCCCGCCTTCACGACCATCGTGCGATTGGCATCGAGCACCAGGTGCATGTCGCCGGTGGCGACTCCGTCGGAGATCGCGAACCCGGGATCCGCCTCGATGTTGTACACGGGCTGCAACAGGTTGATGCGGTGTTCGGTCGGTGCCTCGGTGGCCGGCTGGCCGATCACCGCGACGCTGTCGTCCTTGCGGACCAGCACGTACCACAGGCCGTAGGTCAGCCCCAGCAGCGCAGCGATCGCCAGCCAGAAACGCAACGAGACGAACTGCCGCATTGCCGGGGAGGTTAGGTCAGCGGAGCTGTTCGGCGGTGGCGGCCGCGGCGCGACCGGCGGCCTTGGCGACCTCGTCGAGCACCTCGTCGGTGTGGCCGAGGCCGACGAACACGGCTTCGTACGCACCGGGTGCGAGGGCGACACCCTCGGCCAACATCGCGTGGAAGAACGTGCGGAAGATGCGCTCGTCGGTGGTCTTGGCCTCGACGAAGTTGGTGGGCGCGGTGGTTCCGCCGAAGAACATGCCCATCAGCGTGCCGACGACGGGGAAGGTCGCGGGCACGCCGGCGTTGGCGAACGCGTCGGTGAGCACCTCCGACAACCGGTTCGCCCTGCGGCCGAGCTCGAGGTAGACGTCGTCTGTCAGCTCGTTCAGCGCGGCGAGACCCGCGGCCGTCGCCAATGGGTTGCCGGCGAGCGTGCCGGCGTGGAACACCGGGCCGAGCGGGGACAGCGTCTCCATGATGTCGCGGCGTCCGCCGACAGAGCCGATCGGTAGACCGCCGCCGATGACCTTGCCGAACGTGGTCAGATCCGGAGTGACTCCGTAAGCGCCCTGCGCGCCGCCGTGGCCCAGCCGGAACCCGGTGATGACCTCGTCGAAGACCAGCAGCGCCCCGACCCGATCGCACTCGTCGCGCAATCCCTGCAGGAAGCCGGCCGCTGGAGCGACGACACCCATGTTGGCGGCGACGGGCTCGACGATGACTGCGGCGACTTGCTCGTCGAGCTGTGGGACGACGTTGTAGGGCACCACCATCGTGTTGGCGACGGCGCTGGCCGGCACGCCGGCAGTGCCCGGCAGACCGAGGGTGGCGACGCCGCTTCCGCCGGCGGCGAGGAGGGCGTCGGTGGCTCCGTGGAAGTTGCCGTGAAAGATCACCAGACGATCGCGACCCGTGTAACCACGCGCCAGTCGCACTGCGGTGCTGGTGGCTTCGGTGCCCGAGTTCATCAACCGGACCATGTCGCAGCTGGCGACGCGCTCGGTCATCGCCTCGGCAAGGAGCATCTCGCCCGGCGTCGGCGCCCCGTACGACGTCCCGCCGGCGGCGGCCGCATTCACCGCCGCAGTGACCGCTGGATGGGCGTGGCCGAGGATGATCGCGCCGTAGCTCTGCACCAGGTCGATGTAGCGACGGCCCTCGACGTCCCACACGTAGGGCCCTTCGGCACGCTCGACGAGATAGGGAGTTCCACCGACGGACTTGAACGCCCGAATACTGGAGTTGACGCCACCCGGGATGACTCGGCAGCTGCGTTCGAACAGCTCCGCGTTGGTGCTCATCGTTGGGTCTCGGCGAACCACCTGGCGAGGTAGGTGAGAATGACGTCGGCGCCGGCCCGCTTGATCGCCGTGAGGTGTTCGACGGCGACGGTGTCGTGATCGATCCACCCGTTCGCCGCTGCGGCCTTGATCATCGCGTACTCGCCGCTGACGTGATAGGCGGCGACCGGCACGTTGGTGTGGGCGCGAACCGCGGCGATCACGTCGAGGTACGCCAGTGCCGGCTTGACCATCACCATGTCGGCACCCTGAGCCAGGTCTTCGTCGATCTCGACGAGCGCCTCGCGGGCGTTTCGGAAGTCCTGCTGGTAGCCCTTGCGGTTGCCGCCGCTGGCGATCTGCACGTCGACGGCGTCGCGGAACGGCCCGTACAGACCACTGGCGTACTTGGCCGAGTAGGCCAGGATCGACGTCGACGGGAAGCCGGCCGAATCGAGGGCGGTGCGAATCGCCCCGACCTGGCCATCCATCATCCCGCTGGGAGCCACAACGTGCGCGCCGGCCGTTGCCTGGGCGACGGCGATGCGGCCGTAGATCTCGAGGGTGGCGTCGTTGTCGACGGAGGTGTTCGGGTCGTCGGCGGGCCCGTCGAGGATGCCGCAGTGACCGTGATCGGTGTACTCGTCGACGCACAGATCGGCCATCAGCACCATCCGATCGCCGACCTTCTCCGCCAGGTCGGCCAGGCACAATTGCACAATTCCCTCAGGGTCGAAGGCTTTCGAGCCGATGGAATCCTTGGTGGAAGGCACTCCGAAGAGAATCACGGCACCGATGCCGAGGTCGGCCAGCTCGGTGACCTCGGCGCGCAGGCTGTCGCGCGTGTGCTGGACGACGCCCGGCAGCGAGGCGATCGGCTGCGGTTCGTCGATTCCTTCCCGTACGAACAGCGGAGCCACCAGGTTGCCCACGTCGAGCCGAGTTTCGGCCACCAGGTGCCGTAGGGCGTTCGAGGTGCGCAGTCGTCGGGGGCGTGAAACGGGAAAGTTGCCAGCCACGAACGGGCATCGTAGGGCCTTCGGGGGAGGTTTCGTCAGGTGACCGAGCACAATGCGTCTCACGACCCGGCGACCAGTGGAGCGGTCCTGCTCGCCGAGGTGATCTACGCCGTGGAGCAGCTCGCCCAAGAGCCGTCGTCCTACCCCGCGATCTACGACCTCGCGCTCACTTGCGATCGATCCGGGTTCTTCGAATCGGCACTCGTGTTGTACGACCGGTGCCTGCGAATCGCCGACACCGACGATGATCGCCAGATCGCCTACGCCAATCTCACGGCAGCGTTCCGCGCCGCAGCGATCGCCGAGACGGATACGGCCCGGCGCACTCGTCATCTCCGGGACGGCTTGTATGCCGCGACCGCAGCGCTCGATCCCGAAGGCGCCCGGCAGCCCGGGCCGATGTGTGTGGCGTTGGCGAACCGTGCCGTCCTCTTCGCCGAACTCGGCCACCACGAGTCGGCCCTCACCGACGCTCGTCGGGCGCGCGACATGGCCATCGAGCTCGGCATGCGCCGCGAGCAGCTGATCGCCGCGGTCGGTGAGGTGATCGCTCGTTGGCATTCGACCCTCGACGTCACCGTGTTGTCGTTGATCGCGTCGACCAAGGCGTTGGGCGCCGATCTCGACAGCGGTGACTGCCTGCGACCGCTGCTGGCCATCGAGGTCGACGTCTTGTGGAGCCTCGGTCGTCACGACGAGGCACGAGCCGCGATGCAAAGGAACATCGACCACCTCCACGAGTTGTTGCAAACGCAAACAGCTGAGCGGTGGGACAACGTCCGCGCCGGAGTCGACCGACTTCGTCACGCATCAGCCGGTGAGTCCGACGAGTTGACCGGCCTGCCGAATCGCCAGTTCCTCGGCCGCTGGCTGCCCGACGCACTACTCGACGACGCGCCGGTGTGCATCGGCGCTCTCAATCTCGACC
>Ga0207648_10003841_pt1 | contig 15695 bp, 17 predicted proteins | sample KBSMisM32_FD_184310 | JGI IMG/M metagenome (GOLD analysis project Ga0207648, IMG submission 184310) | Miscanthus rhizosphere microbial communities from Kellogg Biological Station, Michigan, USA - KBS Miscanthus M3-2 (SPAdes) (version 2) | ecosystem: Host-associated > Plants > Roots >...
CGCTCGCCCGACGCGGGCGAGGAGCCGTGCATGCCCTGGCGCCCTCACTTCGGTGTGCGCGACCGCCCCTTCGATCGGCTCATCGCGGATCGCCTGCCTCGCGTGCTGCGTCGTCGCGGTGCCGCCGCTCAGCGTCTGGTCCCTGCGGCCGCCGGCAGACTGCACGAGCAGCGCGGGTGCCCGCTCGCACAGCCCGAGGCATGGGCTGGCGATCACCTTCGCCTCGGACGCGAGCTCCCGTTCACACGCCGCCAGCAGCTCCCGACCACGGCTCACCCGGCATGCCAGGTCGTCACAGACGTGCACGACGGTCGACGGCTGCGGCTCGACGCTGAACATCGCGTAGAAGCTCGCGACGCCGTACGCCTCTGCGGGAGGGACCGTCAATCGCTCGCAGGCGTAGTTGAGTCCCCCTTCGCTGATCCAGCCGACCGCTCCCTGCAGCGCGTGCAGGACAGGCAGCAGGAGCGTCCGGTGTTCCTCGGGCGCACGGGACACGCGGAGGTCACCCGACGTTCGCGCACCGCCCTCCCAGCCGGTCTCAGGCGGCCCCAACACGGCGTCGACGGCCGCGCGTTCCTCGGCGGTCGCCTCCGCCGTCATGAGGTGCAGATCCACGCTAGGAGGCTACCTCCGAGGGTGCACCGTTCAGCTTCTCCACGCGGATCGCGGTGGCCTTGAACTCCGACGTTCCCGACTTCGGGTCATAGGCCTCGATCGTGATCTGGTTCGTCGCGACCTCGTCGGGGAAGTGGAAGGTCATGAACGCGAGCCCGGGACGCAGCGCCGTCGTCAGGTGCACCGGCGCTTCGATGGCGCCGCGACGAGACACGATGCGGACCCGCTCCCCCTCGGTGACCCGCAGCGCCACCGCATCCTCCGGGCAAAGGTCCAGCGACTCGCCCCGATGCAGCGGGGAGGAGAACTGGTTGGACTGCACCCCCGTGTTGTAGGACTCGAGGCGGCGGCCCGTGGTCAGCCGGATCGGGAACTCCTCGGTCAGCTCATCGACAGGCGGTTCGTCGATCACGACGCTGAATGGCGCCTTCGCACCCTGTCGTTCGGGGTCGTCGAACCGCCACAGCCGCTCGTGCAGGAACTGCGCCCCATCGGGGAACTCCTCGTTGCAAGGCCACTGGATCCCGCCGAGCTCCTCGATGTGCTCCCACGACATCAGCGTGTGCATCGGCGAGAGCGAGCGGAGCTCATCCCAGGCCTCCTGCGCGGTCAGGTCTCCCCAATCGACGCCCATCCGCTTGGCGAGCTGGGCAATGATCCAGATGTCGTCCTTCGCCTCGCCGGGCGGCTCGAGAGCCTTGCGGACGCGCTGGACCCGCCGTTCGGAGTTCGTCACCGTGCCCTCGGACTCGAACGAGGCGTTGGACGCCGGGAAGACCACGTCGGCGAGCTCGGCGGTCGCCGTCATCATGAGGTCCTGCACGATCAAGGTGTCGAGACCCTCGAGCAGATGCACCGCGTGCTCCTGATCGGCCTCTGAGGTCGCCGGGTTCTCTCCGATGCAGTACACGGCGGTGAGCTCACCCCGACCCATCGCCTCGAACATGTGCGTGAGGTGCCAGCCGTAGGTCGGCATGATCGGCACGTCCCACGCGCGCTCGAAGCGGTCGCGGGCCTCGACATCCTTCTCGATGTCCTGGAAGCCCGGCAGCTTGTTCGGGATGGCGCCCATGTCGCCACCGCCCTGCACGTTGTTCTGGCCGCGGAGCGGGTTCAATCCGCTCCCGTACCGGCCGACGTGACCGGTCAGCAACCCGAGGTTGATCAACGCGAGCACGTTGTCGACCGCGTTGTGGTGCTCCGTGATGCCGAGGGTCCAGCAGATCTGCGCGTGCTCCGCCTCGGCGTACGCGAGGGCGACCTCGCGGATCACATCGGCCGGCACGCCGGTGACCTGCTCGCCGCGCTCGAGCGTCCACTCCTCGACGCTGGCCGCGTATTCCTCGAAGTTGAGGGTGCCGCCGGCGATGAACGCCTCGTGGGCCAGGCCAGCGTGGATGATCTCGCGCGCCATCGTGTTGGACAGCGCGATGTCCGTGCCGACGTCGATGCCCAGCCAGACGTCCGCGAACTCGGCGGACTCCGTGCGGCGCGGGTCGACGACGATCAACTTCGCGCCGCGTTGGGTGGCCTTCAAGACATGGTGGAAGAAGATCGGATGCGCGGCTCGCGCATTCGATCCCCACAGCACGATGAGGTCGGAGTGCTCGACCTCTTCGTACGAACTGGTCCCGCCACCGGCACCGAAGACGGTCGCCAGACCGACGACCGAAGGCGCGTGTCAGGTGCGGTTACAGCTGTCGATGTTGTTGGTCCGAAGGACCTGACGAGCGAACTTGCCAGCGACGAAGTTCATCTCGTTGGTGGCCTTCGAACAGCTGAAGATCCCCGCTCCCCAACCCGGGTTGCGATCCATCGCGCGACGCAGCCCCTCGGCGGCCCGATCGAGGGCCTCGTCCCAGGTGGCGGTGCGCAGCACGCCGTTGTCGCGGACCATGGGCTCGGTGAGCCGGGTCAACGTTGCCGACATCGATGTGTCCCTTCCTCCGGCATGTCCGGATGAACCCCATCGTACGTCCGCCGAGCGTGCGGTCGAGAACTCCTGTTGCGGGGGAAGCTGACCGGCGTTCAGCCGACGGCGACCTCCCGGTATCGGAAGCAGGACGTGACGTGGTCGTTGACGAGGCCGACGCCTTGCATCAACGAGTAGCACACCGTCGGCCCGACGAACCGGAAGTCGAGCTTCTTCAGCGCCTTGGACATCGCTTGCGACTCGGGTGTCTCCGCGGGGATCTGCGAGACATCACGCCAGTGATTCACCTTCGGCGCGCCGTCGACGACGGACCAGAGGACCTCGTCCAGGGAGGTTCCGGAGCGGCCGAGGGCGACGATCGCTCGCGCGTTGGCGACCGTCGACTCGACCTTCAGACGGTTCCGCACGATCGAGGGATCTGCCAGCAGCCGCTCGACCCGTGCCGGCGTGTAACGAGCCACGGTCGTCGCGTCGAAGCCGGCGAACGCCTTCCGGTAACCGGCACGCTTGTACAGGATCGTGCGCCACGACAGTCCGGCTTGGGCGCCCTCGAGCGTCAGCATCTCGAAGAGCAGGGCCTCGTCGTGCACCGGCGCGCCCCATTCCTCGTCGTGATAGGCGAGGTACGCGGGGTCCTCGAGCGGCACCCAGGCGCATCGCTTCGGCACGTGCGGAGCCTACGGCAAGGCGACTGGACCGTTGTGCCAGGGGGGGTCCATGATGCGATCACATGCATGAACCAGTCTCGATACCCATCCGAGACCTCGCGGCAGAGCCCGACGCCTCGGCGTCAGGTGACGCAGCGCGGTCCGTCACCGACGAGATCGCGCGATGCATCGTCGAGGCGATCACGCTCGGAGCGTCCGCGACGCTGGCGTTCCTCGACGAGGTGCATGACGAGGAGCTGCGCGACCTCGCCGCGGCGGGCGCGGGGTTCCTGATCGAGGGCATGCGGGCGCTCGGCGGCGTCCTGGGAGCGGTCGAGCGGAGCCTCGCTGCCCCGGCGGCGGCGGCCGCACGATCGCCGTTCCTCGGCGATCTGCTCGCGCATTGGGAAGAGACGTGGGACCGGGCGGACGCCAATCGACCCACGTTGGATGAGACGCTCCGGAGGGCGATCGATGCGGCGCTGGACCGCGTCGACCTGAACGAGATCATCCAGACACACGTCGACGTGCAACGCATCGCTCGCGACATCGATCTGAACGAGCTCGTCGGCGATCTCGACGTGCAAGCCCTCGCCGACCGGATCGATGTCGAAGCGCTGGCCGCGAAGATCGACGTCGACGCCATCGCCGGTCGTCTCGACCTCGACGCCGTGATCGCGCGGATCGACATCCTCGCGATCGCCACCGAGGTGATCGACGAGCTCGACCTCGCACAACTCATCCGTGACGCGACGGCGGACACCGCCTCCGACGGGGTTCGCACCGTTCGCCTTCGAGGCGTGGACGCGGACCGGGCGGTCCGCCGTGCCGTCGACCGGATCTTGGCACGACACGACGGCAGCGACGCCACATGACGACGGGTCGGGTCCGGTTCGACACCGTGCCGGCGGAGGCGCGCGCCTTCAACGGACGACCGGCAGGTGTGGTCACTCGCACCGTGGCGAGTGTGCTCGACCTCGCCCTCACGGTGCTGCTCGTCGCCGGAGGCTATCTGGCGATCAGCGGCGTGTGGTTCCTGCGTCGCGGCGCCGATTTCCATTTCCCGGTCGTCTCGTTCCCGGTCGCCTACGCGGCGGGCTTCGTCACGCTGGTCGCGTACTTCACGGTGTGCTGGGCGGTGGGAGGTCGCACGTACGGGGACCGTGTGCTCGGCGTGCGCGTCTGCACCCTCGACGATCTCGACCCGTCGATCGCGCGCTCGTTCATCCGAGCCGTGCTGTGCGCGGCGTTCCCCTTGCTCCTGGTGTGGGCCGCCGTGGACGGCAAGCAGCGGAGCGTCCAGGACCTCGTGGTCAGGACGCGTGTCGTGTACGACTGGGGAGGGACCAAGAGCGGAGCCTCAGACGATGCGATCGGGATGGCTGTAGACGTTGCACCGGCCGTCCCGCACGAACCCGACGACGGTCACGCCGAGCCGCTCCCCCGCTTCGACCGCGAGCGATGACGGCGCGCTCACCGCGCTGACGACGGGGATCCCCGCGACCGCCGCCTTCTGCACGATCTCGAACGAGGCGCGACCGGATACCTGCAGCACCCGGTCGGCGAGCGGCACGTTCCCCGCGAGGAGCTCCTCCCCGACGATCTTGTCGACCGCGTTATGCCGCCCGACGTCCTCGCGGACCGAGATCGCCGCGCCCTCTGCGGTGAAGAGGCCGGCGGCATGGAGCCCGCCCGTCCGATCGAACACCCGTTGCGCGCTCCGCAGCCGATCCGGGAGCTCCACGAGCACCTCGGCCGGCACCGTGAAGCCAGGCGGCACGACATCACAGCGCACGGCGATGTCATCGAGCGAAGCCTTCCCGCAGACACCGCACGACGACGTCGCGAAGAAGTTCCGTGACAGGCGGTCTGCGTCGAAGGGCGTCGTGAGCGTCACGGTCACGACGTTGTAGCGCTGCTCCTCATCGTCGAGGTCGTCGCAGTAGGCGACCCGCTCGATGTCTGCTGACTGCACCAAGCCTTCCGTGAACAGGAACCCCGCCGCCAGCTCGAAGTCGCCGCCGGGGGTGCGCATCGTGACCGCGACGCGGGTCGCCTCCTGACCGGGTCCCTGGGCTCGGATCTCGAGCGGCTCCTCGGTCGCCAACGTGTCCGCGCGCTCGGTCCGGGCACCGTCGCGCACGGCGACGACGCGGACCGGCGTGACGTTGCGACGGACCTGCTCGGGAGCCACCATCGCCTCCAGTATGGCCGGTCGATCGCCCTGACCTGTGGTCAGCCCGTCCGGCGCGCGATTCTCACGCCTCGACACGGCTGCGTTAGGGTCCAAGGCGCCGCCCGCCCGTCGCTTCGCCAGAAGGAGCCTGCGCCGCATGAAGTCCGGCCTCGAGATCGCACAGGCGGCGGCGTTGCGCCCGATCGCCGACGTCGCGTCCGACGCGGGCATCCTGCCGGAGGAGCTCAAGCCCTACGGAGCCACCCGGGCCAAGGTCTCGCTGTCGATCCTCGACCGGCTCGCCGACCGGCCCGACGGGAAGCTCATCATCACCACCGCCATCACGCCGACCAAAGCGGGCGAGGGCAAGACCACGACCTCCGTGTCGCTCACGCAGGGCTTGGGGGTCCTCGGCAAGGACGTGATCCTCGCGTTGCGCGAGCCTTCGATGGGCCCGGTGTTCGGCATCAAGGGCGGCGGGACCGGTGGCGGCTACGCCCAGGTGGTCCCGATGGAAGAGATCAACCTGCACCTCAACGGTGACTTCCACGCCATCACCGCCGCACACAACCTGCTCGCCGCAGCCCTCGACGCGTCGATCTTCCACGGGAACACGCTCGGGATCGACCCCCAGACGATCACGTGGCCGCGCACGCTCGACGTGAACGACCGAGAGCTGCGCAACGCCGTGGTCGGCCTCGGCGGCAAACCGCACGGTGTCCCCCGGCAGGACGGATTCGTCATCACGGCGGCCTCAGAGATCATGGCGATCCTCGCGCTCGCCTCGGATCTGCACGACCTCCGCGCGCGGCTGGGGCGGATCATCGTCGCGTCGACGTTCGCGGGGGATCCGATCACGGCCGAGGACCTCAAGGTGGCTGGCGCGATGACCGTGATCATGCGCGACGCGATCGAACCCAACCTCGTGCAGACCCTCGAGCACCAGCCGGTCTTCCTGCACGCGGGGCCGTTCGGGAACATCGCGCACGCGAACAACTCCATCATCGAGGACCGCATCGCACTCAAGCTGGCGGAGTACGTCGTCACCGAGGCGGGCTTCGCGAGCGATCTCGGGTTCCAGAAGTTCTGCGACATCGTGTGCCGGTTCGGTGGCTTCGCCCCCAGCGCCGGCGTGCTCGTCACGACGGTGCGCGCGACGAAATCGCATGGCGGCATGCCGTTCGCCGATCTCGCCACCGAGGACCTCGAGGCGCTTCGACGCGGCATCGACAACCTGACCGCGCACGTCCAGATCCTGCGGGAGTACGGGCTTCCGTGCGTCGTGTCGATCAACAACTTCCCCACCGACACCGACGCCGAGATCGCACTGATCCGCGAGCTCGCGGTCGAGGCGGGCGCCGAGACCGTCGTCGTCAACCGTGGGTTCGCCGATGGCGGCACGGGTGCGGTGGAGCTCGCCGAGGCGGTGGTCGAGGCGTGCGAGCGGCCGAACAGCTTCCATCAGCTCACGCCCGAGGGCACGCCGCTGAAGGATCAGATCGAGGCGATCGCGACCAAGCTCTACGGCGCAGAAGGGGTCGACTACCTACCGCAGGCCGAGAAGGACCTGGCCCGGATGGTGGAGCTCGGGTTCGGCGCGGTGCCGGTGTGCATGGCCAAGACCCACCTGTCGCTCAGCCACGACCCGCTCCTGCTCAACCGCCCGCGCGGCTTCCGGTTGCCGGTCCGAGGCGTGGTGCCGAGCGCCGGGGCGGGCTTCGTCGTCGTGCTCTGCGGAGACATGCAACGGATGCCCGGCCTCGGTAAGACGCCCAACTACATGGGGGTGGATATCGACGCCAACGGCAAGACGATCGGCCTGTTCTAAGCGACGTCGTCGGAGGGCGGCATCACGCAGAACTCGTTGCCCTCGGGATCGAGCATCACGCACCACACCCCGCCGTCGCCCTCCGCCCAGTTGTGGATCGAGGCCCCGAGCTCCTCGAGCCGCTCCACCTCGGCTTCGAGATCCTCGTCGGCGAGCACGTCGAGGTGGACGCGGTTCTTCGTGACCTTCTCCTCGGACACCTCCGTGAAGAACAGCACCGGCAGGTCGGTGTCCTCGGGCGGTTCCACCATCACGGTCGGGTCCTCTTCCGGATCGGTGATGCCCTTGGCCGCGAGGCGCGCGAGCTCGACCTCGTCGTAGGGCGCCATGGTCCAGCCCAGGGCGGCGGCCCAGAAGCGGGCGAGGGGCGCCGCGTCACGGCAGTCGAAGACGATCGCGTCGATCCGCACGGGCGGAGCCTTGCGCGATGCGACCCGAAGCGCAAGTCCCGCGCCCGCGCCGCGATCAGCTGTGGACCGCGATGAAGAACGCCTCGCTCACGTCGCGCAGGATCGACTGCGCACGGTGACGCAGCGAGTTGGCGGAATCGGACAGCTCCTGCTGCCGCGTCTTGTCGATGAACGTGATCGCGTTGATGTCGACGTTGGCGAGCGCCGCCAACGCCGCGGCGTGCAACGACGCCGCCGCGCTGAGCGCGTCGGACGCGGCGTTCGGGTTGCCCGAGGTGAGCGTCTCCTCGGCCAGCGCCATGAGGTAGACCGACCGGCGGGCGACCTCCAGCGGGATGTCGGCCGCGCGCTCCAACGCCTTCTGGAGCGTGACCGACCACGCGTGCTGCTCCTCCGGTGTCCCCTTCGGCAATTTGTAGGCCCCCATCACCTCGCGATAGGCCTCCGCGTCACGGTCGGCCAGGCCGAGCAGCACGTACCGCTCGTCGTCGCACTCGTCGGCGATCTGCCGCATGCGATCGGCAGCCTCTTCGAACCCCTTCTTCTTGAGGGTGAGGCGGGCGACCATCGCGATCAACGAGGCCCCCGCAGCCGCCGAGACCGCCGCCCATGCACCCCCGCCCGGGGTCGGCGCGTCGGAGGCCAGTTCGTCCAGGAACGTGGCAATCCGTGTGCCACCGGTGGGCATGTCCTCGATCGGCACCTTGGTCTGCGCGGTGGATGCCGGGCCCGTGCTCGCACCCCAGCCACCCCCGGTGGGCTCCGCAGGGCCGACGGGCCCGCTCGGGGTCTCCGGGTCGGGGGCCGGTGTGCTCTGCCAGTCGCTCATCACATCTCCTCGATCAGGCGCTCGAGCACCTGGGTCGACGGATCGAAGCCCTGGAGCCGAACGTGCGCTGCGTCATCGTCGGGCAGCGCCGCCGCGGGCACCAGACCGACGATCTCGGAGTCGGTGACCTCCGATCCTCGGGCGGTCGCCTGGGCGACCACGGCATCGTAAGCCGCCCGGACGCCAGTGACCTCGAAGTCCACGAGGTTCATCGAGACCGTGACGAGGCCGCGCTCCGGCACGGCGAACCCGATCGCCCGCAGCGACGGCAGGCCGCCGCTCGATCCCCGGATCGTGCGCGCGATGTCCTTCGCGGCATCCTCGCCGCCGGTGAGATAGACGTTGAACGCGACGAGCGCCTTGCGCGCACCCACGGCGGTCGCGCCTTCGGGCCCGATCGCGTGCGGCCCGGCATCGGGCAACCGCTCCCCCTTGGCCACCGCATCGCGGAGCCCCTCGTACTCCCCCCGGCGCACGTCGGCGAGGGAGCGACGATCGGGCACCCGAGCGGCTCGGTCATACAGGTACACCGGAAGATCGAGCTCGCGGGCGAGCTGCTCGGCGACCTCGTCGGCGAGCTCGATGCACTCCTCGATCGAGACGTCGCGCACCGGCATGAACGGGATCACGTCTGCGGCCCCCATCCGCGGGTGCCCTCCCCGATGCCGCTCCATGTCGATCAGACCGACGGCCACGCGGGTCGCGGCGACCGCGGCCCGGCGAACGCCGTCGCGCGAGCCCAGGACGGTCGTGTCGAGCCGGTTGTGATCGGCGTCGGCCTGGCGATACACCAGCCGGGCCCCCGGCACCTGGAGGGCATCGCATATCGCATCCATCACGTCGGCGCGACGGCCCTCCGAGAAGTTGGGCACGACGCCATAGATCGGCTCCCCCACGCCCGGAGGATAGCTGGGACTAGCCGCGGGGTTTCTGCTTCTCCGGATCGAGGATCGACAGCGGCGCGACCGTCGCGACGACGCCGGCGACGTCCACCTTGGTGCCGTCATCGGCGGCCGCCGTCTCGAGGATCGCGAGCCCGATCGGCCCGACCCGAGGGCTGTCGGCCGGCGACGTCACGACCCCGACCTCCGCGCCGTCCTTCGTGACCGCTGCGCCCGCCTCCGGCACACCACCTTCGAACCGTAGCGTCTTGAAGCGTTTCGGCGGGTTCTTCCCGTACTCGGCGAGCGCCTGAGCGCCGACGTTCTCCGTGTCGGTCCTGATGAACCGGTCCATCGACAGATCCCAGGGCGATGTTTCGTTCGGTTCGTAGTCGACCGCGATGATCACGAGCCCCACCTCGGTGCGCGCGAGGTCGATCGCGTTCAGCCCGAAGGGTGTCGCGCCGGCGGCGATGAGGGCGTCCCAGATGACCTGCGCGTTCGAGGGCTCCATGACCACCTCGTAGCCGTGCTCGCCGCTGAAGCCGGTGCGCAGCACGTACGCCGGGACGCCGGCGACCGTCGTCATGTGCGGCCAGAAGTGGAAGTAGCCGAGGTCGCCGAGATCACGCTCGGTGAGTGGCTGCAACGTCGCCTGCGACGTCGGGCCCTGCACCGCGATCATCGCCAGGTCCTGCGTCCTGTGCGTGATCGTCGCGTCCAGGTCGCCGGCGGTCTCCCGGAACCAGTCCTCGAAGTCCGGCGAGTTGATCAGCACCCAGTACCGATCGTCGGCGAACTTGTAGACGTTGCCGTCGTCGACCATCTTTCCGTCGGCGTTCACGAAGGCGCCATACCGCACGGAGCCTGCGCCCATCCCGGCCACCGAGTTCGTGAACCGCCGTTGGATCAGGCGCCCCGCGTCCGGGCCCGTGACCTCGTACTTGCAGGTCGAGAACAGATCCCAGATGCCGGTCGCGGTCCGGATCGCCTCGTACTCGATGCCGACGTCGGTCCCCTCGTCCATCGCCCAGGGGTAGCCGTCCTCCCAGATGATCTCGGCCTTGTGGGCCACATGCCACTCATGCAGCGGCGAGCGAACGTCCTCGGTCATGCGTGCTCCTTCCCGCCGCGCGGTCAGCCGCGCGGCCGCTCTTTCGCAGGGTCATAGATCGCCAGGACATCGACGGTACCGGCCACGGGACCATCTGCGGTAACGGCCTCGACCGGGGTGCCCGGCGCCGCGAGGGCCGCCTCGACGATCGCCAGCCCGATCGGCCCGAAGCGTGGGCTGACGGCGGGCGAGGTCAAGGTCCCGATCTCACGACCGTCCGCACGCAACGGGGTGCCGTAGTCGGGCAACACGTCGCCCGTCATGCGGACCGTCACGAACCGGTTCGGCCGTTCCTCGGCGGCCGCGCGGAGGGCCTCCGTCCCCATGTTCAGATCGTGCAGCTTCACGAACCGGTCGAGGCCGAGGTCGTACGGCGAGCGTTCGTGCGGCTCGTAGTCGTAGTCGGTCACGATCATCCCGACCTCGATGCGGATCGGTTCGATCACATCCATCCCGTACGGTGTCGCGCCGGCGGCGGCGACCGCCTTCCACAGGTCGAGCGCATGCTCGGGTCGCAGGAACAATTCGTAGCCGAGCTCACCGCTGAACCCGGTCCGCGACAGCCACACCGGCACGCCGCCCACCTCGACCTGTTCCGGGAGGAACCGGAAGTACCGCAGCGACGCGAGGTCGACGTCGGTGAGGCCCTGCAGCAGCTCGCGGCTCTTCGGTCCCTGGATCTGCATGCTCGGCAGATCGGGGGCGATGTATCCGATCGAGACGTCGAGGCCCTTCGTCGCATCCGCGAAGTAGTCCGCTCGGTCATCGCTGTTCGTGCAGACCCACAGATCGTCGTCGGCGAACGTGAACACCGTGCCGTCGTCGACCACCATGCCGTCCTCGTCGACGAACGCCCCGTATCGAACCTGTCCCGGCTCGGCGCCCATCACGTCGTGGGTATGGACCCGCTGTGCTGCCTCCCGCGCCTCGGGACCACGGAAGGCCCATTTGTTCAGCGGGGAGAGGTCCCACATCCCGACGCCCTCCCTGATCGCGCGGTACTCCGCATCGATGTCGCCGAAATTCGTGACCCAGAGCCATCCCGCCTCGTCGCCGAAGCCCGCTGCGGTCTGGGACGTGATCGGGTGGAACGCCGTTTCCCTCGCCATGGGCCCGTTGTACCCCAGCGCTGAACCGCGGTTCAAGTCAGCGAGACGTGCAACGCCGTCAGCTCCCGCGCCGACGGCTCCGGCCGACCGGGCATCTTGCCGACGAGCACGAGGAACAACTGCGCGGTGACGAGGGCATCGTCGAGCGCGTCGTGGGGATCTGCGACCGGCACCCCGAAGCGCCCGGCCGTCTGGGTGAGTGCGTAGCCGCGCTCCCGCCGCGCCCCCGCCGGGGAGCCGTCGACCACGATCGCGAGGTCGCGCACGTCGATGACCCGTCGCCGCCACCCCCGGATCGATCCACCGAAGAGGCGCCGGAGGAAGGCGATCTCGACCTCGGCGAACCAGGCGAGCACGTACCGCCCCGCGAGCGCCTCGCGCAAGGCCGCCGCCGCAACGGCGGTCTCCGGCGCATCCGCGAGGTCCACCGGTCGCAACAGGTGGACCGTCTGGGACCGCGGGGACGGCGGCGTCGGGGGTCGCACGAGCTGGCTGCTCGACGCGCCCACCAGCACCCGTCCCTCTTCGATCGGCACGACGCCGTAGGACACGATGTGGTCGACGTCGTAGTCGAGACCGGTCGTCTCGAAGTCCAGCGACGCGTATGCCGCGTCGCGCCAGGGGAGGCCGCGCCGCGTCCGCGGCGCGGCCGGTCGCCGACCCCCTAGGCCGCGCACCGGATCGTCTCCTCGGGCGTGACGATGAGGTGTACGCGCAGATCGAAGTTCCCCGCCGGCAGGTCCTCATCGAGCACCTGGAGGGCGGCCGCCACACCGATCCGCACGGCATCGGGCCTGATCCGACGGAAGAACCGATCGTAGAAGCCGCCGCCGTACCCGATCCGCCTTCCCTGCCGATCGAAGGCCACGGCCGGGGTGATCACGACGTCGAGAGCCAGCGGGTCGATCGGAGCACCGCCCGCCGGCTCCTCGGCGCCGAACGACGTGGTGGTCGTCGGATCGCCCGGACGGTACGTCCGAACCTCGAGGTCACCATCGACGATCGCGGGCAGACCGACCGTGACCCCGGCGTCGGTCAGCCGTTCGATCAACGGATCCATCGACAGCTCCGACCCGAACGACGAGAACGCCATGACCTCCCGGGCTCCGCGCACCTCCGGCAGCTCGAGGACCCGTGCCGCGACCGCCGCCGCGGCCACCTCACGCTCCTCCTCGGACACCGCGTCGCGCGCCGCGAGGACGCGCCGCCGCACGTCGCGCTTCGCGCGTTTCAGTTCCCCGGCGCTCACGAGCGAAGGGTCCGCGCGATCAGATCGAGGCGGTCCGGTGTGCCGGCGGCAAGCGGCACCATCCAGGTCGCCCCGGTCGCGATCACGCGGTCGCGGAGCCGACGGAGGTCATCGACGGTCCCCCGCCAGATGTCCAGCGACCCGCCGGCGCCGACCCGCCGTTCCTCCTGCGCGGCCAGGTCCGCCGGGTCCTCGCCCAGCAGCACGATCCCCGCCCAGGTCGCCGGCACCTCGATAGGGTCGCGACCGGCCTCGCGGGCCCAGGTGGCCAGCTGCGCGGCACGCGCCTCGAAGTCCTCGATCGACATCCCCCAGCCGTTCCATGCGTTGGCGGCACGCGCCGCCGACCGTGCGACGCGCTCGGACGTGCCACCGAGCCACACGTCCGCGGATGCCGTGGGCAGCAGCGGACCCTCGAGGCGATCGGTCATGGTTCCGCCCGGCCACGGTTCGCCGCGGAAGAGCGATCGCATGGCAAGAGCCGTCTCCTCCAGCAGCGTGGTGCGTTCTTCGATCGGCGGGAACGACAACCCTGCGACCGCGTGCTCCGCGCGTCCGAAGCGATCGCCGAGGCCGAGGCCCAGGATCGCGTCGCGACCGCTCAGCAGCGACAGCGACGCGGTTTCCTTCGCGAGGATGCCGAGGGGACGGTAGCCCGCCCGCGAGACGAGCACGCCGACGCCCAGTCCCGGGTTCGCCGCGGCCGCGGCGGCGAGCAGGGTGAAGGGCTCGACGGAGGGGCGAGACGGCGCACCCGGCGGGAAGAGGTGGTCGTAGACGAAGACCGCCTCGTAGCCGGCCGCGGCGGCGCGGCGGGCGACGTCGAGCGGTTTGCGCGGCTCCGACGTGAACGCCGACAGGAAGAGGCCGTACCTCATCGGACCTCCTCCAGCGCCCACAACGCCGCGCCGACGGCGGCCCCATCGGCACCGAGCGTCGCCGGGACGATCCCCACGTCGGGACGGTGCCCGGCGCCCTCGACCGTCGCGCCGAACGCGCGGCGCGCCGGCTCGAGCAGGAGATCGCCCGCGCTCGCCGCCGCTCCCCCGCCGACGATCACGAGCTCGGGGTCAAGCACGTTCACGAGCCCGGCGATGCCTTCGCCGAGCCGGGTTCCCACGTCGCGGAGGATCCCGAGCGCGTCGGCATCACGGTGTCGCGCCGCGTCGACGACGCTGTACCCGTCGATCCCCATCCGCTCGTGGCCGAGCCGCGTCACGGCCGAGCCGCTCGCAACCGTTTCCCAGCAGCCGCGGTTACCGCAGCCACACACCGGGCCGTCCGGCTCGACCACGATGTGGCCGATCTCCCCGGCGAAGCCGTACGCGCCGCGCTGCACGCGACCGTCCATCACGATCCCACCACCGATGCCCGTGCCGACGCCCACGTACAGGAGGTGCCCCGTGCCGCGGCCGGCACCCGCGACCAGCTCCCCGAACGTCGCGGTGGTGCAGTCGTTGTCGATGAAGGTCGGGAGGCCCAGCGGCGCCAGCGGCTGGTGGAGGTCGACGTCTCGCCACGCGATGTTCGGCGCGTAGCGCATCCGCCCGGTCCCGAGCTCGACCAGGCCGGCGGCGCCGACCCCGATCGCGACGGCCGACGGATCGAGCACCGCCTCGGCGACGTCATGCATCGCCTGGAGCACGCCGGGGACGTCAGCGGCCGGGGTTTCGACGATCTCGCGCGCCAGCACCGACGCATCCGGTGCCACGAGGGTCGCCATCGCCTTGGTGGCGCCGACGTCGACGCCGACGGCGGTCGGTCCCGTCATCCGACGTCGATCTTCTCCAGCCGGAGTGGCTCGGCGGGTTCGGTCGGCTCGAGGTCCTCTGCGCGCGCGTCGATGATCGCCTGCAGCGCCAGGAACATCTCGGTCCCGGCCTTGAGGAGGTGCGTGACCACCTCCGGCGCGAGCGGCTGCACGACCGAGACCGCCAAACAGATCGGGCACCATGCCACCGGGCAGGTGTCCGGATGTGCCTCCGATGCGGCTCGCTGCGTGGGCTCTTCAGGATCCGTGGTCGTCGACATGCGTCAGCTCCCTTCGATCGTCGCGTCCTCGCGCGGCTGCTCGAACCCGATCTCGAGGTGATCCTCGACGAGGTTGGCGCCGCGAACCGCGAGGCGTTTCAGGGTCTGCGGCAACAGTAGGTTCCGCTTGTACGAGCCCACCCGGACGAACAGCTCGTCGCCGCGGCGGTGGACGTTGAGGTCCCCACCGGTGATGAACGGCAGCTTCATGCGCAGCACGTACCCGCCGGCTCGCTTGCTGACCTGGATCGGATCGTCGTGGTATAGCACCGACGTCGCATCCCGCTCGGCGTAGATCTCGTCGGCCATCTCCCCGAGGAGACGCACCCCCACCATCTCGCGGTCGAACAGGCGCGCCTCGAGGATCGGCACCGGCTCGAACGACTCGTGGACCGTCGCGAGATGCTCGGCCTGGATGTCCTTCCACTTGCCGAAGTACGGATCGGTCACATCGGTCGGCAGGATGCGGTTCGCGACGACGGCGTCGACCCGGTAGCCGAACAAGCCCAGGTAGGTGTAGGTGCGGCGTGCCTCGGCGATGACCATCTTCTCCGGGTTGACCACGAGCCGCACCGAGGACATCCCCTCGTCGGCCAGGATGTGCCGCACCGCCTCGAGGTTGTGATGCAGCCGCTCGACCGCCGCGAACACCCGATCGCCGGCGATCGGGAGGTTCGTGGTTCGCGACACGAGGGGACGCAGCGTCTTCACCACACGCCGCTGCACCGGGAAGATCCGCTCGATGTACCAATTCATGATGTCGGGCAGACTCAACAGACGCAGCGTCTCGGCGGTCGGCGCGCAGTCGACCAGCACGACGTCGTAGGCCGCGGACTCCACGTGGGTCTTCACGTCGATCAACGCGAAGAT
>Ga0207648_10003842_pt1 | contig 15693 bp, 12 predicted proteins | sample KBSMisM32_FD_184310 | JGI IMG/M metagenome (GOLD analysis project Ga0207648, IMG submission 184310) | Miscanthus rhizosphere microbial communities from Kellogg Biological Station, Michigan, USA - KBS Miscanthus M3-2 (SPAdes) (version 2) | ecosystem: Host-associated > Plants > Roots >...
CAACCCGTGGGAGCAGGACAAGGGCGTCGGCATCAGCGAGGCCACGGCCCAGCGCGTCGACGAGGAAGTGCGCGAGCTGGTGATGCGCGGCTACGAGACCGCACGGCAGATCATCGCCAAGAACCGCAACGCCGTCCGCGCGATGGCCGAGGAGCTGCTGGTCGTCGAATCGCTCGACGCCGAGGCCATCAAGCAGGTGATCGCGGGCGCGGCTTAGATCTGCTCGGCCTGCGGCGACTCAGGCCACCTCGGCTCGGGCCGGCTCACGTACCCGACGTGGGCCAGGCGGCTCTGGAACAGCGCCGTCTCCGACGCCCAGAAGACCAGCTTCACCCATAACCGGGCCAGCAGATACAGCTGGCCCGTCATCACCGCCACCCACATCGACACGCCGGTGCCGGCGACAGCCGGCACCAGCGCCGCGTACAGCCCGACCACCGCGAGGAAGCTGCCGAAGTTCAGGAGAAATAGCGCCGTGGTGTCGGCCGCATTGCGGCGGACGAAGCGAATCCCCTCGATGGTGGCGCTGATCATGCTGCGCCGGTCCTCGACAATCGCCCTCACTTTTGCGTAGTCGAAGACCGTGACGCACAAGGCGACCAGCGCGCCGAAGACGAGATAGAGCCCGACGCGCAGCAGGAATGCGGTGCGCTCGACCGTGAGGTCGTGAGTCAGCTTCGGATACAGCCGCTCGAACAGCAGCGGGTGCAGCGAGCTGAACAGCGTGGAGTAGACGATCGCCTGCAGCACGCCCAGCCGCAGAAACCGAAAGAAGAACACGCCGGACGCGGCGAAGAAGCCGGTCGCGTGCGTCGGGCGATCGCGCGCGTAGCGATCGATGATGCCTCCGGCGGCGAAGATCCAGAGCAGGATGTAGACGCTGGCGGCGGCGACAATCACGACCGGGCGCTCGCTGTGGTCGAGGAACGCGCTCAGGTTGTCGGCGACGGCGCCGAAGCCGATGATCGTCGGCTTGAAGGTCACGCCAAGTCCCGCCGCCTGGTCGGAAAACTCCTGCATCCAGTCGTAGTTGACGCCGCTGGCCGCAGTCTCGGCGGCGACGCTCGCGCCGAGGTGGCGCGCGAGCAGGCTGCGCATCGCCAACGCCATCGGCAGCGTGACCGCCAGCGTCAGCGCCCACAGGGCGGCCGCGAGCGCCGGCGCGCCGTTGACGCGGCGGATGCCGTCGCGCCAGGCGTTCAGACCAGCGCCGCCCACGACAGCAGACACTCCTGCAGCCAGACCATCCAGGCCAGCGACCACTTGGTCGCGGCCGCGCTGCCGCGCGGCTCCAGCGCGATCGAGTTGTTGGTGTAGTTGGCGTCGAGCAGCAGCACGCGATTCGGATCGACCTGCGCCGATACCGCCTCCGACGCCCGGTCGTAGCGATACAGCTTCCAGCGATCCTCGCCGTCCCAGTGCTCGGTAATCCGGTCGCCGTTGCGGAACACGACCGCGACATCGACCGGAAAGACCGCCTCGCCGTGCCGCCGCACGACGACGCTGGTGTGGAAGTGGTCGCCGTCGCGCGTGCTCTGCAGTTCCTGCACGCCGTAATCGAAGACGTTCGAGCTGCGGTAGACCTGGTCGAAGAACGGCGTGAGATCGCGTCCCGACACCTCGCTCGCGACGGTGAAGAAATCATCCGGCTTCGGATGCTTGAAGCGCCAGCGCGCGAAGTGCTCCGACAGGATCCGCTGCATCGCCGGCCATCCGAGCCAGCGTTCGAGCGTGTTCAGCCACAGCGCGGTCTTGTTGTAAGTGATGCTGCCGCCGGTCGACGGGAAATAGCGGAACGACGGCGTCGACGGCAGGTCGCTCTCGGCGTCGTGCCTGTAGCCGGTGAGGCGGTTGCCCTCGGTCTCGCGGCTGAGGGCGATCTCGCGCACCACGCGCGGGATGAACCCGCCGAAGTAGCGCAAGGCGAGGAAGTTCGGCGTGTCGTCCGCGGCCAGTGCGCGCGCGGTCGAATAGGTGTTGAACCCTTCGTCCATCCACGCGTCCTCGAACTCGTTGTTCGCCACCATCCCGTACCAGAACTGGTGGCCGGCTTCGTGCACGGTGACGCCTTCCGGCGTGGCGACGCCGCGCGGCGCCAGCCAGCGCGTGCCGGCGGTGAAGAGCGTGGGGTACTCCATCCCGCCGGCGCCGCTCTGGAACGCCGGATCGATGATCGTGATGTGGCCGTAAGGATACGGGCCGAACCACTCGCCGTAATACTTCAGCGTCGTCCGCGTCGCGTTGAAATGCCGGTCGGCCTGCGAGGCGTGCTCGGGCTGAAGCAGCAGCCGCATGTCGACCGGCGGCAGCCGCGGATGGTCGAAGCGCGCCGTGCGCTCGAGGTAATCGGGGCTGGTCGTCCAGACGAAATCGTGCACGTCCTCCTGGTAGTAGCGGTAGGTCGTCGTCCGGTCGGCGTTGTCGTCGCGCTTCACCTGCACGCCGGTTGCGCCGACCGGCCATCCGAGGGGAACGGTCAGCGATACGTCGTAGACGCCGAAGTCGGAGAAGAACTCGGTGCCCGCGTGGAACTGGTGGCAGTTCCATCCCTGGTCCTGCAGCACCCCGAGCTTGGGAAACCACTGCGCGATGAAGAAGAAGTTGCCGATCGCGCCGGTGCGCGCGAACGGCCGCGGCACGTGCGCGCTCCAGGCGATCTCGATGGTGGCCGTCGCTCCCGGCACCACCGGCTGCGCCAGCCCCACCGCCATCACGGTCTGATCGTCCTGGTTGTCGTCGTCTGGCGCGATGAAGCGCTTGACGGCCGTCCGATCGGCGCCATCGATTTTCACGCTGTTGACATCGATTCGAGACCAGTCGCTGTCGGCCCGTGGTCCATTGGACTGCCCGGCCAACGCGAGCTCGTGCATGAACGTCGACCGGTCGTTCCTCCAGGCGTTCCAGTAGAGATGAAACTGCAGCTCCGTTGCGGGGCGCGCGGTGATGTTGCGCCAGGTAATAGTCTCGGAGCCGGTGATGGTCCGGGCCGCGGGATCGAGCCGGGCAGTAATCGTGTAGTTCGCGTTGCGCGGCGACAGCGGCGGCGTGATGCCGCCGCCGCCGGCCTGTGCCGAGGCGAGAGACGACGCCGCAGTACTGATCCACAGCGTCGTGACGAGCACGTCGCGAATGCGACGGGTGCAGACGACATGATCGCGGCCGCGAACGCCCGGGCGGTGTCGGCTCATGAATCCGTGCATCGTACATCAACGCCAGTAGCGCCGGTCTTTGACGGCCGCGTATAATCCGCGGGTTATGCCGAATATCAAAGTGATGCACTTCGGGCTCGGCCCGATCGGGGCGGCGATCGTCAAACAAGTGGCCGTTCGCCCGGGGTTCAAGATCGTCGGCGCGGTCGATATCGACCCGGCGAAAGTGGGACGCGATGTCGGCGACGTCGTCGGCTTGTCGAAGCGCATCGGCGCCAAGGTTTCGGCAGACGGGGCGAAGGCGCTCAAGGCGGCGAAGCCCGACGTCGTGATGCTCTGCACGAGCTCGTCGATCAAGACCGTGCTGCCGCAGATCGAGACGATTCTCAAGGCGAAGGTGCCGATCGTGTCGACGACCGAGGAGCTCTCGTATCCCGGCTACACGCACATCCGTCAGGCGCGGCTGATTCACGGGCTGGCCAAGAAGGCGAAGGTGGCGGTGCTCGGCACCGGCGTCAACCCCGGGTTCGCGATGGACACGCTGCCGATCGCGCTGAGCGCGGTGTGCGAGCGGGTCGACCGCATCGTCGTGCAGCGGCTGCAGGACGCGCGTATCCGCCGGCTGCCGTTCCAGCAGAAGATCGGCGCCGGCCTCACTACCGAGCAGTTTCAGAAGAAGGTGAACGACGGCAGCGTGCGCCACGTCGGGCTCACCGAATCGATTGCGATGATTGCCGACGCGATGGGGTGGACGCTCGACCGGATCACCGACGAAATCCACCCGAAGCTGGCGACGGTGACGATCTCGAGCGAGTACCTGGCGGTCGACCCGGGGTATGTCGCCGGCATCATCCAGGACGGCGTCGGCTATCGCAAGGGCGAGCCGGTGATCAAGCTGCACATGGAGGCCTACCTCGGCGCGCCCGAAACCTTCGACTCGGTCGACATCGAAGGCTCGCCGAACCTGTCGATGAAAATCGCCGGCGGCATCCACGGCGACGTCGCGACGGCGTCGATTGCGGTCAACTCGATCCCCAAGGTCCTGCAAGCGGAGCCCGGCCTGCACACGATGCGCGACCTGCCGTTGCCGTCGTTCTTCCCCGGCCGCTAGCACCCGCGCTACTCAGCCGTCCCCCTGACGGGTTTCGACCCGTTGCGGCACCGGGGCTTGGTTCTTCCACTAGATAATCTTGTGGAGTATCATCGCCTGGACATGCCGAAACGTGGAAATGCGCCTATTCGTGGCGAAATGCTCCAAGGGACACTCGACCTGTTGATCCTCAAGACGCTGGCGATCGGCCCCGCTCACGGCCACACGATCGCCTACGCCATCGAGCGTCAGTCCGAGGACGTGCTGGCGGTCGAGCACGGCTCGCTGTATCCGGCGCTGCATCGCATCGAGGATCGCGGCTGGATCTCGTCGTTCTGGGGCACGTCCGAGAACAACCGCCGCGCACGCTATTACCGGCTGACGCCCGAAGGGCGGAAGCAGCTGACCGAGCAGACCAATCGCTGGGACGAGATCGTTCGCGCCGTCAACCGCATCCTGCGTCCGGCATGAGCATCACACGCTTCTTCCGCCGCAGCGAGTGGGACGATGAGCGCGCCCGCGAGCTCGAGGCGCACCTCGCGATCGAGACCGACGAGAACATCGCCCGCGGCATGAACCCCCGGGACGCCCGCGACGCCGCGCGGCGCAAGCTCGGAAACATCACGACGATCCGCGAGGACATCTACCAGATGAATACGATCCACATCGTCGACGCCGCCTGGCGCGACTTGCGATACGGCGCGCGCCTGCTGCGTCTCAATCCCGGCTTCGCGGTCGTCGCCATCCTGTCGCTGGCGCTCGGCGTCGGCGCCAACACCGCCATCTTCCAGCTGCTCGATGCCGTCCGGCTGCGAACGCTGCCGGTGATGAAGCCGCAGGAGTTGATGGAGATCCGCATCGCCGAGGCGCCCAACGGACGAACCGGTCAGTTCAACGGCCGGCGCCCCAACCTGACCAACCCGTTGTGGGAGCGGATCCGCGATCGCCAGCAGGCATTCTCGAGCACGATGGCGTTCAACGGCGCGCCAGTCAATCTCACGAGCGGCGGCGAAGCGCGCTACGCGCAGGGCTTGTGGGTGAGCGGCGACTTCTTCGCCACGCTCGGCGTGCCCGCGCTCGCCGGCCGCGTGCTCACCGCCGCCGACGACCACCCCGGCTGCGCGGCGCCGCCGGCGGTTGTCAGCTACGGGTTCTGGCAGCGCGAGTTCGCAGGCAGCCCAGGCGCCATCGGCCGCAGCCTGATGGTGAACGGGCACTCCTATGAGATCGTCGGCGTCACGCCGCCAGCCTTCTTCGGCGTCGAAGTTGGAAAAGCTTACGATGTCGCCGTCCCGCTGTGCGCCGAGCCGCTCACGCGCGGCGAGCGCAGCGGCCTCGACAAGCCCGACGTCTGGTTCCTGGCGGCATTCGGACGGTTGAAGCCGGGCTGGACCACGGAGCGCGCGAGCGCGCAGCTCGCTTCGATCTCCGGTCCGATCTTTCAGGAGACGGTGCCGCCCCGGTACCGCGCCGAGGACGCGAAGAACTATCGCAACTTCAGGCTCGGCGCCTTCGACGCGTCGACCGGTGTGTCGACGCTGCGGCGCAACTACGAGTCGCCGCTCTGGCTGCTGCTCGCGACCACCGGGCTGGTCCTGCTCATCGCCTGCGCCAACCTCGCCAACCTGATGCTGGCGCGCGCCACGGCGCGCGAGCGCGAGGTCGCGGTGCGCCTGGCCATCGGCGCATCGCGCGGCCGCGTCGTCCGTCAGCTACTGGCCGAGAGCCTGCTGATCGCGGCAATTGGCGCCGCCGCCGGCGCGCTGCTGGCGCAGTGGCTCAGCCGCTTTCTCGTCAACTTCCTCACCAGCGCCAACGCGCCGGTCTTCGTCGAGCTCGCGCTCGACTGGCGCATCTTCGCGTTCACGTCCGTGCTCGCCCTCGCCACCTGCCTGGTGTTCGGCTTAATGCCCGCGCTGCGCGTGACCGGCACGGCGCCCGGCGCGGCGATGAAAGCCGGCAGCCGCGGATCCTCCGACAGCCGCGAGCGGTTCGGGCTGCGGCGTGCGCTGGTTGTGACGCAGGTCGCGCTGTCGCTGGTGCTGCTCGTCGGCGCGCTGCTCTTCGTCCGCAGCCTGCGCAACCTGATGACCGTCGACGCCGGCTTTCGACAGGACGGCCTCCTGGTCGTCAACCTCGATCTGCGCAAGGCGGGAATCCCCGTCGCCCGGCGCACTGCGCTCTACGACGAGATCACCAGCCGCCTCAGCGCGCTGCCCGGCGTGACCGCGGGGGCGCAGGCGTTCATCGTGCCGGTCAGCGGCAGCGGCTGGAACAACAACATCGTGATCAACGGTGTGAGGCAGCCCGACAACGTCAACTTCAACAGCGTGAGCGGCGACTACTTCGAGGCCATGGGCACGCCGATCCTCAACGGCCGCACCTTCAGCGCGCAGGACACGGCCGGCTCGGAGAAGGTCGCCGTCATCACCGACGGCTTTGCGCGGAAGTACTTCCCGAATCAGAATCCGATCGGGCAGATGTTCCAGATCGAGGAAGGGCCGGGCCAGCCGCGTCCCTACATTCACATCGTCGGCGTGGTGAAGGACACGAAGTACACCGATCTGCGCGAGGCGTTCACGCCGCTCGCCTTCCTGGCCGCGTCGCAGGACACCGAGCCCGGCACCGGGCTGCAGGTGGTGCTCCGATCGACGGCACCGGTGTCGACGACGACCGCGCAGGTCGCGGCGGCAGTCGCGTCGTTCAGCCCGGCGATCATCACGCAGTTCCAGACGATGGCGTCGCAGGTGCGCGATTCGCTGCTGCGCGAGCGGCTGATGGCGACGCTCTCGGGATTTTTCGGCGGCCTGGCCGCGCTGATTGCCACCATCGGTCTCTACGGTGTGATGTCGTACACGGTCGCGCGCCGCCGCAACGAGATTGGCATCAGGATGGCGCTCGGCGCCGCCCGCGGCGACGTCGTCAGGATGGTGATGCGGGAAGCGGCGGTGCTGCTGGCGGCCGGCGTCGCCGTCGGCCTGGCGATTGCGGTCGTCGCGGCGCGGACGGCGTCGTCGATGCTGTTCGGCTTGCACCCGGGCGATCCGGGGACGCTGGCGACGGCCGCGGCTGGTCTCGCCGCGGTGGCGATGGCGGCAAGCTATCTCCCGGCGCTGCGCGCGGCGCGTCTCGAGCCCACCGAAGCGCTGCGGGAGGAATGACCGTGCTCGTGGCGTCCGGCGTCAGCCGGACGGTGGCCACCGGCCTCACCCTCCTCGCAGTTGTCGCGCTCGGTGCTGCCGCAGGCGATCGCGCGATCATCGCCCAGCGAGTGGGCAGGCTGACGCGCGAGACGCAGTGGCAGCTCGTGCAGTCGCTGCCTATCAAGTTCCGCACCTTTCATCCGCAGGGCATGGTCAAGATCGGCGAGACCTTCTTCGTCTCGTCCGTGGAAGTGAGAACGCCGACCCGCCGCCTGTCGCCGCCGCAACACGGGTACGACCGCGACGCCGGCGAGGGGTCGGGCCACCTGTTCAAGATCGACAAGGCGGGAAATCTTGTCGGCGACCTGACGCTTGGTGAAGGGACGATCTACCATCCCGGCGGCATCGACTTCGACGGCACGAGCATCTGGGTGCCGGTCGCCGAGTACCGGCCCGACAGCCGATCGATCGTCTATCGCGTCGATCCGGCGACGATGAAAGCGGTCGAGGTCTTTCGTTACCGCGATCATCTTGGCGCCATCGTCCACGACACGGATGGGCGACGCCTGCACGCCGTCAGCTGGGGATCGCGCCGTTTTTATCGATGGACGCTCGATGCGGACGGGCGCGTCGGCGACCCGGGCGCGGCCGCGCGGACGCCGGCTGTGAACCCGTCGCACTACGTGGATTACCAGGACTGCAAGTACCTCGTTGCGCACCGCATGGTCTGCGGGGGAACGATCGAGCTGCGAGCCGATTCAACCGCCGCACCGTTTCATCTCGGCGGCATCGACCTCGTCGACCTCACGAGCGGCCATCCCGTTCATCAGGTGCCGCTGATGCTGTGGACCGCGAGCGGCCTCGACATGACCCACAATCCTCTGTCGCTCGAGCCGAGCGCGCGCGGTCTGCGCGCGTACTTCATGCCTGAAGACGACGCGTCCACGATCTACGTCTACGAGGCGCCGCTGTAGACGCCGGCGACGACCGCGCGGCCTGCGTGACATAATCAAACGGTTCCCATGAACATTCTCGCGAAGTGCCCGAAATGCGATGCCGGTCTGCCTGTGAGCGCGGCGGATGCGCCGCCGGCGATCAAGTGCGGCGGCTGCGGACGCGAGATCCCGTTGACAATCTCGGAGGCGCTTCGCGCCGATCGCGCGGTCGATCGCTGCCCGGTGTGCGCGGGGACCGACTTCTACATCCGGAAGGACTTCGATCCGAAGATCGGGTTGACGGTCGTAATCATCGGCGCGCTGATCAGCGGCGCTTTCTACTGGTTCGGCCGCGATCTCATCGCCTACGGGATTCTCGCCGCAGCGGCGCTGATCGATCTGGTCGTCTACGGACGTCTCAAGGACCTGACCGTTTGCTACCGCTGCCACTCCGAGTTCCGCGGCAAGTACGAGCGCCGCGCGCCCTCCTTCGATCTGCACACGGCCGACCTCCTCGAACTCGAATACGAGCGCCGCATCGGCCGTCGCTGAGGCATCGGTAGCGCAGCCCTTCAGGGCTGCCCGGGCCGTCTCAGAACAACGTCACGTCGACGAGCGCGCCCTCGCCCACGGTGTCCTGGTCGGCGGCAATCTCGATGTAGCCGTCGGCCTGCGACAGGCTGGTGATGTCGCCCGAGCCCTTGAACGCAGGATAGGCGACGCCATCCTGCAGCCGCACGGTGTAGAACTGGTGGCGGTTCGCGGCCGAGACGATCCGCCGGCCGAGCGGCACGCGCTGCGTTTTCGGATCGTGCGGCGGCAGCCGCGCGACGGCGCGCAGGAACGGCACCAGCAGGATGTAGGCGTTCGAGAGGCACGAGGTCGGGTTGCCGGGCATGCCGAAAAACGGCGTGCCCGACACGATCGCAAATGCCGTCGGCTTGCCCGGCCTGACCGCGACGCCGTGAAAGATCATCTCGCCGCGCGCCTTGATCGCGTCGACCACCAGGTCGCGCTCGCCGACCGAACTGCCGCCGGAAAAGACCACCACATCCGCGTCGGCACAGCGGTCGAGCGCCGCGACGAGCGCGTCGACATCGTCTTGCGCCGCGCGGTGCGGCTCGGGGACGCCGCCGTGCATCGACACGATCGCCGTCAGCGTGAAGCGATTGACGTCGAAGATCTGCCCGGCTGCGAGCGGCTCGCCCGGTTCGATCACTTCGTTGCCGGTCGAGAGAATCGCGACGCGCGGCTTCGCGTAGACGTCGACGCCGCGGCAGCCGACGGCGGCAAGCGCGCCGACGCGGCTCGGCGTCAGGACGTCGCCGGCGGAGACGACGCGGTCGCCGGCGAGAATGTCGGCGCCGCGCCGGCCGACGTTCTGTCCGGGGCTGGCGGCGGCGAAGATTTCGATCGCATCCGCGCCGCGCGCGGTTTCCTCGACCATCACCACCGCATCGGCGCCCGCCGGCAGCGGCGCGCCGGTGGCGATCTCGGCGCACGCCCCCGCGGTCACGGTGACCGCCGACATCGCGCCGGTGTAGATGCGATCAAGGAGCCGCAGGCGCACGGGAGCCGATCGCGACGCGCCGGCCGTGGCGGCGGCAACCACCGCGTAGCCGTCCATCGCCGAGCGCGAGAAAGGCGGGACATCGATCGGCGACGAAATGTCGGCGGCGGCGACGCGCCCGGCCGCCTGCTCGAGCCCGACGCGTTCGACGCGCGCGATCGGGCGCACGGCCGCCGCCAGCCGCCGCCGCGCTTCTTCGAGCGAAATTGTCGATGTGAATGGGCGCACGGAGTGGGAACCTCGAACGGCGCGCTAACTCATTTCGCCGCCTGCTGCACGAGATGGCCGAGCTCCGGGATGACCAGCTTCTCCATCGCCAGCCGCACCGCCTTCTCGGAACCCGGCAACGAGACGACAATCCTCCCGGCAACGGTGCCCGCGCAGGCGCGGCTCATGATCGCCGCCGAGCCGATCTGCTCGTAGCTGAGCATGCGGAACAGCTCGCCGAAGCCGTCGAGCCGCTTCTGCAGCAGCGCGGTGATCGCCTCGTAGCTGCTGTCGCGCGACGTGATCCCGGTGCCGCCGGTGGTGATGATCACCTGCACGTCCGGTCCCGCGAGGTGCCGTTCGATTGCCGCCCGCACCTGGTCGGCATCGTCTTTCACGATCGCGCGGCCCGACACCTTGTGGCCGGCGGCGGTCAGCATGTCGGCGATCGCCTTGCCGCTCGCGTCGGTGTCGGACGTGCGCGTGTCGCTGATCGTCACCACCACGCAGCACACCGACGAGGGCGCCTGCGCCTTGTGCTGAGCCTCGGACATCCGGGTCATTGTAGCGCGGCGCATGCTACGATCCGCGCCATGTGCGGCTCGAAGCTGTGGCGCATCGCGGTCGCCGCCGCGGTGGCGATCGTCGCCGGCGCCGGCGCGGCGCCGCGCGATCCGTTCACGCTCGACCGCGCCGCCGAGCGCTGGGTCGGCGAGACGATGAAGAAGCTGACGAGCGACGAGAAAATCGGTCAGCTCATCGTCGCCAGCTTCGAGTCGAACTTTCTCAGCACCGACAGCGAGACCTTCGAGTCGCTGGCACGGCTGGTGCGCGAGTATCACGTCGGCGGCTTTCACGTGTTCGGCGCCTCGATCCCGGCCCCGCCGGTGCTGCTCAATCCCGGCTACGGCACGGTGATCCTCGGCCAGCCGTTTTCGGCGGCGTTTCTCATCAACCGGCTGCAGGCGATGTCGGCAGTGCCGCTGCTCAACACCGCCGACTTCGAGACCGGCGTCGGCTTCCGCATCTTCGGCGCGACGCAGTTCCCGCGCCAGATGGCGATGGGGGCGATTGCGCCCGACGGCGGGCACGATGTGCGGCTGGTGAAAGAGGAGGCGCGCATCACTGCCGTCGAGTCGCGCGCGCTCGGCGTGCACGTCAACTTTGCGCCGGTCGCCGACGTCAACAACAACCCGCGCAACCCGGTGATCAACATCCGCGCCTACGGCGAAGATCCGGCGCGCGTCGCGTCGCTGGTCGCCGCCTACGTCGCCGGCGCCCGCGACGGGGGGATGATCGCCACGATCAAGCACTTTCCCGGCCACGGCGACACCGACGTCGACAGCCACCTCGGGCTGCCGGTGATCAGCTTCGATCGCGCGCGGCTGCAGGGCCTGGAGCTGGTGCCGTTCAGGCGCGCCATCGAGCAGGGCGCCGAGGCGGTGATGGCGGCGCACATCGAGCTGCCGCTGCTGGATCCGTCGCCGTCGACGCCGGCGACCTTCAGCCGCCCGGTGCTGCACGATCTGCTGCGGCGCGAGATGGGGTTCGCCGGGCTGGTCTACACCGATTCGATGTCGATGGACGCGGTCGCCAAACTGGTGACGCCGGGCGAAGCGGCGGTACGCGCCGTTGCCGCCGGCGCCGATCAAGTCCTGCACTCGCCCGATCCAGTCGCGGCGTTCGAGGCCTTGAAGAGCGCGCGTGCCGGCGGCCGCATCACCGCGGCGCAGATCGACGGCGCGGTCGAGCGCCTGCTGCGCGCGAAGGCGTCGGTCGGCCTGCATCTCAATCGCGCCATCGATCTCGACGCGGTACCCGACAAGATCGGCGGCCGCGCGCACCAGGCGATCGCGCAGGAAGCCTTTACGCGCGCGATCACGCTGGTGAAAGACGATCGCCGGCAGGTGCCGCTGACCGTGCCGCGCGAGACGCCGCTGCTGTATCTCTCGATCGTCGACTATCCGGCCGGCTGGCAGATCGCGGCGCCGAGCCGGACCTTCATCCCCGAGTTGAAGAAGCGCTGGCCGCAGGTCACCGCGATCGAGGTGTCGGATCAGACGCCGAAGACCGAGCTGGAACTGGTGCGCGGCGTCGCCTCGCGCTATGGCGCCGTGATTGCGTCGGTGTTCGTGCGCGCCTCGTCCGGAAGCGGCCGCCTCGACCTGGCGCCGGAGCTCGCGCGGCTGCTGAAGGATCTGGCGCGCGCGACCGAGCGGACGAACACGCCGTTCATCACCGTGCTGTTCGGCAACCCGTACACGGCGTCGTTCGTGCCGGAGCTGCCGGCGATGTTGCTGACCTACGACTTCTACGATCAGCCCGAACGCGCCGCCGTCGCCGCGCTGGCCGGCGAGGCCGCGATCGGCGGGCGTTTGCCGATCACGCTGAGCCCCCAACTTCGCGCCGGCCACGGCCTCGACCGCGCCCCGCTGGCCGCCAGCCGATAGCCGATAGCCGGTGTCGCAGACCGTCTGCGAGCCGGTGTCGCAGACCGTCTCCGACCCCGTCTCGCAGACGGTCTGCGACCCCGGCTCCGACCCCGATGCGCGGCACTGCGGCCGCCGCGGCCACGCGACGCCGAAGTGTACGTAGAATTTGCTCATGTTGCGCGATCGCCTGATTGCAAAACTTGCCGCGATGGGCGACAAGCCCGATCACCAGACACTCGCCGCCGAGGTGCTCGGCATCCGCGGAGCGCCGCCGGAGCTGGCGCGACGGCTCGTCGCGCAAGCGCTGGTGCTGGAGGATCGGCGCGAGGTCTGGCGCCAGACAGGCGAGCGGATCTGCGCCGCCGCCCCGGCGGCGCCGGGCGTGTACGTCCTCGAGGACCCCGACGGCGCGCCGCTCTACGTCGGCAAGGCCGTCAACCTGCGACGCCGCCTGCGGGCGCATTTTGCGCAGCGGCACTGGCGCGCGATCAAACCGGAAATGGCCCGCGCCGCCGGCGCCACCTGGCACGAGGTCGGCTCCGAGCTCGAGGCGCTCCTCCGCGAAGCCTCGCTCATCCACGAGCTTCGGCCGCCGGTGAACGTACAAACCGCGGCGCCGGACCAGGCGAGGCGTGAGGTGCCGCGCGCGCTGGTGCGCGACGTGGTGGTCGTCGTGCCGTCGATCGAAGCCGACTCGGTGGAGCTCGTCGCCGCGGCGATCGACGGCCGATGGATGATTCAGCGGACGCGCCGCAACGGCGCCGACCTCGCCGTCCACACGCAGCGGGTGATGCGCTTCTTCAACGGCCTGCGTCGAGGCAGCGACCTCCAGCCGCCGCTCGCGCCGCTGATCTTCTCGTGGCTCGCCGGCCGAGGCGCCGGCGCCACGCGCCTCGACCCGCACGACGTCCGCGACGCGCGCGAGATGCGCGGCCGGCTCGCAGCGCTGCTGCGCGACGAGGGGTTGTTCGCCGAGCGGCTCGACCAGCGCCAGTCCTCATCGCCGCGAAGGAAATCGTTGTGCTAAACTCACGGTTTCGCACCTGCCGCGCCCATAGCTCAGTTGGATAGAGCGTCTGGCTACGAACCAGGAGGTCGCAAGTTCGAGTCTTGCTGGGCGCACCAGTTTCCTTAGGAAAATCAATCACGTTGCTTCGTGACGGACCCTGTTGTGACGTCACATGTGACATAACCATCGGCGCCGAAAACGGGTGGATCGAGTGGCGTTGGCGCGATTGGAGTGACGTCGGGCTCCAGCGCCTTCGCCGCCTCGTCGAGCGCCTTCCGTCGCACGTGGCTGTAGACGGCCATCATCGCGGGCGAGACGTGACCCGAACTGCGCGCGGATGACCCAATCGGGGACACCCCACAGTCGCTCTTGCAGGGCGACGCCGCGGATGCGACCGGTCACGAGCGTATTGCCCTCGGCGTCAACCAACGATCAGCCGGGACGATGAGTGCGTTCGTGTGGCTTTTCAACAGCCAACAGCGATTTGGATATCCCTTGCTGCTTCGATCAGGTCGACGCCCTGTCGCAGCGTCAGCGCGCGGACGAGAATCAGGCGCGTGACCGCAACCTGGAATTCGAAAACCTGGAAGCACGCAAGCCTGGGCCGTCCGCCTGCGAGGCTCCGCTCGGCGTTTCCCAACAACCTGATCAGCGTGGCGGCCTGGCCGGGCCCGAGAGTTCCCGCGGCGACCAGGGCCTGGATCGATACCTCGAGTGCGTTGATCTGCGCCTCGGGAGTCGTCGGATTGGAAGCGGGAGTCCAGAGGACCGCGTGCGCGTCGCCGGTCGCGATGTCGCCGTAACCCGCCAGCAACCCGGCGTTGTTGATCGCCCTGGCCGCGCTCTCGACGCCGGTCAGCGTCGGCAGGGGGACCATCCCGCCAGCCGCTGTCCAGTAGAACGCATGGTCGTCGTTGTCGTTGAAAAGGCCGACCACCTGTCCGGCGTCGTTGATGCCCATGGCCTGGCTCCTGGTGCCCGCGCCGCCAAGTGTGCCGAGGTCGGCCATGCCGCCCGCCGCTGTCCACAGGAACGCATGCTCGATGCCGCTTGCCGTGGCGGCGCGGCCGACGACCTGGCCACCTGCGTTGATATCGAGGGCGTCGCTGGAAACGCCGCCGAGCGTGCCGAGATCGACCATGCCGCCGGCCGTCGTCCACAGGAACGCGTGCTCCTGGCCGCTTGCCGTCTCGCTTCGGCCGACGATCTGCCCCGCGTCGTTGATCGCGTGCGCGACGCTGTTCGCGCCGCCCAACGTTCCGAGATCGACCATGCCTGTCGACGGCGTCCACAGAAACGCGTGAGTGCCGCCCGCCGTGCTGCTCCCGCCGACGACTTGCCCGGCCTCGTTGATGTCGTTTGCACCGGACTGTGAAAACCCGGGGAAGATCTCGCCCAGGGCGCCAAGATCGATCATGCCGCCGGCTGCCGTCCAGAGAAACGCGTGGGCCGAGAAACTCGAGCCATCCAGCGTGCTGTTGCCGACCACCTGGCCCGCGTTGTTGATGGCAGTTGCCTCGCTCTGAGCGCCCCCCAGGGTGCCGAGATCGACCATGCCGCCGTCGGCCGTCCACAGGAAGGCATGACCACCGCCGCCCGGCGGGCTGGCCTCGCCGACGATGTGTCCCGCGTCGTTGATGTCCTGTGCGTCGCCGAACAGCCCGCCGAGCGTGCCGAGGTCGGCGATGGTCCACGCTCCCTGAGCGTTGACCGCAGTCGCGCTGGCCAGGACCAGGAGCACGGCTCCGGCGAATCGCACCAGCGAGGCGAGGCGATATCGCATCTGATTCCTCCGTTGAGTGAGCGCTTGCCGAGTTGTGATGCGCTTCAGGCGATTTCGCATCCCGCGCCGACGGTTTGAGTCGGGTTCCACCGTCACGGGCACGTCATCCTGAGGGTGTACGAGCCGGTCGTCGAGAGATTGTTCGCGCTGACGCGAATCGTGTAGGCGCCAGTCGCCGGCAGCGTGAACAGGGTCTGGCTGTTCGACGCCAGGGTTCCGACCGCTGCACCCGACGGCGCGAACAGCGTCATCACCACGCTGCGGCTGCTCGGCCGGGTGGCGAATCCACCGGTGCTGGCGAGCGCGAGCGAGATGATCTGTCCGGCCTGGCCGGTGAACGTCAACACGTCGGTGTCGCCAGGAACTTCAATCGTG
>Ga0207648_10003843_pt1 | contig 15690 bp, 18 predicted proteins | sample KBSMisM32_FD_184310 | JGI IMG/M metagenome (GOLD analysis project Ga0207648, IMG submission 184310) | Miscanthus rhizosphere microbial communities from Kellogg Biological Station, Michigan, USA - KBS Miscanthus M3-2 (SPAdes) (version 2) | ecosystem: Host-associated > Plants > Roots >...
CGCTCGAGGGTGCTCGCCGGCCAAGCGCTCGCTGCTACCGGCGACGAGGACGGTGCCGACGCCGAGTACCGCGCGGCGCTGGTGACCTTCGAGCAGCTCGGCGCCGAGCCAGATGCCATGCATGTGCGGCAGCTCATGGCCGGGCCGGAAGCACTCCCCCGTGGCTTGACCCCTCGGGAGGCCGAGGTACTGCGGCTGGTGGCCGCCGGGAAGACCAACCGCGACATCGCCGTCGAGCTGGTGATCAGCGAGCACACCGTCGGGCGGCACCTGCAGAACCTCTTCGCGAAGGTCGGGGTCTCCTCGCGAGCCGCCGCGACGGCGTTCGCCTACGAGCACGACCTCGCGTGAGCCGATGGTGCGAACGCACCATGCGGGCCGACAAGCCAAGTTGGTGCGTTCCGGCGATGAGGACGACCCACGCGAGCCGTAGCGTCAGCCTCGTCATCAAGGAGGAGGTCAGACCATGCACGCGGAGCGGTTCGACACGGTGGTCATCGGAGCGGGACAGGCGGGACTCTCCGCCGGGTATCACCTGCGCCGTTCAGGACGATCGTTCGTGATCCTCGACGGCAGCGATCGGGTCGGCGACACCTGGCGCGAGCGCTACGACTCACTCCGGCTCTTCACGCCGGCCCGGTACGTCGGCCTGCCCGGCGGACGCTTCCCGGGGAAGGGGTCGGCGTCGCCCACGAAGGATGAGATGGCCGACTACATGGAGGCGTACGTCTCGCGGTTCGGGCTCCCCGTTCGCAACGGCGTGACCGTCGACGGCGTCCGTCGTGACGGCGCCACGTACATCGTGTCGGCCGGCGCGAGCAGGTTCGAAGCCGACAACGTGATCGTTGCCACGGGCGCACACCGCGAGGCTCGCGTGCCGGCGATGGCGCGTGAGCTGGATCCCGCGATCGTGCAGCTCCACTCCAGCGAGTACCGCAACCAGGGGCAGCTGCGGCCCGGTGGCGTGCTCGTCGTGGGCGCCGGCAACTCCGGTGGCGACATCGCGCTCGAGTCGGTGCAGACCCATCCGACGTGGCTCTCGGGCCCGGATCGCGGCCACATCCCGTTCGACATCGACACATGGGTCTCCAAGAACATCGCGGTGCGTCTGGTGGTGTTCGCCGGTCGGCATGTGCTCACGATCCGGACGCCGATCGGCCGCAAGGTCAAGGCCAAGGCGACGTCGCAAGGCGACATGCTCGTCCGGGTCAAGCCGAAGCAACTGCTGGCCGCCGGGATCGAACGCGTGCCGCGCACGACGGCGATCCGAGGTGGCGCGCCCGTGCTCGAGGACGGCACGGTGCTCGACGTCGCGAACGTCGTCTGGTGCACGGGGTTCCGCCACGATCTCTCGTGGATCGACCTGCCGATCTTCGGCGAGGACGGCGCTCCCATGCACGAGCGCGGCGTCGTGACGAGCGAGCCAGGGCTGTACTTCGTCGGGCTGCCGTTCCAATTCGCTGCCGCCTCGGACGTGCTGCCGGGGGTGGGGCGCGACGCCGCCTATATCGTGAAGCAGCTGGGCCGGCGTGCGATCGCGCGATCCGCGCGAGACACGGTGGCCGCGTAGCGCGGGGTCACTGGCTCGGTTCGAACGGCCCGATCTGGATCGTCGATCCTTCGCCCATCCCGTTACACGGCGGCACGTCGTTCGGCCCCGACGTGATGTTCGCGACGACGCTTCCGGTCTCCCGGGTTTGCAGCTGCAGGATGGGCGTTACGTCGGTGCGGCACCAGTTCGACCAGCTGAAGCGCACGGAGGCGCTGTCGCCCGGTGCGAGGGTGACGACCGGCCACCCCTCAGGCTTGGCAGCGCGATCCACCAGCCAACCGGGGTCGGACTGATCGACGGTCACGTCGTAGCTGCGCGAGGCGCTGTCCGTCACCACGACGTCGACCTTCCCGCTGAGCGTGCAGGCACCTCCTCCGGCGTTGCGGAACAGGATCGAACCAACCCGGGACCCGGCGGCACCCTCGAGGGCGGTCGACGCCTCGAGCTGTTCGACGCCGCACACCGCCGGCCCGGCCACCGTGGGGGGGTTCGTGAGCGACTGCTCTTCCGGCGGACCGTTCAACGAGCGGAACCCCGCGATCGCCCCGACCGTGACCACCGCGGCCGTCGCCGCGACGAGCACGGCGTTGCGTGCGATGCGCGGACGCACCCGCTTCCGCAGCGACGGCGGCACATCGAGATGCGGAGGCATCTCCGACGCCTTGTCGCGGAGGAGCTGGCGGACCTCGTCGTGCATGTCGTTCATCCCTGTTCACCTCTGATCTCGTGCCGCATCGCCTCGAGCCCCCGGGAGACGAGGGACTTCGCGGTGCCGGGGCGGCACCGGAGGATCTCGGCGACATCCGCCTCGGACAGGTCCTCGTAGAACCGCAGGACGATCGCGGCGCGCTGGCGTTCGGTCAGCCCGGCCATCGCGCGCCACAACAGCTCGCGGTCTTCGATCGAGCTTCCACCGGCGACCCCTTCGGACCCGATCGCGCCCTGTTCGCGCTTCAGGTACGCGCGCTCGACCTTCTTCCGCCGCCAGTAGGAACGGCTCAGGTTCACAACGGTTCGGCGGAGGTAGGCGTCGAAGGCGCCCGGGTCCCGGAGGTGCGCAAGCCGACCGGCCAGCTTGACGAAGGCGTCCTGGACGATGTCCTCCGCGACCTGGCGATCACCGGTCAGCAGGTACGCGAGGCGCGCGGCACCGTCGGCGTAGCGCAGGTAGAGGTCTTCGAGTCTGCCGCCGGTCGCCGTCGTGGCTCCTTCCGTTCTCGCACTCAGCATCTCGCCATCACGCGCCTAAGGACGCCCTGCTCCGGTCTTCGGTTCCGTGCGGCCCGGCTATCGTGACCCGGATGGACGCGCACGGGTCGCAGGGCACCCTGATCTGCGGGGGTCGCGTGTTCACCGCGAACACGTCTGCACCATGGGTCGAAGCCGTCGCGGTGCGCGGTCGGCGGATCCTCGGCATCGGAACCGAAGACGAGCTCGCGACGCGGTTCCCCGGATACGCCCGGGTCGACATCGACGGCCGAACCGCATTACCCGGCCTGATCGATGCGCACAACCACTTCCTCGCGACCGGGGAATCGCTGGCTTCCATCGACGTCCGGTTCCCCGGAGCAGCCTCGATCGACGACGTCGTTGCCCGGATCGCCACGGCCGCGACGATCGTGCCCGACGGCCGGGCGATCACCGCCTTCGGTCTGAACGACGACAAGTACGGCAGGTCGCTCACTCGCCGCGACCTCGACCGGGCCAGCACGCGACACCCGATCCGGGTCCTCCACGTGTCGGGACACGGCGTGGTCGTCAACTCACTCACGCTGGAGCGGGCCGGGATCGGCACCGACGTCGAGGATCCACCGGGCGGCTCGTTCGGCCGCGACGCCGATGGACTCCTGACGGGTTCCTGTTTCGACGCCGCGATGCAGGTCGTGATGCCGGTCGCGGTCGATGTCGGTTCGCACGGACCGAACTTCCATGTGGAGATCCCGCTCGATGAGGCGGTGGATGCGGTCGAACGCGCCGGCCGCGCCTTCCTCGCCGCTGGCCTCACGACCGTCTGTGACGCCCAGACCACCCGCCGAGAGCTCACGGCGTATCGAGCCGCGCGCGAGCAGGGACGGCTACCGGTCCGCACGGTCTGCATGCCACTGTCGAACCAGCTGGACGGGTTCCGAGAGCTCGGGATCGTCGGTCCCATCGGCGACGACGAGCTGCGCATCGGCCCGTTGAAGATCTACGCCGACGGTTCGCTGATCGCGGGGACGGCATCCTTCGATGAGCCGTACGGAGCGAACGGTCAACTCTCGGGATCGATGTACCACTCCCCCGACGACCTGGCGACGTTGATCCAGGACGCGCACGCCGCGGGCTGGCAACTCGGGATCCACGTGCAGGGTGACCGCGCCATGCGGATCGTCGTCGATGCCCTCGAAGCGGCGATCGGCCGATCGCCCAGGGATCATCGGCACCGCCTCGAGCATGCCGGCTATCCGACCCCGCCGCTGATCGAACGGATCTCCGCCCTCGGTCTGATCACCGTGAACCAGCCGAACTATCTCTTCGACAGCGGCGACGAGTTCCTCGAGCAGCTCGGCGAGCGGGCGCATGGGCTCCAGCCCCTCCGATCCGAGCTCGATGCGGGCATCGTCGTCGTGCTGAGCTCCGATTCCGATGTCACGTCGTACCGCCCGCTCGACACGATCCAGGCGTCGATCGTCCGGCGAACCCGGGATGGCGCGGCTATCGGGCCCACGGAAGCGCTCACGCTGGAGCAGGCGCTGCACGCCCACACCATGGCCGCGGCCCTCGCGATCGGCATGGAGGACCGTATCGGATCCCTCGAACCAGGGAAGCTGGCAGACCTCACGGTCATCGACGGCGATCTGGAGCGCACGCCGACCGACGGTCTCGCGTCGCTCGACGTCTGGATGACGATGCTCGGCGGCCGCGTGGGGTACGCGATTGACCCCGGCATCCCGGTTGGGTGAGCGCAGCGGGTCGGTCGCGCCGGCCCGGCGTCGATGCCAGGATGGTCGCATCCGAGGGAAGGGGGACGGACGTGTCCGACAGCATCTACCGCGTCACCGAGGTGATCGGCACGAGCACCGAGTCCTGGGAGGACGCGACGAGGCACGCCGTCGAGACCGCGGCGCACACCTTGCGCGACCTTCGGGTCGGCGAGGTCGTGAGGCTCGACGTGACGATCGAGGACGGCCGCGTGACGCACTACCGCTCGCGCGTGAACATCTCGTTCAAGTACGAGGGCGAGGCCTGACCGACGCGCGAGGCAGGCTCGCCATGTCCTGCTCGAAGATCTGACGGTCCTCGTCGTCGTCGATCGCCTCGGCCGCGGCCCAGGCTGCCGCCTCTGCGGTGGCCGCGCCGGCGCGATCGCCCGCGACCAACAGCGCGCGAGCGAGCGCTTCGTTCGACGCCGCGCGGAAGAACCCCGTGATGCCGGCCTCGTCGCACAGCGCGAGCGCCCGGCGCGCGTGGTGTACCGATGGCTCCGCACGGTCGAGCACCGCATAGACCCGCGAGCATTGCCATTCCCCCGCGATCAGGTTCGTCGCGTCGCCGACCTGCTCCCAATGGAACCGCGACGCGTGCGCTGCGTGGATCATCCGATCGTCCTGCGCCGGTGATCGCTCGGGCGTCTCCAGCAGCTCCCATGTGTGGTTGAACAGATCGGCGGCGAGCCGCCGCTCCTCGTCGGGGACCAGCTCGCCGGGCGTGCGCTGTTCGGTCGATGCCATCGGTGCCTCCTCGTCGTCGGTCAGGTTCCGGAGCTGATGCAGGATGCGCTGGCGCCGGAACAGGTCGGCCTCGACCGCTCGCGCATAGCCCTCGAGCCGTTTCGGCGCCTGGGTCGGATCGTCCAGCACCGCCCGGATGTCCTCCAGCGGCACGTCGAGATCCCGGAGCCGTCTGATCAGCCGGCCGGCGGGGATCTGAGCGCGATCGTAGACGCGGTACCCGTTGGGCTCGACCGCCGCCGGTCGCAAGAGGCCCAGCGTGTCGTAGTGCCGCAGCGCCTTGGGCGTGAGCCCCGTCAGCCTCGAGAACCCGCCGATCGTCAGTCGATCCTGCATCGATATCGAGGGTAGGGGTTCCCGTACGGGGAAGGTCAAGCGTTCAGACGGTGTTGCTCCACGCCCGCCTGCCGGTCGCGTCCTCGCTGACGACGCGCCACCATCGGCGTGATCGCTTCGCCGATCCTTCGTCGTCTCCCGGTTCGAACCGGACGCGCGTCAGGAGCCCCGCGTCATCGCGTTCGAGGATCCGCCCCTGCTCCGTCCGCGCCCGGTCACCGGCGGACAGACCGATGCCGTCCTCCCAGCCGCCGTGGAGCCACACGTCTCTCGCGGGCGTCACGGACACCTCGACGGCGTCGCCGTCGCGCTCGATGTCGAGGATCCCCGGGCCGTTCGAGGCATAGACATGGCCGGCGCGAAGCGCCTCGACCACCGCCTCGCGTGTTCGGTCGGCCGCACGGACCATGGTCCAGGCATCGTGCAGGTCGGTCGCGCCGTAGTGCGCGTCGTCGGTCCCGAACGGCGCGTACGCCACGCCCTCGTCCAGCGCGAGATCCCAGACGTAGCTGCTGTCCCCGCGATCGTTCTCGCGGTGCGCCGATGCGTTCCAGACCTCGATGCCGTGCATGGCGCGCGCCGCGAACACCGTGTCCTGCGGCAAGCCGCTCCACGACGGGTGGCACAGGATCGCGGCACCACCGAACCCCTCGACGTGGGCGATGCCGTCGTCGAACGTGGCGAACGTCTTGATCACGCTGTTCTCGTACGGGTACCAGTTCGCCGGATCACCGCTCGGCTCCTCGGGCACATCGTCGATGCCGATCGCCAGGAACTCGGGGCACATCGGCCCGGTCACCGGGTCGACCATCAGCTCCGCGCCGGGCACGAGCAGGAGACCGTCGGGCGCGTCGACCTTCGTCATCGTCCAGTGGTCGGAGATCGTGAGCACGTCGAACCCATGTCGTGCGTAGGCGGAGGCGAGCTCGTCGGGCGGCACCTCGCCGTCGGAGTTCAGCGAATGCGCATGGAACTGCGCCTTCAGCCACTCGCCCTCGAGCCGGAACGGGTTCGCCATCGGGTCCTCCTCGCCGAACGGCGAGCGTAGCAACCCCATCGATGACCCAGAGAACCGAGCCCGCCCGGAGGCGCTGCTACGCTCGCCCGCGATGCGGACCGACACGGCGACGTGGTGGGCGAGACCGGGTCTCGAGGTACGCGACGGCCGATTGACGGTGGCCGGTCGCGACGCAGAGGAGGCCGCGCGAACGCACGGCACCCCGGTCTTCGCGCACGACCTCGTGTCGGTCCGCGAGCAGGCGGAGCGCCTGCGCGAGGCGATGACCTCGGTCGGCGCGCCGACCCGGATCCGGTTCGCCCTGAAGGCCCAGCGTGACGCCACGTTCCTGCGCTTCCTGCGTGAGGAGACGCCCTTCGTGGGGATGGACGTGTGCTCACCGGGCGAGGCCGAGCTCGCGCTGAGGCACGGGTGGGCCCCCGAGGAGATCAGCTACACGGGCACGAACGTCTCCGACCGCGACCTCGACCGGCTGCTGCCCACCGGCGTGCACATCAACGTCGACCTCCTCTCCCAACTCGAGCGGTTCGGTCGTCGTGCGCCCGGCAGCAGGGTCGGCATCCGCGTGAACCCGGGCATCGGCGCCTCACACCTCGGGGGAGACGAGACGAAGTACGCGGGAAGTCGACCGACGAAGTTCGGGGTCCTGCCCGACCAGCTCGAGCGGGCGGTCGACATCGCCCGGCGCCACGACCTGACGATCGACACCGTCCACTACCACACGGGCTACCTCTACATGACCGAGTCGATCCCCATCGTCGAGGAGGCCGCCGCGCGCGTGGCCGGCATGGTCCGCACATTGCGCGACCTCGGGTCCCCGATCGAAGAGGTCAACACCGGCGGGGGCCTCGGTGTGCGGTTCCGTGAGCACGCGACGGGGCTCGACGTCGACGCATGGGCGAAGGCGCTCGGACGATCCCTCGGCGACCTCGACGTGACCGTCGCCACCGAGCCCGGTGAGTACCTCGCCAAGCACGCAGCGACGCTGCTCGCGGAGGTCGTGACCGTCGAGGATCGCGGTCAAGGTCACGTGTTCGTCGGCCTCGACGCCGGGTGGAGCACGGCGAACGAATCGTTCGTGTATCACATCCCGTTCCAGCCGATCGTGTGCCGCGCCGCCGACGCGCCCCCTGTACGGACCTACACCCTGGCCGGGCACATCAACGAGGGCGACGACCTCTGGGCGGTCGACGTCGAGCTCCCCGACGTGCGGGAGGGCGACGTGATCGCGTTCCCGAACGTCGGCGCCTACAACCTCTCGATGGCGAGCGAGCACTGCCTGCGTCCGCCCGCGGGTGTGGTGTCGTTCCGGGACCGCGCCCCAACGCCTGAGCGTTAGACCGCCTGCAGGTCGACGGTCGTCGTGACCGGCGGCGCCTCGGAGATGCGGCCGGGCAGCACCACCACGAATCGCGCGCCACCGCCGTCACGGTCCTCGACGTGGGCCGACCCGCCGTGCAGGTCCGCGAACCGGCCAACGAGTGACAGACCGATCCCGACGCCACCTCGGGCGTGATCGCCCTGCTGGAACGGTTCGAAGATCGAGGCCTTGAGCTCGTCGGGCACACCGGTTCCCTCGTCCTCGACGACGACGATGATGCCGCCGGTTTGCTCAAGGATCTCGACGTGGATCGGCGTTCCGGGCGACGTGTGCCGCGCCGCGTTGTTCAACAGGTTCTCGATGATCCGCTCGGTCATCGTGGGGTCGACGTCGACGCTGATCCCCGGGCCGTCGACACGCACCGGGTGACCCGCCAACGTGGGCAGCTCACCGGCGAGCCGCTGCGCGACGTGGACGACGTCGGTGGGCTCGCACTGGGGCTCCAGTTGGCCGCGGTCGAGGCGGTCCAGGTCGAGCAGATCTTCGACCAACCGCGCCGCCTTCGCGCCGGCCTGCTCGATCACGCCGTACAGGTCGTCCATCTCCTTGTCGGTCAGGTGGAGCTTCTCGGAGCGACGGATCGTCTGCATCGCGCCCAACACACCGGCGAGCGGGCCCTTGAGGTCGTGCGACACGGCGTGCAGGAGGGTGTTCTTCACCGCGTTCTGCTGCCGGAGGTCATCGGCCAGCTCGGTCTCATGGGCCAGGCGGTTGCGCTGGTTGCGCATCGTCGTGTCGAGGGCGTCGACGAGCCAGACGATCGCGGCGAGCACGACGAACCACACGATCGCGTTCCACGTGTGCACGAGGAAGCTCGAGACGTCCGGAGGGTCGGCGAGGCGTGTCGCCGCCGCAGCCATGCCCGCGATCGCGAGACCCCAGAGGCGTCCGCCCGTCCACGTCCCGAGCACCACCGGCATCACATAGAAGGGAGCGAGCGATACGCCGGGACCGGTGACGTGATCGACGATGCCGACCACGAGGACGAACACGACGCTCAGCGCGATGCCGGGCACCCCGGGCGCAACGCCGATGAACCGCTCGAACGGCGGTCGGACGGCATGCGCAGACCCGGCGTTGTTCGCCTTCATCGCATGCAACGTCGGCGTTCTGGGGGGCTACCTTGAGTACGGTAGCCCCATCAGGGCCCTTGGAGATCGAGGACCTCCCGAAGGGCCCGGAACGCCCTCCCCCGGTGGCTGATCCGGTCCTTCTGTTGGTCGGTGAGCTCGGCCATCGTGACGTCCCACCCGACCGGGGTGAAGATCGGGTCGTAGCCGAAGCCCCCCGACCCCGCCGGCGTGGTGCGAAGGGTTCCCTCGCAGACACCTTCGGCATGGATGAGCCCTCCTGAGGGCTGGGCGAGCGCCGCAACGCACCGGTACCTGGCGGTGCGGCCCGACCCGGGGACCCCGCGGACGGCCTGGATCAGCGCCCGGAGGTTCTCCTCGTCGCTCGCGTGCTCGCCCGCGTAGCGGGCACTCCTCGGGCCGGGGCGGCCCCCGAGCCCGTCGACCTCGATCCCCGAGTCGTCGGCGAGGGCAGGCAGGCCGAGGGCGTCGGCCACGGCGCTGGCCTTCAGGGTGGCGTTCTCCAGATAGGTGGCCCCGGTCTCCTCGACGTCGGGGAAGTCCGCCGGATCCTGCGTCTCGACGGTGATCCACTCGACCGGCCAATCGGCGCAGATGCGGGTGAGCTCGCGGAGCTTGTGACGGTTGTGGGTGGCGAGTGCGATCCGGGGCGGGAACGCCATGCGCTAGGCGAGCGCGACGCGCTGGATCTCGGTGAGCTCGGCGATCCCCTTGGCCGCGAGGTCGAGCATCGCGTCGAGCTGATCGCGCCCGAACGGGGCGCCCTCCGCCGTGCCCTGGACCTCCACCAGCTGCCCCTCCCCCGTCATGACGATGTTGCAGTCGACCTCCGCGCCGGCGTCCTCCTCGTAGCACAGGTCCAGACGCGCCTCACCGTCGATCAGGCCGACGCTGACCGCGGCCACGGCATCACGCAGCGCCGCCTCGGCGCCGACGCCCCGCAACGCGATCGCGAGCGCGATGAAGCCGCCGGTGATCGAGGCGGTGCGCGTGCCGGCGTCGGCCTGCAACACGTCGCAATCGACGGTGACCATGCGCTCCCCCATCGCGCGGAGATCCGTGACGCTACGCAGCGCGCGCCCGATCAAGCGTTGGATCTCCTGGGTGCGCCCGCCCGGACGGCCCTTGTTCACTTCCCGTATCGATCGCTCGTTGGTCGCCGCGGGCAGCATCGAGTATTCACCCGTGACCCACCCCTTGCCCGTCCCGCGGAGCCACCGGGGCGGATCGTCGGACACCGACGCGGCGCACAACACACGCGTCTTGCCCATCGAGAACAGGACCGAACCGGCCGCCCACTCCTGGTAGCCGAGCTCGTAGGTGACGGCTCGAAGCGACGCCGCGTCCCTGCCGTCGGGACGCGTCACGCGCCGACCTCGATCACCATGTCGGGAACCGCGACGTCGATCGAGCCGGCGTAGCCCGCCGCCGCCTCTTCCAGCGATCGTCCCGGATCGAGGTTCGGCGTGATGTGGGTCAGCACGAGTCGTGCCGCCCCGCCCGCCGCCGCGTGCTCGGCGGCCTGCAGCGCGCTCAGATGGAAGTACGACAGCTCGGAGTCGTTCTGGTACGTGGCCTCGCACAGGAACAGGTCGGCGGCGTCGGCGAGCTTGACCGCCTCGTCGCACGGGCCGGTGTCGCCCGTGTAGGCGAGCACCTTGCCGTTGGCCTCGATCCGGTAGCCGAGCGCCGGCACGCCGATGTGCGTCATCTCGAACGGCGTCACACGGAACGGGCCGATCTCGAAGACGCCGCCGGGCGTCGCGTGCTGGAACGCGTAGGCCTCGCCCATCACGTTCCGCCCGCCCTCGGACACGAGCAGCGCCGCGAGATCGGTGAACCCGGGCGGCGAGAAGAAGGGCAACCCCGGCTCACCCATCGCGCCGTAATGGCGCGCGTAGAAGGCAGGGATGATGTCGAGGAAGTGATCGGCGTGCCCGTGGGAGATGAGCATGCCGCCCAGGTCCCCCACCGAGACGTGCTCCTGCAGCCGGGCGAACGTACCGGTGCCGGCGTCGAGCCAGAGATGGAACCCCTCGGCGGTGAGCAGATAGCCACAGCATTCGCGGGACGCACCCGGCCACGTGCCCTGCGAGCCGAGGACCGTCATCCTCATGCGACCGCTCCGGGCGTGATGTGCACCGCGTCCACGTGCGCGACCTCGCGGCCGAGGAACAGCTCGGCCACCGAGCGGAACGCGTCGGCGTCGCCGGTCGTGAGGAACGCGTGGTGCGGCGGATCGTCCGCCTCCCGCAGGCCGTCGGAGCGCACGAGCTCTGCGTACACGTCCCTGGCCGTCTCCTCGGCCGAGGACACGAGCACCACGTCAGGCCCCAGCTCGACCTGCAGCAGGCCCGAGAGCAAGGGGTAGTGCGTGCAGCCCAAGATCACCGTGTCGACGCCCTCCTGTTCCAGCGGTGCAAGATACCCTGCCGCGGCCTCCCGTAGCTCGCGGCTCGTCGTATCGCCGCGCTCGACGAACTCGACGAACACGGGGCAGGCGGCCGCGTGCAAGGTTGCGGCGGAGCCGACCGCGCGCTGGTACCCGCCGGTGCGGATCGTCGCCTCGGTGCCGATCACGCCGATCACACCGCTGCGCGTCGCACGAAGCGCCGCTCGGACGCCGGGCGCGATCACGCCGATCACCGGCACGTCCGCGGCCACGGCGATGTCACCGATCGCGGAAACCTCGATCGAGTTGCACGCGACGACGAGCAGCTTGACCCCGAGCTCGATGAGGTAGCGCGCGATCGCCATCGCGTACGTGCGGATCTCCTCGACCGGTTTCGGGCCGTACGGGAAGTGCGCCGCGTCACCGACGTAGATCACGGACTCGTTGGGCAACAGCTCCCAGACGGCGCGTGCGACGGTGAGTCCGCCGACGCCCGAATCGAAGACTCCGATCGGGCGATCGTCGCTCACGTGACTACCACCACAACGACTCCTCCACGCCCTTCTCGGCGGCGCTGAGGTCCTGGTTCCACGCATCGGTCGACAGGTACTTCCACCCGCCGTCGGCGAGCAGGCAGACGACGTCGCCCTCGTCGAGCTCCTGCGCGATCCGCTGGCCGACGTGGATCACTGCGCCGCTCGAGATCCCCGCGAAGATCCCCTCCCGCTCGGTCAGCAGGCGGGTGGCGCGCAGCGAATCCACCGAGTTCACGAGGAACTTCCGGTCGATCTGCGCGGGGTCGAAGATCGGTGGGACGAACCCCTCCTCGAGCGAACGCAGACCGTAGACGAGGTCGCCGAGCTCGGGCTCGGCGGCGATCACCCGGATGCCCGGGTCGTGTGCGTGCAGGCCGCGGCCGCAGCCGGTCAGCGTGCCCCCGGTGCCCATCCCCGCGACGAAGTGCGTGATCTGCGGCAGGTCGCGAACGATCTCCTGCGCGGTGCCCTGCTCGTGCGCGTCGGGGTTCGCGGGGTTCCCGTACTGGAAGAGCATGTGGTACCGGTCATCGTTGGCGAGCGCACGCGCAACCTCGATCGAGCCGTTCGTCCCCTTCGCGCCGTCCGAGTACACGATCTCGGCGCCGAACAGACGCAGCAGCCCGATCCGCTCCTCGCTCGCGTTGTCCGGGATCACGACGGTGAGACGGTAGCCCTTGCGTCGCGCCACCATGGCCAGTGCGATGCCGGTGTTCCCGCTGGTGGGCTCGAGGATCGTCTTGTCCGGTGTCAGCGCACCGCTGCCCTCGGCCGCGTCGACCATCGCCAAGGCGATGCGGTCCTTCGTCGAGCCGGTCGGGTTCTGGCCCTCGAGCTTCGCCCACAGGCGCACGCCCGGCTTGGGTGACATCCGCGGGATGCCCACCAACGGCGTGTTGCCGATGGCGTCGAGGATCGAATCGAAGCGCACGGTCCCGGGAGTATCCCAGCAGGCGACACGCGGCCCGCCGCCGTTGGCTCAAGTAGGCAGGATGACGTCGCCCGTCGAGCGGTCGACGACGACACGGATCATCTGCAGAGGCGTCGAGGTGGGACTTCCCGGCGTCGGTTGTGCCTGATGGGAGGGGTCGAACTCGGCGCCGTGGCACGGGCAGACGAGCAACATCGCCTGTGGGTCGAAGCCGACCAGGCACCCCGCGTGCGTGCAGACCCGGCTGTACGCAACGACGCTCCCGTCGGCGAGCCGGACGAGGGCCGCGGGTCCGACGCCGGGCGCCGTGAACCCGATCGCGCGGCCGATCGGAAGTTGATCGAGGTTCGCGATCTTCCGCCCGGCGATCGACGGCGTCTGTGACGGGCTCTCGGTCGGCGTGACCGCCGCCTGCGGAGAAGAGGACCGAGGCGACGTCGTGGCGGCACCCAGACCGGACGCTCGGTTCGTCGACATCGACACCGGCGCCGCGACCACGTCGGTCACGACCGCCACCAGCAGCGTGAGCCCACCGATGAGTCCGCCGCGCAACAGTTGACGTCGATCGATCGATCCCGCGCGTGTCACGATCGTTCGCGCGTGCGCCGGCGCGCGACGGCGCGACGCCTCCCAGACGCCGACGATGAGCGTGAGCCATGCCACGGCGTAGATCGAGTCAGACCCGATGAAGTACGGGCGGACGTGCCAGGTCGCCGACAGCCACAGGACGACGTTGATCGTGAGTCCGACGAGGGCCGCGATCAGCAGGCCGACCCCGAGGAGGATCGCGATCCCGACCGCGATCTCGGTCAGGGCCACGGCCAGGCCGACGGCCACGGGCGCCCGATCGAGGAGTCGCATCAAGGGAGCCGCGGGGGTGTTGACGGAGAAGCCCTGCAGTTGGGTGCCGATGTAGGTCGGACTCCCCGCCTGCAGGAAGCCACGATCGAGGAACTTCTGCATGCCTGCGTAGAGGAACGTGACCCCGAGGAAGGCACGCAGGATGCGCACCGGCCACGACAGCTCGGACCAGGATGCCGCGACGGTCTGCTCGGTTCGGCGGTGCGCGGGTCGGGGGCGGGCTTGGGCATCAGGGCGCGACGGCGTCGACGTCATGGCCCGGAGCTTCCTCGCCGAACCTGAGCGGATCCTGGGATCCACGTGCGGAAACGACGTGGATCGCAACGGGAGGCGCGACGCAGGTCGCGCCTCCCGTTCGGTTCAGCTCTCAGCCGGCCTGGCGCACGAAGTGGTACGCGAACGTGTGCCCGCCGTAGGTGAGCGGGATCATGTCGGTCTCCACCTGGATCTCGCTCCCGTCCTTGCGCACCCCGCGGAACCGCAGCGTGGTCGGGAACGCCATCGACTGGATCCGGTTCCAGTAGTTCCACGAGAAGAGCTGCTGGTCATCCTCGTGGACGATCCGCTGGAGCAGCCTCGGCGTGTCGTTCAGCTCGTCGGGTGAGTCGTACCCGAAGAGCGTGGCGAACCGCTGGCTGCAGATCCAGTGCTCCTCGTCGAGCCACACGTAGACGCCGTCGGGGCTCGCCTCGAAGATCGGGTACAGGTGTTCGGCAAGCTCTTTGGTCACGACGTCGTGCGAGACGCTCACCTACATCGCCTTGGCGTAGTTGCTCGCGCCGAACCAGTCGACGACCACGACCGGCTCGTCGCCGAGCACCCAGGCGTCGTGTCCCTTCGGCAGCGACGTGATGTCGCCGGGGCCCGCCACGAACTCGGTACCGTCATCCATCCGGATGGCGAGGCGACCGGCCACGTGGTACTGGAAGTGCGGCGCCTCACAACTCTCGGTCTGTGCGATCGGCTTCACGTCGTTGGACCAGCGCCACCCGGGCGCGAGCACGAGCCGACCGATCTCGGCGTCCCCGACCTGCAAGATCTCCGCCTTGCCGTTGTGGAACTCTCGGACCTCATCGGGCGATCCGAACCCCACGTGCTCCGTCTGCTGCATCGCTGCCTCCTCCCGCTCGTCGATCCCGTCGAACCGCTGTATCCTTACTTACTAGTAGGTCAGTAGTCAAGCGACGATCTCCCGGACAGGCTGAGGGGCCATGAGCAAGGAACCCGCCGACACCGCGACCAAGATCCTCGACGTCGCGGAGCGCCTGGTGCAGGCACGTGGGTTCAACGGGTTCAGCTACGCCGACGTCGCCGACGAACTCGGGATCTCCAAGGCCGCTCTGCACTACCACTTCCCCGGGAAGGCGGAGCTCGGTGAGGCGCTGATGGAGCGCTACGCCGCGCGCTTCGCGCGCGCGCTGATCGATGTCGATGCGCGCGAGCCCGACGCGCACGCGAAGCTCCAGGCCTACGCGCGGCTGTACGCCGACGTCTTCCAGGACGAACGGATGTGCCTGTGCGGGATGCTCGCGGCCGACTACGCCACGCTGCCCGATCCGATGCGCCGAAGCGTCGTGCGGTTCTTCGACGACAACGAGGTGTGGCTGGCGGAGGTTCTCGACGAAGGACGCCGGGCGGGAACCCTGCGGTTCACGGGATCTGCGCGCGAGATCGCTCGGACGATCGTCAGCGGTCTCGAGGGCGCGATGCTCGTCGCCCGACCCTACGGTGACACCGCGCGGTTCCAGACGATCGCCGATCTCCTGATCGACGGGCTGGCGGCGGAGACGACCGCGCCGGCACGGCGCGGTCGGTCGGCACGGTGAGCCGGGGGACGGTGCGGGGGCCTGAAGGCCCCCGCACCCTCCGACGGTCCTACGGG
>Ga0207648_10003846_pt1 | contig 15684 bp, 13 predicted proteins | sample KBSMisM32_FD_184310 | JGI IMG/M metagenome (GOLD analysis project Ga0207648, IMG submission 184310) | Miscanthus rhizosphere microbial communities from Kellogg Biological Station, Michigan, USA - KBS Miscanthus M3-2 (SPAdes) (version 2) | ecosystem: Host-associated > Plants > Roots >...
TATCCGGCTACTATTGGCGGTATTTTTTCAATGGCCTTTTATTTATCATTTTTACCGTCCCTGTTTTTTCCCAAAAACAAATTAGAGGAGTCGTAGCTGATGGGATCACGCATAAAGCGCTTCCTTTTGCTACCATAAAACCAGAAGGGCAACAAAGAGCATTCATAACAGGCATTAATGGTCAATTTTCTTTCGATAATTCTTCTGGCAGTACACGGTTGAATGTTTCTTACATAAGTTATTCACCCAATTTGGTCAATATCGATTCCTGGAAAAACGGAGATACTATCTTCCTGCTACCTGCTGTTTCAACACTTGGCGAAGTCGTAGTAAAACCACAGGCGGAAAAGATCCGGCGTATCATCAACAATGCGGTCCGCAATAAACCATTGCACAACCCGGAGCTGTATGACCTGTATCAGTGTAACATGTATTATAAAATGAGGGCGGACGTATTTCCCACGGCTAAAGCGTTCCAGGATTCTGCCAAACTCAACCAGCTGGCCCGGCAAAGGCAATTAAAGAACAAAAAAGATACTTCGGGACAGCAGAACCACCGCAGTATTCTCGGGGAAAATATTCATGCTGTTTTTTCAGAAACATTCAGTAAGCGCTTTTATAAACGACCGCAACAATTGCAGGAAACAATTATTGCGTCCCGGTTTTCCGGGCTAAAGAAAACCTATTTCACCAACCTGGTGACCGACGTGCTGCCATTCCATGTTTATAGTGACTATATCACTTTGAACGGTAAGGACTACGCCCAGGTCTTCGGCAAGGCTGCCACGTTTGTCGAACGCGAGGCCGGCAAGGACCAGTCCGCGTTGCTCCTGCGCGACGTTTCGCTCGGGGACGCCGGCGTCTACAACATCCGCGTCACGGACGGAGCTGAGACCCGCGAACTTCGCTGGAACGTGTACGATACCGGGCCGCGCAAGGCGAAGAATGTCATCCTGTTCATCGGCGACGGCATGTCGCCTGCGCACCGTGTCGCGGCGCGCTTGCTCGCTAAGGGCATTGCGGAGGGGAAGGCGCTCGGTAAGCTCGCCATCGACGACATGCCGCACATGGCCCTGGTCGCGACGGCGGGCAGCGATTCGATCATCACCGACTCGGCGAATTCCGCCAGCGCTTATGCCACCGGCCACAAATCGGCGGTCAATGCCATGGGTGTCTATGCCGATCGTACGCCCGACCCGCTCGACGATCCCCGGGTCGAGACCGTCACCAGCCTGGCGCAACGCAGACAGGACATGGCGATCGGCATCGTCACCAATACCGAGATCGAGGACGCCACCCCCGCCGCCATGGTGGCGCATACCCGTCGGCGCACCGAATACGACCGCATCGTCGAGCAGTATTTCGCAGCCAAGCCCGACGTGCTCATGGGCGGCGGCAGAGCCAATTTCCTGCCGAAATCGGAGAACGGCTCGCGACGGAGGGATGAATCCGATTTCGTCGCGCAATTTCGCGCGGCTGGTTACACGCTTGCGCTGACCGGGCCCGAGATGGTCTCGGCGGCAAAAGATCCGGGCACAACCAAGCTGCTCGGACTGTTTACGCTCGGCAACATGGATGGTGCGCTCGACCGCAAGTTCCTCAAGGGCGGGACCGTGGGCAAATTCCCCGAGCAGCCGGATTTGACCGAGCAGGTCGGCGCGGCGCTCGAGGTGCTGTCGAAAAATTCGTCCGGCTTCTTCCTGATGGTCGAATCCGGCATGATCGACAAGTACACGCACCTGCTCGACATGGAGCGCGCGGTGTACGACACGATCATGCTCGACAATGCGGTCAGGCTTGCCCGCGATTGGGCCGCCGCACATGGCGACGATACGCTGATCCTGGTTATCGCGGATCACAACCATCCAATCGGGCTCCTTGGGACGATCGACGACGACATGACCAAGGAAACCCCGGCTCCGCTGCGCGAGCGCGTACGCGTATACGAGCGTGCCGGATTTCCCAACTATCCCGCGCCGAACGCCGAGGGCTATCCGGCGCGCGTGGACGTCAGCCGCCGCCTCGCCTTGTTCTCGGCCAGCCTCCCCGACCACTACGAGACGCTTCGTCCCAAGCTCGACAACCCGAACGAGCCCACGGTGGCGGGCAAGGACGCCAACACCTACGTCGCCAACGAGCGCTACAAGAGCGTTCCCGGTGCCGCGCTTCGGCTCGGCAACCTGCCGGCGATGATCAATGCCGACGTGCATTCCGGCGAGGACGTGATCCTGACCGCAACCGGGCCGGGCAGCGAGCGTGTGCGCGGGCAAATGGACAACACCGAGGTCTTCCGCGTCATCGCAGAGGCGCTGGGGCTGGGATCACTCGCTGCCAGCGAGCCGAAGCGGACTGAGGTAGTCCCGCGCCAGCAGTGAGCCCTGCATTGACGCCCTGAGCCAGCGGCGGCGTGCCTGCGCTTGCTCCGCATGGCGGCAAGCGGTAACCCGTCTGCATGCCGGCTCGCCTGTCGTCAGCGAACGTTGGTTTTCTGCGCGTTGCCATCCTCTGCGTGTTGCCGGCGCTTTCGATCATCGCGTTGCCGGCGAATGCCGCGCCGGCGGCAACGGTCGAAACGGCCGCCCAGGAGATTGTCGGGCTTGCGACCTCGAGCGGCAGCACGCTGCAGACGAGGGTGCTTCGACCGCCGGGGCCGGGGCCGTTCCCGCTTGCCATCGTCAGCCATGGTTCGCCCGCCGATGCCGCCCAGCGCCCCAGCATGGAGATACCGACGTTTCCCTCGGTATCGAATTGGCTGCTTGCGCGTGGATACATGGTCGGGCTGCCGCTCCGCCGCGGCTATGGGCAGACTGGCGGCCCGTGGCTGGAAAACTTCGGATCGTGCAGCAGCCCCGACTACTATCGCGCCGGGTTGACCACGGCCCAGGACATCCGGACGGTGATCGACTATTTCCGCGGTCGCACCGAGGTGCAGCGCGATCGTATTCTCTTGATCGGCTGGTCGGCTGGCGGTTGGGGATCGCTCGCGGCCGCGAGCCAGAGTCCGCCCGGCGTGTTTGCCGTCATCAATTTCGCCGGCGGTCGAGGCGGCGGGCATCCGCAGGCCGGCAACTGCGCGCCGCACCGCTTGATCGACGCGGCCGCGCGCTATGGTTCGAGCGCCCGCATTCCCACGCTGTGGCTCTATGCGGCCAACGACTCGTTTTTCGCGCCGGCTCTGGCGCGCAAGATGTCCGAGGCATTCGTTCGCGCCGGCGGCCAGGCGGAATACGTTGCGCTGCCGGCCTTCGGCAGCGACGGGCACAGGGTATTCCGGTCTGCCGATGCCCGTGCGCTGTGGCAGCCGCCGGTCGAGGCGTTTTTGGGAACACTCGAGCACTAGAACCGGAATCGCCGTCGCCGCTTCGCCGGCCATCGTACAGGGGAGAAACGAGCGTGATCATCGATTGGCATGCACATATCTACACGCCGGAAGAGGCAGCGGGCGATCTCGGCACCCTGGACGGCAAGAATGGTCCGAAATGGGGCGAACGCGGCTGCCCGATGGTGCTGGAAAATTTTCTCGAAGCGCATCACGCGAACGGCATCGATATCAGCGTCGTTACCAACGCGGCGCATTACCTGCGCGGCAAGGCCGACCGCGAAGAACTGGCAGCGGTGCAGAAATGGTCCGATTACGCCGCGGAAGTTCAGGAGAAGCACAAAGGCACGCTCTATTCGTTCGCAACCATCCTGCCTTGCGGCGGCCCGGCTTTCATCAAGGAGGCCGAGCGGGCGATCCGCGAGCTCGGTCTCAGGGGCATCTTCATTCATTCCAGCCACAAGGGTCACTATCCCGATGACGACGAGGCGCGCCCGTTCTGGGAACTGGTGCAGGAGCTCGACGTCCCCGTGATGATCCATCCGCCCCATCTCGGCTTCGGGGAGGAACGGATGAAGGAGTATCGTCTGGCCTCGAGCATCGGACGCCCGTTCGACCTCTGCCTGGCCCTGGGCCGGCTGATCGTGCGCGGCGTTCTGGAAGATTTCCCGGGGGTGAAGATCGTGGCGTCGCATGGCGGCGGCGGCATCTGCGAGACCATCAGCCGGATGGACTACGCCTATGAGCTCCAGGACGAGGCGTTCTTCCTCGGCTCATACGCGCCGATGAAGATCAAGCATGCGCCGAGCCACTACCTGAAACGGATGTATCTCGACACGGTGACCTATAATCTGCCGGCCGTGAAAATGGTGCTGGACTGGATGGGGCCGGACCGCGTCATCTACGGCAGCGACGCCCCGCCGCTGACCTCGCTCAAGCCCCGCGCCATCAAGCTGATCCGGGATCTCGATTTGCCGGTGGCGGACCGCGACGCCATCTTCTGGGGCAATGCGGCGAGCCTGCTGAAATTGCCGCTCGCCCGCGCGGCCTGAGACCATCAAGGCCGCATCAACTTTTTGCGACATCCGGGCTGTTGGCGCATATGCGCCGGCCCGTGTTGACGAGCGCCCGTCGCATCCCTAGTTTCCGCGCAAATTGCCATCTCATGTAACCCGCGCGGCCGCGCGAACCAGAGCCAGATCCATGAAAGTCCGCAACTCGTTGAAATCACTGCGCAGCCGCCACCGCAACAATCGCCTGGTCCGCCGCAAGGGGCGGGTCTATGTGATCAATAAGGTCCAGCGTCGGTTCAAGGCCCGGCAAGGCTGAGGTTCCGGCGGACCGCCCGCGGGCTGCGCTCCGCACAGCTGCCCTGACGAAATCTGGTCTTTATTGTGCCGTGGGAGCGGGTTAGGCTCCTTGGCATGAGCCGACGATTCCTTCCATTTGCGGCAACGGTGGTCCTCACCTTGGGCTGCATGGTACCCGCACTTGCGGAACCGGTCACTCCCGAGCCGCTCAAGCCGGTGGAGCCGCCAACCACGCTGCCGCGGGCGCAACGCGGCGACCGAACCCAAAATCTCGACCGGTTGTTCGAGGCGCTCAAAGTGGCGCCCGATGACGATAGCGCGAAGTACGTCGAGAACCGCATCTGGGCGATCTGGCTCGGTTCCCCCAGCGATACCGCCAATCTGTTGATGGGCCGGGTGAAGACCGCGGTCGACGGCAAGGATTTGGACCTCGCGATCAAGCTGCTGGACGCGGTCATCGATATCAGGCCGGATTTCGTCGAGGCCTGGAACCGGCGTGCCACCGTCTATTACACCAAGAAGGATTTCGGCCGGGCGCTTGCCGATATTCACGAGGTGCTGGCGCGCGAGCCGCGCCATTTCGGCGCGCTCTCCGGCCTCGGCATCATCTTGCAGGAGCTCGGCGACGACAAACACGCGCTCGAAGTGTTCCGCCGCGCGCTCGCCGTCCATCCCCGCCTCGAGCGCATTCCCGATCTGGTCAAGAAGCTCAGCGACAAGATCGACGGACGAGACATCTGAGATAACGGTCGTAATCGGGCGCCCGCGTCCGGCATGCGCGTGCGTGCGTATGCTCGCACGGCTTTGCCCGGTCTACTCTTTTGCAGCCTCCGCCCCCACGAACGCAACACGCAGCATGTTGGTCGCTCCCGGCGTGCCGAGCGGCACGCCGGCGACGATGATCACGCGCTGGCCCGGTTTGGCGAACCCGTCCTTGCAGGCGAGGCGGCACGCGCGTTCCACCATGTCATCGAGATCATGGGCGTCCTCTGCCACGATGCAGTGCACCCCCCAGACCAGCGAGAGCCGCCGGCCGGTGGAGAGCCGCGGCGAGATCGCCACGATCGGCGATGTGGTCCGCTCGCGCGCAACCCGCAATGCGGTCGAACCCGAGCTCGTCCAGGAAATGATCGCGGCGAGCTCGAGCGTCTCCGCGATCTGGCCTGCCGCCGCGGCGATCGCATCGGCGCCGGTCGCCTCGGGCTCGGTGCGCTGGGCGTGGATGATGGTGCGATAAAGCCGGTCGCTTTCGACTTCCTCGGCAATGCGGTTCATGGTGGCGACCGCCTCCACCGGATATTGGCCGGCTGCGGATTCCGCCGACAGCATGATGGCGTCCGCCCCCTCGAAGATCGCGGTCGATACGTCGGATACCTCGGCGCGGGTAGGGACGGGGCTCGTGATCATGGATTCGAGCATCTGCGTCGCGACCACGACCGGCTTGCCGGCGCGCCTCGCCGATCGGGTCATCTGCTTCTGCAGCCCCGGCACCTTCTCGAGCGGCATTTCGACGCCAAGATCGCCACGCGCCACCATCACCGCATCGGCAAGATCCAGGATCTCACCCAGCCGATACACGGCCTGCGGCTTTTCGATCTTGGCCATAACGGCGGCGCGGCCACGCGTAATCTTCTTCGCCTCGGCGATGTCTTCCGGACGCTGGATGAAGGAGAGCGCCACCCAGTCGATGCCGGTATCGAGCGCGGCATCGAGATCGGAGCGGTCCTTTTCCGTCAGCGCTGAGAACGGCACCGTCGTGTCGGGAAGGCTGACGCCTTTGCGGTCTGACAACTTGCCGCCGACCTCGACGCGCGTGACGATCCGCTTGTTGTCCACCTCGGTCGCGACGAGCCTGATCTTGCCGTCATCGAGCAAGAGCGTGTGGCCGGGTTCGATGGCAGCGAAGATCTCGGGATGCGGCAGCTGCGCACGTTTGGCGTCGCCGGGCGCCGGATCATCATCGAGGGTGAAAATCTCGTCGTTGGTGAGCGTGGCCGGACCGGCTGCGAAGCTCCCGACCCTGAGCTTGGGTCCCTGCAGATCGACCAGAATGCCGATCGGGCGGCCGTGCTCGAGTTCGACCGCGCGGATCGTCGCCACGAGTTCGCGCATGCGGTCGTGGCTGGTGTGGCTCATGTTGATGCGGAAGACGTCGGCGCCTGCCGTGAACAGCTTCGCGATCACATTGCGGTCCGAGGACGCCGGACCGAGGGTCGCGACGATTTTTGTCCGGCGCAGACGTCGCATCAGTTGCGGCTTCGGGACGGAGGCGTCGGAGCGGCCGGCCGGGTGGCCGGCGGAGGCGTTTGAAGCATCGGGACACGCGACTGCAGCGGTTGTTGCATGGGCGCCTGGTCGGCCGATTCGGTGAGCTGGACGGTCCAGGACGGCTGGTCGCCGGTATCGACTTCGAAAAAGCCCGTGCGGTCGTAACCGCGCGCCAGGCAATCATCGGTGCCGCGGATCGTGAACTCCTTTTCCCGCGTGCACATGAAGGCCTGACCAGACCATTCGCCGCCACGATCGTAGTCGACCGCGTAGATGTAATAGAACCGGGCGACGAGGGAGCCGCGCAGCACGGTCTCGCAGCTGCGGGCTGCGATGTTCCACCAGCCCTCGGTGGTCCAGCCCTCGTTCTCCTTGTAGCCGACCGCGATACCGACCCGGTTGCCGGTGTTGTTGCACAGCCGGAAATCAGCCCTGGCCGGCTCGGGTGTCAGGGCGAAAGCCGCCGTGACCAGCGCGCCGCAGGCGAACGCGCGCATGCCCGCCAGGCGGGGCAGGGGGCTGCGCCGAATTTCCGTTCTCGTGTGCAGGTGTTTCATCCCGCCCGCATTCCAAGCCGCCCGACGGTCCGAAGACCGATATCGCGTGAACTCTCAGAGGCTGTCAACGAGGATGGCCCGGAAGTCGTTCACGTTGGTCAATGTCGGCCCCGGGGTCAGCAGATCTCCAAGTTTCTCAAAGAATTCCGTCGAATTGTTGTCGTTAAGAAACGCGGCCGGATCGAGGCCGAGGCGCCCGGCCCGGGTAAGCGTGGTCTCATCGACGAAGGCGCCCGCGGGGTCCTCGGCGCGCCCGCCCCCGCCATCGGTTCCATCGGTGTCGCCGGCCAGCGCCGCGATCCCGGTCGTGCCGCCGAGCGCCACGGCCAGGGCCAGCGCATATTCCTGGTTGGGGCCGCCGCGACCTTTGCCCCGCAGCGTCACCGTGAGCTCGCCGCCCGAGAGGATCACGGCACGGCGTCCCTGTCCCCGCAGTTCGCGCGCCAGCCGCGCGTGGTCGGCGGCAACGTCCCGGGCCTCCCCCTCGATCGCGGTGCCGAGCACGATGCAGTCATATCCGCGGGCGCGGACCTCCTGCTCGACGGCACGAAACACATCGGCGGGTCGCACCGCCAGCGCAAACGACGTGCCGGCGAAGATGGCGTCTCCGGGCTTCGGGGTCTCGTTGGCGGGGTCCGCGAGGGTCTGTGTGACGAGCCTGGGCAGGTCGAGGCCGTAGTGCGCCACGACGGCGCGGGCATCCGCCAACGTGGTGCGATCCGGCACTGTGGGCCCCGAGCCGATCACCGCTGGATCATCCCCAGGCACGTCGGAAATGCCGACCGATACCACCCGGGCGGGATGCGCATGCCGGGCAAGGCGCCCACCCTTGATCCGGGACAGATGCTTGCGTACCGCGTTGATCTCGCCGATCGAGGCGCCCGACGCGAGCAGTGCCCGCGTGACCGCCTGTTTTTCCGCGAGCGAGAGGCCGGCAGCGGGCGCGATCCAGTTGGCGGATGCGCCACCGGAAATGAGCGCTAAGACCAGATCGTCGGTGCCGGCGGCATCCGCCATGGCCAGCGTTTCAAGGGTCGCGGCCACACCGGCCGCGTCGGGCACGGGATGGCCCGCTTCCACAACGCGCACCACCCGTGTGGGCCGGCCGTAGCCGTGACGGGTGACCGCGAGGCCACCGATGCGGCTCGCCGGCAGGCCGCGCTCGTCGAGGTAATGACGCTCGGCGACCTCGGCCATGGAGCCGGCGGCCTTGCCCGCCGCCAGAATCAGCAGGCGTCCGGATGAGGGCGGCGCGGGCAGGTGCGGGTGCAGAGAATTGGCGGGATGCGCGGCTCCAACCGCTGCGCGGAACAGGTCTTCCAGCAGAGTGCGCGAGGACGCAGTCACGGTCTTCAACCGGAGACGGTGAGGCACAGGCCGGAGGCTGGCAATGGTTTTGCGGTCCCGCTTTGCATCTGCTTTGCCATTGTTGCGGTCAACTGTTCAATGCAAGGGACGGGCGTGGTGTCGCTTCGGGCCGCCATGCGATGGTGCTCGCCATGCACGCTGGAAAGTGGCCGGTCCCATCACTATCCTATTGTGGCCAAGTCCGAAAATCTTCAGGGCCCTGGCAGCGAGAAAAGGAGCATGCGCCCATGCCGCTCGACGAAAAGACCACCACGGAGCTCGAGGCCGCAGCGTTCCGGCGCCTTCTCGAGCATTTGCGCGCGCGCACCGACGTGCAGAACATCGACTTGATGAATCTCGCCGGCTTCTGCCGCAATTGCCTGTCGAACTGGATGAAGGAGGCCGCTGACGCCCGCGGTGTGGCGATGTCCAAGGACGAGAGCCGTGAGACGATCTACGGCATGCCGTATGAGGAATGGAAGGCCAAGCACCAGAAGGAGGCCGCCAAGGACCAGCAAGCCGCGTTCGAGAAGACCGGGCACCGACATTAAATTTTATCGCCTGTGTACTCCGGGGATGAACCGTCTGCCGGCTTGACCTTGGTGTCCTTGCTTCTGAAACCTCTTGCCACGATTCGTTTGAGTCACTGGAGGAGGTTCCCATGGCCACTGCCGCCGCTTCAAAGGAAGAAGAAGCGCCCGCTACCCGCTTCGCAAAGGATCACCTGAAGGCGTTCGTGGAGCGCATCGAGCGGCTGGAGGAAGAGAAGAAAACCATCGCCGACGACATCCGCGACGTCTATGCCGAAGCCAAGGGTACCGGCTTCGATGTCAAGGCGCTGCGCACGATCGTGCGTCTGCGCAAGCAGGATGCCGATGAAAGACGCGAGCACGAGACGATTCTCGAGACCTACATGCATGCGCTCGGCATGCTGAACTGATCGGGAACGAACGCGAGAGATGCCGATGCGGCGTCTGTTCTCCGAACGCTAAAAATCGCTGCGCCGCAAATCGGGTTTCCCCGACTTGCGGCGCTGCGCCCCAACGCCCCCCGCGATGAGAAGTAGAATTACCTCAGCGATGCCGTGCTGAATGTGGCGGTCGAAACGAACACCACCGCGCTGCCGTCGAATTTCTCGCAAATCATGCCGCGATACGGATCGTTCGAGAACGTCGTCATCACCGTTGTCGTGGGCTTTTGCAGATACGGACCGAGATTGCGGAAGTCCGTGGCGCCGAGCAGGGTTGTCCTCAGGTAGTTCTGAGCGCTCGGGCTCACGATCATGGCGCGCATCCACGGATCGTTGAAACGATCGCCCACCCGCACGACGCTGGCGACCTTGGTAGTCACCACCGATGACGGACGGTCGTCGCTGCGCTTGACCGCAATGGTCGTTTCCGGCGCTGCAACGGGGGCGGCACGCGACGTTCCCACGCCCATCGGCAAGGTACGAGCGGTCGCGATCGGAGTGGGCTGCGCGGCGTAGGCGAGGGCATTCGGGATCGGCTCGCTGGCGACGCGATCGGTCAGGGGCCAGGGAGTGGCGCTCGCCGTGGTCGCCGGATCGGCGCTGGCGGTCGCAGTTGCGGTGTTGCGCCGAGTTGCCGCTGCGCGGGTGCTGCCGGTTTGCGGCGCATCGATTGCATCGGCGCTGGGCAGTCCCCGCCAATAACCGCGCTCGTTGATGATGTCGGTCACGGATGCGCTTGCGGACGCGGCCGCGGTCGGTGCCGCCTGGGCGAGACGCACCGGCTTGGATTTTGCGGATGCGACTTCGTAGCTCGCCGGCGTGGCGACGATCTCGGACGACGCGGAGGCCAGCATCTGCTTGGCGACGGGCTTCGAGGCCGCGGATGCGACCTGGTAGGTCTCCGTCTTGGCGGGTTTGGCCTGCGGGAACGGCGCTGTGGCCGTTTTTTCGACGCGTGTTTCCGACGCTGCCACAACCACCGCCGGCTTGTCCGTCCGCGCCTCGGGCACGGCCGGCTTGCGAGTGGGCTTGGCGGGCGCCGCCGCCGCCGCGGTCTTCGCGTCCTCGGCCTCGGTCCTGCCGCCGCCGAAGAGCCTGGCGAACAGGCTGGGCGCGCTTTGCTGGGTGTCGGCCTGAGCGACGGCGTATCTCAGTTGCCCCTTCGCCAGCACGCTGGCGAGTTGCGCCTCGGGCATGCGCGGCCAGTGGCGCACGCTGCCGGTGTCCATATGGACGAACGGTGATCCCGACGTCGGGTAGAAGCCCACGCCGCCGCGCTGTGCCCGCAGGCCGACCTCGCGCAGGCGTTCCAGAGGTACGCCGGGGATGTAGAAGTCGATGGCCTTGCCCAGCGTGTGCTGGCTGAACTCGGCGACTCCGCTCGAGCGGCGCCGCAACATCGAGTTGGTCCCGGGCGAACGGTATCCGCAGATGATCCAGATCGCCTCCTTGGCGCCGACCTCGCGGTGAACCTCCCACAACAGATCGATCAGATGGGGATCCATCTTGGTCGGTTCTGATTCGCGCCAGTCGCGTAGCAAGTAGTTGATCTTCTTGAGCGCTTCCTCGTCATACCGGCCGTTCACCTTGTAGGTGATCGTCAGCTCCTCGTCGGTATGAACGTGGTGAAAGGAGATCGTGCGCGTGTCGCCTTCGGCGTTCGCGCTCTGCAGCTTATGGCAACCAAAGAAAACGAGGAGAGCGGCGATACTGCAGCAATAGGCCGCCCGGGCCGAGTGCGAAGACAACAGATTCCTGTGCGCGACTTTAACCGTCACGTGCCGACCCTATTCGTTGCGTCAGCTTGCCCTTCGCGGGCGACAGTGTCCGTCACGCGCCGCGGTTGGTGACCACGGCGAATGCGGCTGACGCAGTTTAATTAGGGATGGGTTGACGCGAGGTTAGCGTACCCGTCCCCCCCGATACCGGAAACGTGACAGGCGACTATGGCGAAAACTTGCCGCAGTTAACCGCGATGCAAATATTCCTTAATGACTGTTAACGCATACGGGCGCCGACACTGGGTTCGGCGCCCGTATCATTCATTAGATTCGCTTCAGCGCGCGATGCGACGCGGCGGCACCGGCCTGGCTTGTTGCGAGCGGCCGCCGCCGAACAGTGCATCGAAGAACGAGACGACGCGCGGTGCCTGGGGAGATGCAAGGCGCCGCTGGCCGCTGCTGGTGGCCACCTCGTCGCGCTTGCGCTCCTGCATCGGCTCGACCATGCCGCGCTCGCTCTTGATCGCGGCCAGCGTACGGCTGTCGATGTTGTAGACGTCGCGGCGGATCTGCAGCTGGCCGGCGTCGTCGACGAAGGCGTTCTGATAGGTCAGGTGCACCCAGATCGGCACCGGCAGCTGGATATCCTGCTCGCCGGTCCCGAACATCCGCGTGATCCGGTCGGCGGTCCAGTTCTCGCTCGGCCGCGCGATGTTGAACAGAACCTCGGCATACTTTGCGGGATCCTGGACGCGCATGCAGCCGTGGCTGTAGGCGCGGGCGTCGTGTGCAAACAAGTGCTTGTCCGGTGTATCGTGCTGATACACCAGGAACCGATTCGGGAAATTGAATCGGATGCGCCCGAGCGCATTGGCCGCGCCCGGCGGCTGGTAGATGTGCACGCTGCCGTCGCGATTGTTGACCAGCTTCAGGCCCATGCGCTCCAGCACCGTCGGATCCTGCTGCAGCGCCGGCAGATACTCGCCGTAGACGATCGATGGCGGCACGTTCCAGGTCGGGTTGATGGTCACATACTTCATCGTCTCGGTGAGCAGCGGGGTCGCCTTGTCGACTTTGCCGATCACGATGCGCGTGGTCCAGACCTGGGCACCGTTGTGCATCACCTTGAGCGTGAAGTCCGGCAGATTGACCACGACATGGGCGTTGCCGAGATCGCGCGGGTACCAGCGCCAGCGCTCCATGTTGGACACGACCATGTCGATCGACTTGTCGCGCGGCGGGCCGTTGAGCTCCTTGATCGTCTTCGCATCGACATTGCCGGTGACAGGCAACTCGTTGGCGCGCTGGAATTTCTTCACCGCTTCCGCGAGCTTGGCGTCGTATTTGAGGTCGGAGGCATCGCCGGCGAGGCCGAGCTTCTCGCGCAGCAGCGGGACGCGCGCATCTTCCATCGGCGCCTTGGCATTGAGCTTGAGCAGCGTGCCGTCGGCGATCATCTTGCCCGTGTCGCCCTTGCCGCGCATCTGCGCGAGCTGAGCCTTGAGCCGCTTATAGGCTTCGTGCGGCGGGCTGAACTCCTCGAGCGCCTTGCCGGCGTCGGCCGCACCCACGACCTTGGCCAGAACATCCGCCGGTTCGGGTGGCGCTTGCGGCAGCTCGATATTGACGCTGACGCGGGTATAGGGGAAGCGGCCGGCCTGTACGTGGCGGGCATAGGTGAGCACGGTCTGGGTGAGCTTCACATCGGCCTCGGCCAGCGCCTCCGGGCTCATTCCGGCAAAATTCGGAGTCTTGTAGTCGTTCACGTCGAGGCCGTCGGCGTCGGCGTCCTTGAGCCGCGCGATCACGGCTTTGGCGCGGGCGGTCTCGACGCCTTTATCGAGCCACAGCGGCGCTAGGTTGCGCGCCTGGTAGAACGCCTCGACGGCGGCGCGCTCCTTCTTGCTGGCGAAAATCTTGTCGGCCTTGGCGGCGAGCAGATCGCGAATCTTTTCCGCGACGGCCCGATCGGCCGGATCGAGCGAGGCCATCGGATCCGGCGCCGCAACCTGCTCGGTCGCGACGGCCGGACTGGCCGGCGTTGCAGGAGCCACGGCATCCTTGCCGCTGTCCTTGGCGGCGGGAGTCTCGGCCGGCGCAGTGGCGACATCCCTGGGGCTCGCGGGAGCCTCGGTCGGCGCGGTTGCCTGCTTGGGGACCATCGACGTTCGTGCCGGCGCGCTCGACGCCGCGGCGAGTTCGGGGACCGGCGACGCGGCGGGCGATTCGTCCGCGGCCTGCGGCTTGATGGCGGCATCGAGCCCGGCGGCTGCAAACTTTGCCGCAGCCCGCTGTGCCGCAGAGACGGCCGCGCTCGGAGCGGCGGCGGCTTCGGCGGCTTCCTGCGCAATGGCGGCAGAGCCGAGCGGCGCTGCCAGAATCAGCGCCAGAGCCGTGCTCGCCAGGATGCGATCGTAACGGGGGCCGCTCATGAGGTCATTCTCCCAAGTTGCAACGGGACCGGCGTTCTAAGTGCGAGCCCCACTTCCAATCCACCTGCACGCGTCCAGTTTTCGAAGCTGGCTTGAATTAACTGCCCGAGCAACTGGCGACGACATCTTTGGCCAACGAATTTGTTCGATTTTGGTGCGCTGTCACCCGCCCGCAACGTAATGTCGATTTCTTCGCGGTGTCACCCATTTGCAACGCGCGGCTCAAGCGCTCAACATGTTGCGTCGCATGCGAAATGTTGCGTCGCGTGCGAACGACGCGAAACGCGGGACAGACTTTCGACGCTGCCTCACGTGCGCGCGACTTCGGACACTTGGCCGCCGTAATCCGGCGCCGAGCAGCCGCTCCGGCCACCCGAGACGGCAATACCGGAGCAGTGGAAGCGTGGACGCACGGCTAAAGGCTCGCGGCGCGACCTCCGGACGTCCGGGGAGCGAGCGCCACCGCGAACGGCGCATGCCGCCCCTGGCGGGCGGAGCCGCCTCCCCTTGTGGGCGCAATTGTGCTACTATGGTCGGATAGTTTAGCAATCCTGAAGGCAAGGCGGGGTCAGGCCGGTGGGCAGACAGATCCAGTTCGCCAAGAAGGCGCCGGAAGCCAAGGAATTGCGCCAACGGGCGGGGGCTTGGCTCAAGGAGCTGCGTGCCCGCGCGGGATTGTCGCAGATCCAGCTCGCGGAGCATCTGGGCCTAAAATACTACACGTTCGTCTCCCAAGTGGAGAATGGCTTCGGCCGCGTGCCCACCGAAAGCATGGAGGCGTGGGCTCGCGCGCTTGCGGTCGAGCCCTCGGCCTTCGCCCGTCGGCTGCTGTCCTTTTACGACCCGGAGCTCCATCGGTTGTTGTTCGAGGTGAAGGAATGACGGTGATCGCATTCCAATCGAAGGTGCTGCAGTCGGACGGCCCGTGGCGGCCGGCCGAGCTCAAGGCCCTGGTGGAAAGCCTGGCACCTGAGTCGTCCCGTGCCGGAGCGAGGTGCTGGGATGTCGGCATCACCGAAATAGGCGATCCGCAATTCTATCTGCTTGGCGCGTCCGACGACGAATGCATTCTTTGCATCTCGCGTCTGGGCCGCGTGTATGTGCTGGAAGACGGGGCCGGGACGCTTCTGTTCGAACACAACAGCCTGTTGGCGCTCGCCGAGCAGGCGCGGGGGGTGCTGCAGAAAAAGAAGGCGCAGATCGTTGCGCGCGCCGCGCTCGTCTGGTGCGCGGTTCGCGAAACCGTAGAAGAAAAGCTGGATGCAATGGTCCTGGAAGGCGAGGAGCTGCTGGTGCACTGCGTGCCGCAGCTTGCGGCCTTGGCCTAGTCCGGTGTTTCTTACGGCCGCAGAGGCTTCGGCCGTGTCCTATTTCTCCCGGAACGCCCGCCGCGCCTGATCCGTCAGCGGCTTGAAGAAATAAGACAGCATCGTGCGCTCGTCGGTCCGGATGAAAGCCTCGACCGGCATGCCGGGCACCAGTTTGAGCCCGTTCAGGCGGGCAAGCTCGATCAGAGACATGCTGATGCGCACGAGAAAATAGGGCTCGACCGGCGCGGCGACGAGGGCCTCGGTGTCCAACTTCGCCGACCAGGGAATCGGCTCCCTGCCGTGCAAGACGTTCAATCTCCACACCGCGCTGAAGCCGCTCTGATGCCGTCTGGCTGCGGTGTTGACCGGCGGGCTCAGCGGCGGCATATGCATCGCATGCACGCGGTACGATGACCGCGGCCCGTTAGCAACTCTGCTGCGTGATGACCT
>Ga0207648_10003847_pt1 | contig 15684 bp, 19 predicted proteins | sample KBSMisM32_FD_184310 | JGI IMG/M metagenome (GOLD analysis project Ga0207648, IMG submission 184310) | Miscanthus rhizosphere microbial communities from Kellogg Biological Station, Michigan, USA - KBS Miscanthus M3-2 (SPAdes) (version 2) | ecosystem: Host-associated > Plants > Roots >...
GGTCTCCTGGTCGGCCAGCACATAGGCCGAGTTGAAGATGTTGAGCGACTTGTTCTCCATCGCCCCCATGTTGAAGTCGCTGACCGCGACGATGTTGAATAGGTCGAGGTCGTATTCGCGGCCGTAGACCTTCTCGTCCCACGCCATCGCCAGCTTCAAACTGTCCATCGCGTGCTGGGTCTTCGGGAGGTCGGCCTCGCGCACCCAGATGAAGAGGTCGACCTTGCGCCCGCTCATCGTCGTGAAGCTATCGCGATTGGCCTTGAGGTCGCCGGCGACCAGCGCGAATAGGTAAGAGGGCTTGGGGAACGGATCCTCCCACTCGGCCCAGTGGCGACCGTCCGCTGCTTCGCCATGAGCAACCCGGTTGCCGTTCGACAAGAGCACCGGGAAGAGCTTGGCGTCGCCCTCCATCCGCACGCGGTATTTCGAGAGCACGTCGGGCCGGTCGGGGAAGAAGGTGATCCGGCGGAAGCCCTCCGCCTCGCACTGGGTGCACAGCATCCCGTTCGACGCGTAAAGGCCCATCAGCTTGGTATTCGCGGCCGGGTGCACGACCACCTCGGCCTCGACCGTCGCGCGCTCGCCGGATACCTGGATCACGAGCGCGGGCCCGTCCATCCGATATTCGGCCGGCTGGCCGTCCACGCTGACCGACACCAGTTCGATCTCGTCGCCGTCGAGTCTCAGCGGCCGCTCGTGCGCGCCGTTGCGCTCGACCCTCAGCGTCGCGCGGACCCGCGTCGTCTCCGTGCCGAGGTCGAAATCGAGGCTGATTTCCGGCACGAGCCAATCGGGCGGGCGGTAATCCTCGCGGCGGATCGCGACGTGGGTCGGTGACGGGGGCGCTTCGGCAATCGCCTGAGCATCGGAAACACTGGTGCGGACATCGAGCATGGGGGGCGGACTAGGGCCGATTGGCGAGTGCGACAACCCGCTGCCCCCGATGACTCGTGCCTCAAACAAGCGTAGTCGGGCGCGGCGGCCGTGAACCGGCGCCGCGAGCGATGCGTTGTGTACATTTGCCCCCACCGAGGAGAAGGTCATGAGCGGCTTCGAGGACATTCGCGAGCATATGGAAGTGATCGGCGCCGACGGCGTCCATCTCGGCACCGTCGATCGGGTCGAGGACAACCGCATCAAGCTCATTCGCGCCGACAGCGGCGTCGGCCATGAAGAGCATCATCATTTCATCCCGCGCGGCCTCGTCGCCGAGGTCGAGGGCGACAAGGTCCGCCTGACCGCTCGCGGCGACGTCGTCGCCGATCTGTTCGAGCAGGAAGAAAGCGGCAACCCGATCGGCTGACGGCCGGCTTCCAATCGTCATGCCGGACTTGACCCGGCATCCGCCTTCCCTTCAACCTTGCGGATGAGGGAGGGGCGAATGAATTTGCGATTTCTTTGTCTGGCGAGTGCCGCGCTGCTCGGCGGCTGCGGCCAGTCGGACGATGGCGCCTCCAACCAGGCCGCAGCCAATACGGCACAACCCAAGAAGAAGGCCGCTTATTGCTTCTTCAAGAACAAAGAGACGAAGGGCTGGGCAGCCTCGCGCGACAAGGACGGCAATATCAAGGTCAAGGGCAAGGCCTATCGATCGGATTCGCGTTATCAGGCCGTGCTCGGCCCGCCCGAGGTTTCCGGAACGACTGCCTCGATCGCTCCGACCATCACCCAGAACATGACCGCTTACGGCGCCGAGGATAATTGGTGGGACGTCGCGGCGACCATTCCTGGCAGCGCTGCAGTCGACACCGTAACCGTGACCTGCGGCGCCAGGACGCTCGCCGAGCTCAAGGTGCCGGTCAAAGCCTGACCTTTCGGCCCACTGCCCGGCATTGCAATGCAGGAACGCGAGGCGCACCTAGGCGCAAGTGAAGCACAAGGAGAAAATCGCGCCGACAGCTCCCGCCTTGGGCTGGACCCGGCCCGAGAATTATCTCGGCGCAATGGCGCGCAAGCGGAGCTACCGCCGGGCACGCGAAGGCGAGCCTCGGGCGACGCCTCGGTCGGGACTCTCGACCGTCCCCCTCGCCGCCATCCTCATCATTCTCGCGATCCTCGTCGTCGCGATCATGGTCGTCGCTTTCCCCGGCAACCAGCCGCGGCCGAAGCCGAAACCGCCCGCGGTGCACGAGCAGGGCGTCGCCCCGCGCGGCTGGCTCCAGGAAGCGCAAAGGGAGATGCACCGCTAGGTGGGGGCGCCGATCGTCCCGCAAGTCTCGAATGCGCTCGAGCTCCTCGATTTCTTCGGGATCGGCGTTTTCGCCATCTCGGGCGCTCTGCTTGCCGCCGAAAAGCGACAGACCCTTGTCACCTTCATCTTTTTCGCGGTCGTCACTGGCGTCGGCGGCGGGACGCTTCGCGACCTCCTGATCGGCGCTCCAGTCTTTTGGGTGCACAAGAACGCGACATTACTCATCTGCATCGGCGCAGCGCTCGGCGTCTGGCTGGTGAGTTCGAGGCGGATCGCCGCCAAGGCGCTCGACTGGTTCGATGCGGCGGGCCTCGCTGCTTACGCGACCTATGGCTCGGCCAAGGCACTCGGTTACGGGGTGGCGCCGGTCCCTGCCTTCGCCATGGGCGTGCTGACCGCCTGCGTAGGCGGAATCATTCGCGACCTGCTCGCCGGTGAGCCCTCGATCCTGATGCGTCCCGAGCTCTACGTCACGGCGGCGGCGCTCGCCGCCGGACTGTTCGTCGGATTGACCCTGGTCGGCGCACCCTTGTGGGTCGCCGCCTTCATCAGTGCGGCTGCGGGCCTCGGCCTGCGGGCCCTCGCCATCGTCCGGGGGTGGAAGCTTCCGGCATACCGGGCCTAGTCCATCGAAACCCTGCTCTTGACTGCGCTACAAAAGTAGCGCTACAAATGTAGCAACAGTCGGCGACTCGACTGGAAAAGGTGGAGAATGACATGCAACCGAAGCTCAACAACCTCTTCCGCACGGCATTGGTCGTCCTGATCGCGACCCTCACGTCGGGCATCATGGTATCGACCGCGGTTTCGGCCAACCCGCAGCCGCTGTTCAGCGCGACCGAACTGCTCGCCTGACGTTCAAACCTCGCGGCGGTTCGCAATCGAACGTGCGCTCGGCGCTTGTCGCACCGCAGCATGGCTGCGATGAACGCGGACGATGGACAGTGATTTCTACCGTATCCGCCGCCTGCCGCCCTACGTCTTCGCCGAGGTGAACGCGATGAAGGCGGCGGCGCGCGCGCGGGGCGAGGACATCGTCGACCTTGGAATGGGCAATCCCGACGGAGCGCCGCCGCGCCATGTCGTCGACAAATTGTGCGAGGTCGCCGCCAAGCCCAACGCCCACCGCTACTCGGCGAGCCGCGGCATCCCCGGCCTCAGGAAGGCGCAAGCGGCCTATTATCAGCGCCGCTTCGGAGTGATGCTCGACGCGGACAAGGAAGTCATCGTCACGCTGGGCTCGAAGGAGGGCCTCGCCAATCTCGCGCAGGCGATCACCGCGCCCGGCGACGTCGTGCTCGCCCCCAACCCGTCCTACCCGATCCATACCTTCGGATTTATCATCGCAGGCGCCGCGATCCGCTCGATCCCAGCCGCGCCCGGTGACGACTTCTTCGAGCGGCTCGACCGCGCGGTGCGCTACAGCGTCCCCCGGCCCAAGGTGCTCGTCGTCGGCTATCCGTCAAACCCGACCGCCTACGTCGCCGACCTGCCCTTCTACGAGCGCCTGGTCGCTTTCGCCCGCGAGAACGAGCTGATCGTCATCTCGGACCTCGCTTATGCCGAAATCTACTTCGGCGACACGCCGACGCCGTCGATCCTTCAGGTCGAGGGAGCGAAGGACGTCGCGGTCGAGTTCACGTCGATGTCGAAGACCTATTCGATGGCCGGCTGGCGGATCGGTTTCGCGGTCGGCAACGCCCGGCTGATCGAGGCTCTGGCGCGGGTCAAATCCTACCTCGACTACGGCGCCTTCACGCCGGTCCAGGCCGCCGCGGTCGCGGCGCTCAACGGCCCGCAGGACATCGTGGAAAGCAATCGCTCACTCTACCGAAAGCGCCGCGACGTGCTGGTCGACAGCTTTACGCGCGCCGGTTGGCCGATCCCCGTGCCGCAAGCCTCGATGTTCGCCTGGGCACCGATCCCTGAGCGTTTCCATAACCTGGGCGCGATGGAGTTCTCGAAGCGCCTGCTGACCGAGGCCCACGTCGCGGTCGCGCCCGGCGTCGGCTTCGGCGAGGAAGGCGAAGGTTTCGTCCGCATCGCGCTGGTCGAGAATGAGCAGCGCCTGCGCCAGGCGGCGCGCGGGGTGAAGAAGATGCTTTCAGCTTAGAACTGCTCGGCGACACCCATGTACAGCTCGATATCGGGCGTGACGCGATTGAGTCCGATATTGAAGCCGGCGTCGAGCTGCAGCGTCTTGCTGACCAGGTAAGCGGCGGCGGCGTCGGCGCTTGCTTGCCGCGTCGTTCCGACGGGATCCCAATCCCAGTCGCCCCACAGCTCGGCGGAGAGATTGAGCTTATTGTTCACCTGCCAGCCGAGGTTCACGACCTGCGCCATGCTTGCATGGTGACCATGCCCGCCCGAGTCCGCGGCCCAGTCGATCTCCGGCGTGGTGGAGAGGCCTAGCGGCGTCCTCGGAATCGCATATTGGATGGGCACGACCAGTCCGCCTTCCCACTTGCCGTTGCCGATCGAGTGCTTTGCGGTTGGTAATTTCACGAACGGCGAGATTGCGACCGCCAGGCTCGCGTCGGCCGCGGTGAGCCGGTTCTTGTAGCTCACCAGCACATCGCCGAAGCCGGAAGCACCATCGCGGACATTCCCGGTTCGGCTGGTCGATCGCTGCCAGGGCTGGATGTCGATGTCGATGTGCGAGCGGTCGGTCAGGCCGAACTTGAAGCCGGTCTCGCCGACGATGATCGTGGTGTCCCGCTCGCCGTCATGCCGGTCGAGCGTCCAGTCCGCGAGCGAGCTTTCGAACTGAAAATGTCCGGCCGGAACGGTACAGGCCTGGCTGGATTTACCCGGCCGGTCGGCACAGACCGGCGGCTCATTCCCTGCCCATGCCGGGCCGCTCGCCACCAGCAGCGTTGCTGCAACGATCAATTCGCGCCCCCGCATCAGGGCCGTTTGCGCCGTCGGCGTGCCCGCGTCGAGTGAACTAGCCGCGATTCACCCATGTTCTTAATGGCGTTAAATTCAATGGAGGCGGATCGCCAGGGCATCGAGCACCGCCGGATGCATCCTCCGCGAGAACTCCAAACCTGCAAGCGCGCCTTGTTTCCAGCGTACCGCCCCGACCAGCGGTTCGAGCTGCGGAAACCGCGCAATCAGCGGCTCTCCGACCTCGATCTCCTCGACCAGCTCGACCCGGCAACCGCCGGTCGACAGGTCGTCGACCCGGACCTGGTGGTTGAACCCCCCGATCGGCCGAACCGTGATCGCCGAGGCGACGCCGACGCGGTCGCAACCGCGGCGGTCCAGCAGGAGCTCATCGGTCATATGCATGCGTTGAGCGCCTCGGTCCTGCCGCCATCCGGGCCTTTCTGGTCGAGCGCGATTTCGCGCCGCGTCCCGCGGTCGTTGATGACGACGAAATAGGTCGCCGCGCCGCTCTTGTTGCCGAGATTGGAGAACGTGCCGCCCTTCTGCCGCGGGACAAACCACCAGGCGGCGCCGCGCTTGTCCTCGTTGTGAGCAAAGCAGCTGGCGAAATCTTCGGTCGACTTCGGCGTAATATAGACCGAGGGCCGATGCGGCTTCGCGCCCGGAGCCGCGGCGGTCACCGCGACGCTCAGCAATGTGACGATCCCGATCTCTCTCATGGCCACCCCCGTTGCCTGTCGCCTGCGCCCGAAAACTTGGTTGAGGCGTCGTTGACTCCGTTCGTCCTGGCAACCGGCTTGGCCACGCTGCCCCAGAATGACGCAATGGCCACGGCCGAGTTGAAGCTTACTGCTGTTTCAGGCCTGCTACTTCTGCGGTGTGATCAGTTGTTCGCTCCGCCGGAGTTAGAGCTTGAACCAAAGCACCGGGCGAGGGCTGAGCAGCCGGACCGTCTCCAGGGCGGTGGCCCGGTCGCGCGCCGTCCGCGCCCGAGTAGCGCGTCGACGCCGCCGGACTGCGGCGCTGGTCGCCTGCCTGGGTGCGGTCGTCGGGCTTCCGCTCGCCTGGTCGATGGCCGAGCCGGCCCAGGCCGTCGTCGAAGCCGCTGTCAGCAAGGCCGAGGATTTGGCGGATCTTTTGAATCAGCGTTCGCCGGGCATGCGGACCGAAGACCAGCTCACCAAGCATGCCCGGGCGGCAGCCAGGATCAGGCCGCAGCCGAAGCACGTTCCGCCAATCGCACATCCGGGGGCAGCGGAGGTGCCGACGACCGCCGCGCTTGTCGACCTGCTGCTGCCTCCGGCGGTTCCGGTAGAAATCGCATCGGCGGAACTGCCGCCGTCGCTGGGCGCGCCGCCTACGCTCGGCGCGATCTTCGACTCGATGCCGGGCTTCACGCCTCCGGGTAATGGCGGCACCGTGAGAATTCCGCCGTCTGAACCGCGCGAGCTGGTTCCCCCGACCAGCGCCGTGCCCGAGCCGGGCACCTGGGCGACGATGCTGCTTGGATTTGGCTTGGTCGCCTGGCGGATCCGGCGGCGGCAGCCCGCGAGGAAGCTTAGGCGCTCGCTGCTTTAGCCGGGGCTTGCCCGACGATCAGCACCTCGTCGCCCACCGAAACAGCGGCGAACAGCCTGGCCGCGAACTCCGGCGGAACCCCAACGCATCCGTGCGTCGCATAGCCCCAGCGCACGTTGCTGGCGTGGATCGAAACGCCGTCGGGCGTCAGACGCAGGGTATAAGGCATCGGCGCGTTATAGGTCTGCGAGCGATGGTCCTTGAGCTTGGCCAATACCGGGAACTTGCCGGCCGGGGTCGGCACCGCGTCGGCGCCATAGAGGATCACGGCGGTCCCGATCTCCTGTCCGCTGCGAAATACGGAAATTATCTGCGACTTGAGGTCGACGCGGACCCAGACGCGTCCCTTGGGCACCCCGACCTCGTCCCAGCGATAGTCGCCATAATGCATCCGGCCCGGCACCGCGAGGATCGTGTCCACCGGCCGCAGGATCAGGCCCTGCTTCAAGGCCTGCCGCGCGCTTGCCTCCGGGACCGCCACTCGGCCCGGCGCAATCGCCGGGTGCGCCGCTTGCGCGGTCGGCTGGACGTGCGGCGCATTCCCGAAGGACAAGGCCGCCGCCGTCGTTCCGCCAAGGGCGAACGCCGCGACTGCGATGAGCGGCCGCCGCATGAGACTATTCGACGAAGCGGGCGCCCGCGCGCCCGTCGGCCGACCAGCGGATCTCCACTTCGATCGCGCCGCGCTTGAGGATCCTCAATTCGACGGTTTCACCCTCTTCGAAGGCATCGTCGGAGGTGAACCGGCATCCGGTGTACGAAACATCCGACACCAGAATGTCCGAATCATGCGTCGGGCTCAGCGCGAAGCCGCGCAAGCTGACGGGCCGCCTATCGGCGCGCTCGGCGAACGCGTTCATCGCTGCTGCTCCATTCATAACCGTTTTTGGCTAGCATTTCGCTTACCATCCCGGGGCTGGGCCGGCTTCACGACTTTCGCCACTGTCTCAAAAGCGCACGTTCGCCGGTGCGAAGCTTTGCAAATTTTAAACCGTTTTGGAGGTAGATAGGTCGAGGCGCCGGTCTTTGAGGCGTCGGTCATGCGTCGAGTGTCCGCCACGTCGACACGGGAGTCGTGAATGTCCGTCCACACGAAGCTTGAAGCTGCGCGCCGCACCGATAATCGCAAGCGCGTGCTCATGGTCGCCACGATGATCACCTGCGACGGGTCGAAGCGCGTGCGGATTCGCGATTTCTCGAGCAAGGGCGCGCAAGTCGTCCTCGAAGGCGAAGTCACGAAATGCGACGTCCTTCTGAAGCGCGGCGATCTCTGCGCTGCCGCCAGGGTTGCGTGGATCAAGGGCGATGAGATCGGCCTGACCTTCTATCGCGAGATTTCGGCCGCGGAGCTCGCCGCCAGCTAAATAGCTCGCGACTGGCGAGCCGCCCTGTTTCGGCCTAGTGCGCACGCATGACGCGGCGGCCGCATCTTTCGATCCTGATCTTGCTGGCCGCGGCGCTGTTCCTGCGCGCGCTCGTGCCCACAGGCTGGATGCCGGCACCGGAGCGGGGCGCGTTTGCGATCCAGCCGTGCCCGGCCGCCGAATTTGCTCCCGTGCGGGCCGCTCAGCACCATCGTCACGGCTCGTCGCACGGCCAGCATGACGGCGACTGCGCCTTCGCGCCGCTCCACGCCGGATTTGCGTCGGTCGACACGCAACCGACGCTCGCCGCCTCTACGCCAGAGACTGCGCGCCCGCTCCTCTCATCGGCCATCGCCTTATTTCCAACCGGACCGCCGGCCCCTCCGCCACCTGCTACAGGACCGCCCGCCATCGCCTGATCGCGCTTCCTTTCCCGGACTCGAACAGGTGATTATCCATGCCAGCAGTAGATGCGCTTCCTGCGCCGCCCGCGATCGTGATCGTCGGCACGCGCGAAGCGGCCGAACATACCCCCAATACCAAGGAGAGCGTCGACGCGGCGCAGCTCCGGACCACAACGAATGTGCGCAATACCGAAGACGCGTTGCGCTATTTCCCGAGCCTCGTCGTGCGCAAGCGGCACGTCGGCGATACCCAGGCGCCGCTGGCTACTCGCACGTCGGGCGTGAGCTCGAGCGCGCGCAGCCTCGTCTATGCGGACGGCGTGCTGCTGTCGGCGCTGGTCGGCAACAACAACAATTTCGCGAGCCCGCGTTGGGGCATGGTCGCGCCCGAGGAGATCGACCATGTCGACGTGCTCTACGGGCCGTTCTCGGCCGCGTATCCGGGCAATTCGATCGGGGCCGTGGTCAACATCACGACGCGCATGCCCGAAATATTCGAAGCGTCGGCGACGGCGGCGTGGAATCTGCAGAGGTTCGACCAATATGCGACTCGCGGCGCCCATCCGGCGTACCAACTCGCGGCCACGCTCGGCGACCGCGGCGGGCCCTTCTCTTGGTTCATCTCGGCGAACCACGTTGACAGCAAGAGCCAGCCCCTCGCCTACGTGACGGTAGCCCAGCCGGGCCTTTCCGTCGGCGGCACCCCGGTGACTGGTGCCTTCCCCGACCTCAACCGCACGGGTGCGCCGATCTTCGTCATCGGCGCCGGCGGGTTCGAGCAGCAGAGGCAGGACAACCTCAAGGCGCGGCTGCGCCTCGACCTCACCGACGATGTCCGCTTCACCTGGCAGACCGGCGTCTTTCTCAACGACACCGACAGCCATGCCGACACCTACTTGAGGGATTCATCCGGCGCTCGTGCTTATTCCGGCACCCTCAACATCGCCGGACAGCGGGTGACGGTCCCTGCGAGCGCCTTCTCGAACCAGGTCTATCGTCTCAACGAACGCCATTGGCTGCACTCGGCAACGCTTGAGCAGAGCGGCCGCGACTTCTCATGGTGGCTGATCGGCTCGCTCTACCGCTACGCCAAGGACGACCAGCGCATCCCCTCCGGCGCCCTTCCCGCGGCAGCCGCCGGCGGCAGCGGCTCGATCGTTCGAATGACCGGCACCGGATGGCGGACGCTCGACGCGCACGGTTTCATTCGCTCGGGCGCACACAAATTGCATGCCGGCGGCCATTATGATGCTTTCACATTGCGCAGTCGGCGGTTCGCGACCGCGGACTGGCTGAACGGCTCCGCGGGCGCGCTCGCGCAGGAATCGCTCGGCCACACGCGCACGCTCGCTCTGTGGGGCGAGGACGAATGGGCGATAGCGCCAGACCTGATGCTCACGCTCGGCGCGCGCTACGAATGGTGGAAAGCCTATGACGGGCGGGTTTTCCCGTTGAGCGCGCCCGCCGACCCCAACCAGCCGAGCCGAAGCGCCGAGGGGCTTTCGCCGAAAGCGTCGCTTCATTGGGAGCCGGCGCGGCACTGGACCGCCACCCTGTCGGTCGGCCGGGCGCTTCGCTTCCCCACCGTCAGCGAGCTCTATCAGTCCGTTTCCGTCGGTGCGCAACAGCGCTCACCCGATCCGAATCTCCGCCCCGAGAAGGCCTGGTCGGGCGAGCTTGCGGTCGAGCGCACCATCCGCGGCGGCCGCATCCGCCTGTCGCTCTTCCATGAACGGATCGCCGACGCGCTCATCTCGCAGACCGCCTTGTTCCCCGGAACGCAGACCTCGGTCAGCTTCGTCCAGAATATCGGTCGCACCCCTACCCACGGCGCAGAGTTGGTGGTCGAGAAGCGCGACTTCCTCCCGCGCTTGGACCTGACCGGCAGCCTCACCCTCGCCGATCCGAAGATCGCCTCCGACCCCGCCTTCCCCGCCGCTGTCGGCAAGCTGATCCCGCAGGTCCCGCGCCGCAAGGCGACCGTCGTCGCGACCTGGCGCGCAACCGGGCGTCTCTCGCTGACCGCGGCAGGCCGCTATTCCAGTCGGCTCTTTGGAACGATCAACAACGCCGACGTGGTCGGGCACACGTACCAGGGCTTCGAAGGCTATTTCGTCGCCGATGCGCGGGCACTCTATCATCTGACCCCACAAGTCGATTTCGCCGCGGGGGTCGAGAACCTCACCGACAAGCGCTATTTCCTGTTCCACCCGTTCCCCGGCCGCACCTTCACGGCCGAGCTTCACTGGCATTTGTGAAAGGACCAACGATGCGCCTGCTGATCAGCCTTGCCGCCGCTGCCCTGGCCAGCGCCGCGTCGGCGCACGTCACCGTGTCGCCTCAGCAAAGCGCGCCCGGCGCGCGCGAAAAATATGAGCTTCGCGTTCCCAACGAGCGCAAGTCCGCGACGATCACGGTCGAGTTCCATTTCCCCAAGGGCCTGCGGGTCACGGCGGTCGAGCAAAAGCCCGGCTGGCAGGCCGAGGCGCTGCGCGACCCCGCCGGCAACCTCATCGGCGTGCGCTGGATCGGCAACCTTCCGCCCGAGCAATTCACCGAATTCGGGCTGCTTGCGGTCAACCCGACCGGCGGCGGCGATCTCGCCTTCACCGCGATCCAGGCCTTCGCCGACGGGACCAAGATCAATTGGTCGGGCGCGGCGGGCTCGAAGACTCCGGCGGCACGGGTCAGGCTCGCGCGTTAGGCCCCACGACCGCCTCATAGGCAGCAAGGACGCTGCGCGAGGCTTCGTCCCAATCGAACCTGGCGCTTTCCTGGCGGGCGAGGATTCCGAGCGCCCGCCGGCGGCCGGCGTTGCGGCAAAGCTCGGCGACCTCGTCGGCAAGGCGATCCGGACTGCAGATGATGATCTCGCGGCCGCCACCGGCAATCGCGCGGGCACTTTGGGCCTCGGCGCAGACCACCGCGAGCCCCGAGGCCATCGCCTCCACCACGACATTGCCGAACGCCTCGGTCCGGCTGGGGTGGAGCAAGATGTCGGCGCTGGCGATCGCGCGCGCCAGCTCCGGCCCTTCGAGGTCGCCGGTGAAGACGACGTCGCCGAGCAGCTCGACCCGCTCGCGGGCGGGCCCCGCGCCGACGACCAGCGGCCGGATATTGATCCCGCGCTTTCTCAACGCATGTACCGTCGAGACGAAATCGGCCACGCCTTTTTCGAGCACCAGCCGACCGAAGAAGAGCAGCACCACATCGTCATCGGCAAAGCCCTGCGCGCGCCGCCACTTCGCGCTGCGCCGCTTCGGTTCGAACAGCTCGCGGTCCACGCCGCGGCTCCACAGCGTGACCCGATCGTCGCCGCGCAGGCGCTTCATCTCCTCGACGATCGCCGGAGTCGGCGCGAGGACATGGTCGCTGCGGCGGTAGAAGCGGCGCAGGTGCGCCTCGGCGAGCGGCCTCAACACGCCGGCTCCGTAATAGCGGAAATAGGTCTCGAACCGGGTGTGCAGGCTGGCGACGACCGGGACGCCGAGGCGCTTGGCGAAGGTCTGCGCGCGCGTGCCGAGGATGTCCGGCGTCGACACATGGATAAGGTCGGGATCGAACCGCCGCACGTCCTCGCGCACGGCTCGCGGCAGGCCGAGCGCGAGCCGGAACTCGCGGCGGACTGGAAGCGCGATCGACGGCACCGGAACCAGCTCGCCCTCCGGCTCGAACGCCGGCGTGTCCGTCACCGGCGAATAGACGCGCGCGCGATGGCCGCTGCGCTCTAGCTCGCCGACCAGGCGGTTCAGCGCCTGGTTCGCTCCTTCGCGCAGATAATTGTAATTGCCCGAAAACAGCGCGACCCGCATGCGTCGCCTCACAGCCTCCGGAAGTTGAGCGCCGCGTTCAACACGAACACGGTGAGCCCCGCGACCACCGATACCAGCACCCGTGCCACCAGGTAGTTGACCGACGTCCAGCGGATCATCGCCGCGAACAGCCCGATCGTGATGACGAGGCCGATCCCGGCGTTGACCAGGAAATAGAAATAACCCGACGCAAGTGCCCGGTCGGTGCCGCGAAAGATCCAGCTTCGGCCAAAGCCATAGTGCAGCGAATTGGCGATGACGAAGGCCAGCACCGCGGCCGCGATCTTGCCCATCCCGGCCCGCTCGACCAGCAGCCACAGCAGCGCGATATCGAATGCGAAGACGCCGCAACTGACGACGGTGTTGCGCGCCAGCATCTCGCCCGCGCGCCGCGAGAACAGGCGGCGGGCCAGCCCGCGCTCGGCAAGATTGCTCAGTGCGCCGTCGCCGCGGTCGCCGTCGCCGGCTCGCCGCGTCCGTCCTCTTCGTCGGCGAATCGCGCGCGGCGATCGAGCGGAACGAGGAACAACATCGGCAGCTTCAGGAACAACAGTTCTGAATGGACGTAGCTGTCGACCAATCGCTCCCACCACCGGTCACGGCGCACGCCATGGGCGTCGAGCCAGCCGTCGTACGGCTCCCAGTGGCTCGGCTCGTCCTGCTCGATGATCTTGAAGATCTTGGTCAGCTGCTTGTCGCTCAGCACGTGCGAATTCTTGAGCAGGATCTCGACCTGCTTGTACCCGCGCCTTTCCGTGAGCGAGATGACTCGGCACAGCCGCCCGAATTGCTCGTCGCTGTTGACGACATCCAGCTTGTCGAGATCGTCGATGCGCTTGCCGAACATGATTGAGACGAACCGGTCGATATGGCCGAACGCGCGGTCGACCGCGTAGGGCATCATCCCCCGGCGCTCGTACCAGCGGCGAAACATCACATAATGCTTGTGCTCGTCGGCGCGGTGCTTCTCGATCTTCGCGATCAGCTCGCGATCGTCCGGCCACCGCAGGCGGACCGCGTCGAGCAGATCGTCGATCGCCGTGTAGCCGCGATGTTCGTTATAGATATAAATCGACCCGAGAAGGTCGAGGTACCGCTTGCGGAACCACGCACGCATGGCCGCAGGCTAGGACGAAGCCGGCATAAGTTCAATCGGAGGGCCCAGGCCACTGTGGCTCGGCTGCAAAATCCACAGGATTTTCTGTTGACGGATCATTTACCGGCTTGCGTCTCATCGCGGTTGAGGCACAATAGATAGTAGCGAACGAGGGGGGACACTCAATCACTAGTGTTTCGGCGCCGGAATGCCTATATTCCGGTGGCGGGATAACTCGTCCCCGCTTTCCACAGGGAGCGGGGCCGAAAAGCCCCCGAAGAGCGCGAAAAACGGCTACGGTGGCCTTATGGCTCCGAGTCGAACAAGTCAGGAACAAACGGTCCTCGGCGCGGATGACGTCAGGTCCGATCAAGGACGGGGTAGCGCGATGGATTTCTCGACCAGCTCAGCAGTACCGAGCGACGACGTTTCGACCACCGCAACCGGATCGAAGGCGGTCCATGCGCCGAAGTTCGACGTCAAGACCGACTCCAGCCGCGACGCCTTGCTGACCGAGTTCGGCAAGGACACGCTTCGCGACCGCTACCTGCTTCCGGGCGAAACCTATCAGGACCTGTTCGCGCGAGTGGCCGCGGCTTATTCCGACGATGCCGACCATGCGCAGCGGGTCTACGACTACATCTCGCGGCTGTGGTTCATGCCCGCAACCCCGGTCCTGTCGAACGGCGGCACCGGCCGCGGCCTTCCGATCAGCTGTTATCTGAACAGCGTGTCGGACAGCCTCGATGGCATCGTCGGCACCTGGAACGAGAATGTCTGGCTCGCATCCAAGGGCGGCGGCATCGGCACCTACTGGGGCCATGTCCGCGGCATCGGCGAGCCCGTGGGCCTCAACGGCAAGACCAGCGGAATCATCCCGTTCGTGCGCGTGATGGACTCGCTGACCCTCGCGATCAGCCAGGGGTCGCTCCGTCGCGGCTCCGCCGCCTGCTACCTCGACATCTCGCACCCGGAGATCGAGGAGTTCCTCGAGATCCGCAAGCCCTCGGGCGACTTCAACCGCAAGGCGCTCAACCTCCATCACGGCGTGCTGGTCACCGACGAGTTCATGGAGGCGGTGCGCGCCGGCGATGAGTTTATCCTTCGCAGCCCGAAGGACGGATCGGAGCGCGGCAAGGTCGACGCGCGAAGCCTGTTCCAGAAGCTCGTGGAAACCCGCCTGGCGACCGGCGAGCCCTACATCATTTTCATCGACCAGGTGAACCGGTCGATGCCCAAGCATCACCGCGACCTCGGGCTAAAGGTGACGACGTCCAATCTCTGCTCGGAGATCACGCTTCCGACCGGCCGCGATCACCTCGGCGCCGACCGCACCGCGGTGTGCTGCCTGTCCTCGCTCAACCTCGAAACCTGGGACGAGTGGAACAAGGACAAGCAGTTCATCGAGGACGTGATGCGCTTCCTCGACAATGTCCTTTCCGACTACATCGCCCGCGCGCCCGACGAGATGGCGCGCGCCAAGTACTCAGCGGAGCGCGAGCGCTCGGTCGGCCTTGGAGTGATGGGCTTCCACTCCTTCCTCCAGGCACGCAACTTGCCGTTCGAAGGAGCGATGGCGAAGAGCTGGAACCTCAAAATCTTCAAGCACGTCCGCTCTCAGGTCGACCAGGCGTCGATGATGTTGGCGAAGGAGCGTGGGCCCTGCCCCGACGCCGCCGACATGGGCGTCATGGAGCGTTTCTCGTGCAAGATGGCGATCGCTCCGACCGCGTCGATCTCGATCATCGCCGGCGGCACCTCGGCGTGCATCGAGCCCATCCCGGCCAACATCTACACCCACAAGACGCTGTCGGGCAGCTTCTCTATCAAGAATCCCTATCTCGATAAATTGCTCAAGGAGAAGGGCGGCAAGGACATCGACAAGGTGTGGAACTCGATCCTCGAGCAGGGTGGCAGCGTCCAGCACCTCGACATCCTGACCCAGGAAGAAAAGGACGTGTTCAAGACCAGCTTCGAGATCGACCAGCGCTGGCTGCTCGAGCTTGCCGCCGACCGGACGCCCTACATCGACCAGGCCCAGTCGCTGAACCTGTTCATCCCCGCCGACGTCGACAAGTGGGACCTGATGATGCTCCACTTCCGCGCCTGGGAGCTCGGCATCAAGTCGCTCTATTACCTGCGCTCGAAGTCCGTTCAGCGCGCGGGCTTCGCCGGCGGAGTGGAGGCCGACAACACGCCCGAGCTCAAGGAAATCCCGCTCGCCTCGACCACGGATTACGACGAATGCCTGGCATGCCAGTAAGCCGCGAGAAGCTCCGCAAATATGGCAAGCGAGCCGGGCTTGTTGTCCTCGGCCTGATTGCGCTCGACCTTGCGGCGGGCG
>Ga0207648_10003848_pt1 | contig 15683 bp, 11 predicted proteins | sample KBSMisM32_FD_184310 | JGI IMG/M metagenome (GOLD analysis project Ga0207648, IMG submission 184310) | Miscanthus rhizosphere microbial communities from Kellogg Biological Station, Michigan, USA - KBS Miscanthus M3-2 (SPAdes) (version 2) | ecosystem: Host-associated > Plants > Roots >...
GGCGTCGCCCACCGTCGTGATGAACGCGGTCTGCGCCGGCGCCCCCTCGCGCCATGTCGCGGCGACGAACTCGCGCAGCGCCGCCTCGGTCTCAGCCTTGACCCGGTCCCGGCCCGACCGGATGCGCGACGCTTCGGCGAGCACGGGATCGACGACACTGGCAACGGTCAGCCGCGCGTTGAACCGGGTGGCGAACGCCCCCGCCCAGCGAAGGGCGAGCCGCGATTGTTCGGAGAAGTCGATCGGGCTGAGAATCGAATGCAGGTTCATGTGCGTGCAGATGCCGACCTGAGTATTGCGTACCGGACGCCGGTCGAGGAGGTCCTCGCCGCGCTCGATTCCGACGCGCGTCAAGGCCTCACGGCGGGCGAGGCGGGCGCCCGGCTGGCGCGCGTGGGACCGAACGAGCTGCCGGCGGAACCGCCGATTCCCGCGTGGCGCCGTGTCCTGGCGCAGTTCCGGGACGTGCTCGTCATCCTGCTGCTCGTCGCCACCGCGGTGTCGGCCGTGCTGTGGGCGATCGAGCGCGACGCACCGCTGCCGTATGAAGCGATCGCCATCCTGGTGGTGGTCCTGCTCAACGCGACGATGGGCTACTTCCAGGAGGCGAGGGCCGAAGCCGCGGTTGCCGCGCTTCGCGCGATGTCGGCGGCGCAGGCCCTCGTCATTCGCGACGGGGAACGGCAGGTCGTCGCCGCGGCCGGGATCGTGCCGGGTGACATCGTGGTCATCGCGGAAGGAGACACGATCCCCGCCGACGCGCGGCTGATCGAGTCGGCCGCGCTGCAGACCGCCGAAGCGGCGTTGACCGGCGAGAGCCTGCCGGTCGCGAAGTCGCCGGAGACGCTGCCCGGAGACGCGCCGCTGGGCGATCGCCACGACATGGTCTTCAGCGGCACCGCCGCCACCTACGGGCACGGCACGGCTGTGGTGACCGCGACGGGGATGCACACCGAGATGGGGCGCATCGCCGGGCTGCTGAAGCAGACGCCGGACGAGGAGACGCCGCTGCAGCGCGAACTGGATCGCACCGGCAAGATCCTCGGTCTCGTCGTCGTCGCCATCGCCCTCGTCATGATCGTGACGATCGTCGTCGTCGAAGACGTGCACGGTCTCGCCGCGCTGTTCGACGTGCTGATCCTCGGCGTGGCGCTGGCGGTCGCGGCCGTGCCGGAAGGGCTGCCGGCCGTCGTGACGGCGGTCCTGTCGATTGGCGTACAGCGCATGGCGCGGCGCAACGCCATCGTCCGCCACCTTGCCGCGGTCGAGACGCTCGGGTCGGCGACGGTGATTGCGTCCGACAAGACGGGAACGCTGACGAAGAACGAGATGACCGTGCGCGTCGTGCTCACCGCCAGCGGACGCGTCACCTTCGAGGGATCGGGATACTCGCCTCAAGGGTTCGCCCACCCGGACGGCGGCGGATCAATCGAAGGGCCCCTTCGTATCGAAGTGGAGCGCGCGCTCGCCGTGGCGGATCGCGCCAACAACGCGTCGGTCCAGCAGCGCGACGGCCGCTGGACGGTCCAGGGCGATCCCACGGAAGGGGCGCTGCTCGTCGCCGCACGCAAGTGCGGTCTCAGCTCCGCGGATCTCGACATCCGGCTGCCGCGGCTGGCCGAGGTCCCGTTCTCGTCCGAGCGCAAGTTGATGAGCACCATCCACCGCGACGCCGGGCGTGAGCACGCCGGCATCGTCTTTACGAAAGGCGCGCCGGACGTGCTGCTGGCGCGGTGCGCCTTCGAAGTGGTGGGCGACGGACGGCGTCCGCTCTCGGAGGCCCGCCGGCGCGAGATCCTCGACGCCAACGAGGCGCTGGCCGGGCAGGCCCTGCGGACGCTCGGGGTCGCGGCCCGCTGGCTGGAGGAAGCGGCGCTCGCGGCGCACGCCGCGCATCCCGACGCCCGCGTCGAAGAGGGCCTGGTCTTCGCCGGGCTGATCGGCATGATCGATCCGCCGCGGCCGGAAGCGAAGGAGGCGGTCGCGCGCGCGCTGCGCGCCGGCATCCGTCCGCTGATGATCACCGGCGACCATCCGGTCACCGCCGCCGTCATCGCCCGCGAGCTCGGCATCAGCGCCGACGCACGAGCGATCACCGGCGCGGAGCTCGAGAAGCTGACGCCCGAGGCCATCGCCCGCACCGTCGCCGAGGTGTCGGTCTACGCGCGCGTCAATCCCGAGCACAAGCTGCGCATCGTCGAGGCCCTGCAGCGCGGCGGCGCGGTGGTGGCGATGACCGGCGACGGCGTCAACGACGCCCCGGCGCTGAAGAAGGCCGACATCGGCGTCGCCATGGGGATCACCGGCACCGACGTGTCGAAGGAAGCGGCCGACATGGTGCTCGCCGACGACAACTTCGCCTCGATCGTCGCGGCCGTGGAAGAGGGGCGGGCCATCTTCGCCAACATCCGCAAGTTCCTCCGCTACCTGCTGTCGTCGAACATCGGCGAAGTGATGACGATGTTCTTCGGGGTGCTGCTGTCGAAGCCGCTCGGTCTCGCCGCCGGCGGCGACTCGCTGGTGCTGCCGCTGCTGGCGACGCAGATACTCTGGATCAACCTCGTCACCGACGGTCCGCCGGCGCTCGCGCTCGGCCTCGATCCCCCCGACGCCGCCGTCATGCAACAGCAGCCGCGTCCGCCCGGCGAAGGGGTGATCACGCCGCGCATGTGGCGGGGCATCTTCTTCATCGGCGCGATCATGGCGCTCGGGACGCTCTTCGTGCTCGACGCCTCGTTGCCGGGAGGGTTCGTCGAGGGCTCCGGCAGCCTGCGCTACGCGCAGACGATGACGTTCACCACGCTGATGCTGTTTCAGATCTTCAACGTCGTGAACGCGCGCTCGGACGAGCAGAGCGCATTCGTCCACCTCTTCACGAACCCCTGGCTGTGGGCGTCGATCGTCGGCTCGGTCGCGCTGCAGGGGCTGGTGGTCTACGTGCCGTTCCTGCAGCGGGCCTTCGGCACGGTTCCGCTCAGCGCTGCCGACTGGCTGTTCTCGGTCGGGGTGGCCAGCTCGGTCCTGTGGCTGCGCGAGGCGAGCAAGCTGCTCGCGCGGCGGCGCGCGTGAGGATGCGAACGCGGTAGAATCGCCACTCGCCGGAGGTCGATGACGATGCGCACCGCTCTCTCGTTGCTGGCGATTGCCCTGCTGGTGCAGGGCGCGGCGCCCGATCGGGCGGTCACGCCCACGCGCTCCACGCCGCTCTTCAACGGACGCGATCTATCCGGGTGGACCGCCGACGTGCCCGAGAAAGACACGAACCCGTCGGCGCCCGACAGCTTCATCGTCCGCGGCGGCATGCTGGTCAGCCTGGGAACGCCGCCGGGCCACCTGCTGACGACGAGCACCTACCGGAACTACCGGCTCGAGGTCGAGTACCGATTCCCGGGCAAGCCGGGCAACTGCGGCGTGCTCGTGCACGCGTCCACCCCGCGCGCGCTCTACAAGATGTTCCCGCAGTCGATCGAGGTGCAGATGATGCACGAGAACGCCGGCGACTTCTGGTGCATCAAGGAGAACATCGAAGTCGCCGACATGGAGAAGCGTCGCCCGCGGAAGGAAGGGGAGAAGTGGGGCGGGAGTGAGGGAGACGCGCGGCGCATCCTCAACCTCACGGACGGCTCCGAGAAGCCGCCCGGGCAGTGGAACACCCTGATCGTCGAGGCGCGCGATCGCGGGATCAAGGTGTGGGTGAACGGCGATCTCGTGAACGACGGCTTCAATTGCACGGCCGACCGCGGCCGGATCGCGCTTCAGGCCGAGGGCTCGGAAGTGGAGTTCCGCCGCGTCGAGATCGGCCCGCTCCCCGCGGCGGCGAAATAGCGCCATCCCGGCGACGTCACGGTCCGGACGCGGCCGCCGTCGGCGAACGAGATGCTCGCCGATGCGCCGGGCGTCTTCGCGACGAGCGCGAGCCCGCGCGCCGGGCCGAGCACCGAGACGGCGGTCGCCAGGCCATCCGAGAGCGTTCCCGCCGGCGCGATCACCGTCACGCTGCGACGGCCGGTGAGCGCCGCTCCCGTGCGGGCGTCGATGATGTGCGAGTAGCGCACGCCACCGATCTCGACCCACTGCTCCGCGTCGCCGGACGTCGACACCGCCGCGTCGCGCAGCAGGACGCGCGGTGTCCCTTGCTCAGCGCGCGACAGCGTCTCGACTTCGACGGTCCACCCGGGCGCCCCCGGCGGCGCGCCGCTGGCCACGACGTCTCCGCCGAGCGCCACGAGCGAATTCGGGTAGCCGAGATCCTTCAGCACCGCCGCCGCTTCGTCCGCGGCGAATCCCTTGCCGATGCCGCCGAGATCGAGCTGCATGCGGCGCTGGCGCAGCGCGACGGTGCGCTCGCGCGCGTCGAGCGTCATCATCGTGAAGCCGGTCAGCGCCTGCGCCGCGGCGAGGTCGGTTCGATCGGGAAGCTGGCCGATCCGGCGCGCACGGCGCCACAGGTGGATCAGCGGCGCCGCGGTCACGTCGAAGGCGCCGCCGCTCTCCTGCGCGAGGCGCTGCGAGGCGTCGAGGACACGAAAGAGATCGCCGCTGACCCGAACCGGGCCGGACCCGGCCAGGCGACAGAGCGCCATCAGCTCGCTGTCGTCGCGGTAATCGCTCATCACCGCGTCGAGCGCGGCGACGCGCGCGAACGCTTTCGCCGCCGCATCGCGTGCCGCCGTTTCGTCCGCGGCGAACAGCACGATGCGCGCCTCCGTGCCCATCTGCCGCGAGGTGAACTCGTATCGTCCGCTCGCCTGCGGCGAATGCCAGACGGCGGCCGCGGCGAGCGCTGCCGCCGCGGCGGCCAGCCTCACGTCAGCTTGGTGCGGCCGGGCATCGGCACCGGCGGGACTTCCATCGGCCCGAAGGCGAGCGCCGGCGGCATCAGCGCTTCGCTGGAATTGAGCGCCTGGTCCCACGTCACCGGCTGGCCGGTGTAGGCCGACATGCGCCCCATGATGGCCGTCAGCGTGCTCTCGGTCACGTTCTTCAGTTCGTTCAGCGGCTTGCCGGCGCGCAGGCTGGCGATGAAGTCGGTGTGCTCCTGCACGTACGGCGCGTTGTCCTTGCCGTCGAACTTCCACGCCTTCGCGCCGGTGATCGCGTACTTGTCCACCTGGCACTGGCCGCGATCGCCGACGAGCGCTTCCGAGACGCTGCCCTCGCAGCCCTGGATCTGCCGCGCCTGGCTGTGCAGGTGCACGTTGCCGGGGTACTCGTAGTCGATCGAGAAGTGATCGAAGATGTGCCCCCACTCCGGACCGGTGCGCACCTGGCGGCCGCCCATGCCGTGCGCGGCGACCGGGTGCGTGCCCATCGCCCAGTTGACGACGTCGATGTTGTGCACGTGCTGCTCGACGATGTGATCGCCGGACAGCCACGTGAAGTACAGCCAGTTGCGGAGCTGCCACTCGACGTCGCTCCATTCGGGCTGGCGATCCTTCTTCCAGAGGAAGCCCTGGTTCCACGCGCAGCGCGCCGCCACGATCCTGCCGATCGCGCCGTCCTGCACGCGCTTCAGCGTCTCGAGGTAGCCGGTCTGGTGGCGGCGCTGCGTGCCGGCGGCGACGCCGAGCCCTTTCGCCTTCGCCTGCTCGACCAGCGCGAACACCTGGCGGATGCCGGGCCCGTCGACGGCGATCGGCTTCTCGGTGAACACGTGCTTGCCCGCGGCGATCGCCGCCGCGAGATGGATCGGGCGGAACCCGGGCGGCGTGGCCAGGATGATGTAGTTGGCGTCGCTCGCCAGCACCTGCTTGTAGGCGTCGAAGCCGACGAACTGCCGATCCTTCGGCACGTCGACCTGCGCCGCGTGCTCCTTGCCGATCTCGGACATCGACGAGGCGAGGCGATCGGCGAAGGCGTCGCCCATGGCGACGAGCTTCACCCCTTCCGCGCCGTCGAACGCGTTGAGGACGGCTCCCGTGCCTCTGCCGCCGCAGCCGATCAGCCCGATGCGGATCGCGTCGGTGCCCGACGCGTACGCCCCGGGCATCATCGGCGCGAACGAAAGTCCGAGCGTGGCCGCCGTGGTCGTCTTGATGAAATCGCGACGCGACGGCGCAGCGGTGAACTGGTCAGCGCTCATGCGTGCCCTCCTTCTTCAACATCGCGCTACTGGGAACTGTCCCTGGTAATGGCCGAACGGAATCCCTTGAGGTTGTCCTGCTCCTCCACGGCGCGGACGACGCGGAAACCGGCGAACAGGGCGTTGGTGTGCCACCAGATGCTCTTCGGGCTCTGCGGATCCCGCCGGCTCCAGTCGGGTGCGGATCCGCGGCGAGCCGCGCTGCGCGCCAGCGACGCCTCATCGTCCCACGAACCGCCGCGCGAGACATGCGGAAATCGGTGGTTCCCCGGCAGCAGCACCGGCCCGACCGTACCCGGCTGGACCGTGCGGTAATACCCGGCGTCGTACTGATCGAGGATCCACTCACTGACGTTGCCGTGCATGTCGAACAGCCCCCACGCGTTCGGCTTCTTCGTCGCCACGGGGTGAGGGCGTTCCCCGGAGTTCTCGCGCGTCCACGCGTACTCGCCGAGCGCGCGCGCATCGTTGCCGAAACTGTACGCCGTCGTCGTGCCGGCGCGCGCCGCGTATTCCCACTCGGCCTCGGTGGGCAGGCGGTACGTCTTGCCCGTCTTCGCCGACAGCCAGCGGCAGTATTCCATCGCCGCGTGCCACGTCATGTTGATCGCCGGCTGCTTGCCCTTGCCGTAGCCGAACGACTCGTCGCCGTACGGCGGCGTAGGTCTCGTCACCGCGTCCGCGCCCGATGGCGGTGCGGGACGCGGCTGGGCGGATGACGGTCGCTCGACGTCCATGCTGAAGGCAAACAGGTCGTACTCGTCCCAGGTCACCTCGGTCCTGCCGATCCAGAAGGCGCGAAGCTCGACGTCGTGCGTCGGCCCTTCGCTGGCCGTCCGCCCCTTTTCCGTGGCGGGGCTGCCCATCGTGAAATGGCCGGATGGGATCGCGACCATCTCGAAGCTGACCCTGGTTCCGGGAATGGTCTCGGTATAGGTGGATGGCGGCTGTCCGCCGGCGAGCGCTGCGATGCCGCACGCCGCCAGGACCGTGCGCTTCACCATCAACGGTCGGCGGGGAGACGCAGCGTGAATTCGCTGCCGCGGCCGGGGCCCTCGCTGGCGCCGGAGAGCGACCCGCCGTGCAACTCGGCCAGGCGGCGCGCCAGCGCCAGCCCGACGCCGAGGCCTTCGCGGTGACGGCGATCCGACTCCGGCCCGCGGACGAAGAGATCGAAGAGGCGCGCCATCGACTCCGGGTCGATTCCCACGCCGCTGTCACGCACCGAAATCCGCGCCTCGCCGGCGTGTTCGCTGGTGCGCACCACGATCCGTCCGCCCGCGTTCGAATACTTCGCCGCGTTGTTCAACAGGTTGGACAGAATCTGCGCCAGGCGCACGCGGTCGCCATTGATCCACACCGGGTGATCCGGGGATTCGACGGAGAGATCCTGTCCGGCCGCGCGAATCACCGGCTCGCTCGTTTCGATCGCGAGCGCCACGACCGAGGCGGCATCGAGCCGTTCGTTCCGGAGCTCCACCGCGCCGCGGCTGATGCGCGACACCTCCAGCAGATCGTCGACCAGGCGGACCAGCTGGTTGACCTGGCGATCCATCATATCGAGCAGCCGCCCGCGAGCGCTCTCCGCGGCGTCGGTCCGCAGCAGCTGCAGCGCCGTGCGCAACGGCGCCAGCGGATTCCGCAGCTCGTGCGACAGCGCCGCGAGAAACTCGTCCTTGTGGCGATCGGCCTCGCGCAGCCTCCGTTCCCCGTCGCGGAGCGCCTGGTCGTCTCGCGCGCGCTCGATGGCCAGCGCGGCGGTCCGCGACAGGATCTCCACGGCCTGCCGCTCGGACGCCGATGGCCCGCGGCAGCTGCGGAAGTAGGTGCCGAACGTGCCGAGCACGCGCCCGTTTCCGTCGGTGATGGGCTGGCTCCACGCGGCGCGCAGGCCGAGATTCAGCGGCAGGTGCTTCAGCGCGCTCCACGCCGGATCGCTCTCGATGTCGACGGTCACCACCGTGCGGCAGGTCGAGGCGGCCGCGCTGCACGTGCCGATCGACGGATCGGCCTTCAGCCCGTCGATGGCGGCTACGTATTCGGCGGGCAGGCTCGGCGAGGCGCCGTTGCGGAGGCGCCCCTCGTCGTCGAGGAACAGGATGGAGGCGACGACCTCGCCGTCGGCCTGCTCTTCGACGACGCGCGTGAGATCCGCGAGCACGTCTCCGAGCGGCGCGCCGCGGACGATCATCTCGAGCGATCGCTTCTGCGCTTCCGAGAACAGCTCGGCGTGCTTGCGCGCGGTGATGTCGCGGCTCGCGCCCGACATCATCAGCGGCTGGCGCAACGGGCTCTCGTCGCCGAACTCGCAGATCCCCCACGCGCTCAGCCAGCGCCAGCCGCCGCCGGGACGGCGCACGCGGTACTCGACGACGTATCGACCGTCTCCATCGGGATTGCAGGCCCCGCGCATCGCCTCCTGCATCGCCTCGATGTCGTCGGGATGCACGATCCGTCGAATCGTGGCGTCGTCGCGATCGAGGTAGGGGCCGTCCACGCCATACAGGAGCTGCGCCCTCGGACTCAGGTAGGCGCGATGGTCGGCGAACGAGTAACGCCACGCCCCCATCTCGGCGGCCTCGAGTGCGGCATCGAGCAGCCGGGCCGGCGCGATACCTGCCGAGTCGAGCACGGCGGCGAACGGCAATGGTTCGCGGAGGTTGGTCTCGTGTGGCGGCATCGAAGGGTGGTCGGTTCCTCGCCGTGTTCGAGTGGACGCCGCAGGAGAGGCCGGACCGGTCGAGAACCGCCGGCGTCTCGCCGTCGATTATACACGCGCCATCGGGGCCCTCATTCGGGACCGGCGCGGCTGTGGCCAAAGTGAGCTACCATCCGCGGATAGACGGCCGTCCGGCCGGGAAATGCAAAGTCACTCGCCCTCGTCACTTGTCGGCCGGGCGCCGGCGGCCCCGCGCAGCGCGGCGGCGACGTATGGGCTCGCCTTCACGGCGCTCGGCGCCGCGGTCCTGCTTCGCTACCTGCTCGACCGGTGGATGGGGGAGGCGCTGCCGTTCATCACGCTGTTCGGCGCGGTCGCCGCCGCTGTGTGGGTGGGCGGCAGGACGCCGGCGATCGTGGTGGCGGCGGCGGGCTACCTCGCCTGCGACGTCCTGTTCATCCAGCCGCGAGGCGCGTTCGGCATGGGCGGCGTGCCCGGCTTCATCGGCCTGCTCGCCTACGTTTGCACGTGCGGGTTCATCATCTTCTTCGGCCATTCGGCCCGCCGCGCGAGCCGGGAGGCGAACGAGCAGCGCGAAGTGCTGAGGATGACGCTGCTCAGCATCGGCGACGCGGTCGTCACGACCGATATCGAGGGGCGCGTCACGTCGATGAACGCGGTCGCCGAGACGCTGACGGGATGGCCGTCCGGCGACGCGCTCGGGCGGTCTCTCGACGAAGTCTTCCGCATCGTCAACGAGGCCTCGCGCCAGCCGGTTGCCAATCCCGCCGCGACGGCGCTGCGCCAGGGCGTCGTCGTCGGCCTCGCCAACCACACGGTACTCATTCGGCGCGACGGCACGGAATGCCCGATTGACGACAGCGCCGCGCCGATACGGGACGAGGCCGGCGTGGTCTCGGGCTGCGTCCTGATCTTCCGCGACGTCACCGAGCAGCGGCGCCTCGAGCGGCGGAAGACCGACCAGCTGCTCACCGCCCGCCTGCTCGCGTCGATCATCGCGTCGTCCGACGACGCCATCATCAGCAAGTCGCTCGACGGCGTCATTCAGACATGGAACGCCGGCGCCGAGCGGCTGTTCGGCTACACCGCCGAGCAGGCCGTGGGGCGCCACATCTCGCTGATCATTCCCCCCGACCGGATCAGCGAGGAGGACCGCATCCTCGCCAGCCTGAGGGCCGGGGAACGCATCGATCACTTCGAGACCGAGCGGATGCGCGCCGACGGCAGCCGCATCCTGGTGTCGCTGACGATCTCGCCGCTCAGGGACGACCAGGGGCGGGTGGTCGGCGCATCCAAGATCGTGCGCGACGTGACCGACCGCAAGCGTGCCGAGAACGACCTGCGGCGGCTGGCGGCGGACCTCTCGGAGGCGGACCGCCGCAAGAACGAGTTCCTGGCGATGCTCGCGCACGAGCTGCGCAACCCGCTGGCGCCGATCGCCAACGCCGCGCGCGTGCTGCGCCTCGGCGGGCGCGACGCCGACGCGGTGCGGTCCGCGTCCGAGATGCTCGAGCGGCAGGTCGGGCAGATGTCGCGGCTCGTGGACGACCTGCTCGACATGAGCCGCATCACGCGCGGACGCATCGAGCTCCGCCAACGGCGCATCGAGCTCGGGCCCGTCATCAACCAGGCGGTGGAAGCCGTCCGCGCACAGTACACGTGCATGAACCACGAGCTCTCGGTGACGCTGCCGCCACGCCCGCTGTATCTCGACGCCGATCCGGCGCGGCTGGCGCAGGTGGTCGGCAACCTGCTCGCCAACGCGTGCAAATTCACCGACAGCGGCGGCCGCGTGTGGCTGACCGTCGAAGAAGACGGCGCGCAGGTCGTCATCCGCGTGCGCGACACCGGCATCGGCGTCGCCGCCGAGGACCTGCCGCACCTGTTCGACATGTTCGTGCAGGCCGACACGTCGCTCGAGCGATCGCGCGACGGCCTCGGTATCGGCCTGACCCTCGTGAAGACGCTCGTGGAGATGCACGGCGGCAGCGTCGAGGCGCGCAGCGAAGGGCCCGGGCGCGGCAGCGAGTTCACCATCCGCCTGCCGCTGGCGTCCCCCGCGCTGCAGGTCCCGGCGGCACGTGCGATCGCGACGGCCCCGGTGAGCGTTCCGCGGCGCGTGCTGATCGTCGACGACAGCGTCGACGGCGCCGCGTCGCTGGCGATGCTGCTGGAGCTGGCCGGCCACCAGACGTGGCAGGCGCACGACGGCGTCGAAGCGGTCGCCGCGGCCGGACGCATCCGTCCCGACGTGCTGTTGCTCGACATCGGCCTGCCGCGGATGAACGGCTACGAGGCCTGCCGCCAGATCCGCCAGGAACCATGGGGCAGGGAGCTGTTCATCGTCGCGTTGACCGGCTGGGGCCAGGAGGACGATCGCCTGCAGTCGCGCGAGGCGGGCTTCGACGCTCACATGGTGAAGCCGGTCGATCACGACCAGCTGCTCGAGCTGCTCGCGTCGCGTCCTCCCGCCGGCACCGCCTCACAGGTGGAGCGAGCGAGCCAGCCATGAGCACAGCGTCTCGGATACGCGCCGGTCATCTTGTCGCAGCCGTGCTTTGCGCGTGCGCGACCCTTGGCGTGGCGGCGCAGCAGCAGGGAGCGAACCAGCCGGGCACGAAATGGACCGAAGAGCAGTTGCGCCAGGCGATCGAGATCGCCCGCGTCGGCCGCAAGCTGACGCCGAAGTCGTGGCCGAACGGCACGCGCGTCGCCGTCTGCCTGAGCTTCGACACCGACAGCGAGGCGCCGCTGCTGCGCGACGGGACGACGTCGCCGACGACGCTGTCGGCGTCGGATTTCGGCGCGCAGGCCGGCGTGCCGCGCATCCTCAGGATGCTCGACAAGTACCAGGTGCCGGCGACGTTCTTCATGACCGCCGTCGACGCGATGCTGCACCCGGAGATGCTGGCGGCGATCCAGAAGAGCGGCCGGCACGAGGTCGGCGTGCACGGCTGGATTCACGAGTTCCCGCCGCGCCTGGCCGCGGGTGAAGAAGAGCGGCTGCTCGACCAGGCGATCGAGTACTTGACGAAGGCCACGGGCAAGAAGCCCCTCGGCTACCGCGCGCCGTCCTGGGCGTTCAGCGACGTGACGCTCGACCTGATCCAGAAGAAGGGGTTTCTCTACGACAGCAGCCTGCAGGCGCTCGACGAGCCGTACGAGATCGTCTCGCGCGGCAAGCCGACCGGCCTCGTCGAGCTGGCGATCGACTGGACCCTGACCGAGACGCCGTATCTCGGGCAGAACGGGCGCATGCCGTCCCCGACGCTGCTCTATCAGCTCTACAAAGAGGAGTTCGACGGCGCGTATGCGGAAGGCACGCTGTTCGTGCTCACGCTGCACCCCTACTTGAGCGGCCACCGCGCGCCGATGCAGCACCTCGACGAGTTCGTCGGCTACATGAAGTCGAAGCCGGGTGTATGGTTCGCGACCGGCGCGCAGATCGCGAAGTACCTGAAAGAGTCTCGCTAGCGGCGCGCGCGATCCTCACGCGCGCCGCCGGGATGTCGTTACTGCTTGTCGAACACCTGCACGTCGCTTCGCGGCTTTCCGTCCGCGGTTACCCCTTTGCTCGTGATGGTGAGCGTCTTGCCGTCCGCCGACAGCACGCGGTGGTTGGTCGCGGTCACCTTGCCGTCCTTCTTGAACGTGCTGTCACCGGTGCGATCGTCCGTCTTCTTGAAGGACACCATGTCGGCCGCCGGATTGCCGGTGACGGGATTCTCCTTGCCGTCGTACTTGCCGCCCATCTCCCAGTGCTGGGCCGCCCCCTCCGCAGGAGTGATGTCGGCGACGATTTTCACGCCCTCGCCGGCGGCGCTGTAGACGATCGTCATGGACTTCGGCGCCGGTCCGGGGTTGAACCTGGACTTGGCGACGTTCAGCTTCCAGGTCCCGATCAGCGCCTTGGGCGCCTGCGCCTGTGCGCCCGTGCCGAGCGCGATCACGATCGACCCCACGATGACCCCGAGAAGCCCTCCGGAAAGCTTCCGCATACCGACCTCCAATCACATTGACGTGTGTGGAGCGTAGATACGTCCGGCTCATCCGGTTGTCAACGAAAATCGCCCGGAGTCACTGTCTGGTTCGGTCGAGCAGCTCGCGCAACGCGCCGTACTCGACCTTCGCGTTGTGGCGCCGATCGACCGGCACCCGCGGCACGACGACGATGTCGTGGAGGCGCGCCCACGCGAGACGTTCGGCCAGGCGCTGGCGCGCGCGGCCGGTGTCGCCCGACAGCTCCGCCGCGAGGACGCGCTGGCCGCGATGCATGACGAACGCGGTGCGTTCGACGCCGTCGACGCCGCTGGCGGCGCATTCCACGGCGAACGGATACAGCACGCCCGTCGCGTCGCTCGCCTTCGCGGCGCACCGCCCCATCAGCCACAGGCGGCCGGCGGCGTCGACATACCCGGCGTCGCCGGTGCGATGCCAGGCCCGGCCGTCGACCTTGATCTTCGTCTCGTCGTCGCCGTGCCCGTCGAGGTATCCGGGCAGCACGTGATCGCCGGCGACGACGATTTCGCCGACGAGGTCCGTGCCGAGCGACTCGCGATCGAGATCGGCGCGGCTCCAGGGGCCGAGCGCCGTGCCCCAGCGATCCGCCAGGATGCGCAGATCGATGGACGGCGCGGGTCGTCCGGTCAGCAGGCCGCGCCCTTCCGACATGGCGGCGCGGTCCGCCGGCGTGATGTCGCGGCGATCGATCTCGGCGATCGGCTCGGCCTCCGTCGATCCATACACGGCGACGACGGCGGCGTCGGGAGCGGCGGCGGCAATGATGTCGAGCGTCTTCGGAAACACCGGGGCGCCGCCGGTGTAGATGCGTCGAAACGTCTCCAGACGGCTGCCGTCGTGCGTCGCGCCATCGACGATCCGCGACAGGAATGCCGGAGAGGCCACCGTGCGCGACGGCTGATGCGCGCGAATCTGGGCGAGAACCGGTGCAGCGTCGATCCGTCCCGGGGCACGCAGGTCCGCATCGGGAATGACGCTGGTCACCCCGGAGGCCAGATTTGCCAGCAGGAAGATGGGCAGCGTGCACAGATCCACCTCGCCCCCCGCCAGCGCGATGCTCTCCACGAGCGCGCGATGCTGCGCCAGCAGGAAGCCATGGGTCCTCACCGCCGCCTTCGGTTCGCCGGTCGAACCGCTGGTGAAGGTGATGATGGCGGGCGTGTCCGGCTCGCACGGTTCCACCGCGGCCCGATCGTCGGAAATGTGCCTGCCGACGGCCGCCGCGAGCGGCACGCCGCCGCCGATGGCCGCCTTGATCGGAATCGCGCGGATCGCCGGTGAGGTGAGCCGCAGCCAGTGCGCCCGCGGCACGGCGACGAATGCGTCGGGACGCACGCGGCGAACCGATCGATCGAGCCGCTCGCGGCCCGCAGACGGATCGACGAACACCGCCGTCACCCGCAGCCGGAACAGCGCGATCATCGTCGTATAGAGCGCGATCGACATCGGGCTGAACACGAGCGCGCGCATGCCGGCGCGGACGCCGGCGCGCCGCAGGTCGGCAGCCGCCGACGCAGCCGCGCGATCGAGCTCGGCGAAGGTGATGCTGCCGCCGCGCTCGACGATCGCGGGCCGCGCCGCGAAGCGCCGGGCCTGGTCTTCCAGCACCGTCGCGATGTTCATAGGGGCTTCGCGAACAACGCGTAGCGCCTCATCGTCTGCGCGGTCCGCGCGCTGATCCGGCCTGATACGTTGGACTCGTGGATGAGCGCATGGATGGCGCGGCGGAAGCCGAGCGCGCGCGCCTTGCGCTGCACCAGGTCCATCAGCACGCCGCCGAGCCCGACGCCGGCAACCGACGGGTGAACAGCGATGGTCTTCAGGATGATGGTCTCGACGGAGCCGCTGCGGCGCCGCTCGAGCAGATCGGGCAGCGCGAACATGAAGCCGACCAGCCGATCGCCCAGCTCGGCGAGCAGCACCGTCTCGGGGCTGACGTGGGGCAGCACCGCCTGGTACTGCGCGAGGAACTCTTCCTCGCCGATGGGCGTGTAGAGAAAGTTCCGGCTGAAGGCCGCCAGCGACAACGCGAAGATGCGCTGCAGCTCCTCCGCGGTCCGCGCCGGGTCGAATGCCCGTATCGCGATGCCCGACTCGCGCAGCCGTTCGAGCGCAGCCGCCGTCCGCAGATCCTCGACCGCCAGGTCGGCGTTCAGCGCTGACGTGTAAAAGGCAACCGGTGTGAAACCGGCTGTCGTCCAGTGCGACGGCCAGTCGTCAGGGTTGTCGGGCTCGAGAAAGAACGGCGGCTCGTTGCCGCGCTCGATGACGAAGCGGTAGCGACGCCAGGTGCTGCCGTCCATCGGACCGACGGCCGTCGCCGCTCCATGCGAGGAGAGCAGCGCGCACGCATGGTGCAGGAGGGCCTGCGCACGGGAGACCTGCGGGCGGGAAAGGTCATCATCGACTCGACCTCGGGGAACACCGGCATCGCGCTGGCGATGATCGGCGCCGCGCTCGGCTATCCGGTCACACTGGTCATGCCCGACAACGTGAGCCGCGAGCGCAAGCGGATCATCAGCGCGTTCGGCGCCCAGGTGGTCTACAGCAGCGGCCTCGAGGGGTCGGACGGCGCGATCCTGAAGTGTCGCGAGCTGCTCCACGAGGATCCCGACCACTACTTCAAGCCGGATCAGTACTTCAACGCGATGAACCCGCAGGCCCATTTCGACAGCACCGGGCCGGAGATCTGGGACGACACCGAGGGCCGCGTGACCCACTTCATCGCCGGCATCGGCACCGGCGGCACCGTGATGGGCACCGGCCGCTACCTGAAGTCGCGCGATGCACGCATCCAGGTCATCGCCGCCGAGCCCGACGACGCCCTGCACGGGCTCGAGGGGCTCAAGCACATGGCCACGTCGATCGTACCGGGCATCTACCACGAGGAAGAGCTCGACC
>Ga0207648_10003849_pt1 | contig 15682 bp, 13 predicted proteins | sample KBSMisM32_FD_184310 | JGI IMG/M metagenome (GOLD analysis project Ga0207648, IMG submission 184310) | Miscanthus rhizosphere microbial communities from Kellogg Biological Station, Michigan, USA - KBS Miscanthus M3-2 (SPAdes) (version 2) | ecosystem: Host-associated > Plants > Roots >...
AAAATAGGGATCGTAGCCGTAGCCCACGAACAGCGACTCCAACTCCTCGTGCGAAATACGGGAAAGGATTGTCGGGTTTGCAATCTTGTAGCCGTTGAGATGCAGCACCGGCAGCACCGCACCGTCACGCGCTGGATTGAGAAACTTGTTCGAGTGCCACGCCGTGGCAAGCGGCCCGGTCTCCGCTTCGCCGTCGCCGACCATGACCATGGCGATGAGGTCGGGGTTGTCGAAGACCGCGCCGTAGGCGTGCGACACCGAATAGCCGAGCTCTCCGCCCTCGTGGATCGAGCCGGGCGTCTCCGGCGTGCAATGGCTGCCGATCCCGCCAGGGAAGGAGAACTGCTTGAACAGGCGGCGCATGCCGTCGGCATCCTCGGAGACCTCGCTGTAGATCTCCGAGTACGCGCCTTCCAGGTAGACATTCGAGATCAGCGCCGGCGCACCGTGTCCCGGACCGGCGAGAAAGATGACGTCGAGATCGTATTTCTTGATCAGCCGGTTGAGATGGATGTAGACCAAGCTCATGCCGGGATCGGAGCCCCAGTGGCCCAGCAGCCGGCGTTTGACGTGCTCGGGCTTGAGAGGCTCGCGCAGCAGCGGATTATCGCGCAGGTAGATCATTCCCGCCGACAGATACAAGGTCGCGTTCCAGTAACGCTGCATCCGCTGGAGCTCCTGAGGCTCCAGAGGGCTGCCACTCACGCTGGACCGCGCGGGGCCGTACGCGCTGATCGATCGGATATCTGTCGTGGTCGAGTCCATGTTCTTCTCCGAGATCGAATCTCAGACAGGCACTGCGCGTTTGCGGGCGTCAGATGGAGCTATAACAAGCTAGCAGATGTTAGGTTGCGTGAGAATGTATGCTGAGCGAGTTTGAGGCGAAAGATTTCGCGCCATGTCGAGCCATTCTGTCCAGCATGCCGGCCGGAGCTTTCCGCTGGGCGCGACGCTCGATCGCACCGGCACGAATTTCAGCCTGTTCGCCAAAAGCAGCCGGGCGGCCCAGCTGTTGTTGTTCGACAGCGCGGATGCCCCCGCGCCTTCGCGGGTGATCGATCTCGACCCGCGCGCCAACCGGACCTATCACTACTGGCACACCTTCGTTCCAGGCGTTGCGGCCGGACAACTCTATGCCTACCGCATCTCGGGGCCGTTCGATCCGGAAAGGGGCCTGCGTTTCGACCCGAGCAAGGTGCTGCTCGATCCTTACGGCAAGTGCATCGCTCGCCCGGCGGCGCGAACGGGCGACGCAGCACGAAGGCCGGGCGACAACATCGCGACCGCGCTCAGGAGCGTCGTGGTCGATCCCGCCGGCTATGACTGGGAGGGTGACGCCCCGATCCGGCGTCCCTTCGCCAAGACCGTCCTCTACGAAATGCACGTGGGCGGATTCACCCGGCACCCTAGCTCGGGCGTCGCACCGGGCAAGCGCGGAACCTTCGCGGGACTGATCGAGAAGATTCCCTATCTGCGCGACCTCGGCGTGAGTGCGGTCGAGCTTCTGCCGGTGTTTGCGTTCGACCAGGACGATGGCCCGCCGGGGCTCGGCAACTATTGGGGATACCAGCCGCTTTCGTTTTTCGCTCCGCACGACGGCTACAGCTCCCGTCGGGACCCACTTGGCGCGCTGGACGAATTTCGCGACATGGTCAAAGCGCTGCATCGCGCCGGGATCGAGGTCATCCTCGACGTCGTGTACAACCATACCGCCGAGAGCGACGAGAACGGCCCGACCATCAGCTTCCGCGGGCTTTCGAACGAGACGTACTACATCCTTGCCGCCGATCGGTCGCGCTACGCCAATTTCACCGGCTGCGGCAATACGCTCAATGCCAATGAGCCGATCGTCCGGCGCCTCATTCTCGACAGCCTTCGCTACTGGGTCAGCGAGATGCACGTCGACGGCTTCCGCTTCGACCTGGCCTCGGTGCTGGCGCGCGACGAAGCTGGCCGTCCGATGGCATCGCCGCCGATCCTCTGGGACATCGAGTCGGATCCGGTCCTGGCCAATGTGAAACTGATCGCAGAGCCCTGGGATCCCGGCGGTCTCTACCAGGTCGGCACGTTTGTGGGCGACAGCTGGACCGAGTGGAACGGAAGATTCCGCGACGACGTCAGGGCCTTCCTCAAGGGGGATAGCGGCGTCGCGCGCGCGATGGCGTTTCGTCTGAGCGGAAGCCCGGACGTCTACGCGGGTGAAGAACGCGAAGCGGAGCAAAGCATCAATTTCGTCACCTGCCATGACGGCTTCACCCTCAACGACCTCGTGTCCTTCAATGCCAAGCACAATGAGGCCAATGGCGAGAGCAATCGCGACGGGACCGACCAGAATCTGAGCTGGAACTGCGGAGACGAAGGCGCCACCGCCGATCCGGATGTGGAGCGTCTGCGCAATCGCCAGGTGAAGAACTTCCTGGCCCTGACCCTGCTGTCGATCGGGACGCCGATGCTGCTGATGGGCGACGAGGTCAGGCGCACCCAGCGGGGCAATAACAATGCCTATTGCCAGAACAACGAGACATCCTGGTTCGACTGGACGTCGAGCGAGAAGCACGCCGACATTCACCGCTTCGCCAAGACGCTCATTGCGATGCGCATGAACCGGCATCTGCCGATCGAGCGGCTCGACCTGACCCTGAACGAGCTCCTCCGCCGCCAGCCGTTCACGTGGCACGGCGTCCGGTTGAACGCACCGGACTGGAGCCACGAATCCCACACCTTGGCCGCCACCGTCGCCCTGGCGGGATATCCGGTGATGCTCCACCTCATCATCAATGCATTCTGGGAAGCGCTCGAGTTCGAGCTTCCCGCGCTGGCGGAGGCCGGCGCGGCGTGGCGGCGCTGCCTCGACACCTCGCTCGATGCACCGGCGGACATCTGTGGCTGGAAGGATGCCCTGTCGGTGCAGGAGCGCAGCTATCGGGTCCATCCCCGCTCCGTGGTCGTGCTCGTGGCGACAACCGCGGGCGACCTCTGACCGGCTTAGTTTCCTCGCGGCGCGCGCGGAACCCCGCGATCGCTGCAGTGTTACTGACCACTGGACGATGACCAAGCATCGCTCGGGAGCTGGTCCAGTCAAATCGTGTTGCAGTGCGTCGCGATCGCCGCGATTCGCCGCTCGACTGGCGCGAGCGGCGCGCCTTGTTGAAGGATCGCTCGAGGCTTTGTAGCATGATGCAACAACACGGGAGCGATCGATGCAACCGCGCGAGAGCAAACGTGAGATCAGCCGCGAGAAATTCGATGCGGTCCTGCTCGACCTCGATGGCGTGATCACCGACACCGCCAGCCTGCACGCCGCGTGCTGGAAACAGGTGTTCGACGAGTATCTCAGGGAACGGACGGCGCGCAACGGCGAAACCTTTCGCCCGTTCGATCTCGACGTCGACTACCGGCTCTACGTCGACGGAAAGCCGCGCTTCGACGGGGTGCGCGACTTTCTCGCGTCGCGTGGGATGCGCCTTCCCGAGGGAAGCCATGACGACCCGCCGGACGCCGAAACGGTCGGCGGACTCGGGAACCGCAAGGACGACCTGGTGCACAAAGCCATCGAAGACACCGGGGTGCGGCCTTACGAGGGCAGCGTCCGGCTCATCCAGCAGCTCCACCGCGACGGATTCAGAATCGCCGTCGTCACCTCGAGTCAAAACTGCGACGCTGTCCTGAAGGCCGCCGGGCTGGAGGCCTTCTTCGACGCCAGGGTCGACGGCAACGTGATCCAGACCCGGCACCTCGCGGGAAAGCCCGCCCCGGATACGTTCCTGACGGCCGCGTCGATGCTGCAGGTCGCGCCGGCCCGGGCGGTGGTGATCGAGGATGCCATCGCGGGGGTGCAGGCAGGAGCCGGTGGTCACTTCGGCCTGGTGATCGGAGTTGCGCGCAAGGGCAATGCCGAGGAGCTTCGGCGCCACGGTGCTCACCTGGTGATAAACGATCTGGGTGAACTGGCCGACTGACCAGCCTTGCGTGCTGCCGCGGAAAGAACAGCCCGATGATCCGGCATGAGCGGTTGAGGCCTCCGTCCCGCGACTATCCGGCCGACGAGTGGAGCGTCGTCGAAAAGGCGTTCCATCCCGAGTTCCTCGCGCAGCTCGAAACGATGCTGGCGGTCGGCAACGGATATCTGGGGATGCGCGGCGGCCTGGAGGAAGGCGGCCCCAACGCCGAGAACGGCACCTTCATCAACGGTTTCCATGAAACCTGGCCGATCGTTTACGGCGAAGACGCCTTCGGCTTCGCGCGGACCGGCCAGACCATCTGCAATGTGACCGACAGCAAGATCATCAAGCTCTTCGTCGACGACGAGCCGTTTTGGTTGCCCCAGGCCAAGCTCCTGAATTACGACCGGCGGCTCAACATGAAGGCCGGCACGCTCGACCGCGAGATCCTCTGGGAGACGCCGGCCGGCAAGCAGGTGCTGATCAGATCGCGGCGGCTGGTCTCCTTCACCGACCGGCACGTGGCGGCGATCTCCTATTGCGTGACGCTCCTCAACGCGGATGCCGCCGTCGTGATCGCTTCGGAGATGGCGTTGCCGCAATCGAGCGCCAGCGCCAGCGCCGACGATCCGCGGCTGGCGCGGGCCTTTGCCGATCGCGTGCTCCACCCGCGCGCCGCTTATTCCAAAGGATGCCGCATCGTGCTGTGCCATGCGACCGAGAACAGCCGCCTGACCCTCGCATGCGCGACCGAAAGCACGCTGGAAAGCCCGATCCCGCATGGCTGCAAGACGGTCCACGGCCCGGACTTCGGCCAGGTGGCCTTTACCATCGAGGCCCGGTCGGGGCAGCCGGTCTGCCTCAGCAAATACATGGTCTATCACACGTCGCAGACCGCTACCGCTGAAGAGCTCTGCGGGCGTGCCGAGTGGACCCTCGATCGGGTAACGGCGCAGGGGTTCGAGCCGATTCTTTCGGCGCAAGCGCGCTACCTCGACGACTTCTGGCGCCGCAGCGATGTCCGGATCAAAGATGTGCAGGAAGAACGTACCAAGCGCACGACGGTGGAGATCCAGCAAGCGATCCGCTTCAACCTCTTTCACATCCTGCAGGCATCCGCGCGGGCGGAAGGCACGGGGGTGCCGGCGAAAGGCCTCACGGGGCAATCGTACGAGGGGCACTATTTCTGGGACACCGAAATCTACCTTCTGCCGTTCCTGACCTATACCTCGCCGCAGATCGCGAAGAATCTGCTGACCTTCCGCTACAACATGCTGGAGCGGGCGCGGGCGCGAGCGCGGGAGCTCGGCCATCGCGGGGCGATGTTCCCATGGCGCACCATCAACGGAGAAGAAGCGTCGGCGTACTACGCCGCCGGCACCGCCCAGTACCACATCAACGCGGACATCATGTATGCGCTGCGCAAATATGTGCAGGCCACCGGCGACGATCCGTTCCTGCGCGACTGCGGTGCGGAAATGCTGGTGGAGACGGCGCGCCTGTGGACCGACCTCGGCTTCTTCTCGGACGCCAAAGGGGGAAAGTTCTGCATCAACGGCGTGACCGGGCCGGATGAATACAACGCGGTCGTCAACAACAACGCTTATACGAACTTGATGGCGCGCGAGAACCTGCGCTACGCGATCCAGGTGGTCGAAGCGCTGCGGGCGGGAGATGCGGACGCCTACAAAGCGCTGGTGCAAAAGACGGCGCTCGATCCCTCCGAGCCGGAGGCGTGGAGCCGCGCGGCGGACAACATGTACGTGCCGTACGACGAGACGCTGAAGATCATTCCGCAGGATGACAGCTTTCTCAACAGAGAGCCCTGGGACTTCCGCAACACTCCGCCGGAGCGCTATCCACTGCTGCTGTTCTACCATCCGCTCAACATCTATCGAAAACAGGTGATCAAGCAGGCCGACGTGGTCCTGGCCATGTTCCTGCTGGGCGACGCCTTTTCGCACGAGACCAAGAAACGCAACTTCGACTTCTACGACCCGCTGACGACGGGCGATTCGTCGTTGTCGTCGTGCGTCGAGGCGATCATCGCCGCGCAGACCGGCGACGTGGAGAAAGCCATTCGCTACGGGATGGCGGCGTTGCTGATGGATTTGGCCGACGTCGGCGGCAACGTGAAGGATGGTTGCCATATCGCGTCGATGGCCGGCACATGGATGATGCTGACCTATGGTTTCGGCGGCATGCGCGACGACGACGGAACGTTATCGTTCTGGCCGCGCCGGGCCCCGCAGGATAATGCCGTGCTTCGGTTTCCCGTGACGTATCGCGGCCAGATGCTGGAAATCGAGATCGCGCTGGACAAGGTCGAGTACGCGCTGCGCGAGGGCGAGCGCGTCGTGATCCGTCACGAAACCGAAGACATCGAACTGACCCGGGCACATCCGGTGGCGGTGCGGCCGGTCAGCAGGCGGTGATCCCGGGAGGATGGGCGGCCAGGACCGGCATCTACCCGGGCATACCGGCCTTCAGGATCTGGAACGGCTCACCGTTGGAGCTCGACGCGTTCGTTGTTTCGCCGCTGGCTTCGTGCGGGCCCGCTTGCCAGCGCGTTTTCCAGTGGAGCGCCCTGCCGTTTTTCGGCGACATTTCGCCTCGAACGTCTCGATTCTCGCGCGCAGTTTGCGAAACAACGTGTCCAGGCTCGGGCCCGCGGCCTTATCCGGCTCCTCGACCTTGAAGTAGATTGCCCAGATCAGGTCGCGGATGGCGAAGAAGTTCTCGCTCCACCAGCCCGGCTCGCGTTGCCACTCCTTCGGCTTGCGTCCCATGAGTCTGCCTCCCATTTCCGTTTGCGACGAGCCCGTGCGCGAGACATGGACTCACGTCAGGCGAAGCGTGACATGCACCACCCCGGGCTCGCGCCTCGAAGCCATTGGCAAGCCGCTGCGCTCGAACACCTCCAGCATCGGTGTGTTGTCCGGCAGAACCTCCGCGACGAACTCGTGAAGGCCCGCGTCACGGGCGATCGCGGCCAGATGGCGCAGCAGCACGGTGCCGAGACCCCGGCCCTGAAACTGGTCGACCACGCTGAAGGCCGCCTCGGCGCGGCCGGGCTGCAACACGATGTAGCGCCCACCGCCGACGATCTCCTCTCCGCCGTCGTCGTGTCTTACCACCGCGACCAATGCCACGTGGCGGGCGAAGTCGATATTGAGAAAGAACGCAATTTCCCGTTCGCTGAAGCTGCGTTTCGCGGCAAAGAAACGGCGGTAGAGCGACCTCTCGCTGGTATGGTCGACGGCGGCGAGGATGGCGGCCCGGTCGTCCGGCCTGAGCGCGCGGATTTCGGCGCGGGTGCCATCGCGCAGCACTTCGACGGCGGCATAGCTGGCGGCTTCGGGCATTGCTCGTCACCTCGCATCGGCCGGCGGGTCGATCCGGATGCGAAAGCGCCGGCGGCGCGCGCCTGGACTGCACCGCGGGACGTCAGCGCTTCCGCATGGCCAGGCCCGACATTGCGCGCATGCAGCGCGCAATGGCGGAGCGAAACGGCCGCATCGCAATGAGATAAGCGACAAGAACGATGAAGACCAAGCCGAACATCGCGCGGATGGCGGTGAAGGTCGGCGACTTCTCATCCACGAAGACGGCGGGCAGCAGCGTCATCAGCGCTAGGATTTGTGTACCGATCCAATCAAGCATCGGCTTCCTCCACGGTATCCCACAGCCATAGCGCTATTGGCTGCTTTGATTTTTGTCAAAGCCCCGGTCCGATTGCGTCGGCAGAGGAGCCGGCGGCCCCCCTGTTCCGATGCCATTGCGTTGACCGGCCTTGCGCCGATTGGCACGGCGCGGGTCGGGATGGCGGTCGTCAGCCCACGCGCCCGTCGCCGTCCCGCCGCAGCACCTTGCCCGGCAGCGCGCCGGTATGGGTCGCGTCCTCGACCACAACAGTGCCGTTGACGATCACGGTGGTGCGGGCGCCGGTCGGATACTGGTGCGGATCGGCATAGGTGGCGCGATCCCGGAAGTCGGCGGGATCGAAGATCGTCACGTCGGCGCAATAGCCGTCCCTGAGCAGGCCGCGATCCCTGAGCTTCAGCGCGCGCGCGGTCGCTCCGGTCATCTTGTGAACGGCGAGCTCCAGCGAGATCAGGCCGAGCTCGCCGGCATAGTGGCCGATGATGCGCGGGAACGTGCCGTAGAAGCGCGGGTGCGGCATGCCCTGGCTCACGGTGCCATAGGTCGCGACGCAATTGCCGTCGGAACCGACGAGTGCAAGCGGCGAATGCACGATGGTGCGGATGTCGTCTTCCGCAATGGAGGTGACCAGCACGCGCGTCGCGCCCTTGTCCGCGATCAGGTAGTCGGCGACGGTGTCGATCGGGTCCTGGCCGCGCTCGGCCGCGAGCGCGCCGATCGTGCGGCCGGCATGCTGCGGCAGATGGGGCGAGATCGATATCTGCACACAGTCCCACGACGGCAGACGCCCCCAGTTGTTGAGGCCGTCGCGGTCAATGTCGCCGCGGATGCGCTCGCGCGTCTGCTTCGCCGCGAGCCGCTCCAGCATGGTCGCGACGCCGCCCGCCTGCACCCATTGCGGCATCAGGTTCTTGAGCGGGTTGCTGCCGGCGGCGTAGGGGTAGGAGTCGCAGTCGACATCGAGCCCGCGTGCCTTGGCGGCCGCGATCATGTCGAGTGCGCGCGTGGCCTTGCCCCAGTTGTCTGTTCCCGAGCACTTGAAGTGCACGATCTCGACATGCACGCCGCACGCCTCGGCGATCGCGATGGCCTCCTCGAGCGCCTCCAGCACCTTGTTCGATTCGTCGCGGAGGTGAGTGAAGTAGCCGCCGTTATAGCGCTTGACCACGCGGCAGAGCGCGATCATCTCGTCGGGCTGCGCGTAGGAGCCGGGCGCGGTGAACAGCCCCGACGACAGCCCGAGCGCGCCGGCCTCGAGCGCGTCCTCCAGCAGCGCGATCATCTGCGCCAGCTCGTCCGGCGTCGGCGCGCGCTCCGCCATGCCCATCACCATCAACCGCAGCGTGTTGTGGCCGACCAGCATGCCGGCGTTCACTGCGGTCGCGGGGAAGTCGTCGAGGTAAGCGGGAAACGTCGTCTCCTTGAACGGCAGCCACGGCGCGCTCGGGCTGAGATAGTCGCGCAACAATTCGACCTTGCCCGGCAGGGCGGGCGCGACCGAGAAGCCGCAATGGCCGATGATCTCGGTGGTCACGCCCTGGCGTACCTTGCTCTCGGCCTTGGGATTGATCGGGAGCGTGAAGTCGGAATGGGTCTTGATGTCGATGAAGCCCGGCGCCACCGCCAGGCCGGTGGCGTCGATCAGCTTGGCCGCGTCCTCGCCGAGATCCGCCCCCATGGCGACGATGCGGCCATCGCGGATGGCGAGGTCGCCGAGCCGGCCCGCGGCGCCGGTGCCGTCGAGCAGCAGCCCGTCGCGGATGAGCATGTCATGCGTCATGGAATTTCCGGCGTATCAGCGCGCACCGCGAGGGCACCTTGGTCATACGACCGGGATCGCGATCCACCGCGATGATGCGGCGCCCGCGCGCGCGTCACTCAATCTTCACATTGGCCTTTTGCGCGACCGACTTCCATTTCGCGAGCTCGGCCGCGATGAAGGAGGCGAAATCTTCCGGCGATCCCGGGCTGGCGACGGCACCGAGCTTGGCGAGCGTCTCCTTGGTTGTCGCCGTCAGCAGGCCTTCGTTGATCGCCGCGTTGAGCTTGCCGATGATCGGCGCCGGCGTTCCTGCGGGCGCGGCGATCCCGTTGAAGGTCGTGACCTCGTAGTCCGGAACGCCCGCCTCCATCATCGTTGGCAGATCGGGCGCGAGCGGGGTCCGCGCCCGGCTCGTCACGGCGAGCGCCCGCACTTTACCCTCGCTGATCAGCGGCAGGAGGATGCTGATCGCCTCGAACGTCATTTGAACGTTTTGGCCCAACACCGCCGTTACGGCCTCGCCGCCGCTGCGATAGGGCACGCCGACGATGTTCGCGCCGGTGCGGGCAATGAACAGTTCCGCGGTCAGGTGCGGCAGCCCGCCGATGCCGGAATGGGCGTAATTCAACTTGCCCGGGTTGGCCTTGATGTAATCGAGCAGTTCTTTCACGCTGGTGACCGGCAACGAGGGATGGACCACCAGGATCTGGAAGCTCTCGGAGAACTTTGCGATCGGCGCGAAGCTCTGCAGCGGATCGTACCCGGCCGAGGCCGAAACTGCCGGATTGACGGCGAACACGCTCGTGTTGCCGACCAGCAGTGTATAGCCGTCGGGAGGCGACGATGCGACCGAGCGTGCGCCTAAGGCGCCGCCGGCCCCCGGCCGGTTCTCCACCACGCCCGGCTGGCCGAGTTTCGGAATGAATCCCGCAGTCATCCGCGCTGGGATGTCGGTCGGGCCGCCCGACGCGCTCGGAACGATCAGCTTGATCGGGTGATCGGGATAGGTCTGGGCGGACAGCGGTGGAGCAATGACTGTAGCAGTTACAAAAAACACAGCGCCAAGCGCGGTGCGACGCATCGAACGCATGGTCCTCCACCCTCCAGCTTATTGTTCTTGATCGCCGCCCAACGCACCACAGATGGCCAACCGTTTCAATAGCTGGCCCCGCGGCTCGCGTACGGACGCACGCCCAGTCAGCCCGCGAAGCGCTGAGACAGGCGCGCGACATCCGCAGCACCGAGCTTCGCCACCAGCGGTCCGATCGGTCCGATCGGCCGCCCCGCAGGGAGATCGAGCGCGAGACCGCTTCCGGCTTGCGCGGGCCAAAGTGGGATCGGCGCGTCCTCGCCCAGCGCGGACAGGACCTTGCCGGCGAGCGTCGGCACGATGCTCCAGGCCAGCACGGCGGACAGCCGGATCAGGTTCAGCGCGGTGCGCGTGACGACCGCGGCGCGCGCGGGATCGGAATTGATCGCGGTCCACGGCGCCGTCTCCTGCACATAGGCATTGGCGCGCGCCCAGATGGCGCGCGTCTCCGCGGCGGCCTGCCGGAACTCCAACGCTTCGTGGTGCGTCCGCAACCGGGCGACGCGCGTGCCAATCTCGGCTGACAGTGCGTGCTCGCGCTCGCCGGCTTTTCCCCCGCCGGGCACGCGGCCGCCGAATGCCTGCGCGGAGAAACGGACGACGCGGTTCACCAGGTTGCCGAACACATCGGCGAGGTCCTTGTTCACGTCGGCGGCGAAGCGGCTGACGGTGAAATCCGTGTCTGATGTCTCGGGTGCATTTGCGATCAGCCACCAGCGCCACAGATCGGCCGGCAATTCCTCCAGCGCCGCATCGGTGAAGATGCCGCGCCGGCGGCTGGTCGAGAACTTGCCGCCCTCATAGGTGAGCCAATGGAATCCCTTGATCACGTCGACGGTCTTCCAGGGCTCGCCGGATCCGATCAGCGTCGCGGGAAAGCTCACCGCGTGGAACGGCACGTTGTCCTTGCCCAGGAACTGGATGTAGCTGATGTCATCCGCCTGCCACCACCAGTCCTTCCAGTTGCGACGCGCAGGGTCGCCCTCCGCCCACTCCTGCGTCGCCGCGATGTAGCCGATCGGCGCATCGAACCAGACGTAGAAGACCTTGTTCGCTGCGCCCGGCACCGGCACGCCCCAACTGAGGTCGCGCGTGATGCAACGGTCCCGCAAATCCGATGTGAGCCAGCTCCTCGCCAGCGCGGTCACGAACGCCGGCCATCCCGTGCGCGTGCCGACCCAGGCATCGAGGCGATCCACCAGCAGCGATTGGCGCAGGAAACTGTGACGGGTCGCGCGCAATTCGACGCCCGTGTCGCCTGACAGCGCCGAGCGCGGCTGCAGGAGGTCCGCGGGATCGAGCAAGGTCCCGCAAGCGTCGCACTGGTCGCCGCGCGCGGCCGCGAAGCCGCAATGCGGACAGGTGCCGAGGACGTAGCGGTCAGGCAGGAAGCGCCGGTCGATCGACGACCACACCTGACGTACGGGGCGTTCCTCGATCAGGCCGGCGGCATCGAGCCGTGCGTAGAAGTGCTGGGTCAATGCGTGGTTCTGCCGGCAGGACGAGCGGCCGAAATGATCAAACGACAGGCCGAAGCGCCGATAGATGTCGGCCTGGATGGCATGCTGCGCATCGCAGTAGTGCCGTACGTCCTCGCCGGCCTCGATCGCACCGAGCTCCGCCGGCGTGCCGTGCTCGTCGGTGCCGCAGATGAACAACACCTCGTCCCCGACCTGGCGGCGGAAACGCGCATGCACATCGGCGGGCAGGAGCGAGCCGACGAGATTGCCGAGGTGCTTGACCCCGTTGATGTAGGGCAGCGCGCTGGTGATCAGAATTTTGCTCATGACACATCCATTTGCGTGAGGAAGCGCCGAGCCCGAAAAACAAAAGCCCTTCCGCACCGGCGGAAGGGCTCGGGTTCTCGGCGCTTGCCTCGCGCGATCGGACGCGCGTCAACCCTTCCGGACGGACCTCTCGCGGTCGGGCCGGCGCATTCGTGTCGCATGGATGAGCTGCGTCAGGGTCATGGTTTGCTCACAACGGTGTTGGTCCGGTCGTGGTTCAGCCTTTCATCATCCCGGCACCGGGCCCTTGAGCTCGACGCCGTTGCCTTCGGGATCGTGCAGGTAGACCGATGGGCCCTGGCCCTCGGCACCGTAGCGCGACGCCTCCTCGCCGCAGCTGACGCCGTGCGCCGCCAGATGCGCAACGATCGCCGAGGCGTCGAACGGCGCGATCCGCAAGCACAGATGATCGAGATTGGCGCCGCCGCTGCTCGACCTGCCCTGCGCCGGTCCGGCTTCGTCGGCCGGAACGATATCGATCAGCGCTTGACCCGCGCGCAACTGCGCTAAGGAACCCTGGCGCTTCTCGAACGCGCAGCCCAGCACCTCCATGTAGAAACGCTCCAGCGCAGCCGGATCCGCTGCGCGCAGCACCACGTGGTCGATACCGATGATGGCGAAAGGCGCCGGCATGATGTGCTCCTCCGTCTGCTAGGTCGCCCGGCTGATCTTGCCCCAGCTCTTGAGCGAGGCCCAGAGACCGCGGTCGAGACGGAAGCGATCGACCGGCGCCGACGAGGCGAGCGCGCGGATGCGGTAGAGGCCGACGCCCGTCCACTCGAAACCGCATTTCTGCAGCACCCGGCGCGAGGCGGGATTGCTCACCCGCGCGCCGCTGACGAGCACGTCGTAGCCGAGCTCGCCGAAGGCATGATCGATCAGGGCGCGCGCGGCCTCGGTGGCGTAGCCCCTGCCCCAGAACGGAACGCCGAGCCAATAGCCGATCTCGGGATACTCGCCGTCGAGCTTTCCGATTCCGCAGCAGCCGAGCACGGTGCCCTCCCAGGCGGTGATCAGGAACACGATCTCGCCGCCGCTGGCATTGGCGGCGGTGAGAAAGGCTTGCGCGTCCGCGAGCGTGTAGGGATGCGGAATGCGCAGCGTGTTCTCGGCGATGCGGCGGTCGTTGACCAGGGCGGCGATCGTTGCGGCATCCTCGAACCGCGGTGCGCGCAGTATCAGCCGCTCGGTCTCGAGGACCGGAACGGGCGGCCCTTGCAAGCCTTCCGGTGCGTCTGGTTCCAGCAGTGTCATCGCACGGGCTCCTCAAAAGCGAAGAGGGGAGCCGGCATCCCGTCTCCCCTCATGGAACCCTATGGGTCCGCCGGTTCGATGGATGCCGGCGGACGTAGATTTGATCCGCCGTTTATTCGGCCGCAGCCTCCGACATCGGGAGCACCGATACGAAGATCCGGCCTTTGGCTTTGGTACGGAACTCGACGCGACCCTCGGTCAGCGCAAACAGCGTGTGGTCCTTGCCCAGGCCGACATTGGTGCCGGGATGCCACTTGGTGCCGCGCTGGCGCGCGATGATGTTGCCGGCGAGCACCTGCTCGCCGCCGAAAATCTTCAGGCCGAGCCGCTGACTGTTGGAGTCGCGGCCGTTGCGGGATGAGCCGCCTGCTTTCTTGTGAGCCATCGTCGTCAGTCCTTGAACCGGGCCTGCGTCGGAACGCAGCCCGTCGTTGCGGTCTATCTAATCCAACTTTGTGACGAAATCATCACTTCTTCTTGCCCTTGGCGGCCGATTTCGGCTTGTCCGCCTTTTTGGCGGCCGGCTTTTTGGCAGCTGCTTTGGCCGGCTTTTTCTTCGCGGCCTTGGCCTTCGGCGCCGCGCTTTCCTCGGCGTCGTCGCCATCCTCGCTCGCAGCCACCGCCGGCTTCGGCTTCCGCTCGGGCTTGGGCCGCGCGGTGACGGTCGGCTTGGCGCCATCGGTCAGGATCTCGGTCACCCGCAGGAGGGTGAACTCCTGGCGGTGGCCGCGCTTGCGGCGCGAATTCTTGCGCCGGCGCTTCTTGAAGGCGATGACCTTGGCGCCGCGCCCCTGCTCCAGGACCTCGGCGGCCACAGAGGCGCCGGCAATGGTCGGCTCGCCGAGCGTGACGTCGTCGCCGCCGACCACCAGAACCTCGCCGAACTGGACGATCTCGCCGGGATCGCCCTTGACCTTCTCGACCTTGATCACATCCTCGGCGGCAACGCGGTACTGCTTGCCGCCGGTACGGATGACTGCGAACATCGTTCTTGTCCTCGTGTTCGATTCCGGCGCTCGGATCGTTCCGGACCGGCTTCTTTCAGTCGGGTGTTGGGTGTTTACGGCGCCAGCGGGCCGTAACAAAGGGCGCGGAACTTGGAAGCCCCGCGCCACGCGCAAGCTTATGGCGACCGGGACCGGAACTGTCAAGGAAACAGGGCTATTTTGGCCCATACCGCCGTTCCCGGCTTTGCCTTTTGTTGGAGCATGATCTTTTCCGAAAACCGGTATCCACTTTTCGGGATCATGCTCTAGCCTCTGCCCAAACCCCGCGGGAAACGCGGAACAAACCGAGGAAACGATGCGGCTGGGCCCCCTGACGTTCGCCATCGCGGCGGCGTTTCTCCCCGCGCCTGCCCCCGCGCAGGAGTACCCCTCGCGGCCGGTCCTGTTCGTCGTGCCCTACGCGCCCGGGGGCGGAACGGAGACCATGGCCCGGCTGCTCGGCCGGCGGCTGGAGCAGCGGCTCGGCAAGCCGTTCGTGATCGACAACCGCCCGGGCGCGGGCACGGCCATCGGGGCCACCTTTGTCGCCAAGTCGGCGCCGGATGGCCACACCATCCTGCTCGCCACCAGCACGACCCTGGCCATCAACGTCAGCATCTACCGCAGCCTCGCCTACGACCCGCTGAAGGACCTGGTGCCGGTCGCGCTGATCTCCGACAATCCGTTCGTCCTCGTGGTCAATCCGGCGCTGCCGGTGCATTCGGTCGCGGATCTGGTCGCGCTCGCCAACCGCACGCCGGGCGGGCTGGCCTATGCCTCGAACGGCCATGGCGGCGCCGGCCATCTCTACGCCGAGCTGCTGAAGAGCATGACCGGCATCGCGATGACGCATGTGCCCTACAAGGGACTTGCGCCCGCCTTCAACGATGTGGTCGCCGGCCATGTGCCGCTGATGTTCGGCGATTTCGGAACGGCGCTTCCGCTGATCAGGGCCGGCCAGTTGCGCGCACTCGGCGTGACGACCGCGCAGCGCGTCGCCGCCGCTCCCGATCTTCCTCCGCTCTCGCAGGCCGGCCTGCCCGGCTATGTCGCTTCATCCTGGCAGATGGTGGCCGGGCCGGCGGGGCTCCCGCAGCCGATCCTGCACAAGCTCAATGGGGAGCTGCGCGCCATCATGGCCGAGCCCGATATCCAGAAGGATTTTGCCGACCGCGGCCTCATCCCGGTCGTGAGCCCGC
>Ga0207648_10003850_pt1 | contig 15679 bp, 8 predicted proteins | sample KBSMisM32_FD_184310 | JGI IMG/M metagenome (GOLD analysis project Ga0207648, IMG submission 184310) | Miscanthus rhizosphere microbial communities from Kellogg Biological Station, Michigan, USA - KBS Miscanthus M3-2 (SPAdes) (version 2) | ecosystem: Host-associated > Plants > Roots > Rhizosphere...
GCCGAACTGTTGAATATTGATCTTAAACGAAAAGCCTGGAAAAGAACAGTTGATTTTATTAGAACAGGTGATAAATATCTACTGAATCATGCAGATATGGTTTTTTCTATTACCTATAAACAGCCAAAGAAGAAACTGGACCTTGATCTAACCATCTCCACCGAGATACTTATTAATCCACAGCGCACCGCTATTAACGATCCCATTTCTAAAAAGGAAGAATGGCAACGAAATAACCTGGTGAAGAATCTTCCAAATGCTTTCGATAGTGCATGGTGGGGTAGTGCTTCCATTATTCAGCCGACCCAATCCATTAATGAAGTAGTAAAAGCTATAAACGAAAAAAATGGTACTACAGCAATTCATGGGCAACCAACCAGCTGGCTGAAATTAAATGAAGCCGGCCTTCTCTCCTGGCAGAATGGAGACTCCCTTGCTCTTATTCCCACACAAAGGTCACGTTGGGATAATGAACATACCGGTCCTCTGCTATATGAAATAGTTACCGGGGATTTTACTATTGAAACAAGATTGTCAGTAACTACCACTAACCCGGAACACGCTTACCCAGATAAGGGATTTCAGCAATGCGGCATCATGATTCGTTCAGCAAATAGTGAAAAAGAAAACTACCTGTCCATTGGACTGGGCACTTCAGGAAATAAACAGACAAAGCTGATCATAAACAAAACCACCAACTATAAGAGCAGACCTAAAACAGAACCTGCAGAACCACCGGAACTTTTTTTAAAAATGGAAAAGAAAGGGAATATGATCACTGCCTTCAAAAAGCTGAATGAAAAGGATCAATGGATACTTATTGATTCTTATTCTATTGAATGGGGGAATGATCCAATGAATACAGGATTATTTGGCTTCGCCTGGTTCACTGGCAACGGTCCGGGTATGTACCCTGATGTAAAAGGAATCTTTACTCAAACAAAAATTATAAAACAAACACTATGAAAAAAGTCTTTCTGTTATGCAGTTCGATTGGGTTGGTGATCTCCTTAATGGCACAGGAATCTTCTTTCCGCAGAACCAATAATCCTGTAATGAGGTACTGGGCGATTAGCCTGGGCAATTCCAGTCAGTGGATGTATGATGAGGCTGTTTCCTTTGTCCGTTACAAAGGTTCTGGTATGGCACCTGCACTTGGATTAATTAAAGAAAGTGACCGGAAGTACCGGGAGTTTTTCTTTAAGCCCACTTTCAATACACTCAGTACTGACCGTAGTAATGAATTACGACCAATGGAAGTAAAGACAACACGTATTCTGCTGGATTATATGTACCTGGTTAAGATCAGACCCTGGAATGATAAAATAAAACTGTACGCGGGGGCTGACTTCAACTGGCTCTTCAACTTAAAGCGGGCTGAGCAACTGGATAATTCTCAACTATTGTATGATTATTCGCTTAGTATTGGCGCTGCTGGAAAGATTGATAGGTCCGTTCGATTTAAAAACCGCAATTGTTTAGCAAGTGCTGATCTAAGACTTCCACTTGTTGCCCATATTGCACGACCGCAATACCTCAACCGGATTGAATTCATTGATCCTAAGAATGATTTTGTGGGTGATCTGTTCAGGAACAGCACACTTACCAGCTTTAATAAATACATCAGGGTAATCACAGGGCTATCTTTCAACTATCCTTTATTTAATAAGAACGTGCTGAAGCTGGGTTATAGCTGGGACTTCTATAAAATGAGAACGATCAATTCAGTTTACTCAGCCGAACATCTTGTGTCCATCTCTTTCTTATCCAACTATTAATTAAACACTATGAAAAAAATATTCCTGCTTATCCCTTTTTTGTTTCTTTTCATCTCTTGTGAGAAACTCATCATGCCCAAATCTGAATCGGCCGATCCTGTAAAGGTGTTTGATACACTTTGGCAGACCATCGACAGGGGTTATTCTTTTTTTGATTACAAGCATATCGACTGGAATGCAGTCTATCAAACTTATCGTCCACAGATCAACGACAACATGACTGATCGTGAGCTGTTTGCTAAATGTGCTGAGATGTTACGAATACTGAAGGATGGACATGTGAACCTTCGGGCTGGCTTTACCACATCATATTATTTTGATTTTTACCTGAACTACCCGCCCAATTTCAATAAGGAGATCATTGACCGCAATTATCTCCGTGGATTTGAGGTAACGGGCCCCCTTTATCATAGTGTCCTGAATGGTAATATCGGGTATATCTATTATGAAAGCTTTGCCAGGCCATTCACCGATGATCAGCTGGATGCAGTGCTTGCCCGCTTTAACGCCATATCCAATTTAAAAGGGATCATTTTTGATGTACGGGATAATGGGGGTGGAGATCCTGCCAATGCATACAGATTCTTTAAACGTATTGCCACACAGCCAACGTTGCTATATCGGACAAAATATAAGAATGGCGCCGGGCATAATGAATTTAGTGAAGAACAGGAAAGTATCATTGAACCGGTTACTGATAAAATAAGGTATGCCGGGAAGATTGCGGTGCTGGCTAATCGCAAATGTTATAGCGCGTGCAATTTCTTTGTTGCAGGGTGTAAAGCGTTTCCGCAGATAAAGATATTTGGTGATCAGACGGGTGGTGGGGGCGGACAACCTACCGGGTTTGAACTGCCCAATAGCTGGTCGGTCAATTTCTCCGGATCCATCACCACGCTACCCAATGGATTTATCATAGAAAACGGGGTTTTGCCGGACTTCCCGGTTAGTTTAAGCGCTGCTGATGAGGCCCTGGGGATCGATACAATTATTGAAGCGGCCAAGGCCAGTTTTTGACAATAACCCGAACAAGTATTAAAAAAACATAATATAATTAAATCTTTCGTATTCCTACTAGCTTTCTGACATAAATCTGACCATTTTCTCACCTGAAATAGCCTGTCTGGCCATAAATCCTGATTGGGCACAAAAAACTCACATATATTAAATCGCTATTTGTGTTTTTTAGCGATAATGTCTTATTTTAGCGGTGAAACGAAGAGACATTAAAAGAAGGCATTGCTTGCATATTCTGGAGTGATCCAGGTTGAAGGTGATGCCTTTTTGTTGAAACTTCTGGCAGTTAGAAAGGCGTTTGAATCTGATAGGCTCTGTTCCCACATCACACACTCAGAGAAATTTTAATATCCGCTGAATGCGGATTGGCTGCATGCCGAAAGGCTGCAGGAAGTTCTAACGCCACTGATCTATCATTCATAAAAAAAACAACAGAATATGTCAAAAGTAAAATTAGAGTACATCTGGCTTGATGGTTACAAACCTATCCAGAGCTTGCGTAGCAAGACAAAAATTGTAAAGACATTTTCCGGTAAACTGGAAGATTGTCCCGTGTGGTCATTTGATGGGTCTTCAACCGAACAGGCTCCAGGTGGTTCTTCTGACTGTTTGTTGAAACCTGTGTTTGTTGTAAAAGATCCTCAGCGTAAAGAAGGTTATTTGGTAATGTGTGAAGTACTTAGCTCTGATGGTACTGCTCACCCCAGCAATGGTCGTGCGCTGATTGAAGATGATGACAATGATTTCTGGTTTGGTTTCGAGCAGGAATACTTCCTGTGGAACCTTGAGAATAATAAGCCAATTGGTTTCCCTGAAGGCGGTTTCCCTGCACCTCAAGGTCCTTACTATTGCTCTGTTGGTGCAGCTAATGCATTTGGCCGTGCTATGGTTGAAGAACACCTTGATGCTTGCCTGGAAGCTGGTTTGAACGTAGAAGGTATCAACGCTGAAGTTGCTACCGGCCAGTGGGAATTCCAGATCTTCTCTAAAGGTGCAAAAGAAGCTGGCGACCAGGTTTGGATTGCCCGTTATCTCCTGGAAAGAATTGGTGAGAAGTATAATATCGGTGTGAACTGGCATTGCAAACCGCTTGGTAACCTGGATTGGAATGGTTCGGGCATGCACGCTAACTTCTCTAATACAACATTGAGAACTTGTGGAAGCCGTGAAATATTCGAAACTATTTGTGAGTCTTTCCGTCCATTTATTGCAGAACATATTGCTGTGTACGGTCCGGATAATCATCTCCGTTTGACCGGTAAGCATGAAACAGCTGCAATCGATGAATTCAAATTCGGTGTATCTGACCGTGGAGCTTCTATCCGCATCCCGATCGGCGCTGTAGAGAATGGCTGGAAAGGCTGGCTGGAAGATCGCAGACCAAATAGCGCTGCTGATCCTTACAAAGTAGCTGCACGTATCATTAAAACAGTTAAGACTGCAAAAGTTGATACTGTAGAAACGAAAAAGAAAGAAAAAGCTACTGTAGCTTAAGCTGCATCACCTTTTACTACTATATTATTAGCCGCCCCGATAGTAATTGGGGCGGCTAATATCTTTTTACGCCGGTCTTTTTATTACCTTAGCAACTACCGTCTTACCCATTTTTTTTATGACCACCGATCTTCTTACTCATCCTTTGCTGAAGGATTATTTCGCGGATAAGAATGCCTATGATGAGCTTTTGGGAGAGGATGGAAAGCTCAGATCGCATTGGGAAACATTCTTTCGAACTTATTCCCAGTTGGGTAATGAAGAAATCTCCAGCAGAAATATTGATATTCTACGGCTCTTAAAAGAAAACGGAGTTACCTACAATATATATGATGATCCTTCAGGTTTTAGCAGACCCTGGCAACTGGACCTCATTCCTTTTCTCATTAATAAGAATGAATGGGCTACCATAGAATCAGGTCTTTTACAGCGAGCACAGCTGCTTGACCTGGTATTAAAAGATATTTATGGCGAAGGAAAGTTGATGAAGGAAGGAATACTCCCTATGGACCTTATTTATCATCATTCCGGTTTTTTACGTCAGTGTGTTGGCCTGCCTCTCAATCTCACGCTTTATTCAGCAGACCTTGCCAGGAGTACCGATGGAAAGATCTGGGTGGTGAATGATCGTACCCAGGCCCCCTCCGGTTCTGGTTATGCATTGGAAAACAGGACCACTATTACACGGATCATCCCCGAATTATTTACAGATATAAAGGTAAGACACCTTTCTCCTTACTTCAATGCGGTACGTACAGGGTTAAATGAAATTGCCCCGCATAAAAACCCCAATCCTCGCATTGTAATACTTACCCCGGGTTCAAATAATGAAACCTATTTTGAGCATTCCTACCTGTCTTCTTATCTCGGTCTCACTCTTGTTCAGGGGAATGATCTGATAGTAAAAGACAGCCATGTCTGGTTAAAAACAATGGGTGGACTGGAAAGAGTTGATGTAATTCTTCGGCGGGTGGATGATATTTATTGTGATCCTCTGGAACTGAAAGAAGACTCCCAATTGGGTATTCCCGGATTGCTCCAATGTGTGAGAAAGGGAAATGTAAGTATCGCCAATCCGCTCGGCAGCAGTGTGCTGGAAAATCCAGGACTAATGCCATTCCTGCATGGTATTGCCCGTTACTATCTTTCGAAGGACCTGATTATCCCGACCATCGCATCATGGTGGTGCGGCCAGAAACCAGAACTAAGTTATGTTTTGGATAATATCAGAACCCTTGTAATAAAAAGGATTCACAGAAGTTCTACCGGAAGTTCTACCATTGATGGAGCATCTTTAACTCTTGCCCAGATAAATGAACTGAAGCAAAAAATAAAAACCAGCCCTTCATTGTATGTCGGACAGGAAAAGGTGGAAATATCCTGTACTCCATCCTATGTAAATGGACAGGTGAAACAGCGTAAGGCGCTCTTCAGGAGTTTCCTGGTCAGGAATAATGATGGATATGTAGCTATGGCTGGTGGATTATGCCGCACTTCTTCTGATTCCGGTAATTTTATTATCTCCAGCCAGGCAGGTGGTTTTAGTAAGGATGCATGGATAATATCCCCTGAACCTGGCAGGACCATCAGTGTATTAAAGGAAGTCCATGATAAATCGCTCCCAACTTATAATGATATGCTGCCAAGTCACGCAGCAGAAAACCTGTTTTGGGTGGGACGATATACAGAGCGTGTTTTGGGTAATGCCCGTTTTCTCCGCACAGTCATGCAGTTTGTTGCAGAAGGAAATAAACTGAATACAGATAATACTACACAAACAGAACGAAGTCTTCTAAAAGCCATCACACAATATAGTTATACCTATCCCGGATTTACCGGTGATGAGAGTGAAGAGAAATTTGCGAGGCCCTGGCATGAGTTAAAGGATATTTTTCTGAATGAAAAGAGAAATGGCGGATTGAAATATAATTTCCTTCAATTCCAAAAAGCTATTCACGAGGTTCGGGATCACTGGAGTACTGATACCTGGCGGGTACTCCGTACCATAGAAGAAGAGCTAAAGAAGGATATAGACCAAACCCAGCATGGACATCTGGAAATGTTGCACACCCTGGATGATCTCATCACTGCTATTGTTGCTTTTATTGGCCTGAACCGCGAAAGCATATCACGTGAGCAGGGTTGGATTATGTTAGATTTGGGAAGAAAGATTGAGCAAAGTTTATTATTGATCACCTTGCTTAAAGCTACCATGATCAATCGGCATACGGAGGAAATAGAATATAATTTGCAACAGGCAGTCCTAATGAGCAATGAAAGCCTGGTGAATTACAGGTATAAATACAGGATGCCCATTCAAAACTATCTGGTGCTGGACCTCCTGGTGTTTGATCCCAATAATCCACGTTCTCTTGTTTACCAGGTTGACCGATTAAAACCATATTTAAGGAACCTGCCTAAAGCTCAGTCGGGACAGGCCGAATATGAACGACTGATCCTTGAGGCAGAAACGCTTCTTAAATTAACTGATAAAAATGAACTGACTACCCTTGCTGAAGGGGATTTGAAATATAAAAAACTGGATGAATTCCTTACAAAAATGTACGGTTTGTTATCCAGTATTCCGGACCTGATTTCAAAGTCTTATTTCAAGCATGTGTTAACTTCTCAATCAATTGTTTCCTATTGATCAATGGATATGAACTATTCCATCTCTCATAAAACAACGTATTCTTATTTTGAACCGGTGAGCCAATGTCATAATATCATCAGGCTGAAACCGAGGAGTACAGGAAAACAGCTGTGCAGGAATACTGTGATCAGGATAACACCCGAACCGGATACCATTGATGAATATGAAGATTTCTTTGGCAATAGAGTGCTTTATTTTTCCATAGACAGGGAACACCGGCAACTGGTAGTGCAAATGAATACTGAGATTGATAAACAGGATGATGCAGCCATCCAGCCTATTCCTGCCTTTACAGTAAATGATCTATTGGAATTACTTGAGCAAAAAAACCCCTTGCATAATGAGGTCAGGCAATATATACTGGATACACCCATGACCCGATGGAATGAGGATATTCAAAAATATGCATTGCAGTCTTTCAGGCCGGAAACGCCATTGAAGGATGCAGCCACGGATCTGATGCGCCGAATTCATGCTGATTTTGAATTCAGGCCCGGCTTTACTACCATCTCCACTCCACTTTCTACTGTTATGCAACAGCGAAAAGGCGTTTGCCAGGATTTTGCTCATCTGGCAATTGCCTGTGTGCGGTCAATAGGTTTGCCGGCAAGATATGTGAGTGGTTACATCGAGACCATTTCACCGCAAGGACAGGAAAAATTGATGGGTACAGATGCTTCACATGCCTGGTTCAGTGTGTATATTCCCTCCTTTGGCTGGCTGGACCTGGATCCAACAAATAATCTGCTGCCATCCATTCAACATATTACGATAGGTTGGGGAAGAGATTATACCGATATTGCGCCATTGCGCGGAATTATTGTCAGCAGCGGATTGCATGAATTGTCTGTTGCGGTGGATGTACGGCGCAATGACATTTAATAAATGAAACTATACTTCTGCGATAACTGTCAGAATCTTTTATATTTTGAAAACAATGTTTGCCTGAATTGCAAACATGCGGTTGGGTTTGACAGTTCCACTTTATCTCTCATCACCTTATTGCCTGGAAAGGAAAATGAATTGCTGTGGTTCCATGACAAAAAAAAGAAATACCGTTTTTGTAAGAACGCCGAATACGGTACCTGTAACTGGTTAGTGGATGCTGATGATCCTTCCGAATGGTGCAGGGCATGTGCCTTCAACCGGATAATACCAACCCTTACTAATGGTGAAAATCTGAGAAGGTGGTCTAATATTGAAATTGCCAAACACCGACTTATATTTTCTCTGCTGAGATTACATCTCCCCTTATTTGTCAAAAAGGAAAACGAAGAAGAAGGTCTTGCTTTTGATTTTATGGCAGATGTTTCACCAGAAGAAAGAGTAATGACGGGTCATGATAAAGGCACTATTACACTGAATATTGAAGAAGCGGATGAAGAGGCCCGGGCCAGGCATAAACTTGACCTTGGAGAAAAGTATCGCACACTACTTGGCCATTTCCGTCATGAGATAGGCCATTATTACTGGGACGTGTTGATAAAGAATAGCAGCTCATTAAAAAAATACCGGGAACTTTTCGGCGATGAACAAAGGGATTACGCTGAAGCTTTGAAAACTTATTATGAGAATGGCGCCCCAGGCAACTGGAGTGAGCATTTTATCAGCCCCTATGCAAGTGCACATTCCTGGGAAGACTGGGCCGAGACCTGGGCCCACTACCTGCACATGATGGATACGCTTGAAACTGCTTATTCATTTGGAATACGCATAAGGCCGGGTGGCGAACTGGGAGATGACCCTGGTATAAAAGCGAGTATAGTAAAAGACCCGTATGATATTTCTGAGTTCGACAGGATCATGAAATTGTGGCTGCCGCTGAGTTTTGCCGTGAACAGTCTGAACCGTAGCATGGGACATGCGGATTTTTATCCATTCATCATTTCACCTGAAGTGATCCGGAAGCTGGAATTCATTCATGAGCTATGTTTTATAAATTCCCGTCAAAAAGAAGAGATCATTTAAGCTTTATTCTTTCCCCAGAATTTACGTAAGTCAAGTGTATAAGGGTATTCTTTGCTGATAAGTTCCGGTGGCGGATCACAAAGGAAAGGAAGCCTGTCCATGTCAATATATCGTGAAGCAAAATAGGAATCGGTTGCCGGACGTAATCTACCCTGGGTATGAGTAATATCACCAAAGCGATTTGTTCTTCTTGATTCCGCCTCGTAGCTATTGATTGGAAATGCGTCATAGCTTCTTCCGCCGGGATGGGAAACATGGTAAGTACATCCGCCAATTGAGCGACTGTTCCAGGTATCAATAATATCAAAGGTGATTGGAGCGTCTATTCCTATTGTGGGGTGCAAAGCTGAAGGAGGTTTCCAGGCTCTGTAGCGGATTCCGCAAACATATTCATCCTTTGTGCCGGTTGATTGCAACGCTACCCGGTTGCCGTTACAAAGTAATGCATACCGGGAACTGTTGATTCCCCTTAATTTCACCTGCACTCTCTCAATAGAGGAATCTACAAATCTTGCCGTTCCAGAACTTGACATTTCTTCCCCCAGTACATGCCAGGGTTCAATACTCATCCGTATTTCCATTTCAATGCCTTTTATCCTCATCGTTCCATAGTGGGGAAAACGGAATTCAAAGAAAGGATCAAACCAAGTTAATCGGAAAGGATAGCCGGCATCATTCAATTCATTCACTACCTCGCTTATATCTTCACGCACGTAATGCGGCAGCATGAATTTATCATGCAGCTCTGTACCCCATCTCACCAGGTTATGTTTGTACGGAGTTTTCCAGAACCTGGCTACCAGGCCACGGATCAGTAACATTTGTACCAGGCTCATACGTTTATGAGGTGGCATATCAAATGCACGGAATTCAAGAATACCTAATCTTCCGGAAAAGCTATCGGGTGAATAAAGCTTATCGATACAGAATTCTGAACGATGGGTATTGCCGGTAATATCGGTAAGGAGGTGACGGAAAATCCTGTCTACAAGGTAAAACGGAATAAATCCATTATCCGGTACCTGGCTGAAAGCAAGCTCCATTTCGTATAATTTTTCATCCCGCCCTTCATCAATACGTGGCGCCTGGCTGGTTGGACCTATAAACGCACTGGAAAATAGATAGGAAAGTCCCGGATGATGCTGCCAGTAGGTAATCAGGCTTCGGAGTAAATCAGGCCGGCGCAGTAATGGACTATCTGCCGGACGACTTCCTCCAATAGTAATATGATTTCCGCCACCAGTGCCGGTATGTCTTCCATCAAGCATAAATTTTTCTGTTCCCAGTCGGTTCAGGAACGCCTGATCATACAATGTATCAATAGTATTCACCAACTCCTTCCAATTGCGGGAAGGTTGAATATTCACCTCAATCACTCCGGGATCAGGTGAAACAACCAGGCGTTCCATCCGATAATCCCTTGGTGGTTCATATCCTTCTATCCGAACAGGTATATTAAGTTTTTCTGCAGTTGCTTCAATAGATGCGATCAAATCCAGATAATGCTCCAGGTAATCTGTAGGTGGAAGAAACACATAGAGTATACCTTCTCTTACTTCCACGCAAAGCGCCGTTTTGATCACCGGTACTTCATAGGTCAATTCCCCGGCATCCTTCTTTTCCTCATCGTCTTTTTTCAATTTCTGCTTATCAAATTGTTCAGCTTTCTTTTCCAACTTTACCTGTTTGGGTGGAGGGGTGTATTCAAAAACCTGCCCGTAACGGCTGGAAATGGTTTTGTGATAATGTTCCAGTTCAGGAAGATCTTCAAACAGACTGCGATCCACTTTCTCCGGTTGTTTATCCTTAGCTACTGCAGGAATGGAATCCAATGGCAATCTTAATCCAATTGGTGAATTACCCGGAATAAGGAATAAGGTATTTCGCTTCAAAATCCACTTACAGCTTTCCCATTTGTCATATTCATAATTCCATTTCAGGGGAAGCACAAAGCCGGCCTGGGTGCTGAGTCCAACATCCAGCAATTGAGCCAGCTTTCTGCGTTCAATGTCATCATTGAAATTGGTTTTCAGGGGATCTATATTGACAGGCAACCTGCCTTCACTCCATAAAAAATAGAAGATGTCTTCATAAGCGGTACTCAAATTGTTTGCACTGATACCCAAATGCATTGTGAGTTCCCTGGCAAAATTTACCGCGTCCTTACAGGTAAATTTCTTTTCAATTTTTTCATGCGCAATGAGCGAAGTATTTTTCCAGATAGGGTATCCGTCTTTTCGCCAGAACAGGCCATACTGCCACCGGGGTAATACTTCACCCGGATACCATTTTCCCTGTCCATAATGGATCATCCCATCCGGGCCAAACTTATTCCGCAAACCAAAGATGAGGTTATGAGAGAGGATCCGTTTTTCCGGACCATCTGCTGTAGTATTCCATTGGTCTGATTCCATATCATCTATGGAAACAAAGGTGGGTTCACCGCCCATTGTCATACGCAGATCACCCTTTTCAAAATCCTTATCTATCAGGAGCCCGGTTGCATTAATGTTAGCCCATTGCTCATCTGTATAGGGTTTGGTTACCCGGGGGTCTTCATGGATCCGTGTAACTGTATTGGAAAAGGAAAAAGTAGTTTCACATTTATCTGAAGCGCCAACAACGGGTGCTGCACTTATATAATCGGGCGTACAGGCAAGAGGAATATGGCCTTCTCCTGCAAAAAGCCCGGAGGTGGGATCAAGGCCAATCCATCCTGCGCCAGGAATATATACTTCAGTCCACGCGTGCAGATCAGTAAAATCATTTTCAGGCCCACTGGGTCCGTCCAGTGATTTGAGGTCCGCGGTTAATTGTATCAGGTAACCGGATACAAACCGGGCCGCCAGCCCCAGGTGTCGAAATATCTGTACTAACAGCCAGGCAGAATCACGGCAGGAACCAATGGCCCTGGCCAATGTTTCTTCACAGGTTTGTACGCCTGCCTCCATTCGGATGCTGTAACTTATGTCCCTATTCAGTTTCTGGTTCAGGTACACAAGGAAATCATTGATATTCTTTTTACCTCTGTCAATTCCGCGCAGCCATTTCATCAAATGGGGACCCATCTCCTTTATTTCAAGATAGGGGATTAGCTCTCCGGCTAACTGTTTGGTATAATTGAAGGGAAAGCTTTCAGCATACTCTTCCACAAAAAAATCAAAAGGATTGATGACTATCATATTGGCAATCACTTCCACTTCAATTGTCAGTTCACGGGTTTTCTCTGGAAAGACTACCCTTGCCTGGTAATTTCCAAATGGATCCTGCTGCCAATTGATGAAATGATCGCCGGGTGTTACCTTAAAGGAATAAGATTCTATAGATGTGCGGGAATGGACAGCAGGCCTTAATCGAAAAATATGTGGCGACAGGGAAACATACCTGTCATATTTATAACTTGTCCGGTGGTTGATTGCTACGCGTATTGCCATATATCATTTTGGTTGATATGGCAATACTGTCGTTATACAGGAAGATACCACTTTTTCGGCTGATTCCTGTAAACAAATTGAACTAAATGCTCATGAACTCTTTTTTGTATTGCATTGGCTTCTTCAGCATGATCTCTTTAAACTGCCTGTTGAAATTGGAGAGGGTGTTAAAGCCGCAGTCGTAGCAGATCTGGGCAATGGATTCATCGGTTTCCGTGAGCATTTTGCAGGCATGTTTGATGCGTATCTCGGCAATAAACCGGGAAAATGGTTTATTGTTTTTCATAGCAAAATACCGGCTGAAGGAAGTTGGCGTCATGTGCAATAACTCTGCAAGGTCATCCAGTAATACCTTTTTCCGGAAATTTTTGAAGGCATATTCATAAACCTTGTTGAGCCGGTCAGTTTCATGCTGGTCGATGCCTTCATCATAGGCCTTGGAAGAGATGTAATGATATTCTTTAGTAACTGCCAGTATTTCTAATATATGCAAGAGATGGATCACACTGGGAATTCCCTGCAGTCCTACGAGCTCCTTCATCATTTCTATTACCTGTAACTTTTTTGCTCCGTAGAACTCCAGGCCGCGCATGCTCTTGACAAACAATTTCTTCAGTCCCAGCATTTCTTCTTTCTCCAGGATATGATCACCCAGGAAATTCTCATTCAGGTATATTACAATACCTCTTGTAATATCAGCACTGTTCCTGTCGAAATACGTTTCATCACTTCGCCATACATGCGGCAGATGTGGCCCAGTGAGAATCAATTCCCCCGGACGGAATGATTTAATGCTGTCACCGATAAAACGGGTGCCTGTACCCTCTAAAACCACGAAAAGCTGGTACTCGGAATGAGCATGCCAGATGGGGTCAAAGTGCTTGTCTTCCAAATCTTTGACCACAAATATCTGCGATGGTGGAATGGATGATTTATGTAATGCTGTCTTCAAAGCCTATTAAGTTGTCGTTCAAATAGCAAATTAGGAAGATTTGATGACAAAATACAGTCAGTTTTGGATAAAATTCCGATAGGAGTCGGCTTTGTAAAATTTGATATTCGTATAGTCATCTAACGATTCAACTAATTGCCATGAACAAGAAAAAGTTACTGACTGTTTTCGTCATTTCTGTATTGTCGATAGTTTTCCTTGCTGCTTTCCGCCACCAACCAGCCGCCACTCCAAGACGCCTCGAAATTTTATTCCTGGGACATACCAATAACAGGGCACATAATTCAGAACGCCTTGCCGATATTTTCACAAAAGAGTTCTTTAAAGACGGGATCAATATCACTTTCACCATGGATCCCAACGCAATGAACGAAGAGAACCTGAGTAAATACGATGGTCTTATAGTATATGCCAATCATGACACGATAAGCCGTTCCCAGGAACAGGCCTTATTGAATTTTGTGCGCGGTGGCAAGGGTTTCATACCCCTGCACTGCGCTTCTTTCTGTTTCAGGAATTCTCCTGAAGTAGTGGAAATGATCGGTGGACAATTCAAAAGTCACCGGTATGATTCATTTCCTGCTACCATCATCAAACCTGAACACCCGGTAATGAAAGGCATACCTGCCTTTGTTACCCTTGATGAAACTTATGTTCACGACAAGATCAGCAAGAACATTGAAGTGCTGACGGAAAGGGTAGAGGGTGATCATCATGAACCCTATACCTGGGTTCGTCCTTATGGCCAGGGCCGTGTATTTTATACTGCCTATGGACATGATGAGAACACTTTCAACAATCCGGGTTTTCTTAGCCTGGTACGCAATGGGATCTTCTGGGCAGTAGGTGATAAAGCAGCAGCTGATGTAGCTGCATTGAATGTTGCCCAGCCCACTTATTTTGATGGACCTGTTCCTAACTATGAGCACCGTGATCCCGCACCAAAAGTTCAGAATTCACTGAACCCCCAGCAATCAATGTCATTGATACAGGTGCCAGTTGATTTTGACCTGCAATTATTTGCTTCTGAACCTGATGTAGTGAATCCAATCTATATGAACTGGGATGAGCGCGGCAGGCTTTGGGTAATTGAAACGGTTGACTATCCCAATGAGATCAAGAATGATGATATTGGTGATGATCGTATAAAAATATTAGAAGACACCAATGGGGATGGCAAAGCAGACAAGTTCACCATCTTCGCCGACAAGCTTAACATTCCTACCAGCTTTGTCTTCTCCAATGGTGGCATAATTGTAAGTGAAGCACCAACCTTCCTTTTCCTGAAAGACACTGATGGTGATGATAAGGCTGATGTGCGCACACCCATTCTTAATGGTTGGGGGAAGAATGATACACACGCACAGGCTTCCAACCTCCGCTATGGACTGGATAACAAGATATGGGGCGTTGTTGGTTATTCAGGATACTATAATGGCAAGAAAGGCAAAGACTCTTTGGCTTTTGGTAATGGTACTTATCGTTTCAATCCCGATGGAAAGAACCTGGAATTCCTCTCTACCACCAGTAACAATACCTGGGGCCTTGGTTTCTCTGAAGAGTTTGATGTATTTATTTCTACAGCAAATAACACACACACGGCTTTCTTTGGAATGCCCAGGAGATATTATGATAAAGTGGGTATTAGAAATGAAACAGGTGTAGAAAAACTGGATGCACACTACGGAATGCATGTGGCAACAAAAAATCTTCGCCAGGTGGATGTACAGGGCGGGTTTACTGCTGCGGCCGGCCATAGCCTTTATACTGCACGTGTATTTCCACAGGAATACTGGAATAAAGTAGCATTTGTAACAGAACCTACGGGCCGATTGATACATAAAAACCTGATAGCACCCAGGGGATCAGGATTCAAAGAAAACGGAGATGGATGGAATATGCTGGTGAGTGCTGATGAATGGGCGGCTCCCATCCAGGCTGAAGTTGGGCCTGATGGATCACTTTGGATAACTGACTGGTATGATTTCATCATTCAGCACAACCCGACACCCAATGTAAATTCAGCAGGTTATAATGCACAGACCGGTAAAGGAAATGCGTATATCAATCCGTTGAGAGACCATGAGCGCGGACGCATTTACCGCATGGTTTATAAAAAGAATTCTCCCAGGAATACACTGCAATTAAATAAGAATGATGTTGCAGGATTGGTTAAGGCTCTTTCTAATGACAATATGTTCTGGCGCACAACGGCGCAAAGATTATTGGTGGAAAAGCAGGACAAATCAGTGCTGCCTGCTTTATATAAACTGGTGCAGAATGAACAGCTGGATGGCGCTGGTATCAATGCTCCGGCAGTTCATGCACTCTGGACCATCCATGGATTGAAAGCAATGACTGCTGCCAATCCTGCAGCTATAGC
>Ga0207648_10003851_pt1 | contig 15677 bp, 11 predicted proteins | sample KBSMisM32_FD_184310 | JGI IMG/M metagenome (GOLD analysis project Ga0207648, IMG submission 184310) | Miscanthus rhizosphere microbial communities from Kellogg Biological Station, Michigan, USA - KBS Miscanthus M3-2 (SPAdes) (version 2) | ecosystem: Host-associated > Plants > Roots >...
TACCGATTGTAATACACCGATGATGCTTATACTCATTACTACGAATGTCACTAAATTAGTACCAACAGGGCTGGCACCTGTAAGAAATGCAAGACCCAGACCAAATTCAATAAACGCATATATATAACCCCACACAGGCCATTTTTTAGCCACTACATCATACATGGAATAACTTTCTGCAAAACCTTTCAGATTTAAAAGCTTAAAAAAGGAGAACACCAGGAAGAATCCGGCCATGAAATGCTCCAATAAGCGTATCCAGTCAAAATTTCCACTTACCAGTTCAACCAGTAACGTTACAGTGGAGATATAAAAGAATATAAGAACAATAGGTTTATAGGTCTGAAACCATGATTTTGATTCATCAGGCTGAGGCTGGACAGAATGCGGAGTGTCACTTTTATATTCCCCATTATCCGTAAGCTGATATTTTGGATAAGTAATTAATGCATTTCTTAATTCTTCGGTTGCAACATGTCGTTCCATATCTATTACCGCTTCTGCTTTGGACAGGTCAATTTGAACTTTTTTAACTCCTTCAACTTTCGACAAAAGGCTTTGAACCTTTGCCTGGCATCCGGTACATGTCATTCCTGAAACTTTATAAGTATGTGTCATTTTATTTATTTAATGACACAATTTATTTTAAGTCGGCCTGGTGGTTGTTACACAATCAGGGGAATTATTTATATTATTCCGTAGCACAACATAATGACACATTAAGCTATTCAGATTAAATCTTGCCTATTTTCCCGATTCTCAGCTACATGAGCTAAAATAAGAAGCCGCCAGGGGTTGGCGGCTTCACACAATAAGAATTCAAAAAGCTTATGATGCGGTTCTGTAAATGAACTCGTCAAGTATGATCTCTGTTACGCCATCATGACGGACTACTCTCAATTTTGTAGGATAATATCCAGATTTTTGAAATTTAGCTGGTTGAGGAATAGGGCGTTCGAAGTTGCTATTGTTCTTTAAGAACTCCAGGGTAATCATTGGCTCATAGAAAGTAACTTTTCCATCATAGGAGCCGTAAATAAAGGTCTGAGTGAATCCCTGGCCATTGAACTCACCAGATGTTAAATCAACCCAATGTGCACCCATTTGAGGAACTCCGCCGCCAGCATTAAAATATGCAGGTGGGAAATAGGTGGGTGCAGGCCAATTCTTGAATTTCAGGCTATCAACTTCGTAAGGAGGTATTGCAGCAACTTCACCTGGTGTCATCATATAAAAATGAAAATCAAAATGTGGCTTACCGTAAATAGTCTCGGGTTCATGACCATTGGGATTCCAGCCCATTCCAACATGATTAAAAGGGGTAACGCTCGCTTTTGGATGGAACTGCAACGTCCAGCTTGCTTCATGATCATGATCGTGATCACCTTCTCCATGATCGCCAACAGGAACACTATTCAGGGCTGCATCTGTTAATGTTATTCCTAATCTCTCGGGCTTGTCAAATTTATCAAGTTGAACCCATGTCCAGGACTTACCCTGATAGACCTTTTGTTCTGGTCCTTTAAAAATGCGATTCTTTGCATTGTCATGGTCCTTTGTACACGAAACCAATAATATCGCTGCGGATAATGCCAGTGAAATAAAATTCTTCATAAATGTGGTTTAAGTTTTTGTTTTAATGTTGGCGCAAAGATGATCTGCATTAGAAAGGAAGAAAATCAGAAGAAGCTAGATTGTAAAAAATGGTGAATGAATTGACAGTATCGCGTCCTTTTTAGTAAACCCATTTGACTCAGAAAAATTTTCCCGAAATCTAGAGATCTCAATTCAGTACTATTTCCTATTACATTGACATACAGCATATTACATAATAATAGAGCGGGGCCTGAAATTTGTGAGTACAAAACTCTATAAAACTTTCTCACAATTGTATAATCCTGGAAGTAGCTGAGTTTTTTAATTTTACTGCCGTAACAATGAATTCAGGCATAAAAAATAGAATTAGGGCATTAATTCTTTTAATAGTGTTTTCATTAAATACTATGATCGGATTTGCATGCTCCATCGGAATTGACATGGGTTTTAACTCTGGTCATCACGATGGTTCTAAAACTCACACTTCGATTCATGTCCATAAAGATGGCAAACGCCATATCCACGATGACGGCAAAAATCACAACAGACAATCCAAACATTCGGGACATCATCATTCCGCTGAAAAAAAGGAGGGGACAAAAACCGATGATAAAGATTGTTGCACTGATGATGTAGTACAGTTTGAGAAATTGGACAAATCAATTCCTCATTCAGGCGCTACTGCCCATCCACTTTTTTTGACTGCCTTCATTTATATTTTTTACGTTCAACTACTACCTACTTCGGATATTATCAGGAACGTTAAACAGTTTGTCCGAAGTTACCATCCTCCCATATCAGATATCAGGATAGCCATCCGGTCTTTTCAAATTTGATTTAATGCTGGTTTAGTAATATCAGCATAGGTACTCCTATGCCCTCAAACTATTCATTTATCATTAAATCAGACAAGATGAAAACTTTATTGTTAACGGTGAGCTTAATAGCAACCGTATTTGTTCAGCAGTCATTTGCACAAGGCAAAACTGAAGGCAGCCAACTACCTCAGTTACTTTCAAATTACTATGATATTAAAAATGCACTGGTAGCAGGGAATGAAAATCTTGCATCAGCCAGGGCATCAGAATTCATAAAAACAGCCAATACCATAGATTATAAACTAATATCTGAAGGAAATATAAATGCCCTGTTGAAAGATGCTACATCCATTTCAGAATCTAAAGACCTTAAAAAACAAAGAGAATATTTTGCCAATTTCTCTGGCAACATGATTCTATTGGCTAAGTCGACAAAACTTGGAGATGCACCAATATATGAACAATACTGCCCGATGAAAAAGGCCAGTTGGCTTAGCAGTGATAAGGTTATTAAAAATCCCTATTACGGAAGCGCCATGCTCACTTGTGGAAATATTACCGGCACCATCAATTAGGGATCCTTCGGGAATTGGGCCGGAATTCAATGCCGCTAAGTTCTAATACAATTATGCATAAAGAAACAAGGCTTTCAATAGATGAAAAAACAATGCTGATTGAATGGGCTACAAAAATAAAAAGGACAGTTTAAGACTCACGAAATAAAGGAAAATGAAAAAGATATTTATTGTTGCGTTACTGATTGGAGCCTATTTTTCTGGAGAAGCGCAAACAAAGACAATATGGACATGCCCTATGCATGCTCAAATTCAACGAAGCACCCCCGGCAAGTGCCCGATATGCGGAATGAATTTGGTAAAAAAGACCGTAAAGGTTTCAAAGCCGAAAACAGCTCCCAAAAAGCAGGAAAAACCAAACCCCACAGTTCCTGAGGATAAAGGAAAGGCCATAAAAGATACGATTCCCAAAATGGATATGCAGATGAATGAACACAATATGAAGATGGATAGCACCGAAGAAGCGGCGGAGAGCGAGATCCAAAACAAGGTAAACATGCTACCAGGAAAAACTGTCCGGTATGATCTGTTTGTCACGGATACAATGGTAAACTTTACTGGAAAGACCAAACATGCTATCGCTATTAACGGCCTGATACCTGCACCCACACTTGTCTTTACGGAAGGAGATACAGCAGAAATCTACCTGCACAACAATCTTCACGAAGAAACATCTCTTCACTGGCATGGAGTCATTTTACCAAATCAGGCAGACGGAGTTCCATTTCTTACTACAAAGAAAGTTGGACCAGGCGACACGCATTTGTATAAATTCAAGGTAGTTCAGAATGGAACCTACTGGTATCACTCTCACAGTGCCCTGCAGGAACAGTCTGGAATGTATGGCGCATTACTTTTCCAGTCCAGGAACGAAGCTCAATCGGAAGAAGAACATTCGATGAATCATTCAAATGGTGGAGTCTCTCCCAGCAAATTGTACACCCGGGAATACGCTGTAGTTCTAAGTGAGTGGACAGATAACCATCCGATGCAGGTACAAAGACGGCTAAGGACCGCAAATGACTGGTTTTCGATTAAAAAAGGTAGCACACAGAGTTACGCAGAGGCGATTAAGGAAGGGCATTTTAAGACAAAATTCATTAATGAATGGAAGAGAATGAAAGCTATGGATGTCAGCGATGTGTTTTACAACAAATTTTTGCTCAATGGGCAGCCCATCTCCCATCCCTCCGGATTCAAAGCAGGTGACCGGGTGAAATTGAAAGTGGTCAATGCCGGAGCCTCCAGTTACTTCTGGCTTGGCTACGGAGGTGGAAAAATAACAGTTATAGGAAATGACGGTAATGATGTAGTTCCTGTTGAAGTTGACAGGCTGATTATCGCACCTGCTGAAACTTATGATCTGGTTGTTACGATTCCAGAAGATATGAGCTATGAATTCAGGGCTACATCTGAAGACAGAACCGGGTATTCGTCCTTATGGTTGGGGAACGGTCATCAAATGCAGGCCCCAACACTTCCCCGCCTGAAATATTTTGAAGGAATGAAGATGATGAATGACATGATGAAAACCAGTGGAAAAATGAATGACATGGGAATGCAGATGAGTAACCAGATGATGGATATGAACTCTGTAATGTATCCTGAATTGATGGAAGCGGTCGACCAGCCAGTTGATTCTACTATGAATATGAATCACTCAACTCACGATATGCATAACATGTCAGCTATGAATACAGATGGCGGTGGTATTGTAACACTCAATTATGATATGCTTAGATCCCCTGTAAAAACTTCACTTCCTGAAACTTCAGTAAGAACGCTGCATTTCACACTTACCGGCAATATGAACCGGTATGTATGGACGATAGACAACAAAACTGTCCGGGAATCAGACAGGATTCTCATTAATAAAGGCGAAGTCTTAAAAATTATTCTTACAAATAATTCCATGATGCGCCACCCCATGCACCTTCATGGTCATGATTTCAGGGTGGTCAATAGCCAGGGACAATATGCACCTCTTAAAAATGTGCTGGATATAATGCCGATGGAAACTGATACTATCGAATTTGCAGCCAATCAAAGTGGCAATTGGTTTTTTCACTGCCATATTCTGTTTCATATGATGGCAGGTATGGGTAAAGTGTTTACCTATGCTAATTCCCCAGTAAACCCCGAGTTACCTAACGCTGAACAGGCATACCGAAAGTTTAAAAATCATAAGGATCAAAACATGAGGCATCTTATGGTTCGCGCGGGAATAGAATCTAACGGAAGTGATGGGGAAGCAATGGTTTCTTCTAATCGTTATGCATTGCAGGGCCTCTGGCACCTTGGGTTTTCTGACCATCATGGCTATGAGACTGAAGTAAATTTTGGAAGGTACCTCGGACCAAATCAGTGGTGGTACCCCTATGTTGGCTTTGACTATCATTATAAGAAAGAGGAAGGTGATCATACAAAGCAGGCCGATTATAAAAATATGTTTGGCCAGCTCAGTAATAAAAATAACCGGAAGACTTTCACAGTTGGTATTCAATATACCACGCCATGGTTGCTGCTGGCAGATGCGAGAGTAGATGGCAATGGTAAATTCAGGTTCCAATTAAGCCGCGAAGATATACCGGTAACTTCACGGCTTCGACTGGCAATTATGGGAAATACGGATAAAGAATATATGGCAGGCTTTAGATATATCGTATCAAAATGGTTTGCCATTTCAACACACTATGACAGTGATATGGGATTGGGCGCAGGAGTAACATTAACCTATTAACACATGAATCACGAACATCACCATCAGCAGCCGGTTAAAACGGGAAAGACTGACGAAAAGGAAGGAAATTTAAAATACACTTGCCCGATGCATTCACAGATAATTAAAGAGGCACCGGGTAAATGTCCAATCTGCGGCATGGACCTGGTACCAATGAAAGAGTCTAAGGAACAAAGCGTCAGCCGTAATCAGCAAGAACATCTGAGGCCAGAAAAACATGAGGATCATAGTGGATATAATAAGCATGCCGGGCATCATACCGAGGACTTTTTAAAACGGTTCTGGATCTGTGTCGGAATAACGATACCAGTTCTTGTGCTATCTCATATGATCCAGCAATGGTTTTCATTCCACATCGCATTTCCAGGAGATATTTATTTACTGTTAGGCCTCAGCAGTATTATTTATTTCTATGGAGGCTGGCCGTTTCTGAAGGGCATGGTGGGTGAAATCAGGTCTAAGAACATCGGAATGATGACGCTGGTAGCAGTAGCCATAACGGTAGCATTTGTGTATAGTGTTGCGACGGTTTTTGGACTAAAGGGAATGGACTTCTTTTGGGAACTGGCCACACTCATCGACATTATGCTGCTGGGTCACTGGCTGGAAATGCGATCGCAGATGGCGGCTTCTAAAGCTTTACAATCATTGGTAGCACTTTTACCAAATACAGTACATGTGGAGCGAAACGGGCAGGTGACTGATATAGATCTGAAGGAACTAAAGAATGATGAGATCGTAATTGTGAAACCAGGGGAAAAGATTCCGGCAGATGGGACAATTCTTGAAGGTCATACTTCCGTAAATGAAGGTATGCTTACGGGTGAAAGCTTACCAGTTGAAAAAGAAAAGGATGCTAAAGTTATCGGTGGTTCCATCAATGGTGATGGATCAATAAAATTAAAAGTAACAGGAATTGGGGAGGACAGCTATCTTAATAAGGTCATTAATCTTGTACAATTGGCACAGGATGCAAAATCTCGTACACAGAACCTGGCAGACCAGGTTGCTAAGTGGCTTACTATCGTCTCGATTGTTGTTGGGACAGCAACCTTTATATTTTGGCTGAGTAGGGAAAAAGACATCGCATTTGCACTTGAAAGAATGGTTACCGTAATGGTAACCTCCTGTCCGCATGCATTAGGAGTAGCTATTCCATTAGTCGTAGCAATTTCCACGTCTGTATCAGCCGTAAATGGTTTACTCATTCGGAATCGTACAGCCTTTGAGGGTGCAAGAAAACTCACTACGATAATATTTGATAAAACTGGAACACTAACTAAAGGATCTCATGAAGTGCAGAAAGTTATTGCGCTTTCAGACAAATTCAATGAAAAAGATATTTTACGGTATGCCGCAGCAGCGCAACAAAACTCTGAACATCACATAGCACATGGAATACTGGCTAAGCTAAAAGCAGATAATCTCGAACTATGGAAATCTGATCAATTTCAGTATATGAAAGGAATGGGTGTATCAGCTACAGTAAACGGGAAAAAGATTGTTGCCGCCGGCCCTAATTATTTCAAACAGAATAATCGCTCACTCCCCTCAATTCCTGACGCAGTTGATCAAAACATAGAGACCGTCAATTTTTTGCTGATTGATGATGAAGTTGCAGGAATAATTACCCTGGCTGATTCTATTCGTGAAACTGCAGCAGAAGCAATTGACCAGCTAAAGGAGATGAAAATTAAGTCGTTCCTGCTTACTGGTGACAATGAGAAAATCGCAGCGGCTGTTGCGGGGAAATTACACATGGATGGTTATTTTGCAAATGTGCTTCCTGATGAAAAGCAGAATAAGGTCAAAGAGTTTCAAACCAGGGGTGAAATTGTTGCAATGACGGGAGATGGAGTTAATGATGCACCTGCACTGGCCCAGGCGGATGTGGGTATTGCCATTGGTTCTGGCACCGATGTGGCTGCGGAAACAGCCGATATTGTACTTGTCAACAGCGATCCCAAAGATGTTGCCCAGATCATTTCATTTGGGAGAGCAACCTATCGGAAGATGATACAGAACCTTGCCTGGGCTGTTGGGTATAATATAATAGCGATTCCCCTGGCAGCAGGAATTCTTTATCCGCATTTTATGCTTAGTCCTGCGATGGGAGCAGTGTTGATGAGTTTAAGCACAATAATCGTCGCTATTAACGCCAGATTACTAAAGTTGAAAGGTGAGAAGTCGTCAATGTCCTCCCATGGTTCCGATGAGATGCAAAACCACAAACATTAAAATATCCAATTCTTTATGGTACACCATTTACTGCACTAAATGCACTTAGCTTTTTGTCCTTTACCAAAGGTCCCATTAAGAATAATACTACAAAAAGGCCCAGTAAAGCCAATATACCATAACCGATAAACACCACATTGTAGGCTACGGAATAGTTATATGCACCAGACAGCTTTGAAACCGTAATCCCTGATAGCGATTGGAACAAAGCACCTCCCAATCCGGAGCCTACGCTGGCAAGACCCCATACTGAAGCAGTTGCGTCTTGCGGGACCACATCTGCGGGAAATGCCATCGTATTAGATGTATATGCAGCATACCCAAAACCTGCCACCGCTAAAATCACCAATGCTATTATTGGATTATGTATAATAAAGGGGCCTGAAATCAGGGATCCGGCAGCCAGAGATCCAAATAAACCAACAGCTATCTTTCTTGCTTTGTGTATCGGCACTCCTTTTTTTATTATCAATTGCGTGAAAAGGCCCCCCAGTATATTTCCTGCATCCGCAGCTATAAAAGGAATCATGGCATATATGCCGATTTTTGCCAACTGCCATCCGTGTACATCAACCAGGTAACGCCCGATCCAAAAACTGATAAAATACCAGACAGGATCCATAAATAATTTGGAAAGGGTTAATGTTAACACAAACCGATTCTTTAAAAGTTCCCTTACCGGAACTGATCGTTTTTTAGAAATAGTTGTGGATTGCCGGGGTATATAGTAAGTAACCCAAAATGCAAATACCCACAAATATCCCAATGAGCCAATAATGAGAAACGCTGTTTGCCAACTATAATTAGTGCCCAGGTAGGCAATTAGCGGTGGTGCAACCACTGCGCCAACAGCAGCCCCACTGTTAAATATGCCGGAGGCAGTTGCCCGTTCTGCTGAAGGAAACCATTCACCGGTCAGCTTGATAGCTGCAGGCCAGTTGCCCGCTTCCCCAATGCCAAGAAAGAACCGCGCAATCCCGAAATGTAATGGCAATCGGGCTAATGCATGCAATAAGGAAGCCGTAGTCCAGAAGCACATAAAGATGGCATATCCTAAACGCGTGCCCAGCCGGTCAATAATAAAACCTGAAAAAGCATTGCCGACCATATAGGCAATGAAAAATGCCGTGGCAATAAACCCAAATGAATCATCCGGGATCAAATTGCGCAATGTGCCCTCTGCGCTGAGATAATTAAAGGAAAGTCGATCAATGTAGTTAAGAACGGTTGCAATAAATGCAAAGCCAATCATTACCCATCGCATCTTCAATGGCTTTTGATCTATGGCTTCAATCTTATTCATCCGCTTTATTAAACTATTGCCTTATTACCTGGTATCTTTTTCCGGCTAATACTTTAAAAACATAGAGATTTTTTTCTGCCTGTTGAATACTTATCGCTTTCCCTTCTGCCATAACCTTTACCGGGGTCCTGGTTCTTAACCGGCAGGTTTGTGTGAATTGGGAAAGAATGGTAGCCGTAGATAACTGATGGTTCGTCCATTGCATTCCAATTGTATACCCTGCTTTTCCTCTTAATCCTGTTACGGAACCTGCAGCCCATGCAACTGGTAATGCGGGTAATAAAGATATTTCACCGGAATGGCTTTGTAGCAACATCTCCGCTATACCAGCAGTTACTCCCTGTATACCCTGATTACCTTCAAATGATGGAGTGATTTTACTATCTTCTTCACGGGGATGAATGCTTATGTCCGTAAGCATAGGAATTAATATAGCATAGGCTTCTTCCGCTTCTTCCAGCCTGGCATGTTGATTAATTTTCCATGCACCTGACCATCCTTTATTAATATCCCCGCGCCGCTGCAATACCACCTTTACCGCTTGTGCAAGAGCAGGAGTTTTACGCAGTGTAATATCATCATCCGGATAGGACGCAAATAAATGAGAAATATGTCTGTGCCCAATATCCCTTTCTTTGTAATCATATAACCATTCCTGCAATTGACCAAATTTTCCAACCTGATGCGGAGGAAGTTGTTGAATAGTTTGCTCCAATCTCGCAATAAATGCTTTATCGCCATTCAATGCTTTTGTTGCCTCAATGCAGTGGCGGAATAAATTGCGTAATAACTGGTTGTCCATCGATGAACCCATGGTAATGGATCCGATCTTTCCATCCTCTGTAGAAAAATCATTTTCAGGACTTGTTGAAGGATTTGTAACCAGGTAGCCACTTGCAGTATCCTTCACCAGGTAATCAAGAAAAAAATCGGCTGCACCTTTTAATAAAGGATAAATCCTTGCCAGGTATTTTTTATCAGGTTGATATTCGTAATGTTCATACAATTGCTGCATCAGCCATGCCCCTGCCATGGGCCAGATGGTTGCTTCTCTGTTCCTGTCTGTAGGCGCGGTATTAAACCAGACATCCGTACCATGATGTGCCACCCAGCCTTTACAATTATATAATTCCTTTGCTGTTCGCTTACCTGCCTGAGCCAGTTGCTCTGTAAACAGGAGGAGTGAATTATTCAAACCGGGGAGATTTGTATTCTCCACCGGCCAGTAACATTCCTGGATATTAATATTCAGTGTCCATCTGCCCTGCCACCGACCTTCCATATTATTCAGCCAGATATTATGGTTATTAAATGCAAGGGTGCCCTCCCGTGCAGCTGCCAATAAAAGATATCGGCCGTATTGAAAATACTGCGAGACATACAGTGGGTCTGCCTCACCGGCCCGCAGTTTTTCCATACGCTCTGATGTGTTCAGGCTGCCTGCTTCATTAGTACCTAAATCAATTTTACAGCTGCTGAACAAGGGGATGTAATCAGCCAGATGGTGTTTTTTTAATCCCTCATAATTAAAGGCACCCGCTTTAGATATATAGGTATCGCAACGGCTTTTTTCATTGGCAGAAACATCATTCCAGTTCTTCCAGTTAGTAGCTCCAGCCAATATGAAAACAACAGAATTTGCTTTTTCAACCTGGATCACATTCTCTGTAGTCCCTTCCATTTTCGGATGGCTGACAGTACCGCCAACTGTTACAAGCTTCAATCTTGCCTGCCAGCGCATCTGTGATGGAACAACTGCATTTTTGTAATTGCCAGTTGAAAGCTCAGTAGAACGGCCCTGCATTACTAAATCTCCATTGCTGATATTGCTCCTGGCAGAAGGCTGAAGACTGCTGAGCCAGGTTTTCAAATTGATACTGCCGGGCTTACTGGCAGTAATACGCATAACGATGACCTGGTCCGGATAACTTGCAAAAATTTCTCTTTTATAGTTTACATCACCGATTGAATAATTTACAGTTACAAGGGCACTATCCATGCTCAGCTTTCGCCGGTAATTCCGAACATTCTTTTCGTCCTGGTCTTTGAAAGTGATATTTAATATGCCCATCGGCTGATAATGCTGTACATTGGCGGGCGTACTGTTTAGTTTCATCGCTTCCTGGTAGGCTCCTTCATAATCTTTTGCAAACACATACTTTCTTACATTTTTTACTACTTCAGGTCCATTGGGATTATTCGGATTATATGGACCGCCTGCCCATAAGGTTTCGTCATTAAATACAATATCTTCCTGACTTATTTTTCCGCCGACCATAGCAGCAAACCTGCCGGTTGCTATTGGCAATCCTTCCCAATATTTAGCAGCCGGTTTTTCATACCACCAGCACATTTCCCGTGGTTTTCTATTTTCTGTCTGCGAAAAAGAATTGAGCAACGGAATAATGAAGAGAAAAGAAAAAAGATATCTCATTGCTACAGCGTTTCAGGATTTTAAACAATGCGCATGGTCATACCACCATCTATAACCAGGTTCTCTCCGGTAATGAAATCATTCTTAATAAGCATGCAGATAGCATCCGCTACATCCGCGGGTTTACCTTCACGGTGCAGGGGAATACGGTTGTCAATATTATTTTTTACCTGTTCAGGTGTCAGGTAATCCTGAAACCGTGTACGTATCACTCCTGGAGAAACACAATTCACCTTTATATTATCATCCCCCAGTTCAAAAGCCAATGCGCGTGTAAATTGGGGAAGAGCACCTTTCACTACTGCATAAGCCAATGCGTTCTTTACTCCCCGGATACCTGCAGCGGAAGAAATTAAAATAATTGAACCGCCTCCCCTCCTTTTCATGGAAGGCACAGCCGCCTTGCACAAATGAAACGCAGCATGTACATGGATATCAAAAGCATTATACCAAACATAATTGGCCACGCTCAATAGATTCCCGGGTGCCGATGACCCTGCGGAGTGTACCAGTAAATCAATACCCCCCAGCATCCCAATTGTAGTATTTACTACCCTGATGCATTCATCAGACTTGCTAAGGTCTGCATTGAGAGTAATACACTCTCCACCCACATTATTGATCTCTCTCTCTATTTTTGAAGTGGCTGCATTCCTTGCCACAATGCTTAACTTCACTCCTTCTGCTGCCAGCTTAAGCGCTGTGTGCTTACCAATTCCGTGGGTCCCTCCTGTTATTAAAGCCACCTTATTTTTAATCTCCATATATCCGATTTACTATTTTTCGGTGATTATGACTGGAAATAATGCTATAATCACCCTCATTCAAAGGTGCTCCTATTTTAATAAAAAATCTATGCAAAGCTTTGCGCAAAAATGTACTTTTATACTTTCCATTTCATCCTGAGTGCTTTGCTTATGAGTTATCATCAATATACTTTGAAGGATATTGCAAAAGAGTTAAACACTTCTATATCTACGGTGTCAAGGGCGCTAAATAACCATGATCGTATCAGTGAGGAAATGCGAAAAAAAGTGAAAGCCCTGGCAAAACAGGTAAACTACCATCCCAATCCCAACGCAATTAGTTTATTACAAAGCAGGACATATACCATCGGCGTGATCGTACCCGAAATAGCGCATAGTTTCTACTCTATTGTTATGGAAGGAATTGAAGACGCAGCCCAGGAAGCAGGGTACAATGTGCTTTTTTGTATGTCCAAGGAATCTGCAGAACGAGAAAAAAACGTTCTGGATACGCTAATACGTAACAGGGTAGATGGTTTGTTAATTGCAATTTCAAAGGAAACCGAAGCGTATGATCATCTTGAATCCCTGTTCAACCGGGAAATTCCCATCGTTTTTTTCGACAGGCATTGTCCGGATATTCCAGCCTCCAAGGTATTGGTAGATGATTATCATGGAGCATATAAAGCCGTAGAGCACCTGGCAGCAATTGGCTGTAAAAAGATCGCCCATATCGCCGGCCCACAAAAACTTTCAAACAGTATAGAGCGGCTCAATGGTTATATTGATGCACTCCGGGCACTTCATCTTGTAATAGAAAAAAACTTGATTTTGACATGCGATCTGTCGCAAAAGAGTGTTCAGGCCTGTACACAACAATTAATCGACCAGGAAGAACGACCAGACGCAATCTTTACATATAATAGTTTTATAGCTTTTGAGAGTATGCTTTATGTAAAGCAAAAGGGATTGCAGATTCCGGATGATATCGCTTTTGTAGGCTTTGCCAACGAACCCGCCATCTCCTATATCGAACCTTCTTTGACTACAATTGAACAACCCGCTTACCGGATCGGCCGCGAAGCTGTAAAATTGTTTTGCAACCAGATAGAAAACAGTTCAGGTCGGTTTAAAGCAGAAACCCTACGCCTGGATGCTGAACTGGTAATTAAAGGATCAACTCAAAGAAAATAATTATCCCATCCTGCCAGGTGAGTTTCATGAGCAATTTTAGTTCACACCCCCCAAAGTACTAATCACCTTCGCGCTTCCCGCATCCGGAACAGGTTCAATAACTGCCCCTGCCCCCAAAGTACCATATTGAATTCCAATACCTGCAACTAAAGTATAAGCAGAAGCTTTGATTGGATTTGGCAATTTCAATTCTATCTCCTGCATCTTGCAACCTATCGAGGAAGGAAACCACTCTGTTTCAATAGATCCCCTGTTGCCTATAATTGATTTAGTCGGATCTGGTAAATCATATACTTTATACTCTTTCAAATACAGGCAGTCAGGAACAGCACCCAGGGTTACTTTTATTTGAAACAGAGGGCTCTTATTGGGAATGAACAAATTAATTCCTGGCAGTAATTCCGGAATGGTAAATATTGCACTAAAGGCTTCTTTGTCAATGGAACATTGCACTGGAATTCGTACAACCGAATCAAATGGATATTTGCGATTAAAACTAAATCCCTGTAGTAAACCGGCATGTTTTGATAACTCTATAATTCTTTCTCCCTTTAAACCAACTTTATCTGCAAGTTGAACTTTTCTTAATAGTGTATTCAGAGATGCAGAAATATTATGATCTGCAAGACGTCCAAGTTCCGCCAGCGCGTTCCTTATTCCCTTACCGGCCTTTGATCGTCCACCAAACTCAGCATTATTATCGCGGACATTATATAAAGTAGGATCGTTTTTGATTTTTTCTTTGGAAGGCCCACCCTTCCCACGGAGAATGATCTTGTCTGAATCTTTTCTTTTATAGGCACTCAAAGTGCCTAATGAACCTAGAAATGGAATTCCCTTTAATTCTGCCATAGTGATAAAGTTTAGCCGGATAGTTAATTGTATCCTGTTCAATCTACGCCATGAACTTGTCCGTAACAAGAGTTTTAAAACGGTATTTTCTCGGTGTTTTAACGGTATTTTGCCAGATATATTCCAGTATTATTTAATAGTGAGTTATATCTGGCTTAAATCTGCCTTATATCTGGAATATATCCGGGAAATAGAAAATTGGGAGGGCACGGTGAAAACTACCTGGAAGCAGGTATCCATTAGGAAGGTGCTCTGACCGGGACAGTTCAAACTCCATGATTGTTTGTGTCTGGGGTATTTTTGCAGTTTTTATACCCTTTGCGGAAAACGGAGTGTGATGAGAGAATCCCCAAATGATTTAACAGACGTCTTATGTAAACTGGAAAATAAATTTAAACCTTAAAAACACCTGGCATCATGAACTCTTTATCTGTCGTCGACGTTAAACAGGATTTAGCAGCTATTACTCAATATTACAATGCAGTAGTTTCTTCTGTTAACGACCATGTTGTACGGGTTAGCTTGATGTTTGAACCCTTCTATTGGCATTACCACCCAAATAGCGACGAGACCTTTTTATCTTTAGAAGGAGGTCTTATCATACAGCTAGAAGACAAAGACATTGAGCTTTTGCCTGGACAGTTGTTTACAGTACCTGCCAATATCCGGCATCGAACACGTCCAATCGGAGAACGCTCACTAAACTTTACTTTTGAACGGGCAGATGCAGAGACAGTTCGTGTCTCAGATCTATGAACTTGTTGTGGCAACAGGAGAATGCATATAAGGCTTCGGATTTTTAAATAATAAAGCAATGAAAGTAATTATAACAGGCGCTACGGGCATGGTAGGTGATATTGAGGAATTGGCAAGGTTGACCGCTGGTTAGTATCTTTACGATCCCACTACAAATTCATTCAACTCAAGCTCATGCCCTGGAACCCGGAAGTATACAATCAGTTTAAAAATATCAGGTATAAACCATTCTTCGATCTGATGGATTTGATCTCTTCTGAAAGCCTGGATAAAGCTGTAGATATTGGCTGTGGTACCGGGGAACAAACAAAAATTCTATCGGAAAAATTTGAGAATGCTGATTTCCTTGGCATAGACCCTTCTCCCCAAATGCTTGAAAAAAGCAAAGGCTTTGAAAGAAACAATCTAACTATTAAACAAGCTAC
>Ga0207648_10003852_pt1 | contig 15674 bp, 16 predicted proteins | sample KBSMisM32_FD_184310 | JGI IMG/M metagenome (GOLD analysis project Ga0207648, IMG submission 184310) | Miscanthus rhizosphere microbial communities from Kellogg Biological Station, Michigan, USA - KBS Miscanthus M3-2 (SPAdes) (version 2) | ecosystem: Host-associated > Plants > Roots >...
GGTCGAGGAAGGTCGGCTCGCCCCAGTGCAGGTCGTCGAAGACGACCACGAGCGGCCGCTCGGCCGTGCTCGCCTCGAGCAGCTTGCGGAACGCCCAGGCGATCTCCTCCGGCGAGCCGGCGACGCTCTCGTCGCCGAGGATCGAGGCGAGCGGGCCCGTCGTCTCGCCAGCGGGGACGAGCTGCTTCACGACCTCCGTCACGGGCCAGTAGCTGATCCCCTCGCCGTACGAGAGGCAGCGGCCGCCGACGACCGTCGCGTCCACGCCCGCCAGGAACTCCTGCGCCAGCCGCGACTTGCCCACGCCGGCGGCGCCGAGGATCGTGAACAGGTGGCACGAGCGGTCGCTCGCGACGTTGGCGAACGCGCCCTCGAGCAGCTCACGCTGCCGCTCGCGACCGATCATCCGCGCGCCGTGACGGCGCGCAGGCGCCTCGGCCCCGACCGAGAGGAGCCGGTAGGCGCCGAGCGGCTCGGACTTGCCCTTCGCCTCGACCGGAGGCGCAGGCTCTGCCTCGATGCCGTCCCGGACGAGGCGGTAGGTCTCCTCCCCGAGCAGCACCTCGCCCGGCCGGGCAGCCTGCTCGAGCCGCGCGGCGACGTTGACCGCATCGCCCGTCGCGAGCCGCTCCTCGGTGCCGGTGACGACCTCGCCGGTGTTGACGCCCATCCGCAGCTCGAGCCGCGTCCCGTAGCCGGCCTCGAGCTCGTCGTTGAGCTCCCCGAGCCCGCCGCGCAGCTCGGCGGCCGCGCGCACGGCACGCAGTGCGTCGTCCTCGTGCACCGTGGGGACGCCGAAGACGGCCATCACGGCGTCGCCGATGAACTTCTCGACCGTTCCGCCGTGGCGTTCGACGATCGCCTTCGCGGTCTCGAAGTAGCGCGCCATCACGCGGCGCAGGCTCTCCGGGTCGATCCGCTCGCCGAGCGCGGTAGAGCCGGTGACGTCGCAGAAGAGCACCGTCACCACCTTGCGGGCCTCGCGGGCCTGTGGCGGCTCGGCGAGCGCAGCGCCGCAGGAGTCGCAGAAGCGTGCGCCCTCCCGGTTCTCGGCCCCGCAGGTCGCACAGATCATGCGGCGAGTCTAGGACTACGATCGCACGCGGCACCCGATCGGCCGCCAGGGCTACCCGAAGAAGATGGCCGCGGCCGCCGTCTACCTCGCGTCGAACGAATCCGCGTTCATGACTTGGAGCGACGGCGCGACGACCGCACGCCGACCGCGAGCAGCCCGATCGCGCCGGGGATTCCGAGTGCGAGCGGCAGGATCCCGCCCGAGTTGAGCGTCCTGCGGTCGCGGATCTGAAGCCGCAGGGTCGGGCTCGTCACCGGCCTGACCGGCGTCCCACTGCGCGGCAGGACCGCGACATAGAGCCCGATCGTGCCCGCGTTGACCGCATTCATCGGCCAGGTCACCGTGGTCGAGCCGCCCGGCGAGATCGGCGCCAGGTAGCGCGTCCGGTGCGACGACCAGTCCTCGGGGTCGACGTACGTGTGGCCGGTCAGGTCGACCACGTTCAGGTGTGCGACCAGGTCTGCTGCGGCGGTCGCACCGCGATTCTCGATTCGGGACCGGAACGTGAACTTGTGCCCGAGCTTCGTCGTGATCTCGGTCCGGTCGTTCGTGACGGAGATGGCCGCCTGGGCCGGGGCGGCAACGACGAGCGCCACGAGCGTGGCGACGATCAACCGGCTCATCCGGTCGAGCCTCCACCGAGCCGGACGTAGCGCGCCCCGAGGGCGAGCGCCGCGACCGTGAACACGGCCGCGCAAAGAAGCGGCGAGATCAGCCACGAGGCGTTTGTCGTCCAGGCGTGGCCGTTGGTGACGATCGTGCCGACGTAGTGCTCGCCGGCCGTGATCGGGTTGGCACGCAGGAGGAGATCGCCGGCCCAGCCCTGCTGCGCGCTGGAGGGCAGCTGGGTCGGCACGAACAGCGCGAGCAGAAGCAGCAGTGAGAGCGAGAGGCTGACGCGGTTCGACCGCGCGAAGATGCTGATCAGGACGCCGAACGACGCGAGGAAGACGGCCAGCAGCGTCCCGACCACCGCGCCGGTGAGCAGCGCGTCGCCGACGAGACCGACTCCGCGGCCCAGGAACCACACGTACGGGATCGCGACCAGGAAGGCCACGACCCAGAGCGAGAGCGCGCCGAGCAGCTTCCCCGTCGTGAGCCCGAGCCGCGAGACGGGCGTGAGCAGCAGGCTCTCGAGGGTCCCGCGCTCGCGCTCGCCGCTGACCGTGTCTGCGGCGGCGAGCAGGGAGAGGAGCGCGCCGACTGCGATCGCGACCTGGAGGAGCAGGTTCACGGTCTCTCGGTGCTCGAGAAAGTTCAGCCCGCGGTTCGTTGCGACGAGATACGCGACAACGCTCAGCAGCAGGCTGAACGCGAAGGTGAGCACGAGCCCGCGGCCGCCGAGCCAGAGATCCCGCAGCTCCTGGGCTGTCACGACGCGCATGTCAGGCGGCCTCGGTCATCGCCAGGAACGCGTCGCTCAGCCGCGCACCCTCGAGCTCGGCCGCGAGCACCGGGATCCCGGCCTCCACGACTGCGCGCAAGGCCTCGTTCAACGAGTCGCCCTCCGCAAGCTGCACCACGAGCGTGCCCGGGCGGCCGTCCACGGAGGCCCCGGTGACCGCGCCCACCCCGGCGAGGGCCTGCAGCGCGGTCTCGGCGTCGTCCGGCGGGACCCGCAGCCGCCCGCTGCGCGGGGCAGCGGCCAGCCGCGAGACCTCCGCGACCGTGCCTTCCGCGGCGACTCGGCCGCGGTTGAGGATCATGACGCGCGAGCACGTTTCCTCGACCTCCACGAGCAGGTGCGTGCTCAACAACACCGTGGCGCCCCGCTCGCCCGCGATCCGGCGCACGGTCGCGAGCATCTGCCGCTGCCCAGCCGGGTCGAGTCCAAGCGTCGGCTCGTCGAGGAAAACGACCTGAGGCTCGTTCACGAGCGCGCGGGCGATGCCGAGCCGCTGGCGCATGCCGCGGCTGTAGGTCGAGATCAGCGAGCCACCGCGCTCTCCGAGACCTAGCTCCTCGAGCAGCGTGGCCGCGACGGAACGCGCGTCGGCGCGATTGCGCCCGTACAGACGCGCGTGGTAGCGGAGGTACTCCTCGCCGGTCTGGTGCTCCGGGTAGCCGGCGCTCTCGGGGAGCACGCCGATGCGCCGCCGGATCTCGGCCGGATTCGTGTGCGGCACGCCCGCGACGGCAAAGCTCCCGCGCGTGGGCTCCAGGATCGTCGTAAGGACACGGATCGCCGTCGTCTTGCCCGCGCCATTCGGCCCGAGCACGCCCAGGATCTCACCGGGCTGAGCCTCGAAGCTGAGGTCGTCGACCGCGACGAGCGAGCCGTAGCGCTTCTCGACGCCGTGAGCCTCGACCGCCGCGCTCATGCGCCGCGCCTGAAGGAGACGAGCTCGTTTCGCTCGTTCCCGCCCTTGACCGTCTGCTCGAGCACCGTTCCGATCCCGCGGACGTAGTACTTGTGGTCGATCACCCGCGGCTCCAGCGGCGTCCACTCCTTCGTCAGCATCGCGCCGCGGAAGGTCCGGTAGGGCACCACCGCGGTCTGCTGCATTGCCACTACCTGGAAATGATCCTCCGCCTCTCCCTTCAGGTACTCCTGGCGGGCGGACAGGCCCGGACGTGGGTGGGCGAACATGAAGATGCCGGGCTTCGCGCCGTGGACACCGGCCATCCAGCTTCCGGAGGTGCTCGTCACGTGGCCGTGGGCATCGAGCTCGGCGGTCTTCTCGCCGAAGTACCAGACGTTGCCCTTGGCGTCCTGGGTGTAGTAGTCGGTCGTGCGCTCGCCGAGGCGGCCGCTCAGATAGAGCAGGTCCGAGACGGCCACGCAGCGCGCGCCGTCGATCATCCTGGTCCTGTGCGTGACGGTCATCACGTCACGCGACGGCTGTCCGTCCTTGACGCCCCGATAGACGTAGACCGACCCGGCCCTGAGCGGGAACCAGGGATTGGTCACGTTCGGGCTGAAGCTGCTGCGCGTCGCCGAGGTGGCGCTCGCCAACTGGGTGCTGCGGGAGGATCCCCACGCGGCTGCGAGCGCCAGGGCCAGCATGGGAATCGCGATGAGAGCTCGATGTGTCATAGCCGTGAAGTTACGAAGAGCAGATGAACACCCGATGAACGCGCTTCTTCATCTCGCGTTCATCCTGGAGCGGGCAGCATTCGTCACATGCGCGTGCTCGTAGTGGAGGACGAACTGCGGATGGCGAGCCTGATTCGCCGCGGGCTCGTCACCGAGGGTCTGGCTGCGGACGTCGCGCCGACCGGCGAGGACGCCCTCTGGATGGCCCAGGCCCACGAGTACGACGCGATCATGCTCGACGTGATGCTGCCGGGCATCAACGGCTTCGAGACGTGCCGGCGACTGCGTGACGCCGGTGTCTGGGCACCCGTCCTGATGCTGACGGCCCGCGACGCCGTCGAGGACCGCGTCGCGGGGCTCGACACCGGTGCCGACGACTACCTGGTGAAGCCGTTCTCCTTCGCGGAGCTGCTTGCGCGCCTGCGGGCGCTGGTACGGCGCGGGGAGCCCGAGCGCCCGCCCACCTTGAGCGTTGGTGATCTGATGCTCGACCCGGCGACCAGGGAGGTCCGTCGCGGCGGCGACGAGATCGCGCTCTCGCCCAAGGAGTTCGCGCTGCTCGAGACGTTCATGCGGCGGCCCGGCGAGGTCCTCTCGCGGCTGCACCTGCTCGAGCACGCCTGGGATTTCGCCTACGACGCGCGCTCCAACGTCGTCGATGTCTACATCCGCAACTTGCGGCGCAAGATCGACGAGCCGTTCGGCCGCCGGTCGCTCGAAACCGTGCGGGGGGCCGGCTACCGGCTGCGGGCGGAAGCGTGAGCGGAATCCCGATCAGGCTCCGCGTCACCGCGGCCTGCGCGGTCGTGATGGCGGTGGTGCTCGCGGCTTCGGGCTGGTTCCTCTACGCGCGGCTGTCGTCGCACCTGTCGACACAGCGCCAGCAGGAGCTGCAGGTGCGGGCGCAGGACCTCGGCGCGCTGGTCAGCCATCCCGGGGCGTCGCTCGCCACCGACGGAGGCGGCCGGCTGATCGAGCACGGCGAGAGCTACGCGCAGCTGGTCGACGGCGAGCGGGTGGTGGACGCAACGTCGCCGCTTTCCGGCCGGCCCGTGCTGAGCCCGGAGCAGCTGCGCGCTGCGACACGAGGGCCGCTCTACGCGGATCTGCCGTCGGTCCCCGGACTGAACGAGCCGTCACGCGTGCTCGCGACGCCCGTGCAGCGCGGTGGCAGACAACTGGTGCTCGTCGTCGGCACGACGACGCAGAACGAGGCCGAGACGCTCGCCGCCTTTCGCAACGAACTGCTGATCGCGGGGCCGATCGCCCTGCTGCTCGCGTCGTTGGCGGGCTACCTGCTCGCCGGGGTCGCCCTGCGGCCGGTCGAGGCGATGCGCAGGCGTGCGGCGGAGATCTCCGCCGAGACGGCGGGCGAACGCCTACCGGTGCCCATCACCAATGACGAGCTCGAGCGGCTGGGGACGACGCTGAACGAGATGCTCGAACGGCTCGAGGATGCGCTGCAACGCGAGCGCGATTTCGTCGCCGACGCCGGCCACGAGCTGCGCACGCCCCTGGCTCTGCTCCGGACCGAGCTCGAGCTGGCGCTGCGGCACGCGGAGTCGCCAGACGAGCTCCGCGCAGCCGTGCAGCGGTCGGCGGCGGAGGTCGATCGCCTGGCCCAGCTGGCGGATGACCTGCTCCTGATCGCGCGCTCCGAGCGGGGCGAGCTCCCGCTCAAGGTCGAAACGCTCGAAGCAAACGAGCTGCTCGCCACGGTTGTTCGGCGGTTCCGCTGGCGGGCAGACGAGGAGCGGCGCGCGCTGAGCCCCGAAGCGCCGAACGGGCTCAGCGTGAACGCCGATCGCGTTCGGCTCGAACAAGCCCTGGGGAACCTCGTCGACAACGCGCTTCGACACGGAAGCGGCAGCGTCACGTTGCGAGCGGCGCCCGTCGACGGCTGCGTCGAGCTCCATGTCCAGGACGAAGGGCCTGGCTTTCCGCATGCCTATCTCGACCACGCTTTCGAGCGGTTCACGCAGCCCGATCCCGGCCGCGAAAGCGCCGGTGCGGGGCTGGGCCTGTCGATCGTGCGCATGATCGCCGAGGCGCACGGCGGGACCGCCCAGGCGGCGAACGGCGCCGGCGGCGGCGCCGACGTCTGGCTGTCAGTGCCGCGCTAGCCGGAGCCGTCGACCCGCTCGAGGCCGTCTGCCGGGAGCGTCTCCCAGCTCGCGACCGAGCGCGTGTAGATGTGCTTCGCGGCGCTGGCCGGGAGCGGGTCGTCGATCGCGCTGAGCCGGACGCTCGCCTGGTCGGATTCCGGCCAGCCTCCGCCGAACAGGTTCGAGCCGCAGACCGAGCAGAACGTCTTCGCGGTGCCTTCCTCGGGCTGGTAGGTGCGGAGCAGCTCCTCGCCCTCGAGGATCGTCACCTCCTCGCTGCGCAGCCGTCCGTTCGCGGTGCCGACGCCGCCGGAGAGCTTCTTGCAGGTCGCGCAGTGGCAGAAGGCCCTCGGCTCGAAGTGATCGGGAACCTCGAACCTGACTCCGCCGCACTGGCAGCTCCCGCGTAGCGCCATGGCCCGAGCCTACCGGGTCGCCAAGCCGAGACGAAGAGCCCCGCGTCAGCGGGGCTCTTCGTCTTTCGGCCGAGTCCGGAACTAACGCAGCTGCAGTGCTGCCACCTTGTTCGCAGCCATCATCGTGTACCAGGGGTCGCCGTTGGGGGCGACTGCGATCCCGAACGGGCCGCTCCCCTTGACGGCCTTGCCTTCGGTGACGACGCCCGCGTTCGTGATCCTTGCGACGTTGCCTCGTGTCTCCTGCGCGAACCACACGGTGCCGTCGGGCGAGGCAGCGATGCCCGAGGGTCCGGTGTCCGCCACGGGAAAGAGAGTCACCGAGTTGCCTGCCGGATCGAGGCGGCCCACCGCCTGAGGCGTGAATCGCGCGGTGAACCACACCTGCCCATCGGCCGCGACGGTGATGTCACGGGGAGCCACGGTCGTAGAGCCGTCGGTCGTCGGTGTCGTCGTGACGGCGCCCGTGGCCGCGTCGATCCGGCCGATGTTGCTGGTGCCGGGTGCATTGACATCGCCTGGCTGGGTGAACCAGGCGTTGCCGGCCGCGTCGACGACGACGTCGGCCGGGTCGGAAACGGGGAACGACGTGAACTGCCCGTTCGAGATCCCGTAGCGCCAGACCACGTCGTTGTTGAAGTCCGTAATCCACACGTCGGTGGCGCCGGCGGCGACGTTTCCACCGAGCGCAGACGTGTTGGGCATCTGCACCGGGGTCTCGAAGCTCTGCGTTGCCACGTTGAACCGCATCAGGGTCGAATCGTTCGAGGTGATGTAGAGGATGCCGCCGGGGCCCTGCGCGATGTCGGTGATGATGCAGACGTTGCACCCATCGGCCACGTCGGGGGCGAACTCCGTAATGTCGCCGGCCGGTGTTATGCGTGCGACCTTGGCCGGCGAGGACGTGAACTCCGTGCCTTCGGTGAACCAGCGGTTCCCGTCGGAGCCGTTGGTTATGGCCCGCGGGTGGCTGTTCGCCGTCGGCACCTTGAACTGCTTCAGCGCGCCGATGGGCGCGGCGCCAGCCGCAGTGCCTGCCAACAGCGCCAAACCGCCTGCCAGCAGTGTTGCCAGTACGCGTGCAAGTCGTCTCGACATAGTCCCCCCTTGAATCTGCACGTTGCTCCTATGCCATTACGCAGACCCCGGCGAACGGTTTTCGTCGCGCACCCCGGGGTCGTAGGATCACGCGCATGAAGATGCGCGCAGCGGTGCTGGAACGGTTCGGCGAGCCGCTCGAGGTGCAGGAGCTCGAGCTCGCAGAGCCGCGCGCGGGCGAGGTGCTCGTCCGGCTCGAGGCCTGCGGCGTCTGCCACACCGATCTGTTCACGGCTTCCGGCGCCGACCCGTCCGGGTACTCGCCGACGGTGCTCGGGCACGAGGGCGCCGGCGTGGTCGAGGCGGTCGGCGACGGCGTGCGCGATCTGGCGGTCGGCGACCATGTGGTGACGCTCTTCTCGCCGCAGTGCCGCGAGTGCGTCCACTGCCTCGACCCGCGCACGAACCTCTGCCTGGCGATCCGCGAGCAGCAGGGACTCGGCTTCCTGCCGGACGGGACGACCCGCCTGTCGCGGGACGGCGAGCCGGTGCGGCACTTCATGGGCTGCTCGACCTTCGCGGAGTACACGGTCATGCCGGAGATCGCCCTGGCGAAGGTCTCGCCGGAGGCGCCGCTGGACCGAGCGTGCCTGTTCGCCTGCGGGCTCTCGACGGGGCTCGGCGCGGCCATGAACACCGCCCGCGTCGCCGAGGGATCGACGTGCGTCGTCTTCGGAGCGGGGATGGTCGGGCTCGGGGCAGTCGCGGGCTGCCGGCTGCAAGGCGCCGAGCGGATCGTCTGCGTCGACCTGTCGGAGGATCGGCTCGAGCTGGCGCGCGGACAGGGCGCGACCGACACGTGGCTCGGCGGGCCGGACACGGTCGAGCAGGTGCTGGAGCTGACCGGCGGCTTCGGAGCGGACTACACCTTCGAGGCGACCGGCCTGGTTGCGGTGATGCGCCAGGCGGTCGAGTCGGCGCGGATGGGCTGGGGGCTCGCGACCATGTGCGGCGTCGCCGGCAAGGGCGAGGTGCTCGAGGTCGTGCCACGTTTCCTGATCACGGGGCGCCGCGTGGCCGGCTCGTCGTTCGGCGGCGTCAAGGGCCGCGACCAGGTGCCGCAGCTCGTCGACCGCTGGCTCGCGGGCGAGCTCGACGTCGAGCCGTTCGTCTCGCACCGGTTGACGCTCGACGAGGTGAACCGCGGCTTCGAGCTGATGGAGGCCCAGGACGGCATCCGCAGTGTGATCTCGTTCTAGAGCGGCCTCAGTGGGTCGTGCCCCCAGTTCAGCAACGAGTAGCGCCATCGGGTCCGGGTGACGTCGCCGCGCGGCCGCTGCGCCACGTGACGGTGGACGTAGCCGACGACCCTGCGCATGTGCTTGTAGTCGTCGGTCGTGAGCTCCCGGTCCGCCTTTCGCAGGAGCGAGACGATCCGCCGCCCGGAGGCATGACCGACCGACTCGCCGCCGCTGCGCTTGAACCCGACGGCTAGCGACTCGTCGGTCTGCAGCCAGGCCTCGAGCTCGCCGGCGCCGAGGTTCACGACCTCGTGAAACCGGAGCCAGATGCCCATGCGCTCTTCGTCGGTCATGGGTGTCGGCGAGGGCCCGGCGAGCAGGGTGCCGGGCCCTCGCGACGTCGGTCAGCTCGCCGGCGGAATCAGCACCCGGTTGATGACGTGGATGACCCCGTTCGAAGCCGACACGTTCGGCTTCACGACCCTCGCGCCGTTGACGTACACCATCCCGCCGCTGACGCGAATCCGGACGGTTGCCCCGTTCAGCGTCGTCGCCGAGCGGAGCTTCGTCACCTTCGCGGCAGGGAGCCGGCCGGCGACGACGTGGTAGAGCAGCACCGCGCGCAGCTTTGCCTTGTCTGCGGCGAGTGCCTTGAGCGTCGCCTTCGGCACCTTCGCGAAGGCGGCGTCGGTCGGGGCGAAGACCGTGTAGCGGCCCTTGCCCGAGAGCGTGCTGGCGAGACCCGCCTGCTTCACCAGCGAGACGAGCGTCTTGAACTGTCCGGCGGCAACCGCCGTCTGGACGAGGTTCTTCTTCGCGGCGGTCGGCGTGCTCGTGGCGGCCGGTGCGCCTACCGCGACGATCGCGACCGCGGTCGCGATCAGGGCGGCGGTGGTGAGTCGTAGCTTGGTCATTCGCGTTCCTCCTCCTCGGTGGTCAGCTCTGCGGTGCGATGGCCCTTGACGTTCGGTGGCTCTTGCCGCGCATGAGCGCGGGCAGGCGCGAAGCCCCGTAAACAGCGGCGAGGCCGACGAGCCCGTAGACGATGCGGCTGGCGGCGTTCGTCTGGCCGAAGTCGAGGCCGAAGATCCATGCCACCAGGTCGAACTCGGCGACCGCGACGAGACCCCAGTTGAGTCCGCCGACGATCAACAGAGCCGCCGCGAGCAAATCGATGCGTTCCATCCTGTCCCTCCTTTGTCTAGGTTTCGTCCAGGGAAGGTAGCCGCCTGGCCGTGGTTTGTCAAATCTTTGTCCAGATCCTGTACAGTGAAGGCATGGGCGAGCCCGGACATCTGCGAATCGGCGAGCTGAGCAGGCGCACGGGCGTGAGCGTCGACCTCTTGCGGGCCTGGGAGAAGCGCTACGGCCTGCTTGACCCGGAGCGCTCCGACGGTGGCTTCCGCCTCTACTCGGACGAGGACGTCGCGCGAGTCCGCTCGATGCAGGCCCACCTGGCGGACGGCCTCGCCGCCGCCGAAGCCTCTCGACGGGCTCTCGAGAACGGCGGAGGCGAGGCGACCGCTGGCGACCTTGTGGCGCAGTCGACGCGCGAGCTCGCGGAGGCGCTCGCCAGCTTTTCGGAGGGTCGGGCCAACGCCGTGCTCGATCGGCTACTGGGCGCACTCAGCGTCGACGCGGTGCTCGCCGAGGTCGTTCTTCCGTACCTCCACGAGCTCGGCGAGGCCTGGGCGCGCGGCGAGGCGACGGTCGCACAGGAGCACTTCGCGAGCAACGTTCTCAGGGGCAGGCTGCTCGGGCTCGGCCGCGGCTGGGGCGAAGGATCGGGTCCGCATGCGCTGCTCGCGTGCGCCCCCCAGGAGCAGCACGACCTCGGGCTGATCGCCTTCGGAGTCGCCCTACGAAACCGCGGCTGGCGGATCACCTACCTGGGCCAGGACACCCCGCTCCCGACGATCGAGCACGAGGTGCGGGAGCGGCAGCCGGATCGTGTGGTGCTCGCAGCCTCGACCCCCGAGCGGTTCGAGGAGGTGCTGCTCGAGCTCGCGAGGCTGGCCGAGGCCGCGCCGCTCGCGCTCGGAGGCGCAGGCGCCTCGGCCGAGCTAGCCGAACAGGCCGGGGCGACGCTCCTGGCCGACGATCCGGTCAGCGAGGCCGAGCGTCTGACCCGCGAGTTTCGAGCAGGCGCTCGATCGCAGCCTGGACCGCCGGCCACTCGGCCGAGAGCGGGTCGATCGGTTCGAAGTGCCCAGCCCGGTCGAGCGTGACGAGCTCGGCGTCCGGGCCGGCAGAGGCGACGTAGCGCTCGCTCATCTCGTACGGGACGGAGTCGTCGGCGGTGCCGTGGACCAGGATCTGCGGAACGCCGAGCGGGAGTAGCTCTAGCGGCGAGCCGTCTGCGAAGTGCTCGGGCGCCATGTATCGGGCGGGTGCGCTGTCGGATCCTCGGCGGGTCACCGCGTCGCGCACGTCGGACACGGGGGCCAGCGCGACCACCGGCAGGCTTGCGCGCTTGGCCGCCCAGAGCGCGAGCTGGCCGCCCGCCGAGTGGCCGACGAGGACGGCGCGACCGTCGGAGGGGAACGGCAGGCGGTCGACGTGCGCCAGCGCGAGCTCGAGGTCCTCGGCTGCAGCCGGCCACTCGCCGCCGGGGTCGCCGACGCAGCGGTACTCGAGATTCCAGCTGGCGACCCCGGCCCCGAGCAGCGCCTCGCAGAGGTGGCCGAGGTGGATCAGGTTGTAGATCGCCTGCCAGTAGCCGCCGTGCAGCACAAGCGCGAGCGGGAACGGGCCCTCGCCGGCCGGGACTCGGAGGTCGCCGAACTGGAGCGGCTCCGGTCCGTAGGCGATCCGCGCGTCGGCCGCGCGCGGCGGCGGGTCGGTGAGGACGTCGGCGCTGTCCCGCATCAGACGGGGACGTTCCAGCTCCGGATCACGCGCTGCTCGCGCTCGAAGCCGAGCGTGCTGAGCGTCCCGGAGTCGAGCGCGAACAGCCGCCCGTCGGCGGCCCCGAGCTCGAGCCAGCGCGCGGTCAGAACGCGCAGGAAGTGGCCGTGCGAGAAGACCAGCACGTCGCCGTCGACCGCGAGCAGCTCCGCCACCACGCGGTCGGCCCGCGCGGCGAGCTGCTCGACGCTCTCTCCCCCGACAGCCCCGTAGCCCCAGATCGTCCAGTCGGGAACCTGCTCGCGGATCTGGGGCGTCGTCAGGCCGTCGTACTCGCCGTAGTCCCACTCGGCCAGGTCGTCGCGCAGCTCGGGCTCGAAGCCCGCCAGCCTCGCCGTCTCCCGGGCCCGGATCAACGGGCTCGACACGACCAGCGCGAACTCGCGCCCGCGGAGCGCCTCGCCCACCGCCCGCGCCTGCCGTTCCCCGTTCTCGGTCAGCGGGATGTCCGAACGACCCGTGTGCCGCCCCGTACGGCTCCACTCGGTCTCTCCGTGGCGGACGACGACCACTTCCACTCTCGGGACCCTAGTGCCACTATGCAGTCGCCGTGGCTGGGGGGCCTCACGACAGCGATCCGCTCGCGCTCGATCCCGAGACCGTGCGCGAGCTCGGCTATCGCACGGTCGACCTGCTGGTCGAGCGGCTGCAGCGCGAGGAGCCCCCGATCCGCCGCGCGTCACCGGCGGAGATGCGCGAGCGGCTCCACGGCCCTCCGCCGGACCGGCCACAGCCGTTCGACGAGATCCTCGCCGGCCTCGACCGCGACGTCCTTCCCTTCGCCAGCCGCGACGGCCATCCACGCTTCTTCGGCTTCGTCCCCTTCGCGGGGACGTGGCCGGGCGCGCTCGGCGACCTGATCGCCAGCGCCTGCAACCTCTACACCGGTTCCTGGATGGAGTCGGCCGGCCCGAGCCAGGTCGAGCTCGAGGTGCTCGACTGGTTCAAGGACTGGATCGGCTTTCCGCCCGAGGCCGCCGGCACGCTGGTCAGCGGCGGCTCGGCCGGGAACCTGACCGCCCTCGCGTGCGCCCGGGAGAACGTGGCCGGCCCGATGAAGGACGACCTCGTGCTCTACGTGTCCGACCAGGCTCACTCGTCCGTCGCCCGCGCGGCGCGGCTGCTCGGCTTCCGGCCGGAGCAGGTGCGCGTGCTGCCGAGCGACGAGTCCTTCCGTCTCACTCCGGGCACGCTGGCGGCCGCGATGGACGCCGACGAGGCCCGCGGCCTGAAGCCGTTCGCCGTCGTGGCCCAGGGCGGGGCGACGAACACCGGCGCAGTCGACCCGCTGGACGAGCTCGCCGATCTCTGTCGCGAGCGCGGCGCCTGGCTGCACGTCGACGCGGCCTACGGCGGCTTCGCCGCGCTCGCCGACCGCGGCCTCCTGCGCGGGATCGAGCGAGCCGACTCGGTCACGCTCGACCCGCACAAGTGGCTCTACCAGCCGTTCGAGTGCGGCTGCGTGCTCGTCCGGAACGGTCAGGCGCTGAGGCACGCGTTCGAGATGCACCCGGACTACCTCCACGACGCGCGCACGGTCGACGAAGAGGTCAACTTCTCCGACCTGGGCCTGCAGCTGACCCGCTCGGCGCGGGCGCTGAAGCTCTGGGTCTCGCTGCGCTACTTCGGGCTCGACGCCTTCCGCGAGACCATCCGCCGCACGCTCGACCTCGCCGCTGCCGCGGCGAGGCGCGTTGAGCGGAGCGAGACGCTGGAGCTGATGGCTCCGCCCTCGCTCGCCGTCGTCTGCTTCCGCCGCCGCGATCTCGACGACGAGGGCAACGCGGGGATCGCGGCCGCGCTCGAGCGGAGCGGCACCGGCCTGGTCTCCACCACGCGGCTGCACGGCCGCTTCGCGCTCCGCATCTGCGTCCTGAATCACCAGAGCACCGAGGCTGACGTCGAGCAGGTGCTCGCGTTCCTCGAGACCGCCGAGCCCGAGCCCGGGCGGGAGCCCGAGCGCGAGCGCCACCCTGCGATCGTCAGCTCCTGGCCGGGCCTGCCCGAGGCGGACGTCTCCTCGCTGCGCGCGCTGCCGCTGTTCGCCGGGCTCGAGCCGGATCAGGCGGCGCGGGTGGCGGCGCAGGCCGCGGTGCGCGAGGCGGCGGCCGGCGAGCCCGTGATCGAGCAGTGGAGCCTCGGCTCCGAGTTCTTCGTCATCCTCGAGGGCACGGCGTCGGTGTCCGTCGACGCGCAGCCCGCGCGCGAGCTCGGGCCGGGCGACTTCTTCGGCGAGCTGCGGGCTCTCGAGTGGGGCGGCGGCTACGCGTACCCGCGGCTCGCATCGGTGCAGGCGACCTCGCCACTGAGGCTGCTGGTCTTTCCCGAGGGCAGCCTGCAGGAGCTGGTCGAGCGCTACCCGTCGGTCGCGGCCGCGATCCGCGAGGCGGTCGCAGAGCGGCTCGCGTGACGCGGGCGCTGGTCGTCCTCGGCGGCGTCTTCCGCAACCCCGAGCTGCGCCGCGTGGAGCTCGCATACGCCGGCTTCAACGCCGCCGAGTGGGGTGTCTGGATCGCGATGCTCGTCTACGCCTACGAGCGCGGCGGGGCGACGACGGCCGGGCTCGTGGCCGTCGCGCAGCTGATCCCGGCCGGGCTCTTCGCGCCGTTCGCGTCCGTGCTCGCGGACCGCTACCCGCCTGGGCGCGTGCTCGCGCTCGGGTACCTGGCGCAGGCGCTGGCGATGGGCTGTACGGCGGTCGCGCTGCTCTCTGGCGCGCCTCCGCTCGTCGCCTACGCGCTGGCCGCGGTCGCCGCCACGGCGGTGACGATCACGCGGCCGACCCAGGCGGCGCTCGTGCCGTCGCTGGCCAGGACTCCCGACGAGCTGACCGCGACCAACGTCGTTTCCGGCTGGATCGAGAGCGTGAGCGTGCTCGTCGCTCCTGCTCTCGCCGGCGTCTTGCTCGCCGTCGCCTCGCCGGGTTGGGTCTTCGCCGTGATGGCCGTCGTCGCCACCGTGTCGGCGCTGCTCGTGGCGCGGCTGCACGGCCCGGCGCCGGCGCACGACGCGCTGCCGGCGCTGGAGGAGGCGCTCGCCGGCTTCCGCGTGCTCGCGCGCGAGCCGTCGACGCGGGTGCTCGTTGGGCTGCTCGGCGGGCAGTTCGTGGCACTCGGCGCGCTGGACGTGCTCTACGTCGTGCTCGCGATCTCGGTGCTCGACCTCGGCGGCTCGGGCGCCGGCTACCTGAACGCCGCCTTCGGCGCGGGCGGCGTCGCCGGGATCGCCGTCACTGCCGCGCTCGTCGGGCGGCGCCGCCTGTTGCCGCCGCTCGTGCTGGGCGTGCTCGTCTGGGGCGCGGCGTTCGTGTTGCTCGCGGCCTGGCCGACCGTGGCCGGCGCGCTCGCGTTGCTCGCGGTCGCCGGGGCGGCGCGCTCGCTGTTCGACGTCTCCGGCCGCACGATCCTGCAGCGGACCGCCCCGACGGACGTGCTCTCCCGCGTCTTCGGCGTGCTGGAGGGGCTCTCGATGGCCTGCCTCGCGATTGGCTCGTTGCTGACGCCCGCGCTCGTCGCGCTTGCCGGCCCGCGCTGGGCGGTCGCGGGGATCGGTGCGGTGCTCCCGCTGGCGCTGCTCCTGTCCGCGCGCACGCTGGCCGAGATCGACCGCCGCACACCCGTGCCGGTGGTCGAGATCTCGTTGCTGCGCTCGCTGCCGCTGTTCGCTCCGCTCGGCGCGCCGGAGCTGGAGGGCCTGGCTCACGGGCTCGAGGAGACGGCGGTGCCGGCCGGGACTGCGGTCGTGCGAGAGGGCGAGCCGGGCGACCGCTTCTACGTGGTCGCCGAGGGGGAGCTGAAGGTGGAGACGGGGGGCCTCGAGGTCCGGCAGCTCCACCGCGGCGAGGGCTTCGGCGAG
>Ga0207648_10003853_pt1 | contig 15671 bp, 13 predicted proteins | sample KBSMisM32_FD_184310 | JGI IMG/M metagenome (GOLD analysis project Ga0207648, IMG submission 184310) | Miscanthus rhizosphere microbial communities from Kellogg Biological Station, Michigan, USA - KBS Miscanthus M3-2 (SPAdes) (version 2) | ecosystem: Host-associated > Plants > Roots >...
GTGGTGGCGCTCGCTCCAACGCCCCGCGGAGCTCATTCCCGGGTGGATTCGCGCCGGTGTCGTTGTTGGCTCACTCGCTGCCGTCGGAACCGTCACCTACACCGCCTACCTTGGCGGAAAAATCATCCACGAAGCGCCGATCCTGGATCTCGAGCAACCCCCGCCTGGGCTCCCGCCCGGGGTTGCCGCCGAGAAGGGCGAGTCAACGCCGCGTTGAGGCCTGCCGTAATCCTGGTGTAAGTTCGTCAGACGTTATTTCTACACCACGGATAATCGGAGCCGATCGTGAAAGCTGGATTGCTCGCTTCCATCGCCGTCGTTGTCACTCTCGCCGGCGCTACAGGTCTGAGCGCCCAGGCGCCGGGCTATCGCGTCATCCACAAGGTGCCGGCGGGCGGAGAAGGCGGCTGGGATTACCTCACGGTCGATACCGCCGGCAACCGGCTCTTTCTGTCGCGCGGAACGCATGCGATGGTTCTGGACCTCACCCGCGACTCCGTCATCGGGGACATCCCGAACACCAACGGAATTCACGGCGTCGCGCTGGCGCCCGAGCTCAACCGCGGCTTCACCAGCAACGGTCGCGACTCGAGCGTAACGATCTTCGATTACAAGACGCTCGCTCCGATTTCAGTGGTGAAGATCCAGGCGCGAAATCCGGACGCGATCCTTTATGACGCTGCCACCAAACGCGTCTTCACCTTCAACGGCGGCACCGCCAACGCCACCGCCATCGATGCTACCAACGGAACGGTGATCGGCAATGTCGACCTCGGCGGCAAGCCCGAGTCGTCGGTCAGCGAAGGCGGCAAGATCTACACGAACATCGAGGACAAGAATGAGATCGCGGTGTTCGATCCCAAGACACTGAAAGTTCTGGCACGTTGGCCCTTGGCGCCTTGTGAGGAGCCCACTGGCCTGGCGATCGACCGCGCTCACCAGCGCCTGTTCGCGGGGTGTGGTAACAAAACCATGGCCGTCGTCGACATGAAGACGGGCAAGGTCGTCGCTTCGCCCGCGGTCGGTGACGGTGTCGACGCCGCCGCCTTCGACCCGGTGACGAAGCTCGCGTTCACCTCGAATGGGGAAGGAACGATCACCGTCGTCCGCCAGGACACGCCCGACAAGTACACAGTGGTCGAAACCGTGGTCACCCAGCGCGGCGCGCGCACCATGGCGTTGAACCCGAAAACGCATCGCCTTTATACCGTGACGGCCGACTTCGGCCCCACTCCAGCAGCCACCGCGGAACGCCCGCGACCGCGACCACCGATGATCCCGGGTTCCTTCGTCGTGCTCGTTCTGGATCGCTAGCGCTTCAGAGTAAGTCGAGCAGCTGCGCCAGAATTCGCTCAGTCATTCCCCAGATCACGTGATCGTCGTGGCGGAATACCCGCGCGTTGATCTGAACTCCGCGCGCGGAAACAGTGTCCTGCTGCCACGATTCTTTCTGCGCCAGCGACCCGAACGGAATCCAGAAAGCGAGCGCGACCTCTGAGCTGAGCTCGAGAGGCTCGCTGCGATCGAGCACGACGACGTAGGGACGCACCACGACCGCGGGTATTCGGATCGAGCGCGGCCGCAGATCGTCGAGCACGCCCAGCACCATCCCTTCGCTGGCGATGTCGATCCCTGTTTCCTCACGAGTCTCGCGGATCGCCGTTTTTTCCAACGACGAATCACCGCTCTCTTCCCGTCCGCCGGGAAAGGCGATCTGTCCGCTCCACGGATCGCCGGCGTACTCCGCCCTCTTGATGAAGAGAAGCTCGGGAGATCCATCATCGCCCGCTCGAAAGATGAGCGCCACCGCCGCACGTCGAACGCCGGCTTCGGCCCCCGCCTCGATGGCTTGTCGCGACGCGAGTGACGACCTAAGCTGCGCGATAGCCGGGTGCGAGAGGATCATGGCGAGTCTTTCTTCGCTGCCCGTCACTTCGCTCACGTCATTTGGCAGCGGCGTTGCGGACGAAAAACTTTACCGTCTCATTCACGACCTGCTCCAGAACCGGTGGGATTTCGTTCAGCGGATGCTGTGCATTGAACGCATGCCCCGCGCCTTCGATCAGCCGCAGGGTGCTGATCCCTTTCGACGCTGAATGAAGCCGCTCCGCCTCAGCGCTCGGCACCGTCTCATCCGCCGTTCCGTGCACGATCAGCCACGGCACTTTGATTTTTCCCGCGGCGTTCTGAATGTTGAGCTTGGTCTGCCCGTGCAGCTCGACGTCGTCCAGCAGCGGCGTTTCCAGACGCAGCACCTGCCCCGTACGCGAATTCGTGATGTCTGCATAGCCGCGCTTGCGCCAGACGAGTACGTCCTCGGGCGACCAGCGATTCGGATACGATATCGCCGCCCACGTCACCAGTGAGCCGACGTTCGAGTCCGCCGCCGCTGTGAACACGATCGCCATTCCTCCGCCGCGCGAATGGCCGAACAATCCGAATCGTCCGCTGATCCACCTCATGCGGCGCGCGTAGTCTTCGACGAGATCCAGATCTTCGAGGTCTCTGGAGAAAGTGTTTGTCGCAAAGGCTTCTTCCTCGGTGAACGACTCGCGATCCGGACCGATCCCGCTCCCCGAAAAATCGAAGGTGATTGTCGTCAGCCCTTCTTCCGCCAGACTGCGCGCGAGATACGGAAAGAATGCCCAGTGCGCGAAGCCCTTGAAGCCGTGACAAACCACGACCGAGCCGAGCTGCGATTCCGCATGATACACCTCGCCGCGGATCGTCAGCCCAACCCTTGTGGGAATATCGAATGGCTCTGGCTTCAATCGACGACCTCGCCACCGATGTCGGCCCAGCCGAGGAATCCACGCGCCATCGACACCACGTTCTGGTAGCCCATCTGCTTCATCGTCAGCGCCGCCAGCGCCGACCGATTTCCACGAGCGCAGTAGACGATGACTTTCTGATTGCGATCGATCATCCCCTCGACCTTTCCTTCGAGGTTGCCGCGTGGAAGATGGATCGCCTGTGGCATGCGGCCGAGGTTCCACTCGTTCGGCTCGCGCACATCGAGATACACGACGGATTCGTTTCGCGCCTGCATGTCGCGAACCTGCTCCGGCGTCACTTCGTCGATCTGCCGCTTCGCTTCGTCGATCAGATCCTGCCCGGTTTTCGCAGTCATCTCAGGAATCGTAGGATGTAACCGTCAGCCGCCGCGCCCTCGTGTCGAGCTCGGCCGTCGCGCCGAGTGGGATGGTCCACTGCTCGTCGATGTGTCCGACCGGCACCCCGGCCATACACGGAACGCCGAGCTCTTCGGCGATCTCTCCCAGAACTTCATCGAAAGGACGGCCGCCACCGCCGGCATCGTCGGGACACTTTACGCACTCGCCGAATACAATCGCCCGGCAGCCATTCAACGCGCCGGAAAGCATCAGCTGCTGCAGCATTCTGTCGATACGATAGACCGCTTCCCCGATGTCCTCGAGAATCAGAATGCCATCGGTAAGATCGGGCAGGAATGACGTGCCGCACAGCGATGCCAGCACGGCGAGATTGCCGCCGACCAGTCTTCCCTCGGCGCGGCCGTGGCTGATCTCGCGCGCCTTTGGTGCGACACCGCACGAATCTGTCTGCTGGATTACAGCCCGCACGAACGAATCGCGCGAGAATTCGCTCATCGGCTCGCGCGCGGTTGGTCCGTGATAGGTGATCAGTCGACACTTTCGCTGAATCGCCCCGTGCAGCGCGGTGACGTCCGAGTAGCCGATGATCGGCTTCGGCGTTGAGCTCAGCGCCTCGTAATCGATCCCTGGTAAAATGCGAATCATTCCGTAGCCGCCGCGCAGGCACCACAGCGCGTCGATTTTCGGATCGCGGAGCGCGTGATTGATGTCGTCGAGGCGGTCCCGATCCTGACCGGCGAGATATCCGAGCTGATCGCTCGCATGCGGAGAGACGACGGGGGTCCAGCCGAGGGAGCTCGCGTTCTGCTGAGCGCGCGGAAGTTCTTCAGGTTTTCGCAGCGGACCCGCGGGTGCGACGAGCGCGACGCGCGCGCCGGGGCCGAGCGCCTTGACACTCCGAAAATGTTTTGCTGACACGAATTACGGGTTGTGGCGCGAATTACGCAGTGATTTTCTGTCTTGCACGTGCTCTAATATGGCACGCGCGTCGGTTTTCTCGCGCCTGTTCCAAACAACTCTGGAGGGTAACAGAATGGCTGGTACGGAAGAGAACTTTGGTGCCAAAGGTGGTGGAGGCGGCCAGGGCGGTGGTGGTGGTGGACGCCCCGGCGGTGGCGGCGGCGGACAAGGTGGCGGTGGATCTTCCGGCGGCCAGGGCGGAGGCGGTGGACGCCCCGGTGGCGGTGGTGGCGGTGGCGGCCAGGGTGGTGGTGGACAAGGTGGTGGCGGCGGTCGTCCTGACCGTGGCGGTGGTCAGGGTGGCGGCGGTGGTGGACGCCCCGGCGGTGGCGGCGGCGGACAAGGTGGTGGAGGACAAGGCGGTGGCGGCGGCGGTCGTCCCGGCGGTGGTGGCGGTGGCCAGGGTGGTGGAGGTGGTGGCGGCCGTCCCGGCGGTGGTGGCGGCGGTCAGGGTGGAGGCGGACAAGGAGGCGGAGGTCGCCCCGGCGGTGGTGGCGGCGGCGGCAAACCCTAGCAGTTTCTTTGGAGCGGGGCGCCAAATTCAGGCGCCCCGCTTTTTTTCTCCGTCATTCAACTCCGATCGTGAACCAGTTCCTTGCCGCACTGCTTTGGTCGACGCCCTGGATCATCCCGCCGATCGTCACTTATCTCCGGCTGCGTCGCTCGCGATCGCTCGACGACGTGAGCGCGACTCCCCCGGAAAATCCGCCGCTCGTTTCGGTGATAGTTCCCGCCCGCAACGAGGCGCACAACATTGCGCGATGCGTGTCGTCCATCCTGTCCACGACCTACCCGCGCCTCGAGCTCATCGTCGTCGACGATGCGTCGACCGACGCCACGTTGGACGCCGCGCGTGGCGCCGCGGCCCGTGACGCGCGCGTCCGCATTGTCGCGAATTCTCCGCTCCCCGAGGGATGGTTCGGCAAGCAGTGGGCGTGCGCGACCGGCGCGCGAATCGCGAGAGGAGAGATCCTCCAATTCACCGACGCCGACACTGTACACGCCGCTGATCTGGTCACGCGCTCCGTAAACGCCATGCAAAGCACCAGCGCCGATCTTTTTTCCATCGCCGGATACCAGGAGCTCGGCGGATTCTGGGAGAAGGTGATCCAGCCGCAGATATTCGCCATACTCTCCGCGCGCTACGGCGGTACCGAGTCAGTGAACAAATCGACGCGCGTCAACGACAAGATCGCCAACGGCCAGTGCATCTTCGTCACCCGCCACAGCTACGACGCGACAGGTGGTCACGCCAGCGTTCGCACTTCGGTCGCCGAGGACCTGATGCTGGCTCAGCGATTCTTCGCGGCGCGCAAGAAAGTGGTGTTGATGATCGGCGTCAAGCAGCTTTCCACGCGCATGTACGCATCGCTCCGCGAGATCGTCGCCGGCTGGCAGAAGAACGTGTTCGCTGGCGGGCTCGATGCTGTGCCTTTCGGAAAAATCGGCCAGAGTATCCTGCCGCTGGCGCTCCTGCTGCCACCACTCCTCACGCTGTTGCCACCACTGGCGCTGCTGCTCGCTGCCATCGGAGTGCCGACTGGACCTGTGGTCATGACGTGGGCGATCATTTCTGCCGGGGCGACGTTGCTGTGGTGGATCGTCGTCTATGTAACCGTCCGGGAAAACCCGCTCTATGCGCTCGCCTATCCGCTTGGCGCATTGGTGCTGCTGTACATTTTCTTTACCGCGGTGATTCGCGGACGCCGTGTCAGCTGGAAAGGACGAACCTACATCTCTCAATGAAATCGCTGATTCTGACGACTATCGTCGTGCTATCTCTTACGGCCAGGGTCACCGCAGCCCAGGTCACCGTTGCCACCGACTCCAGTGCCGCCGTGGCGTCTGCGCAAGTCGCAGCGAAGCTCAAGTCGGGTGGAATCAACGCTGCGCTGGCCGAGTTCCGGCGGCTGCAGGAAACGACTCCCGGATCGACGCCGATGAGATTGCTCGACAGCCTTGGACATTCGCTGATCGGCCAGAATCGATTCAAGGATGCGATCCGGGCCTTCCGCGAGAACATCGCTGCGTACCCCGACTCCACGACGGTGTATGCCAGCCTCGGCGATGCTTATCTCATCGACGGTCATCGCACCGCAGCCCGCGACGCTTACCGGCGCGCAACCGAGCTCGACTCGACCAACTCGCGCGCCCGGCAGCTGGCGGATAGTCTGAATGCCAGATTGAGGCACTGATCCTGGAACCGGGGCAAGGCTCGGCCCGTAGTGCAACCTGCCCTGCCCCGCCCCACCACCGAGGAACATTGAATGCCTGGAGACCTGGGAGCCGTCATTGCGCTCGTTGGAGTGTTTTCGGGCGTAGCCGTTTTCGCCGGAGCTTTCATGGGCGCCTATTTCCTCGGAAAGAGCCGCGGTCAGCGCGAAGCGCTGACGACCACCAGGGATCCTGAGCTGTCCGCCCGAATCAATCGCGTCGAGCAGATCGTCGAGGCAACGGCCATCGAGATCGAGCGCATCAGCGAAGGGCAACGGTTCACCACGAAGCTTCTCTCCGAGAAAAAAGAAGTCGAATCGTAGCAGAGATTCGCTCTAAATAGCCGCCAAACGATGCAGAGCACTACGCCGAGCGTGACTAGCCTCGGCGGGTGCAGACTCTGGAGCGCGCGGCCGATCTGCTGCGCCGTGCCAATTCACTCGATCGTGTCGCGGACATTCTGCGCGAGCTGGGGTTTCCTGACCCGCCGCTGCCGCTGGATGAGCAAGCGATCGCCGCTCTCGGATTGCCTGCCGATGTGCGCTGCGCCCGGATTACCCAGGGCCCCGGTGCTCTGCGTGGCCTTGTGCTGCACCTTCAGAAGGTTGAGCGCGAGAGCCTGAGTCACGTCGCCAATGCGCTGGCGAGAAATGCGTCGCAGATGCTGTGGCTGGTGGTGGCCATCGACGATTCCGGCTCCGACGTATCGATAATCTGCTGGCGATCCATTGCCAATCGTGTTCGCGTTGCCGCCCTGACCTACCAGCGCGACCGCGTAACGCAGAGCGATGCCGAAACTCTCTGCACGCTCGCCGCAGTCGGTGGCGAAGCAGACCTGCTCACCCACGCCCGCTGGCTTGACGTGCTGGGCCGAGAGGCGATCACCAACCGATTCTTCCGTACTCTGGAAAGAACGGTCGACGAGTTAGGCTCTTCGCTCTCTGGAAGGATCGACCGCGACGATAGACGAGAGCTCGCACTTCTCTATGTGTCCCGGCTCATCTTCCTCTCTTTTCTTCAGACCAAAGGCTGGCTCGACGGCGACTTCTCGTGTCTTGCCAACGGCTACATGCAATGCATCGACGGCGGCGGTCGATATCAGAAGCGTGTTCTAGAGCCCCTTTTCTTCGGGACGTTGAATGTCCGCCTGCGCTCGAGGTCGCGGCGCGCCAGAGAGTTCGGACGGATCCCATTCCTCAACGGCGGTCTGTTCTCGCGCTCACATCTGGAGAAGCGACATCGCGCCAGCGTTTTCTCCGATGAAGCGTTCGGCAACGCGTTTGGAGAGCTGCTCTCACACTATCGTTTCAGCGGTCGCGAGGACACTGTCGACTGGTCCGAGGCATCGATCGACCCCGAGATACTGGGCAAAGCCTTCGAAGCGCTGATGGGCTCCGCAGATCGGAAGAAGAGCGGCGCGTTCTATACGCCGCAGGATCTCGTCGAATCTCTTACAACGCACGCTCTGTCATCGTCGCTACAGCGGCAGTCGGGTCGCGGCGCGGAACTCGAGGATTTACGCGCCTTCAAGCTTCTCGATCCGGCTTGCGGTTCCGGCGCTTTCCTCGTCCATGCGCTCGAGCGACTTGCATACCTCCGACGACAGCACGGCGAGCTCGGCTCGATTGCCGATATTCGTCGGCGTGTTCTTACCACATCCATTTTTGGCGTGGATCTCAATCCGATGGCGGTCTGGCTGTGCGAGCTTCGCCTCTGGCTCTCCATCGTCATCGAGAGCGACGAGCTCGACCCGATGCGGATCGAGCCCTTGCCCAATCTCGATCGCCACATCCGCGTCGGCGACTCGTTGGCCGGTGATGCGTTCCATAACAGCTCTCTCGGTGTCGCCCGCCAGAAACTAGCCGGCCTCCGCATCCGATACATGAGGGCCACCGGTCGCAGGAAGCTCAACCTCGCACGCTCGTTGGACTGGGCGGAGCGAGCCTCGGCGATCGAAGTTCAGGTGCGGACGAAAGCGCGGCTCACCGCCGAACGTATGGAGCTCCTGGTCTCCGCGCGACGCAGAGATCTGTTTGGCTCGCGGCACGAGCCGGATCGACAAACGCGACTTCAGCTCACGGCTACCCGCCGCAGTCTCCGCGATGCCGCTGACAAATTGAGAGTGCTGCGCAAAGGAGGCGCGCTTCCCTTCTCGTTCGACGCCCATTTCGGGGATATCGCCGCTGCTGGTGGGTTCGACCTCATCGTCGGCAATCCGCCTTGGGTACGAGTGCATCGCATCGCCGAGATCTCACGTCAGCGACTGCGGCAGGAATTTGTGGTGTATCGTCGGGCCGCCTGGGAAAGCGGCGCCGAGAGAGCTGGTGCCGGCCGGGGATTCGCAGCGCAGATCGACCTCGCCGCGTTGTTCGTCGAGCGTGCGTCTGATCTGTTGCGACCCGGCGGAACTCTCGCGTACCTGTTACCCACCAAGCTGTGGCGGTCTCTCGCCGGCGGTGGAGTCCGGGAGCTGTTGCTGGAACGCACAGACGTCCTTCTCCTGGAGGATCTCAGCAGCTCGCACTCGCAGTTCGACGCCGCTGTCTATCCATCGTTGCTGGTGGCCAGGCGTCGTTTCGTGCCCCGCACAATACCGACGGCGCCCGACGCGAGGAGTGGAGCAGCGGCGCACAAGATCAGCCTCACCATCCGTCGTGGTCTCGCCGCAAGCAGCTGGCGATGCCCACCGCATCGGTTGCCGCTCGACAACACCGCCGGCAGCCCGTGGCTCCTCGTCCCCGCCGCGGTGCGGGCTGCATTTGATTGCGTTGCTCAATCGGGCACGTCGTTCAGCATGTCGAGCTTCGGCCGTCCCTTGCTGGGCGTGAAGACTGGTTGCAACGATGCGTATCTCGCGCGCGTTGTCGATCGCCCCAGCGCCGGTGTCGCGCGCATCGCGGCAGGGGATCGCGTCCTGGAAGTCGAAAGTGAGCTGCTGCGGCCCGTAGTTCGGGGCGAGACCCTGGATCATTGGGGACTCGCCGGTGAAAAGGAGCACCTGTTATGGCCGCATTGCGCCGACGGTACACCGTGCCGCGAGCTGTCATCGTCCGCACGAAGGTGGTTATCATCGTACCGCGACGCGCTGATCCGTCGAACAGATCTTCACGGAAGTCCGAGATGGTGGTCGGTATTTCGAACCGAGAGCGCAAGGTTCGACAGCGCGAGGGTCATCTGGGCCGACTTCGGGCTGCGGCCGCGAGCGATGGCCGTGGAAGCTGGGAATCCGCTCGTCGCCCTCAACACCTGCTACGTGGCGTTTTGCGAAACCATCGACGACGCCAACGCGCTGGCGGCAATCCTGAACAGCGCGCTGGCCGCCGCCTGGCTCGGCGCGATCGCTGAGCCGGCGCGCGGTGGTTATCACCGCTACCTCGGGTGGACGATGTCGATGCTGCCCATTCCGACCGACTGGGATCGCGCCCGGCGGATTCTTGCACCGCTGGGTGAGCAAGCGGGTCGCGGCGAGATTCCGGGCGACAGCGATTTGCTCGACGCCGTACTCGACGCATATCGACTCGACCGGACCGCGGTCCAGCCACTGCTGTCGTGGGGAACCGGTTGCGATTAGTCAAGCGACACCGTTTCCGCGTCACCCACGCCGCAGCAGTCAGATCGCGAATTGCCAGACTGATTCTTGGTGAGCCGGGAGACGCCAACGCGCTCGGTGGCGTAACCCTGCATCCGCACCAGCGATCTGCCGTCGATCGACTGCTCACGGCAATCGATCGATTCAACGGAGCGTTGCTCTGCGACGAGGTCGGTATGGGCAAGACTTACGTCGCGCTCACCATCGCCAGGAATTTCGGCCGCTGCCTGATCGTCACTCCCGCCGCCCTCGTCCCGATGTGGCGCGACGCGCTGCGCCGAACCAGCTCCGACGCCGCAATGATGACCTTCGAGGCGTTGAGCCGCGCCGACGCCCTGGAGCAGCGCACCAAACGAAGGGCAGAGATCCAACGCGCCGCATTCGACTTCGTCATTGTTGACGAAGCTCATCACGTCAGGAATCCGCGGACCAACCGATTCTTTGCCCTCGAAGCATTGGTTCGTGGCGCCAGAGTGTTGATGCTCACCGCCACTCCGATTCACAACAAACGGAACGAGCTTGTCGCATTGTTTTCACTCTTCCTCGGCTCGCGCGCCCGTGCGCTGACTTCCGCGGAGCTGGCCCTTTGCGTGGTGCGCCGCGAGCACAGACAAATCGGGCAGTCACTGCGAGTTCCGACAGTGATGCCGACCGTCTATCACCAGCTTCCTGATGATCCTGCTCTTGTCGAGCAGCTGATGGATCTGCCGCCGCCTGTACCGTTTCGCGATGGCGGAGTTGCCCGCGCGCTCGTCGGGCGGGGACTCGTTCACCTCTGGGCGTCGAGCGAAGCTGCCCTGCATGAGGCGATCAAGCGAAGGATCGCCCGCGCCTCAGCGCTCTCCGCCTCGCTCGAGGCCGGGACATATCCGACGGCCAGGGAGCTGGAGACGTGGGTCTACGGTGAGGGCTCGCTTCAGCTCGCGTTCGCCGAGCTGTTGTCAGCGCCTACTGGCAGCCACCGTGATCTGCTCGCGGCGGTCAAGGCACACCTGACCGCGCTGCAGGCAATCGGGGGCAGATTCAGCGCGATTAGTCAGGGCGATCACCGCCGAATCGAGATTGTCGCTGACATCCGATCGTCCCATGGTGCCAGCCGGACCATCGCGTTCTCTCAGTACGCAGCAACAGTCTCGATGCTGTTTCGCGGACTCGTGCGCGGCGGACGTGTCGCCATGCTGACTTCACATGGAGCGAGAGTGGCGGGCGGAGCACTGACCCGCGCGGAGGCGATATCCAGGTTTGCGCCCCTTGCCACCGGTTCACCGCCGCCGGCGCCCGCGGAGATCATCGAGCAATTGCTTACGACGGACCTCCTCAGTGAAGGAGTCAATCTCCAGGACGCCGACACTGTCGTTCACCTCGACCTTCCCTGGACCACCGCGCGCCTGGAGCAGCGGGTTGGGCGAGTTGCGAGGCTTGGGTCTCGGCACTCTCACGTTGCAGTCCACCTGTTGCGTCCGCCGCCCTCGGCGGAAAAACTGCTCGCGGGCGAGTCGATCGTTCGCCACAAATGGCGTTTGGCCAGGAGTTCCGTCGGAACGAGCTCGCTCACTCCCGCGTTCGACTCGACATCTGTTACGCGCGAAGAGAACGACCATTCGACGGCCGCTCCCGTTCCTGAGAGAGTCGAGCAGCTGCGCGCCATCCTCGAGCGCTGGCTGGCCACCAATGATCGCAACCAACCAGCTCCAACCGACGATGGTGTTGATGACACGATCGTCGCCACCGTTCAAGCGCCCTTGTCTGGATTCATCGCCGCCGTGTCGGGCGGCGACTCGCCCCGGCTTCTGATCGGTCTTGAAGACAGAATTTCAGCGGAGATTCTCACTCAAATCGAACTGTGTGGGCATGCCGGATCGAGAGAAATAGAAACGGACTTAGATGCAGCCGAGCGGGCAGTTGAATTGGTTCACGACTGGGCTCGACGCGAGCAAGCGTCGGCTGCTGCAGGACTCACATCATCGACTGCTCTTCGTCGCCGGGAGATCACGAGCCGCATCGACGCGTCCATCGACTCTGCGCCTCCCCACCTGCGCGCGCTGCGCATGATCGCGGCTCAGCGTGCTCGCGCTATCGCGACTACTCCACAATGCGCCGTCGTCGAGCGCGAGCTGAATGCCCTTTTTCAATCGCAGTTGTCCGACGATGAATGGCTCCAGGCGGTCGCCGCCCTGGAAGCGACAGCGGGCCGGTTGAATGAGACAACCGACCCGCTCAGGATCCACGCCATTCTGATTCTGGAAAACCGGACTACAGCGCGTCGATCTCCGTCGCCGTGCGCTGCAGAATCTCCTTGATCTTCCTGATCTGCTCCGCCGTCCGCGCGGTTTTGGCGGCGTACACAGCGCGAGCCACGTCCTTCATCCCGCGGTGTACTTCCATCATCGGCTCGCCGAACAGACTCTGCGCGAAATCAGAGATCTTCGAGAAGATGTCGTCGATCAACGGCTGGTTCTCGGCGAGATGCTTCCGCCCTTCCTCCGTGATCTCGTAGATCTTCTTGCCGCCTTCCTCGGGCAGCACGCGCGCGTAGCCCAGATCCTCGAGCATCGTCAGCGTCGGATATACCGTCCCCGGACTCGGCGAGTACATCCCGCCAAAACGCTCCTCGATCTCCTTGATAATCTCGTAGCCGTGACGCGGCTTCTCGTCGAGCAGACGCAGAATCACGAACTTGAGATGACCCTGGTCGAACATCCGTCCGCCCCCAAACGGCCCGCCCCGCGACTTCCCCTTGCCGGCCCAGAATGCGCCCGGATCAAATCCGCCAAATCCGAAGCTTTCCGGCCTCATCCCGAACGCCCAGCCGAACCTGGGCCCACACTGCGACTCATGCATTTGCTCTAACCCTCGCGAGACACCCTTAACGCGCCAGCGAAGCGCCAGTCGGCGCCTCTGATATTACTGGCGATATATCTTACGGGCTCCAAAAGTTATATCTCCCGATATATCGCGTCAAGCCCACCCCCGTCCTCCGAAGCGGCCCCGGGCAGTTGTCGGACTCGGGCGCTTTCGCCGGTGTTCTTTGGGGGGCAGTTCTCAGTTCCCGGTTTGCATCTTGCCCTTCCAATCTCCCGCGACGCTCTCCGCATCGCCACGATCGAGGAGAATGCCCTGAACCTCGCCAACGCAACGACAGGCATGATCGCCGACTCCTATAGCGTCGCCCTCGTAATCCTCTCCATCGTCGTCGCCATCATCGGCGCCTACGTCGCGGTAGAAATTGCCCAGCGGATACGCGCCAGCGAAGGCCGCCGCCGCACTCGATGGATCAATGCCGGCGCGCTCTCATTCGCCCTCGGACTCTGGAGCATGGCCTTCGTCGGGATGCTCGCACTCCAGCCATCGGTTCCGACGTGGTACGATGTTCTTCTCCTCCTCGCATCCGTCATCGCCGCCGTCGTCGCCGCCGCAATTGCGTTCTTCATCCTGAATCGCGCCCGCGTGAGTCTCCCGATGCTGGCGCTCGCCGGCATTCTGATGGGTGGCGCTATCGCCGGGATGTACTACACGGGAATGGCGGGGATGCGCACGGGCGGATCGATCATCTATGATCCGCGGATCCTCGGCGCGTCGATCGGGTTCGCAGTGGTCTTCTCTTTCCTCGCGCTTTGGACGACTCGCAAGCTTCTCGATGTCGATCCCGAAAATCGTTCCTTCGTCCGTCGTGCCGGGGCGGCACTCCTGCTCGCGGCACCAGCCGTTGGAATGCAGTACGCCGGCATGGCAGCCGCGCAAATCACGCGCGGCTCGTTCACCTGGAAACCGGGCGATGGTCTGCTCCTCGGCACGTTCCAGGTTGGACTGATTCTCTCGATCATCAGCATCATTCTCCTCATGTCCGCCTGGGGCGTGACACGATTCGAGCGCTGGAGCATTGCCACTCGAACAAAATTCGAGAGCCTTCTCCAGCTGTCGCCGCAGATCGTCTGGTTCGGTCAACCCGATGGACAAATCAGCTACTGCAATCCGTACTGGTACGACTATACGGGTTTCTCCGAGAGTCAGACGGTCGGTTACGGATGGACTGAGGCGATCCACCCCGAGGACCGCGACCGGGTCGTCCGGAGCTGGCAAAAGGCTGTCAAAGAAGGGCACGAATACGACGTGGAAATGCGGCTTCGGCACCAGGACGGCACTTATTGCTGGTTCCTGGCGAGAAGCCGCCCCGGCCGCGATGAGGCAGGCAACGTCAACGCCTGGCTCGGCATCGGCGTCGACATCGAAGAGCGCAAGAAAGCGGAAGAAGAAGCGTGGGCGGCCAGCCAGGCTAAATCGGAATTTCTCGCCAGCATGAGCCACGAGCTGCGCACCCCGCTCAACGCCATCGGAGGCTACGCCGAGCTGTTGGCGCTCGGGATTCGTGGCTCGCTCAACGCCGAGCAGGCGCAGGATGTCGCGCGCATTCGCCGCAGCCAGCAGCATCTGCTCACGCTCATCAACGACGTCCTCAATTTCGCCAAGGTTGATGCCGGGCAGGCCGAGTACCGTCTCACCGCCGTTCCCGTCGACGAAATTCTGAAAGACACCGAATCGATGATCGCGCCGCAGATTCTCGCCAAGGGTCTGCGCTACACCTACAAGGGTGGCGACAAGACAGCCTCGGTCCTTGCCGATCCGGAAAAGCTCCAGCAGATCGTGCTCAATCTTCTCAGCAACGCCGTGAAATTCACGGACGCTGGCGGCTCGCTCACTCTCACCGCTACACCGGCCGGCAACTGCATTGAGATCTCTGTCGCCGACACCGGAGCAGGCATCTCAGCCGAGAAGCTGGAAAGAGTATTCGACCCGTTCGTTCAGGCGGAGCGCCGCCTCAACCAGCCAGTGCAGGGTGTCGGCCTCGGGCTCGCCATCAGCCGCGACCTCGCGCGGGCGATGAACGGCGACATAACCGTAGAAAGCACGCTGGGAAAGGGATCGAAGTTTACGATCTCCCTGCCGCGGGCGCCCCGCGTCAATCCGGCTGATATCGCCGCGGCCACCGAGTCTGTTCGCGCTCGCGCGGAATCCGAGGAAGCATCGAAGACGCCGTCATCGGAAGGCACTCCGCCGGAAACAAGTCAGGTCGGCGCGCCGCAGTCCGACGCGCCGCAGTCCGAATCCGGCTTACCCGACCGCTCGCTTCAGGAAACTTCGCCGTCCTAGCATCCAGAAAATCGCCGTGATCACTATCAGGGCGATCACCACTATTCCCAACGGCATGTGCGGCGCACCGGGAGTGAGCGAAGCTCTCATTCCCTCCGCGACGTAAACGAGCGGGTTGATCAGCACCGCGTATTTCATCACCGGCACCGCGCTCAATCCCTGCCACGGGTAGTAAGCGCAGCCGAAGAAGATCATCGGCGCCAGGATCACTCCGAACATCAGGCCGATCTGCTGCGGCTGGATCGCCGTGCCGAGGAACAGACCGAGCGAAGAGAACGCCGCCGCCCCGAGAATGGTGATGAGCAGCACGTCGCCAAAATGCGCGAACGTGAGATCGGGAATCGGCCCCATGATCAGTCGCGCCACCGGCAGCACGAACAGCGCCGACACGATGCCCTGCAGCACTCCCGCTGTGATCTTCTCGGCGGCGACGAGCACGATCGGTATCGGGGCCAGCAGCCTGTCCTCGATTTCCTTGGTCCATCCGAAATCCTGCACCATCGGCAGAGCGACAGATTGAATGCTCGAAAAAGTGAGACTGATCGCCAGCACTCCCGGCAGCAGCGCCGTGGTATAGCCGCGGCCCATGAACCCCATCCTCGGCAACAGATAGCCGAACACGATGA
>Ga0207648_10003854_pt1 | contig 15671 bp, 7 predicted proteins | sample KBSMisM32_FD_184310 | JGI IMG/M metagenome (GOLD analysis project Ga0207648, IMG submission 184310) | Miscanthus rhizosphere microbial communities from Kellogg Biological Station, Michigan, USA - KBS Miscanthus M3-2 (SPAdes) (version 2) | ecosystem: Host-associated > Plants > Roots > Rhizosphere...
TCCGGAGTTGAAAGCTGATACGATCCCCCATGCAAGATGACGCCTTTCGGGCCGCGCCCCGTCTGGGCCCGGCACCAAACGGCCTGGCCGCGAAGCGGCAGCGAGACATGAACGAGTTTCCTCGCCGCTTCGGACCCTATGTGCTGTTGAAGCCGCTGGCTCGCGGCGGCATGGGTGCGCTGTACCTCGCCCTGTCCGGTCCGGAGGACAGCGCGAAACTTTGCGTCATCAAGACGGTGCTGCCGCACCTCGCCGACAAGGAATACCTGCAGCGTTTCCGCGACGAGGCCAAGGTCGTCGTGCGGCTGTCGCACGGGAACCTGGTGCCCGTGTTCGATTCGGGGCAGGTGGCGGGCGAGATCTACCTCGCCATGGATTTCGTCGAGGGCAAGGACCTGCGCGCGACGTGGAACCGCTGCGCGAAGAAGGGCATCGCGTTTCCCGTCGACGTCGCCGCGCACATCGTGAAGGAGCTGGCGCGCGGGCTGAACTACGCGCACGGCTTCGGCGACATCAAGCTGGTACACCGCGACGTCTCGCCGCCCAACGTGCTGCTTTCGTACAGCGGCGAGGTGCGGCTGACCGACTTCGGGCTGGCGTCGTCGACGCTGAAGCTGGAGAAGACCGCGCCGGGGATCATCTACGGCAAGGTCAGCTACATGTCGCCCGAGCAGGCGCGGGGCGAGAAGCTGGACGGCCGCACCGATCTGTACGCGTCGGGGATCATCCTCTGGGAGCTGCTGACGGGACGGCAGCTGTTTCCGTCGAGCAAGCCGCCGGGCGCGCCCAAGGACGGGCACACGTCCGAAGAGATCCTGCGCCGCGTGCGCAATCCGGAGATCGTCCCGCCGTCGAAGCGGGCGTCGCGGGTGCCGCCCGAGCTGGACCGCATCACGTTGAAGGCGCTGGCGCCCGATCTGAAGGACCGCTACACCCGCTGCGAGGAGCTGCGCCACGATCTGGCGACGTTCCTCGCGCAGACGTCGCCCGCGACGGACACGGCGCGGCTGGCGAACTTCCTCCACGACCTGTACTCGGAGGACATCGCGGCGGAGCAGCGAGAGCGCGAGGCGCTCATCGTCAAGACGCGCGAGTGGTATTCGACGAAGCACTCCACCTCGTCCTCGGCCGGCCCCGCGCCGGGCGACGCCAGGCCCGTGGTGACGAAGCCGATCGCGGGGCCGCCGCCGCTGCCGTCAGGAAAGGCGTCGTCGCCATCCGCGAAGTCGTCGCCGGCGGACAAGTCGGATCCGGGGTCCGGGGAATCGTCCGACGATCACCGCGAACGGCGGCTGACGGTGCGCGAGCCGAGCCTCGGTGTCCGCGATCCCAGCAAGGCGAACCGATCGTCGACCACCACGCCGCTCAGCGAGCCGCACGGGTTGACCGATTCGCAGGGCGGCGGCCGTTCGACGGCCGTGCTGGGGACGGTGGTCGGCGGCCGTTACTACGTGCGCAAGCTGTGCGGCGAAGGCGGGATGGGGCGCGTCTACGAGGCGGAGCACATCGACATCGGCAAGCGCGTCGCGCTGAAGATCCTTCACCCCGCGTACAGCCAGACGCCCGACCTGGTCGAGCGGCTGCGGCGCGAAGCGCGCGCAGCGTCGAAGATCTCGCACCCCAACGTCGTCGACGTCACCGACTCGGGCACGACGCCGGAGGGCGCGTTCTTCTTCGTCATGGAGTTCCTCGAGGGGATCGAGCTCGGCGAGCTGATCTACCGCGAGAAGCGGCTCGATATCCGGCGCACGCTGATCATCGGCACGCAGATCTGCCGCGCGCTGCAGGCGGCGCACGAGGTCAACGTCATTCACCGCGACCTCAAGCCCGAGAACGTGCTGATCCTGCGGCGCGACGGGCAGCGCGACTACGTGAAGGTGCTGGACTTCGGCATCGCGAAGAGCGGCAACGAGGATCTGAAGGAGAGCCAGGGCGGGCAGCGGCGCCTCACCCATCCGGGCATGACGATGGGAACGCCCGAGTACATGGCGCCGGAGCAGGCTTCGGGGAAGCCGGCCGATCCGCGTTCGGACGTCTACGCCGTCGGCGGGCTGCTCTACGAGATGCTGTCCGGGAATCCGCCCTACGAGGGGTCGAATTTCATGGAGATCCTTCACAAGAAGGCGAACAGCATGCCGGCGCCGATGGCGAGCGTCCGCAACGACGTGCCGGCGCAGCTCGAGGCCGTGATCATGCGCGCCATGGCCAAGGATCCGGCGGAGCGCCCGCAGTCGATGGAGGCGCTGGAGCGCGAGCTGAACAACGTGGCGCAGCTGCTGTTCTCGAACTTCAGCAGCGTGCCGTTCACCGAGCCCGATCCATCGCCGCCTGCGGGCATGCTGGCGGCGCTGCCGGGCGTGAAGGCGGCGAACGGCTTCGTCGCGCGCGTCGCCGCCTGGGATCGCAGGACCAAGGCCGTGGTCGCGGCGGGCGCGCTCATCGGGTTCGCGCTCGCGTTCATCTGGGTGGGCCGGGCCAGCCACTCGCCCAAGGTCGCCGTCGCGACGCCGCCGGTGCCGGTGGCGGTGGCGCCGCCGCCCGTTGTCGCGCCGCCGCCCACGATTCCCACGACGACCGCGCCGTCGACCGAAACCAAGGCGGCGACCGAGAAGGCGGGCGAGGAAGAAGCGACCGAGGCGGCCTCGGAAAAGGACGAGAAGGACGACAAGGACACCACCGCGAAGGCCGAGGGCGAAACGGAGACGATCACCGGCAAGACGACGAAGCCGGCGCGCGGTGGCGCGGCGGGCGCCGAGGCCAAGAAGATGCTCGCCGACGCCGACCGGCTGCTGCGCGCGGAGCGCTTCGGTGAGGCGCGCGACATCTTCCAGAAGCTGACGAAGTCCAAGAAGGAACGCGGTCCAGCGCTGGTCGGGCTGGCCGAGATTTCGTTCCAGGAAAAGAAGTACGCGGACGCGGCGCGCACCGCGGAGAAGGCGGCGGCGGGCGGCGGCGGCGTGAAGGCGCGCGTGCTGCTCGGCGACGCGCACTTCCGCCTGGCCCGCTACAAGGAAGCGGCCAGGGCGTACGAGGAAGCGCTGAAGATCGATCCGGGGAACGCCAGCGCGAAGAGCGGCCTGGCCCTCGCGAACAAGCGCATGTAGAGCGTCGCGCGCGACCTCGGGCGGTCGCCCGCGTCCGGTTACAGTACGATGGCGGCAATGCGCGCGAAGCAGGGCAACGTGATTCCGGGTGTCGACGTCCTCTGCTGGCTGGGGGACTACTGGGACGAACCGACGCATCTCCAGTTGCTGCCCGCCGGCGACGCGGTGCTGGAAGCGTCCGGCGAGGACTACAACCACGGGGGCGGGGGCGTGCACCTGTTCCGCGTCGGCAAGGCGGACGACATTCGCGCCCTTCACGACGACGAGACGGAGTACGACGAGGAGCTCCAGTTCCAGAACTGCATCAGCGTGACGACCACGCCCGACGGGACGACGGCCATCGGGCTGCTCGAGTACGAGGGCGGCGAAGACGCCGATGACGACGACGACGAGAGCCGCCGCTGGGCGCTGGTCGCGTGGCGGTTGCCGGCGGGAAAGGTCCGCTGGTGCCGCCCGCTCCCCGACACGACGAGCGAGGAGGAGCTGTTCGGGAACCTCGACGAAACGCTGCTGGTATCGGCGGACGGGCAGCGGGTGGCCGTGGCGGGCGGTCCCGCCAAGGCCGTGTTCATCGTGAAGGTCGACACCGGCGAGATAGAGCAGCGGCTGGCGACGCGCGACGACGCGGTCGCCGTGTGTCACTTCGACGCGACAGAGGTGGTCGCCCTCGACGAGACGGGCCACCTCGACGTGCTTCCGATCGGGAAAGGCAAGCCGCAGCCGTTGCAACAGCTTCCCCACGTGGTGAAGAACCTGGTGCGCGTGCGGGCGGAGAAGGGACGCTTCGCGGTCGCCGTCGCCGAGGGCAAGGGCGAGGCGACGGTTGCCGTCTGGGAGAAGCGTGACGGCGCTTGGGCCGCGACGTCGGCCGCCGTTCCGGTGACGTCGGCGACCTTCATCGGCATGGCGCTCACGCCGGACGGCGAGATCGTCACGCTGCGAAGGGAAGAGAAAACCAGGCTGGTCTGGCAGTGTGGGCAGCTGACACGCGCGCTGGACGTCGATCCTGATTTCTCGTTCGCGTTCCTGGCCGCGGGCGGGGAGACCGTGCTGGTCCTCGGCCTGCTCGGGAAGGATCACGGCGAGGCGATGGCGAAGGTCGCGCAGGCAATGTTCGGGGCGGAGCTGAGCGACGGCGAGCTGTACGCGGACGACAAAGGCGTCTTCTCATGGCGTCCACGGGATGGTGATGCATGAGTTTCCCGCGGGACATGGATAGGCGGGCGGCGGCGGGCCGGTGGGATCGCCCCGCCGCTCCAGCGGCGGCGACACGGTGGTGTCGAACGTCGTCGCGCTGATCGAGCTCAGCTCGTCTTCGACGCACAGCCGGGCGGTCCGCTCGACCTCCTGCGTGCGCTTGGCGATCAGCGACATGCGCCGGAGCGCGTGCTGCGTGTCGCCGTTCGAGATCCCGTTCGGATCGGTGAGCCGCTGCATCTCGTCGCGCGCCAGCGAAACGTGCACCTGCGCCTCGGCCAGCCGCTGCGCGACGCAGCTGGCGCGATATTGCGAGTCGTTCGCGCCGCGCAACAGTGCCCGGATCTTCACCGGAGCGGCGTCGATCGTGGCCTGCTGCGCGCGCGCTTCGCGCAGCGCAGCGGGATCCGACTTCGCCTGCGGTCGAACGGCCGCCGCGGCGCCGGTCTCGGTGGCGGCCGCGGGCGTGATCGGCATCGGTGCCGTCAACAGACGCAGCAACACGAGCAGTATCGACACACGACCCTCCGACGCCTCCCGGACGCGCTACGTAACGAACCTGAGCATCAACGGCGTCCGGTCAAGGTCGAGGTCGCTCCCCGTCAGGTGCGGTGCGCGACTCTGGCGCCGGATAGCGATTCCGAAAAAGCCCGCGCAGCGCGTCGCTCCGGTATGCTGTTGCGGGCCGGTGCTGGCCCGTCTTTCTCGTGCCCGCGGGCGGCGCGCTGCTGGTCGCCGGGCTCATCCGTGCCGCCTGGAGGGCCTGGCGTGACCCGTAGATCCGGGCCGTCGGTTGCACATCGCAAGCTCTTCGGTTCCCTACGCGCCAAGGATGTTCTACGATCGCCGCTTCGTTGGTAATGGCCGGGGCCTATCCGCGCAGATTTGGCAAGTACGTCCTGCTCAAGCCTATGGCGCGGGGCGGGATGGGAGAGATTTACCTGGCCGCCGCGGGCGACGCCGGGTTCGACAAGTTCTGCGTCATCAAGAAGATCATCCCCGAGCGCAGCGATCGCGCGAAGGCGCAGCGCTTCCTCGACGAGGCCAAGGTCGTGCTGCGCCTGTCGCACGCGAACCTGGTGCCGACCTTCGACGCGGGCGAGATCGACGGCGAGTTCTTCATCGCGATGGACCTGGTCGAGGGCAAGGACCTGCGCGAGATCTGGAACCGCTGCGTCCGCACGCGAACGCGCATCCCCCTGGACGTCGCGCTCCACATCGGGCGTGAGATCGCCCGCGCGCTGTCCTACGTGCACGGCTACGGCGATCTCAACCTGGTGCACCGCGACGTCGCGCCGCCCAACATCCTGCTCAGCTATTTCGGCGAGGTGAAGCTGACCGACTTCGGGCTGGCGCGCAGCGTGCTGAAGAAGGAACAGACGGCGCCCGGCGTCGTATTCGGCCGCGCATCGTACCTGGCGCCCGAGCAGGCGCGCGGCGAGGTCGCCGACGCGCGCACCGACGTCTACAGCCTGGGGATCGTGCTCTGGGAGCTGCTGACGGGGAATCAGTACCTGCAGCTCGCCAACCTGGATCCGGCGACAGCGATGTCGCTGGTCCGCCACCCGCAGGTGCAGACGCCGTCGGCCAAGGCGCCCTGGATCACCCCGGCGTTGGACAAACTGCTGATGCGCGCGCTCGCGCCGCTGCGCGACGATCGCTACCAGTCGGCCGAGGAGATGCGACAGGCGCTGGCCGACGTGATGGCGGAGGTGGCGCCGCGCGCGGACACCGAGCGCGTCGCCGGGTTCGTGCGCGGCCTCTACGAATCGGCGATCAAGGAAGAGCGCACGGAGCGCGAGAAGTTGCTCGCCCAGGCCAAGGCGCTGCCGCCCGCGCCCGTCACGCCGCCGGGGACCACGGTGACGATGACCGCGGAGCCGCCGGGCAGCACCGCGCCGGGAATGCCGGCGCCGTCGATCTCGCTGGAGGCGCTCGCGCGCAGCACCGTGCCGCTCGGGCCGCGTCCGGTCGCCGCCGAGGTGGCACCGGGGCTCGCTTTCCCGCGCGAGGAAGAATTGCTGGGCGTCGACTTCGTCGGCCGCGTGATCGACAGCCGTTACCGCGTGCTGCGCAAGATCGGCGAGGGCGGGATGGGGACGGTCTACGCCGCCGAGCACGTCGAGATCGGCAAGATCGTCGCGATCAAGATCCTCCATCCGCATTACTCGACCGAGCAGGAGCTGGTCGAGCGCTTCCGGCGCGAGGCGCGCGCCGCTTCGCGCATCGGACACCCCAACATCATCGACGTGATGGACTTCGGCACCACCGATGACGGGTGCGCGTACTTCATCATGGAGCACCTCGACGGGATCGATCTCGCCGACGTGCTGTCGCACGAGCGCCGCCTCGACGCCAACCGCGCCTGTCAGATCACCATCCAGATCTGCCGCGCGCTGGCCGCCGCCCACGCGGCCGGCGTGATCCACCGCGATCTCAAGCCGGAGAACATCTTCCTCGTCGCCCGCGACGGCAAGGCGGACTTCGTCAAGGTGCTGGACTTCGGTGTGGCGCGCAGCGCCGGACGGACGACGCGTCTCACCAACCCCGGCATCGCGATGGGGACGCCCGAATACATGGCGCCCGAGCAGGCGGCAGGCGGCGTCGTCGATCACCGCGGCGACATCTATTCGGTCGGCGCGCTGCTGTACGAGATGGTCACGGGCCAGCCGCCGCAGAAGCGCGACGGCGAGGTGGTCGGGCCGCGATCGCTGCGCCTGCAGCTGTCGGAGGATCTCGACCGCATCGTGGTGCGGGCGCTCGCGCAGGATCCCGCCCAGCGCTACCAGTCGATGGCGCAGCTGGAATACGACCTGGTCAAGACGCTGTTTGGTCGCACGCGCGCCGTCTCGGATCTGCTGGGGCTGCACCAGCCCGAACCGCGCACCGAGACCTCGCCGCACGACATCGACGAGCCGCCCGCGCAGCCGACGCTGCCGCAGGAACAATCGCTGGGTGACTCGGTGCTGGAACGGCTGGACGCGCGCCGCGTGGGAACGCCCGCGTGGAACCCGGCCCGGACGCCGGAGACGGGCGTGCCCGAGCTGTCGGAATCGTCGACGCCGGCCCCCACGCCGCAGCCGGTGATCATCCGCTCGCCGTCGCCCGGGGCGCACGCGCCGCAATTCAGGGCGGCGAGCGCGCCGTCGCGGCCCCAGTTCCGTTCGCCGCCGCAGGGCCTGCCGCCGCTGGTTCCGAGCTACGACGAGCCGCCCCTGGTGCCGCCCGACCTCGCGACCAAGCGACCGGGACGCGCGGGCCGGCGGTTCCTGGTGACGTTCGCCGTGCTGGCGGTGGCCGCGGCCGCCGGGGTCCGCTTCTACGGCAAGCTTCCGTCTCCGTGGAACATGCGCTTGTCGGCCGCGGCACCGACCCCCGCCGCGTCCGCGCAGCCCGCGCAGCCCGCGCAACCGGCTCAGCCCGCGCAGCCCACGCCCCAGACGCCCGAGCAGCTGCGCGCCGAGCGCGCGCGTGCCGCCCACGCCGAGATCCAGCGCATGTTCGAGGATGGCTTCAGTTTCGGTTCGCTGTCCGGCCTGACGTCGCGCCTCGCCGAGATGCGCGCGGGCGGGGCGGGCGCCGACGCGGACAAGGCGGCGGCCCTGGCGCAAAAGAAGCTGCTGGCCGACGCGGAGGCCGAGCTGGAACGCGGCGCGATCGACGACGGCGTGGCGCACTACAAGGCCGCGATCGGCATCTACGGCGAGGAATCCAGGGGCCGCGAGGCGCTGACCGAGAAGCTGCACGCCCACGCGATGGCGGCGCTGACCGACGCGAAGGATCCCGAGCTGGCCGTGCGCTGGGCGCGCGCGGGCGCGGCGTTCGCGAACAACGAGAACACGCACGCGTTGCTGGCCGACATGCTGTACGCGGCGCACGAGTACAAGGACGCCGTCGACGAGTACCGCCTGGCGATCGCGGGTAAGCCGGACGACGCCGCGCTGAAGCGCGGCCTGGATCGCGCGCGCAAGAAGGCAGGCGTCGCCGAGAAACCTGTGGCGCGCGCGGCGCGGCCCAAGGTCCGCACCGCCAAGGCCTCGTCGTCGGACGAGGGGTCTACGGAGACGACCGCCGCCGAGGACGATTCGGCGAAGAGCGCGCCGCCGTCAGCGCCGCCCGAGCCGGCTGCCGACGAGCAGAAGTAGCTGCATCGCCAGCGCGCGATCGCCTTCGATCTTCAGGCGTCCGTCCAGCAACGTCTGCATCGGCGGGATGGTGCCCGCGCGCACGCCCTCGAACGTCGTCGCATCGATCCGGATCGTGGTGCGCGGCCGTCCCGCGCTGACGCCCGCCTTTCCGAAGCCGATGTCCAGGATCCACCGCCGCCTCCGGCGCCCTTCGATCTCGAAGGCGAGGCGCCCGGACAGCTGCTTCACCAGATCGACGTCGGCCGGATCGGCGAACAGCAGATCGCGCGCCGACCATCCCGGCGGCAGCAACTCGGGCAGATCCGGGTCCGCCGGTCCCAGCGCCGCGCGCAGGTCGGCGACCGACTGGCGGATCCAGATGTCGGGCGGCTCGCGTCCCGGCGCGCGAACCGACAGCGTCGCACCGTCGGCGTGCACCTCCCACGCCCCGCCGTCCGCGCCCGATATGCTGGCGCGCACGATGGGCGCGCCAGCCGGCGCGCGCTGACCGGACGCGGCGAACGCGTCGGGCAGCCAGCGTTCGAATAGTTCCGCAACCGAGATATCGGGCGGCGGCCTATCCCAGTTCTTCATCGAACGTTCATGACTATACTCCGAAGGTCCCGATGACCACGTCGCCCGCACGTCTGGCGTTGGCCGCGTCGTTTGTCGTCGCGTTTTTCTTCGAGATTCGCCCGGTCCGCGCCCAGCTGAGCGATCCCGAGATCCGCCCCACGCGCGGGCCGCTGATCACGGGCGCCGTGCGCGCGGGCGACGCCGATGCGACCGCCGTCGAATTGAACCCGGGGGCGCTGGGCCTGCTTCCCGGGGGTAGCCTGGAGATCGTCGCCGCGGGCGGCACCAGCGCCAGCGCCGGCGACGCGCGCACGCGCCGCGGCGCCGGGGTGTACTGGGCCGCGCCGATCTGGGGACCGCACGCGCTCGGCGCCAGCCTGACCGGCGTGACCGGGTTCACCGACCCCACCGGTTACACGATCGACGGCCACACGACGCTGCGCCTCGCGTACTCGCTGCGCCTGGGACGCGCGATGTCGATCGGCGCGGCGTGGGCGCACATCTGGAGTGGGCGCTTCGCGGGCACCGACACGTTCGACTTCGGGCTGTCGATCCGCGCCGGCCGCTACGTCGCACTGGGCGTCACGCTGGAAGACGCCTGGCAGCCCGAGGCGACGCCGCGCCTGTGGAACGCGGAGCTGGCGGTGCGGCCGCTGGGTACCGATCGGCTGGAGGTCGCGGTCGGCGCGGCGCACGCGAACGACGACGACTGGGAGCGGATCGTCCTGCGGGCGCGCGCGTGGGTGAAGCTGGTCGACGGCCTGCGCCTGTACGGCGAGGGCCAGCGGGCGCCGAACATGAACGCGCTGGCGCTCGAGGGCGGCGCCGACAGCCGGGTGGGCGTCGGCCTGGCGATGGACTTCGGCCGCGCGGGCGGCGCCGTCGGCATTTACGGCCATTTCCCCGGCACGGGCGACAACGGCGGCAGCGTCGCCGCGCGCCTGCACATCACGACCGAACGCGGACCCGAGCTGATCGGCCCCGCCTACGTGGTGCGCGTGTCGCTGGAGGGAATCGATGACGACCGCGCCTTCGTCAATCTGGTGCGCGGCGTGCGCAGCCTGGCCGCCGACAAGCCCGTCGCCGCCGTGGTGTTCAAGATCGAGAACGTCGGAATGGGCACCGCGCACATCGAGGAGGTGCGCGGCCTGATGCAGTACCTGCGCGACCACGGCAAGCGCGTGTTCGCGTACGCGCCCTCGCCGTCGACGCGCGAGTACTACCTGGCGTCGGGCGCCGACGCGATCGTGGTGCACCCGGCGGGCGAGGTGATGCTGAACGGCATCTCCCAGAGCGTCACCTTCTACAAGAGCGCGCTGGATCGACTGGGCGTGAAGGTCGATCTGGTTCGCATCGGCTCGTACAAGGGCGCGATGGAGCCGTTCGTGATGACCGAGCAGTCGCCCGACGTGAAGGCCAACAAGGCGCGGCTGCTTGACGACGTGTTCGCCCGCCTGACCGACACGATCGCAGCGGATCGCACCCGGGTCGGCAAGCGCATGGACGCGGCTGAAGTGCGCAAGCTGATCGATCGCGGCGTGTTCACCCCGCCGCAGGCGCAGGCGGCGGGTCTGGTCGACGGAATCGCCGACCAGGGCCAGCTGGAGATGGTGGTCGCGCGCGCGCTGGGCCGCCCCGACGTCGGCATCACCGATCTCGAGACCGCGCCGATCGCGCCGGGCGCGTGGCCCAGCCGGCGCATCGCGGTCGTGCTGGTCGACGGCACCATCGTCGACGGACCCAGCCAGGAGCTGCCCTTCGGGATCGGCGGCGTGGCCGGGTCGGACACGCTGCTGTCGGCGCTGGAGGAGTGCAAGAACGACTCGACCGTCGGCGCGGTCGTCCTGCGCGTCAACAGCCCGGGTGGCTCGGCGTTCGCGTCCGACGTCATCGCGCGCGCGATCGTCCGGCTGCGCGAGATGGGAAAGCCGGTCATCGTGTCGATGGGCGATCTTGCGGCGTCGGGCGGCTACTACATCTCGGCGCCTGCCGATCTGGTGTTCGCGGACCCGTCGACGATCACCGGATCGATCGGGATCTTCGCGATCAAGGTGAACGCCGGCCAGCTCGCGAGCACGCTGGGCGTCAGCGTCCAGACCACCAACCGGGGCGCGCACGCGGATTACCTGTCGCCTTACCGCGGATGGAACGAGGCGGAGATGAAGATCGTGATGGAGAAGATGACCTACCTCTACGGGCAGTTCATCGAGACCGTGGCGGCGGGGCGCAAGACGCGCGGGCTGACCGTCGCGCGCGTCGACGAGCTGGGGCGCGGTCAGGTGTGGACCGGCGCGCAGGCGCAGGCGGCGGGCCTGGTCGATCGCCTGGGCGGCGTGGCGAACGCCATCGACGAGGCGGTGCGCCTGGCCGGCATCCCGGTGGGCCGCGACCAGATGCCGGAGGTGCAGGTGCTGCCGCGCGCGCCGCTGGACCTCGTGCGGCGGCTCGCCACCGGCGGCACCGACGAAAAGGCGGCGGCCGCCGCCATGCCGATCCAGCCCGCGCGCCTGCTGACGCCCGACGTGCGCGCGGCGCTGCGGATGCTCGCGCCGACGTTGCTGACCGGCGGCACCGGCGTTCAGGCGCGATTGCCGTACGAAATCGACATCCGTTAGCGCGGCCGATCCCGCCACCGGCGCGGGATCACGGCCCTTTTGGCGAAGGTGTTTACGGTGTCGCAATCGTCGATTGCGGCCGGGTCGCCGATCTGTACAATCCGCCCCAAAAGGGAGCGGGCATTATGAAGTTCGAGGCGACGCGAGGGATTTTCTCGGTGTTGGTGTGTTCGGCGCTGGCGGGAGCGCTGGGTTGCGGTGACGATCGACCGGCGGATCCGCAGCAGGCGTGGGAGGCGCTGATGGGCGACGGCGATCTGGCGGGCATGCCGGGCACCACCAACGTCGCGCCCCAGCCGCCGCCGCCGCCACGGTCCTGTACCGACTGCGCGCGCGAGCCGCTCGCCTTCTGGACGCTGGACGACTGCAACACGAGCTCGACGCTGCTGCTCGACTTCGGCGGCACGACGATCATCCACCCCGCGTTCCGCGCGGTGTCGGTCGCGTGCGTCCCGGGCGCGAGCGTCCAGGCCGTCAAGCTCGCGGGCAAGGACGATATCGTCTATGCACCCGACCAGCCCGACTTCATCTTCGATCAAGGGCTGACGATCGCCGCCTGGATCAAGGCGAACAGCCTGGGCGGCACCCAGAGCATCGCCCGCAAGCGCTTCGACGGGAACAGCTCGTTCACGCTCGCCATCGACGACAAGAAGCTGACCTTCGTCGTGCGGCTGACGAACGGCAAGCTGGTCGGCGTCACCGCGGCGATCAAGGCGGATCGCCTGACGCATGTCGCCGCCACCTATGACGGCCAGCGCGCGCTGCTCTACGTCGACGGCGCTCTCGCCGCGAAGGCGACCGGCGCCGGCAAGATCGCGCCCGGCGCGGGGCCGATCCTTTTCGGCAACGACGCCGACGGCCGCCAGTTCAAGGGCATGATCGACGAGATCTGGCTGAACACGCTGGCGGCGCCCGCCGACGCCGTGAAGGGCCTGACCTGCATCCGCAAGGCGCCGGTCGCGACGCTGACGCCGGCGATGACGCCGGCGACGCCGCCCAACGTGCCGGTGGCGTTCGACCTCGCCATCACGAACCCCAGCGGCGCGTCGTGCCCGGTCGACCAGTTTCAGTTCTTCGGACAGCTGCCGTTCCCGCTCACCGCGGATCAGCAGTTCGGTTTCGTGTCGGCGGGCCCGGGGCAGACCGTACACACGCCGATCAACGTGTCGGCCTTCGACGCCGGCGCGACCGGACCGATCCCGTTTCAGTACTTCGTCGGCAACACGGCGAATTTCAACCTGCAGACCGTCGCCAGCGCGACGTTCGTGATCGCGCCGCCCGCGCCGCCGATGCGCACCGGGTGCGCGCCGACGCCGACTGCGCCCGTCGCGCCCGGCGGCTACTACGTCAACGGGAACACGATCTGCACGATGGAGGGGCGCCCGCACCTGTTTCATGGCGTCGATCGCGCGTCGCTCGAATGGAACTCGAAGGGGGAGCACATCTCGCTGCCGGACTTCCAGCTGATGGGGACGTGGAACGCGAACGTCGTCCGCATCGCGCTGAACCAGGACTTCTGGCTGCCCGGATCGCAGTACTTCGACCCGAGTTACATCGATACGGTCGACAACGCCGTCGCCTGGGCCGAGATGGCGGGGATGGACGTCATCCTCGATCTGCACTGGTCGGACCGGGGCGTGCTCGGGGGCTGCAACCCGGCGAACGGCTGCCAGCAGCTGATGCCCGACGCCAACTCGCTGACGTTCTGGCAGGAGGTGGCGACGCACTACCGCTTCGACGGGCGCGTGATGTTCGAGCTATACAACGAGCCGCACGACGTGCCCCCGGACGTGTGGCGGTTCGGCGGCACCACCTTCGAAGGCTGGCAGGCGGTGGGCATGCAGCAGCTGTACGACGCCGTCCGCGCGACCGGCGCGCAGAACCTGGTGCTGATCGGCGGGCTCAACTGGGCCTACGATCTCGGGCAGGCGGGCCTGCCCGGGAACCGCGTTACCGGCTACAACATCGTCTACGCGACGCACCCGTACACTGATACCAACCGCTTCACGCGGCCGCCGTCGGACTGGAACCGCGCGTTCGGGTTCCTGACCGCGACCGATCCGGTCGTCGTGACCGAGTTCGGCGTCCTCGACGACACGACGGTCTGCACCACCGACTACCAGCAGCAGGTGATCGCGTACGCCGACGCCCACTTCGCGGGCTGGACGTCCTGGTGGTGGTTCCCGGTCGGGTGCCTGGCGCTCATCAACGATTGGTCCGGGACGCCGACGCCCTTCGGCAGCGTCATCAAGGGAGCCTTGCAGGGCTACAACGATCCGCCCGCGTCGTCGCCGCGGCCGCTCGGCCCCGACCTGAACTTCACGTTCAACCACGGGCTGCAGGGCTGGGAGTTCAACACCTTCCAGGGTGGCGATCTCACCAACCTGGCCGTGATCACGCCGCCGGGCGGATCGCCGCCTGCGCTCGCGATCAACCCGACCGACGGCAATCCCGAGCCGGGCTCGATGCAGGTGACGGTGCAGTTCACCGACGTCAATCAGGTCGTCACTCCCAACGTCGCCTTCTTCGACCCGAGGTTGAACGTGACGGGCAAGACCCTGCACGCGCGCGTCCGGCTGGTGTCCGGCTCGTTCGTGGGCGGCGTCCAGTTCTACGCCCTCAGCGGCGACGGGTTCGTCTTCACCGGCGCGTTCTACAACTTCGATCAGTTCCCGGCCGGCGTGTGGGTGCCGATCACGCTCGACCTGACGAGCGGCACGGCGCCCGGCTTCGACCCGAGCCAGGTCGTGCAGATTGCGGTGCAGCTCCTCTCGGGATTCCCGGGCGGCCTCCCGGTCGTGGCTGGCGGCCCGACCGTGTTCGAAATCGACGGCGTCACCGACTGACGCCCGCCAACTCCACCCGCCCCGTCGTGTAGACTCACGCAAACACAACGGGGCGTGGCGCAGCCTGGTAGCGCGTCTGCTTTGGGAGCAGAATGTCGGAGGTTCGAATCCTCTCGCCCCGACCGAAGTAAGTCCGCGTCGTTCCTTTCCAACGGCTACACGGCGGGCAGGCGATCGCGTCGGCTTTTCAGGTGCCGGGTAGTAACCGGGTAGTAAATGATCGGCACCAGGGTAGACTGAAACCATGGCTCGCCGGCCTTCACCGCCCCGAACGACTGGTCCTCAACCGGGCCAGGCCAGTGGTGATCTGCCGGCTGAGATCCCAGCTGAGCACGCGATCACCCGCGTCTATGTCGTGCCGGCCGGATCTGCGGCCGAGTTCATGAACGAGCTCGAGGACGAGACCGAAGAGCCGACCCCCGAATTGCGAGCGCTTCTCCGTGGGGCCGGGCGTTAGACCGCTCCGAGAAGTCGGTTTCAAACCACGGCCCGTCGTTACGGATGTCCCCGACGCTCCAACCCCGCTGTTCCTAACGATCGCGACGATCAAGAAGGCCTTGGTGGCCACATAGGAATCAGCTGACACAACTTCCGTTCGAGGTCATCAACCCAGATGCCTAAGCGAAAGCCAACGTTTCATCTTTCCGCTTACTATCCCCGAAAAGCGATGACCCGCGAGGCCTTTGCTCGCTTTTGGGCGCAGATGGCCCGTGCGCCCTTCGAAGCTCGGAAGTACGACGATGTGGAGCGAATGAAGCTCGCCTTTTCACCCGACGGCGAGTCTCGCGCATACCGCAAGCTGGAACTGGGCCTCCTGATGGTTCGGGGCAAAGGACTCGCGTACTTCGTCCAGGATCGCAGCTCCATCGATCGACTGATGTTTCAGATGGAACCCGGATCGATGGGAGAGCGATCGCGCGAGCAATGGCTATCGTGGTTTGTGGATCTGTTCGACATCCTGTCCGTCGTGTTTGCCTTCGGTTGTTTGCAGACTGAGTTCGATGCGAAGCACACGATCTCTTTTCAGGGCCCCGATGGCGGCTGGCAGTCCGACGACAGCGGGTTTCGGCCGAATGATTTCAAAGCGGCGTTGCCCGGTGTGTATTGGCTCAACTACTACGGCAGCGAGATCGGTGAGCATCTCGGGGAACGCATCGCGAAGAACGATGACATGGTCGTCACGGAACTGTCGCGGAACCGATTCCT
>Ga0207648_10003856_pt1 | contig 15666 bp, 11 predicted proteins | sample KBSMisM32_FD_184310 | JGI IMG/M metagenome (GOLD analysis project Ga0207648, IMG submission 184310) | Miscanthus rhizosphere microbial communities from Kellogg Biological Station, Michigan, USA - KBS Miscanthus M3-2 (SPAdes) (version 2) | ecosystem: Host-associated > Plants > Roots >...
CTGATACAGCCCATCGCGATGGAAGAAGGCTTGCGCTTCGCGATTCGCGAAGGCGGCAAGACCGTCGGCGCCGGCGTCGTCGCTAAAGTCATCGAGTAACTTAATTGCGGGGCGGGGCGGCGAAGCATGCTTCGCTTTCCTGCCCGTTTGCACTTTAAACAAGGATTAGGCCAGTAGCTCAATTGGCAGAGCGTCGGTCTCCAAAACCGAAGGTTGGGGGTTCGATTCCCTCCTGGCCTGCCAGCAAAGCTGTTGAGCGCGGGTTAAGAGTTGGGGTGTAGGCAGGCGCAGGAAAAATTGCACTCGACTTCGAGACTCGAAGCGCTGAACGGGACACATGGCAGACAAGATAAAAATTGCGATAGCGGTTGTTTTACTGATCGCGGGCATCGTGGCGTTTTACTACTGGGATCAGAGCCCGCTGATTGCGCGCGTGGGCGCCGTCATCGGCGGCGCGGTCGCGGCGGTCGTCGTGTTCTGGACCAGCGCGCCGGGCAAAGAATTTTTCGCGTTCGCGCAGGAGTCGATCGACGAGACCAAGCGCGTCGTGTGGCCGACCCGCAAAGAGACTTTGCAGACGACCGGTATCGTGTTCGCGTTCGTGTTTGTGATGGCGTTGTTTTTATGGCTGATAGACGCGGGGTTGCTATGGGCAGTGCGCTTACTGATGGGTCAGGGCGATTCATGAGCAAGAAATGGTATGTAGTGCACGCGTACTCCGGCTTCGAGAAGAGTGTGCAGCGCGCGTTGATCGACCGTGTCGCACGCGCCGGCATGCAGGAAAAGTTCGGCCAGATCCTGGTACCGGTGGAAGAAGTCGTCGAGATGAAGAGCGGCCAGAAGAATATTTCCGAGCGCAAATTCTTCCCGGGCTACGTGCTCGTCGAGATGGAAATGACCGATGACACCTGGCACCTGGTGAAGAGCACGGCCAAGGTCACCGGTTTCGTCGGCGGTACCTCGACCAAGCCGACGCCGATTTCCGAGAAGGAAGTGCAGAACATCCTGCACCAGATCCAGGAAGGCGTCGAGAAGCCGCGGCCGAAAGTGCTGTTCGAGATCGGCGAATCGGTGCGCGTCAAGGAGGGCCCGTTCACGGACTTCCACGGCAACGTCGAGGACGTGAACTACGACAAGAGCAAGTTGCGCGTGTCGGTCACGATATTCGGGCGCTCGACGCCGGTGGAACTGGACTTCGGGCAGGTCGAGAAGGCTTGAGCAAGTAGTAGCTGAATTTAGCAGTCGCAATACAGGCAGTTGTTATTAACGGGGAGGGCGGCGTAAAACCGCGGCCCGCTACCACCCACCATAAGGAGTTTCATCGTGGCGAAAAAAATCGTCGGCTTCATCAAGCTGCAAGTGCCCGCCGGCAAAGCCAATCCGAGTCCGCCTATCGGGCCGGCATTGGGCCAGCGCGGTCTCAACATCATGGAGTTCTGCAAGGCGTTCAACGCGCAGACCCAGAAAATGGAAGCGGGCCTGCCGCTGCCGGTCGTGATCACGGCATTTCAGGACAAAAGCTTCACGTTCATCATCAAGACGCCGCCGGCGTCGGTGCTGATCAAGAAAGCGCTGAAGCTCGACAAGGGCAGCAAGACGCCGCATACCGACAAGGTCGGCAAGCTCACGCGCGCCCAGGCGGAAGAAATCGCCAAGACCAAGATGCCCGACCTCACGGCGGGCGATCTCGATGCCGCCGTGCGCACCATCGCCGGCAGCGCGCGCAGCATGGGCGTCGAAGTGGAGGGTGCATAACATGGCTCATATCTCCAAACGCTATAAAGCGCTGATGCCCAAAGTCGACCGGACCAAGCTGTATCCGCTGGCCGATGCGATGAAAATCGTCAAGGAAAACGCGACCGCCAAGTTCAACGAGTCGATCGACGTTGCGATCAACCTTGGCATTGATGCCAAGAAATCCGACCAGACCGTGCGCGGTTCGGTCGTGCTCCCCGCGGGCACCGGCAAAACGGTGCGCGTCGCCGTGTTCGCGCAGGGCGACAAGGCGCAGGCCGCCAAAGACGCGGGCGCCGACCTGGTCGGCCTCGACGATCTCGCGGCCGAAATCAAGGGCGGCAAGATGGATTTCGACGTTGTCATCGCGACGCCCGATACCATGCGGGTCGTAGGACAACTGGGTCAGATCCTGGGCCCGCGCGGCCTGATGCCGAACCCGAAAGTCGGCACGGTCACGCAGGACGTCGCTGCCGCGGTGAAAAACGCAAAGGCCGGCCAGGTGCAGTACCGCGCCGACAAGACCGGCATTGTCCAGTGCACGATAGGCCGCGCGTCGTTTACCGTCGATGCGCTGGTTGAGAACATGAAAGCGCTGCTCGAGGCAGTGAACAAATCGCGTCCCACCGGCATCAAAGGTATCTACCTGAAGAAGGTGTCGGTCTCGAGCACGATGGGCGTGGGTGTGCGCATCGATCAGGGCGGGACGCAGGCGTAATAACTGAATTCGGATTTTTGTCAGACGAAAGAATTGGTAGAAAAGGCTTTGGGCTGCCGGTATCCGCGGAAGATTGCGGTGCAGGCAGGTTGTCAAAGACCGTAGAGGCGTCAGCGAAAGGCGACAGGTGAGAGGCGAGAGGCGCAAGCCGACCGACTCAAACCTGAGGTCCACGCAGGCGCTTAATTTGAGAAACGAAGCGCGAAGTGAGGTGGATTGTTATCCCCTCTCTCCTCTCGCCTCTCCCCTCTCGGCTCTACGCAGACGGCGTGTCCCGATGAATCAGGTTTGTTGCTAATGCCTGGAGCTGAGGTCGCCGTGGGTCGGTTGCGGAAGTCAGCACGAATCCGCAGCCATTAACGAATGGAGGTAGGCCTTGGGTCTTAATCTGGAAGAGAAACAGGCGGTGGTGGCTGAAATCGGCGCGCAGGTTGCGCAGGCACAGGCCATCGTAGTCGCCGAGTATCGCGGTCTTGGGGTCGCGGCAATGACCGATCTGCGCAAAAAAGCGCGCGGCTCGGGCGTTTACCTGCGGGTCCTCAAGAATACTCTCGCGCGCCGCGCCGTCGCTGAGACGCCGTTCGCCGGGCTGTCCGACAAAATGGTCGGGCCGCTCGCATACGGCATCTGCAGCGATCCGGTGAAGGTCGCGAAGGTATTGCATGAGTTTGCCAAGGGCAACGACAAGTTCGTCATCAAAGCCGGTGCGCTGGCCAATCTGGTCATGTCTGCAAAAGACGTGGCCAATCTGGCCTCCATGCCGAGCCGCGAGGAACTGCTCGCCAAGCTGTTGGGAACCATGCAGGCGCCGATCGCAACGTTCGTGCGGACACTGAACGAAGTGCCCGGCAGGTTCGTGCGCACGCTCGCCGCCGTGCGGGACCAGAAGGAAAAGCAGGCTGCCTGATCTTTTAGCGGGCAGCGCGCTTCACACACATAGACAAATCTCAGGAGAACATGATGGCATTAGCAAAAGCAGAAATCCTCGACGCAATTTCCGGAATGTCGGTGCTCGAGCTGTCCAGCCTCATCAAGGACATGGAAGAGAAGTTCGGCGTGTCCGCAGCCGCGGCAGCGGTGGCGGTGGCGGCACCTGCCGCCGGTGGCGGTGGCGCAGCCGCCGCAGCCGAGCAGACGGAGTTTGCTGTGCACCTGTCCAACTCGGGCGCGAGCAAAGTCAACGTGATCAAAGTCGTGCGCGCAGTGACCGGCCTGGGCTTGAAAGAAGCCAAGGATCTCGTCGATGCCGCGCCGAAAGCGGTCAAAGAAGGCGTGTCGAAGGCCGACGCGGACGCGATACTCAAGCAGCTGATCGAAGCCGGCGCAACGGCTGAAATCAAATAGTTTGACAGACGCAACGGGGCTGGCGGGCAACCGCCAGCTTTTCCCTATTGTTTTCGTGGCGGACGAGCCACGGCCGAGCGCATCGTCAGCGGTGCGCTGGGTCCTGGACAGTCTTTCACCCCGCATTTCACTTTGAGGAGCCTCAATGAGCTACTCGTTCACTGAAAAAAAGCGTATTCGTAAAAGCTTCGCCAAACGGGCGAGCGTTTTGCCGGTGCCGTACCTGCTGGCGACACAGCTTGATTCGTACGCGGCGTTTTTGCAGGAATTTGTCGCACCCGATGCACGCAAGGGCGAAGGCCTGCAGGCCGCGTTCCAGAGCATCTTCCCGATCGAGAGCCATTCGAAGAATGCGCGGCTCGAGTTCGTGAGCTTCGTGCTCGGCGAACCGCCGTTCGATGTCAAGGAATGCCAGCAGCGCGGCCTCACGTTCGCGGCTCCGCTGCGGGCCAAGGTGCGCCTGACGATCATGGACAAGGAAGCGTCCAAGCCGACCGTCAAGGAAGTGAAGGAGCAGGAAGTCTACATGGGCGAAATTCCGCTCATGACCACTACTGGTTCGTTCGTGATCAACGGCACCGAGCGCGTGATCGTTTCGCAGCTGCACCGTTCGCCAGGCGTGTTCTTCGAGCACGATCGCGGCAAGACCCATTCGTCGGGCAAGCTGCTCTTTTCGGCGCGCATCATTCCGTATCGCGGCTCGTGGCTCGATTTCGAGTACGACCCGAAAGATTACCTGTATTTCCGCGTCGACCGCCGCCGCAAAATGCCGGTCACGATATTGTTGAAGGCGCTCGGCTACATGCCCGAGCAGATCCTCAGCGAATTCTTCGCATTCGACGCGTTCCGCCTGCACAAGGACCAGATCGAGTTCGAGCTGGTGCCGGAGCGCCTGCGCGGGGAAATCGCGCGCTTTGACTTCACCACGAAGTCCGGTAAAACGATCGTCGCCAAAGACAAGCGCATCACGGTCAAGCACGTGCGCGAAATGCAGGAAGCGAAGCTCGACAAGATCAGCGTGCCGCAGGAGTTCCTGTTGGGACGCGTGCTCGCGCAGAACGTGATCGACAAGGAAAGCGGTGAAGTCGTCGCCAACGCAAACGACGAGATCACCGAAGACCTCCTGAAGAAGCTCACCGACGCGGGCGTCGACAAGATCCAGACCATCTACACGAATGATCTGGACCAGGGTTCGTACATTTCGCAAACGCTGCGCGTGGACGAGACCGCCGATCAGATGGCGGCGATGGTCGCGATCTATCGCATGATGCGTCCCGGCGAACCGCCGACTGAAGATGCGGTCAAGACGCTCTTCAACGGGCTCTTCTTCTCCGAAGACCGCTACGACCTGTCGGCCGTCGGCCGCATGAAGTTCAACCGCCGCGTCGGCCGCGCTGAATTGACGGGCGCCGGCACGCTGTCGAAGGAAGACATCGTGGCGGTCATCAAGATTCTCGTCGAATTGCGCAACGGCCGCGGCGAGATCGACGACATCGACCATCTCGGCAACCGCCGCGTGCGTTCGGTCGGCGAACTCGCGGAGAACCAGTTCCGCGCCGGCCTCGTGCGCGTCGAGCGCGCGGTACGCGAGCGTCTTTCGCAGGCGGAATCGGAAAACCTGATGCCGCATGACCTGATCAACGCCAAGCCGGTGTCCGCAGCGATCCGCGAATTCTTCGGCTCCTCGCAGCTGTCGCAGTTCATGGATCAGACGAACCCGCTGTCCGAGATCACTCACAAGCGCCGTGTTTCGGCGTTGGGACCAGGCGGCTTGACCCGTGAGCGCGCAGGCTTCGAAGTGCGCGACGTGCATCCGACGCATTACGGCCGCGTGTGCCCGATCGAGACGCCGGAAGGCCCGAACATCGGCCTCATCAATTCGCTTGCGCTCTACGCGCGCACCAACGAGTACGGTTTTCTAGAGACGCCCTATCGCGTCGTCAAAGCGGGCCACGTGACCGATGAGATCCACTACCTGTCGGCGATCGAGGAAAGCAAGTACGTGATCGCCCAGGCGAACGCCGAGCTCGACAAGAAAAACAAGTTCACCGATGAGCTGGTGTCCTGCCGCAACAAGAACGAGTTCACGCTCGCCACGCCCGACCGCATCGAGTACATGGACGTGGCGCCGGCGCAGATCGTATCGGTTGCCGCCTCGTTGATTCCGTTCCTGGAACATGATGACGCGAACCGTGCGCTGATGGGTTCGAACATGCAGCGCCAGGCCGTGCCGTGTTTGCGGGCAGAGAAGCCGCTGGTGGGAACCGGACTCGAGCGCACCGTCGCGGTCGACTCGGGAACCGCCGTGCGCGCGAACCGCGGCGGCATCGTCGACTATGTCGATGCGAGCCGCATCGTGGTCCGCGTCAATGACGAAGAAGCGACTGCCGGTGAAGTCGGCGTCGATATTTACAACCTCGTCAAATACACGCGCTCGAACCAGAACACGAACATCAACCAGCGGCCGCTCGTGCGCGTCGGCGACCATATTGCCAAGGGCGACGTGGTGGCCGATGGCGCCTCGACCGACATGGGCGAACTGGCCTTGGGCCAGAACATGCTGGTCGCGTTCATGCCGTGGAACGGCTACAACTTCGAGGATTCGATCCTGATCTCCGAGCGCGTGGTTGCCGACGAGCGCTTTACTTCGATTCACATCGAGGAACTGTCGGTCGTTGCCCGTGACACCAAGCTGGGACCGGAAGAGATCACGCGCGACATTTCCAATCTATCGGAAACGCAGCTCGGCAATCTCGACGAGTCGGGCATCATCTACATCGGCGCCGAAGTCGAAGCCGGTGACGTGCTGGTCGGCAAAGTGACGCCAAAGGGTGAAACCCAGCTGACGCCGGAAGAAAAGCTCCTGCGCGCAATTTTCGGCGAGAAAGCTTCCGACGTGAAAGACACGAGCCTGCGCGTGCCCTCGGGCATGTCGGGCACCGTAATCGACGTGCAGGTATTCACGCGCGAGGGCATCGAGCGCGACAAGCGCGCGCAGCAGATCATCGACGACGAGTTGAAGCGCTACAAGAAAGACCTCGCCGACCAGATGCGCATCGTCGAAGACGATACGTTCATGCGCGTCGAACGCCTGTTGATCGGCAAAACCGCCAACAAGGGACCGAAGAAGCTCGTCAAGGGCACCAAGATCGCCAAGGCGTACCTGACGGAAGTCGAGCGCCACAGCTGGTTCGACATCGACATCGCGAACGACAAAGTCAATCGCCAGATGGAGCAGTTGAAAGAGAGCCTCGCGCAGAAACGCGTCGAGTTCGACAAGGCGTTCGAAGAGAAGAAAAAGAAGCTCACCAGCGGCGACGAGCTGCCGCCGGGCGTGCAGAAGATGGTCAAGGTTTACATCGCAGTCAAGCGCCGCCTGCAGCCGGGCGACAAGATGGCCGGCCGTCACGGCAACAAGGGCGTGATCTCGAAAATCACGCCGGTCGAAGACATGCCGCATATGGCGGACGGCACGACGCTCGACATCGTGCTGAACCCGCTGGGCGTGCCTTCGCGCATGAACGTCGGTCAGATTCTGGAAACTCATCTGGGCTGGGCCGCCAAGGGCCTGGGTCTCAAGATCGGCGAGATGCTGAAGGCGCAGACCAAGCTGCTCGAACTGCGTAAATACATCACGAAAATTTACAACTCGAGCGGCAAGCACGAAGACATCGACTCGCTCTCCGATGGCGAAATCATGGAGCTCGCCAAAAACCTCTCCAACGGCGTGCCGTTTGCGACGCCGGTGTTCGACGGCGCGAACGAAGCGGAGATCAAGGAGATGCTGGAACTCGCGGGATTGCCGCGCTCGGGCCAGATCACGCTGTATGACGGCCGCACGGGCGAAGCCTTCGACCGCCAGGTCACCGTCGGCTACATGCAGATGCTGAAATTGCATCACCTGGTCGACGACAAGATGCATGCGCGCTCCACCGGACCGTACAGCCTCGTTACTCAGCAGCCGCTGGGCGGCAAGGCGCAGTTCGGCGGCCAGCGTTTCGGCGAGATGGAAGTGTGGGCGCTGGAAGCCTACGGCGCGTCGTACACGCTGCAGGAGATGCTCACCGTCAAGTCGGATGATACCGAGGGCCGCCGCAAGGTCTACGAGTCGATCGTCAAGGGCGAGCACAAGATCGAGGCCGGCATGCCGGAATCGTTCAACGTGCTGGTCAAGGAGATCCGCTCGCTCGCCATCGATATCGATCTGGACCACGAGCGATATTGACCGCAACGAAACGGGCCCAGCGAATTTACGGAAATTTGTGCATCACGCCTTTTTGGAGTGAAAAATGAAAGCACTACTCGATCTGTTCAAGCAGGTAACGCCGGAAGAAGAGTTTGACGCAATCAAGATCGGGCTTGCCTCGCCCGACAAGATACGTTCGTGGTCGTATGGCGAAGTCAAAAAGCCGGAGACCATCAACTACCGCACGTTCAAGCCGGAACGCGATGGCCTTTTCTGCGCCAAGATTTTCGGGCCGGTCAAGGATTACGAATGCCTGTGCGGCAAGTACAAGCGCCTGAAACATCGTGGCGTAATTTGCGAGAAGTGCGGCGTCGAAGTCACGCTGTCGAAGGTGCGCCGCGAGCGCATGGGCCATATCGAGCTGGCGTCCGTCGTCGCGCACATCTGGTTCCTAAAATCGCTGCCGTCGCGGCTGGGCATGGTACTCGACATGACGCTGCGCGACATCGAACGCGTGCTGTATTTCGAAGCCTACGTCGTGACCGACCCCGGCATGACGCCGCTGCAGCGCTGCCAGCTGCTGTCGGAAGACGATTACCTTGCCAAGGTCGAAGAATTCGGCGACGACTTCACCGCGATCATGGGCGCGGAAGGCGTGCGCGAACTGCTGCGCGCGATCGATCTGAAGCATGAGATCGAAACGCTGCGCACCGAGCTCGCCGCGACCACGTCCGACACCAAGATCAAGAAGATCGCCAAGCGCCTGAAAGTGCTCGAGGCGTTCCACAAGTCCGGCATCAAGCCGGAGTGGATGATCATGGAAGTGCTGCCGGTGTTGCCGCCCGAATTGCGGCCGCTGGTGCCGCTCGACGGCGGACGTTTCGCGACCTCCGACCTGAACGATCTCTATCGCCGCGTGATCAACCGCAACAATCGTTTGAAGCGTTTGCTCGAACTGAAAGCGCCGGAAATCATCGTGCGCAACGAGAAGCGCATGCTGCAGGAAGCCGTCGATTCACTGCTCGACAACGGCCGCCGCGGCAAGGCAATGACGGGTGCGAACAAGCGTCCGCTGAAGTCGCTCGCCGACATGATCAAAGGCAAGGGCGGACGCTTCCGTCAGAACCTGCTCGGTAAGCGCGTCGACTATTCGGGCCGTTCGGTCATCGTCGTCGGCCCGCAATTGAAGCTGCACCAGTGCGGGCTGCCGAAGAAAATGGCGCTCGAGCTCTTCAAGCCGTACATCTTCCACAAGCTGGAAGTGCTGGGCCTCGCCACCACGATCAAGGCCGCCAAGCGCCTGGTCGAGCAGGAAGTGCCCGAAGTATGGGACATACTGGAAGAAGTCATTCGCGAGCATCCGGTGATGCTGAATCGCGCGCCGACGCTGCATCGCCTGGGCATCCAGGCGTTCGAGCCCGTGCTGATCGAAGGCAAGGCGATCCAGCTGCATCCGCTCGTTTGCGCGGCGTTCAACGCCGACTTCGACGGCGACCAGATGGCCGTGCACGTGCCGTTGTCGCTCGAAGCGCAGCTCGAAGCGCGCACGCTGATGCTGTCGTCGAACAACATCCTGTCGCCCGCGAACGGCGAGCCGATCATCGTGCCGTCGCAGGACATCGTGCTGGGCCTTTACTACATTACGCGCGAGAAAATGGGCGCGCGCGGCGAAGGCATGGCCTTCACCAACGTCGGCGAAGTATCGCGCGCCTACGAAACGCGCCAGGTCGAGGTCAACGCCAAGATCCAGGTGCGCATCAAGGAAATCGAGTTCGACGAAGCGGGCGACAAGCGCGAGAAGATCACGCGTTATCAGACCACCGTCGGCCGCGCGCTGCTGTCGGAAATTCTGCCGCCGGGACTGCCGTTCGAGCTCATCAACAAATCTCTCAAGAAGAAGGAAATCTCGAAGCTGATCAACCATTCGTTCCGCCGCTGCGGGCTGCGCGAGACCGTCATATTCGCCGACAAGCTGATGTATAGCGGCTTTACGATGGCGACGCGCGCCGGGATTTCGATCGCGGTCGACGACATGCTGGTGCCGACGCAGAAGAACGCGATCATTACCGAAGCCGAAAAAGAGGTTCAGGAAATCGAGTCGCAATACACGTCGGGCCTGGTTACCCAGGGCGAGCGCTACAACAAGGTGGTCGACATCTGGGGTCGTGCGGGCGACGTCGTCGCCAAGGCGATGATGGACCAGCTCGGCACCGAAGACGTCGCCGCCTGGGATTACAGCAAGCTCGACTACGTCCCGCTGAAGGACAAGAAGGGCGCGGCTGTCACGCAGGAATCGTTCAACTCGATCTACATGATGGCCGATTCGGGCGCGCGCGGTTCCGCCGCGCAGATCCGCCAGCTGGCCGGCATGCGCGGCCTGATGGCGAAGCCGGACGGCTCGATCATCGAGACGCCGATCACCGCAAACTTCCGCGAAGGTCTCAACGTGCTGCAGTACTTCATCTCGACGCACGGCGCGCGCAAAGGCCTCGCCGACACCGCGTTGAAGACGGCGAACTCGGGTTACCTGACGCGCCGCCTGGTCGACGTGACGCAGGATCTCGTGGTGACCGAAGAGGATTGCGGGACTACACAAGGTGTCGCGATGAAGGCGCTGATCGAAGGCGGCGAAGTCGTTGAATCGTTGCGCGAGCGCATCCTGGGCCGCGTGAGCACGACCGAGATCATCAACCCCGAGAGCGGCCAGCTGATGTTCCCCGTCAACAGCCTCCTTGATGAGGACTCGGTGGAAGCAATCGAAGCCGTCGGCCTCGATGAAATCAAGGTGCGCACGCCGCTCACCTGCGAAACGCGCTACGGTTTGTGCGCGAAGTGCTACGGCCGCGATCTGGGCCGCGGCTCCATCGTGAACGTCGGCGAAGCGGTCGGCGTCATCGCCGCGCAGTCGATCGGCGAACCCGGCACGCAGCTTACGATGCGTACTTTCCACATCGGTGGCGCTGCTTCGCGTACCGCGGTGGTCAGCCAGGTCGAGAGCAAATCGGCCGGTGTCGTGCGTTATTCGCCTGGCATGCGCTATGTGACAAACGCGCGCAACGAGCTGATTGCGATCTCGCGCAGCGGCGAGGTGCTGATACACGACGAGCACGGCCGCGAACGCGAACGGCATAAAGTCACCTACGGTGCGACGCTGCTGGCGCGCGACGGCGAGCAGGTCAAAGCCGGGCACGTGCTGGCGATGTGGGACCCGCATACCCGCCCCATCATCACCGAGTACGCGGGACGCGTGCGCTTCGAGAACGTCGAGGAAGGCGTGACCGTAGCCAAGCAGACCGACGAGGTCACCGGGCTGTCCACGCTTGTCGTGGTCGATCCCAAGCGGCGCGGCAGTGCGCAGGTCAAAGGTCTGCGTCCGCAGGTCAAGCTGCTCGATACAAGCGGCCAGGAAGTCAAGATCGCGGGCTCCGACCAGTCGGTCAATATCACGTTCCAGATCGGTTGCATCATTACCGTGAAGGACGGCCAGGAAGTGTCGGTCGGTGAGGTGCTCGCGCGGATTCCGCAGGAAACCTCGAAGACCCGCGATATCACGGGCGGTCTGCCGCGCGTCGCGGAACTCTTCGAAGCGCGCTCGCCGAAGGATGCGGGCCTGCTCGCGGAAATCACCGGCACCGTGTCGTTCGGCAAGGACACCAAGGGCAAGCAGCGCCTGGTGATCACCGATCTCGACAGCGTGGCCCACGAGTACCTGATACCGAAGGACAAGCATGTGATGGCGCACGACGGCCAGGTCGTGAACCGCGGCGAAGTCATCGTCGACGGTCCGGCCGATCCGCACGACATCCTGCGGCTTCTCGGAGTCGAGGCGCTCGCGCGTTACATCTGCAACGAAGTGCAGGACGTGTACCGCCTGCAGGGCGTGAAGATCAATGACAAACACATCGAAGTGATCGTGCGCCAGATGCTGCGCCGGGTCACCATCGTCGATGCGGGCGACACGCGCTTCATTGTGGGCGAGCAGCTCGAGCGTGCCGAAGTGCTGGATGAAAACGATCGCGTCACCGCGGAAGGCAAGAAGCCTGCAACGTACGACTTCATGCTGCTTGGTATCACGAAGGCGTCGTTGTCGACCGATTCGTTCATTTCGGCGGCTTCGTTCCAGGAAACGACCCGGGTGCTGACCGAGGCGGCGATCATGGGCAAACGCGACGAATTGCGCGGCCTGAAAGAGAACGTCATCGTCGGCCGGTTGATCCCGGCGGGCACCGGACTTGCCTACCACAACACGCGCAAGCGCCAGGTTGCGGCCGGCGAGCTGTTGCCGCTTGTCGAAGGCACGCCGGAAGAGGCTCCGCCAGCCGAAACACGCGAGCAGGTTGCTTGACAGGGGTGCTGTAACCCTCTAAAATTTACAGTCTTTTTAGCTTCAAACCCAAAAACGGACGGGACGGCATTGTTGCCGTCCCCTCCTTTTTTCAGGCACCGGAAATCAGCGGGGCAGTCGCAGTAAACGGGCACAACGAGTGAATAACAACGCAAGCAACGCAAATTCGCGGAAAACAGCAGGAAGCAGATAACCGACATGCCGACGATCAACCAGCTAGTGCGCAAACCGCGCGTCATCCGCACCGTTAAGAGCAAGGTGCCGGCGCTCAAGAATTCGCCGCAAAAACGCGGCGTTTGCACGCGCGTCTATACGACGACCCCGAAAAAGCCGAACTCGGCGCTGCGCAAGGTCGCGCGCGTGCGCCTGACCAACGGCTTCGAAGTGACGAGCTACATCGGCGGCGAAGGCCACAACCTGCAGGAGCACTCGGTGGTGCTGATTCGCGGCGGCCGCGTCAAGGACTTGCCGGGCGTGCGCTACCACATCGTGCGCGGCAGCCTCGATACCGCCGGCGTCAAGGATCGCAAGCAAAGCCGTTCGAAGTACGGCGCTAAGCGTCCGAAGGCGGCGTAAAAGCAAACGCGCAGCATAAAACAGAATAGAAGAGAACTCATATGCCACGTCGTAGAGAGATACCCAAACGCGAGATCCTCCCGGATCCTAAGTACTCGAGCGTTGATGTTGCGAAATTCGTCAACGTGTTGATGCAGGCCGGCAAGAAGTCGATCGCCGAAGGCATCATTTACAGCGCGCTCGAGCAGATCAAAAAGAAGACGACCAAGGATCCGCTGGAAGTTTTCACGACGGCAGTCAACAACGTCAAGCCGATGGTGGAAGTAAAAAGCCGCCGCGTCGGTGGTGCGAATTACCAGGTTCCGGTCGAAGTCCGCCCCATCCGCCGCACCGCGCTGGCAATGCGCTGGTTGCGCGATGCGGCACGCAGCCGTGGCGAGAAATCCATGGGCGCGCGCCTGGCGGGCGAGCTCGCCGAAGCGGCCGAAGGCCGCGGCGGCGCAATGAAAAAGCGCGAGGAAGTGCACCGTATGGCGGAAGCCAACAAAGCGTTCTCGCATTACCGGTTTTAATCGAGCAGCAGCTGTCAGCTTAAGGTTTATCTAAAGTGCCACGCAAAACACCCATCGAGCGCTATCGCAATATCGGCATCAGTGCCCACATTGACGCCGGTAAGACCACGACCACCGAGCGTGTGCTGTTCTACACCGGCGTCTCGCACAAGATGGGCGAAGTGCATGACGGCACCGCCGTGATGGACTGGATGGAGCAGGAGCAGGAGCGCGGCATCACGATTACCTCGGCCGCCACGACCTGCTTCTGGAAGGGTATGGACGGCAATTACCCCGAGCACCGCATCAACATCATCGATACGCCGGGCCACGTCGACTTCACCATCGAAGTCGAGCGCAGCCTGCGCGTGTTGGACGGCGCGTGCATGGTCTACTGCGCGGTCGGCGGCGTGCAGCCGCAATCGGAAACCGTATGGCGCCAGGCCGTCAAGTACGGCGTGCCGCGGCTCGCGTTCGTCAACAAGATGGACCGCCAGGGCGCGGACTTCTTCAAAGTCTACGAGCAGATGAAATCGCGGTTGAAGGCCAATCCGGTCCCGATCCAGATCCCGATCGGCGCCGAGGAAAAATTCGAAGGCATCATCGACCTCGTACGCATGAAGGCAATTTACTGGGACGATTCGACGCAAGGCATGAAATTCGAGCTGCGCGATATTCCTGCCAATCTTCAGGAGCTGGCGCAGGAATGGCACGAGAAGATGGTCGAGAGCGCCGCCGAAGCGAACGAAGAACTGATGAACAAGTACATCGACTCCGGCGCGCTGTCGATCGAAGAAGTGAAACTCGGTCTGCGCACGCGCACGATCCACAATGAGATCGTGCCGATGCTGTGCGGCTCGGCATTCAAGAACAAGGGCGTGCAGGCGATGCTCGATGGAGTTATCGACTACCTGCCGGCGCCGGTCGACATTCCGCCGGTCAAAGGCGTCGACGACAGCGATAAACCCGTCGAGCGCAAAGCGAACGACGAAGAGCCGTTTTCGGGTCTCGCGTTCAAGATCGCGACCGACCCCTATGTCGGCCAGCTGATTTTCTTCCGCGTGTATTCGGGCGTGGTCAATTCGGGCGACACCATTTACAACCCGATCAAGGGCCGCAAAGAGCGCATCGGGCGTCTGCTGCAGATGCATGCGAACACGCGCGAGGAAATCAAGGAAGTGCGCGCGGGCGACATCGCGGCCGCGGTCGGCTTGAAAGAAGCGACCACGGGCGAGACGTTGTGCGACCCGCAGAAAATCATCATTCTCGAGCGCATGATATTTCCGGAGCCGGTGATTTCGCAGGCCGTCGAGCCGAAAACCAAGGCCGATCAGGAAAAGATGGGCATCGCGCTGAATCGTCTCGCGCAGGAAGATCCGTCGTTTCGCGTGCGCAGCGACGAGGAATCGGGCCAAACCATTATCGCGGGCATGGGCGAGCTGCACCTGGAGATCATCGTCGACCGCATGAAGCGCGAGTTCGGCGTCGAAGCGTCAGTCGGCAAGCCGCAGGTCGCTTATCGCGAGACGATCAAGAAATCGTGCGACAAAGTGGAAGGCAAGTTCATCAAGCAGTCGGGCGGCCGCGGCCAGTACGGCCACGTGGTATTGAAGGTCGAGCCGCAGGCGCACGGCAAGGGCTTTGAGTTCGTCGACGCGATCAAAGGCGGTTCAGTGCCGCGCGAATACATTCCAGCGGTCGAGAAGGGCCTGATCGACACCCTGCCCGCGGGCGTGCTCGCCGGCTTCCCGGTCGTCGACGTCAAGGTCACGCTGTTCGACGGTTCGTACCACGAAGTCGACTCGAACGAAAACGCGTTCAAAATGGCCGCCTCGATGGCGTTCAAAGAAGGCATGCGCCGGGCGAGCCCGACCATCCTCGAGCCGATGATGGCGGTCGAAGTCGAAACGCCGCCGGATTTCATGGGCAACGTGGTGGGCGACCTGTCGTCGCGCCGCGGCATCATCCAGGGCATGGACGAAATCGCCGGCGTCAAAGTGATCAAGGCGGAAGTGCCGCTCGCGGAAATGTTCGGCTACTCGACGTCGCTGCGCTCGGCGACGCAGGGCCGCGCGACGTACACGATGGAATTCAAGCACTACACCGAAGCCCCGAAGAATATTGCTGACGGAATTATCAATCGCGACAACCCTGACAAGGGTTCTAAAAAGTAACAAGGAACCGATATGGCAAAAGGCAAATTTGAGCGCACCAAGCCGCACGTGAACGTGGGGACGATCGGTCACGTTGACCATGGGAAGACGACGCTGAC
>Ga0207648_10003857_pt1 | contig 15665 bp, 16 predicted proteins | sample KBSMisM32_FD_184310 | JGI IMG/M metagenome (GOLD analysis project Ga0207648, IMG submission 184310) | Miscanthus rhizosphere microbial communities from Kellogg Biological Station, Michigan, USA - KBS Miscanthus M3-2 (SPAdes) (version 2) | ecosystem: Host-associated > Plants > Roots >...
CCTGGAACCCGTCAACAAACGCAGCCAGTAACGCGTTTCTTCGATTTCCTGAAGCGATCCTTCAATTTTGCTGACGAAATCCGCCGTTGATTTCGCCCGCATGGCCTCGCGGTATTGCGCTCCCACTGACGTACCCGATTTCAGTATCTGCCGCCCCAACACTTGAGCGACCGCAGAACCCGGCAGTTTTGAAAACAGCTCAATGATCTGCAATGCAAATCGCTCAGTTCGAAATTCCAGCCCCAGCGCTCGGCTTTCATTCATCACTTATCATTCCGAACTCAGCGCTGCTATACAAACGGATGGCGCCGCACGATAGTTTCCGCGCGCTCCGCACCGGTCGAGATCATGTCCACAGGTACTTCGCAAATTTCCTCGATCCGTTTCAGGTAATGCCGCGCTTCGGCCGGCAATTGCTCGTAACGCGTCAAGCCGACTGTGCTGCCTGACCAGCCGGGTATTTCCTCGTAGACCGGCTCACATTTCGCCAGCGCTTCAGCGCCGGACGGCAGCAGGTCGAGCCGCTCGCCGTCGACGTTGTAGCCTATGCCCAATTGCAGCGCTTCGACGCCGTCCATCACGTCGAGCTTCGTCACACACAGTCCCGAGATGCCGTTGATCTGAATCGAGCGCTTGAGCGCCGCCGCGTCGAACCAGCCGCAGCGCCGCGGCCGTCCCGTCACCGATCCGAACTCATTGCCGCGTTCGGCCAGATGCTTGCCGATGTCGTCTTCGAGCTCCGTTGGGAAGGGGCCCGACCCGACCCGCGTCGTATACGCCTTGGTGATGCCCAGCACGTAATGCAGCAAATGCGGTCCCACGCCGGCGCCCGCACACGCGGCGCCCGCGACGCAGTTGCTCGAAGTCACGTACGGATACGTGCCGTGATCGACGTCGAGCAGCGTGCCCTGCGCGCCCTCGAACAGCAGGTTTTTCCCCGCCTTCTGCGCTTCGTACAGCATGCGCGGCACATCGGCCACCATCGGCTTGATGCGCTCGGCGAGCGCCAACGTGTCGTCGAGCGTTTTCTGGAAATCGACGACCGGCGCGCGGAAATAATTCTTGAGCACGAAATTGTGATAATCGAGCACTTCGCCCAATTTAGCGGCGAAGCGTTCGCGATGCATGAGGTCCTGCAGTCGAATCGCGCGCCGCGCGACCTTATCCTCGTAGGCGGGCCCGATGCCGCGCCCGGTGGTGCCGATCTTGCCTGCGCCCTTCGCCGCTTCGCGCGCATGGTCGATCGCCACGTGATGCGGCAATATCAGCGGGCACGCGTCGCTGATGCGCAGACGGCGCGTGACATCGACGCCCGCGCTTTCGAGCTCGCCGATTTCCTTGAGCAGTGCTTCCGGCGACAGCACGACGCCGTTGCCGATGTAGCACGCGACACCGTCGCGCAAAATGCCCGACGGGATCAGGCGCAGAATCGTTTTCTTGCCGCCGATGACGAGCGTATGCCCGGCGTTGTGTCCGCCCTGGAAGCGCACTACGCCCTGCGCATGATCCGTCAGCCAGTCGACGATTTTGCCTTTGCCCTCATCGCCCCACTGGCTGCCGATAACGACTACGTTTTTCGCCATTGCTCTCTCTGTTTTGAAATCATACGTTGCTGCGCTCGAGCGGCGCCGCGGCGCGCACCGGCTCGACTATCCACTTGCCGTTGCGCAGCGCGAGCCGGCGATTGCAGCCGAGCTCGTCGCGCGCCTTGTCGTGGCCGGGCAGGTCGACGATCACGGCATCGCCCGCCTTGCGCAGCGTCGCGATGCGCCGCTGCAAAGCGGCGTCCGCCGGCAGATACGGCGCAAGTATCGCCGTGCGCGGTTCCGCCGCCGGTGCGATCATCATGATTTCGCGCAAATCCATACTGAAACCGGTCGCCGGCCGCGCGCGGCCGAACGCGAGGCCCACTTCGTCGTAACGCCCGCCGAGCGCCAGTGCATTCGACCAGCCTTCGGCATAAACGGCGAACACTACGCCGCTGTGATAGTGCAGGCCGCGCAATTCACCGAGGTCGAAGCAGACTTCGGTTCCCGTGTCGTGAGTGGCAGCCGCGATCGCGCGCAATTGCGCGAGCGCCTGCTTGATTTCCGGATGGTCGGGCAGCACTTTCCTGGCGCGTGCGAGGACGTCGATGCCGCCGGTGAGTTCCGGCAGGGCCTGGAGTGCCGCGCCGAGCCTGGGGTCAAGCTTGGCCACGAGCCGCGCGAGCGCCGGCACATCCTTCGCCTGCACCGCGCGGAACAATTCGTCCTCGACTTCCGCGCCGACGCCGGCCTCTTTGACGAGCGTGCGAAAAACCGCCACGTGGCCGATGTCGAGTTGCAGCTTGCCGATGCCGGCCAGGCGCAATGCATCGAGCATCAAGCGCTGCACCTCGAGATCGCTCTCGATGCCGGCGTGCCCGTAAATCTCGGCGCCGATCTGCAAAGGTTCGCGCGTGCGGTTGAGTCCCGCCGGCAGCGTGTGCAATATGCTGCCGGCGTAACAGAGCCGGTTCACGCCTTTGCGGTTCATCAGGTGCGCGTCGATCCGCGCGACTTGCGGCGTGATGTCGGCGCGCACGCCGAGCGTGCGCCCCGACAACTGGTCGACGAGCTTGAACGTGCGCAGATCGAGATCGTGGCCGGTCCCGGTGAGCAGCGATTCGACGTACTCGAGCATCGGCGGCACGACGAGCTGGTAGCCGTGCAGCGCAAAAAGGTCGAGCATGCCCCGCCGCAGCGCCTCGATACGGCGCGCAGGCTCCGGCAATACGTCCTCGATATATTCAGGCAATAGCCATTTACGCATGGTAGATCAACACGTTACGAAAAAAAGCAGCATTCAAAGACAACTCGCAAGGATACACGGGTATGCCCCCATTCCCAAAGCAGCCTAGCGCGCCACGAACGCCAGCAGCAAAACCCCGCACAACATGGAGGTGAGCCCGACGAACCTGACCTGGCCGTCGGAAAGTTCGGTAATACGGCGGAAGGTCTTGCGCCACAGGCCGGGGGCAAGAAACGGCAGCAGGCCCTCTATGATCAGCATCAGCGCCAGCGCCGTCAGCAGATATTTACCCACGCGCGCTCCGCGCCGCGTTACTTGGACGGCTTGCTGTTCTTCAGGTACTTGAAAAACTCCGAACTGGGTTCGAGCACGAGCACGTCACCCTTGTTCTTGAAGCTTTTCGTGTAGGCGTCGAGACTGCGGTAAAACGCATAAAACTCGGGGTTCTGCTCGTAGGCGCGCGCGTAAATCGCCGATGCCTTGGCGTCGCCCTCGCCCTTCAGGCGCTGCGCGTCGCGATACGCCTTGGCGAGTATGACCTCGCGCTGCCGGTCCGCGTCGGCGCGAATTTTTTCCGACTCCGCAGCACCCTCGGAACGCAGCGTGTTGGCGGCGCGCGTGCGCTCCGCGCGCATGCGGCCGTAAACGGACTCGCTAACTTCCGCTGGGAGATCGACGCGCTTCAATCGCACGTCGCGCACGACGACGCCGATTTTCACCGCGTCCTCGTTGGCCTTCTCGCGCATGCGCTCCATGATCACGTCGCGCTCGCCCGACACGACTTCATGCACGTCGCGTTTGCCGAACTCGGCGCGCAGGCCGTCGTTGATCGTCTGCAGCAACCGGATCTGCGCGCGATTCTCATCGCCGTTGACGCTGATGTAATACAGCTGCACGTCCGAAATCTGCCATTTCACGAAGAGATCGACCAGCACGTTCTTTTTCTCTTTGGTGAGAAAGCGCTCGGGTTCCGCGCTGTCGATGGTCAGCAGGCGCGCGTCGAAATAACGCACGTTGTCGATCAGCGGAATCTTCACGTAGAGACCGGGCTTGTTGATCACGTACACGATCTCGCCGAAGCGGAACACGATGGCTTTCTGCCGCGTGTCGACAACGAAAACCGACATCGAAACCACGATCAAGAGGATGACCGCGACCACCAGCGATAAGCCGAGTTTGTGGTTCATCAGCGTGGCTCCCGCTCGCGGCCGCGCAGCGCGTCGCGCGAACGCGACGCCGAGGGCAGCGCTTCCGAGCCGGGGCTCGGCTCGGCCGGCTTGCTCATCGCATCGACCGCCGGCGTGCCCGACCCGGTGATCTGCATCAATTTGTCGAGCGGCAGATACAAGAGATTGTTACCGCCTTTCTGGTCAACCAGCACTTTGCTCGTGTTGCTCATGATCTCCTGCATCGCATCGAGGTACAGGCGGTCGCGCGTTACGCCCGGCGCCTTATTGTATTCGGCGACAATCTGGCGAAACCGGCTCGCGTCGCCCTCCGCGCGTTCCATCACGCGCTGCTTGTAGCCTTCGGCTTCCGCGGTAAGGCGCGAGGCCGCGCCTTCGGCTTTCGGCACGACGTCGTTCGAATACGCCTGGCCTTCGTTTTTCTGGCGCTCGCCGTCCTGCCCGGCCTTGACCGCGTCGTCGAACGCCGCCTGCACCTGCTCCGGCGGCTGCGCGTTCTGCATGGTCACCTTGCTGATGCTGATGCCGGTCTGGTAGCGATCGAGGATTTCCTGCATCAGCTTTTGCGCGTCGCTCGTAATCTGCGCGCGGCCTTTGTAGAGCACGAGGTCCATCGTGTTCTTGCCGACGATCTCGCGGATGGCGGTTTCCGCCGCCTGCAGCACGCTGTCTTCGGGCGCGCGGTTCAAGAACAGAAATTCCTGCGGATTCTTGACGACGTACTGGACCGCGAACTGGATGTCGATGATGTTCGCGTCATCGGTCAGCATCAGCGATTCCTTGGGCACCTTGCTTTTGCCGCCGTTGCGCGAGCCGATTTCAATCGTGCGTACCTGCGATACGTTCACGATCTCCGCAGTCTCGATCGGAAACGGTAAATGCCAGTGCGGTCCCGGCAGCGTCTCTTCGACGAACTTGCCGAAGCGTAGCACCATGCCACGCTGGCTGGCGTCGACGATGTAGAAACCGCTTGCCAGCCACACCAGAAATACGAGCCCGATCAGGATGCCGGCGCCGCCGCCGAACTGCGCGAAGGCGGGTCCGCCCGGCGTGCGATTGTCGCCGCCGCCTTTGCGCCCGAACAACGAGCCGATTTTCTGGTTGAAGTTGCGCATCAACTCGTCCAGATCCGGCGGCCCCGAAGAATTCTTGTTGCCGCGGCCCCATTGCGGGTCATTGAGCGACATCAGCACGAAGCCCGCCAGGCGACGCCAGCGCCCGGCAATACCGCCGCGGAATGACTGCCAATAGGTACTCATGATTGTTTGATCCGTGTCATGCCGCCGCGGGGCGCGCCGCCGTATGACGGTTTGCCGCGGCAGCGTGTTCTTCGAGCGCTGCCCGCGCCAGATCGAGTCCCAAGCCTTGTCCGGCGCTGATCCAGACGCGGGCGATTTTACCATATTCATCCCGCTCGACCCGCGGCTCGCCGCCGGTCAAATCAATCTTGTTGTAGACGAGTATCTGCGGAATGTGAGCGGCGCCGATTTCGGCGAGCACTGCGTTGACCGCCGCGATCTGGGCGTCGCGCGTGGTGCTGGCTGCATCAACCACGTGCAGCAGCAGATCGGCCTGGATAGCTTCTTCGAGCGTGGCGCGAAAGGCCGCCACCAGCGTGTGCGGCAGCTGGCGAATGAAGCCGACCGTATCGGACAGCACGAGCGCGCCGCCGGAGGGCAGAAATACGCGCCGCGTCGTCGTATCGAGCGTCGCGAACAGCTGGTCGGCGGCGTACGCATGCGCGCGCGTGAGCGAATTGAAGAGCGTGCTCTTGCCCGCGTTGGTGTAACCCACCAGCGACACCGACAGCACGTTGGCACGTTGGCGCGCGCGGCGCTGCACCTGGCGCTGGTTCGCGTGCCGCGCGAGCTTGTCCTTCAAGAGTTTCACGCGCTTGCCGAGCAGCCGGCGGTCGGTTTCGAGCTGCGTCTCACCCGGGCCGCGCAGACCGATACCGCCCTTCTGCCGTTCCAGGTGGGTCCAGCCGCGCACGAGCCGCGTCGCCAGATGCTCGAGCTGGGCGAGCTCGACTTGCAGCTTGCCTTCGTGACTCTGCGCACGTTGCGCGAAGATGTCGAGGATGAGGCTCACGCGGTCGATGACGCGGCAACCGAGTTTCTTTTCGAGGTTGCGCTCCTGCGCGGGCGAAAGCTCATGATTGAAGATGACCAGCCCCGCGCCGGTTTGCGCGAGCAAGGCGGCGATTTCGTCGACCTTGCCGGTACCGGCGAAGAAGGCCGAGTCCGGACGCGCGCGCTTGCCGCGCAAAATGCCGGCGACGCCGATGCGCGCGCTCAATGCGAGTTGCGTGAGCTCGTCGGTCGATTCGGCGTAATCCGTATCGCCGAAATCGAGACTGACGAGCACCGCCTGGGAGTCGCTCCCGGGACGTTCAAACATTCAAAGGATGGGGAACGAAGGTCAGCTGTCGGCCGAATGGTCGATCGCCAGATTGACCGCGCGCGCCGGCACGACGGTCGAGATTGCGTGTTTGTAAACCATCTGCGTGACGGTGTTCTTTAACAGCACGACATATTGGTCGAACGACTCGATCTGGCCCTGCAGCTTGATGCCGTTGACGAGATAGATGGACACCGGTACGTGCTCTTTACGCAGTGCGTTAAGAAACGGGTCTTGTAGCAGCTGCCCTTTCGTGCTCATTGTGGCCCCATCGTTTTTAGTATTGATAACAGCACTCTACTGCATTTCACCGGGGAGCGCCATAGGACGGACGCTCACCGCTTGCCGCGCCGTTTGTCATACGGATTAACCCCTTGCCGGAACTCTATTTTTAGCGGGGTGCCCAGGAGTTCGAACGCGTCGCGGAAGAAATGTTCGAGGTAGCGCCGGTAGCTGTCCGATACGCGGTTGAGCCCCGTGCCGTGGATGATGATGCGCGGCGGATTACTGCCGCCCTGATGGGCGTAGCGCATTTTGGGCCGGAATATGCCGCCGCGCGGCGGCGCCTGACGCGCGATCGCGGCTTCGAGCGCGCGCGTAAGCTTGGGTGTCGGCAGCTTGATCATGGCCGCGCGGTAGGCGCGCTCGACCGCATCGAGCAATGATTTAATGCCGGTTCCGGCCAGCGCCGATATGTAATGTACCGGCGCAAAATCGATAAAATTCAACGTGCGCTCCAGCGAATGCTTGGCGCTTTCGCGCTGCTCGGGGCGCAGACCGTCCCATTTATTGACGGCGACCACCAGCGCGCGGCCCGCTTCCACGATGTATCCCGCGATATGCGCATCCTGGTCGACGATCTGATCGCGCGCATCGAGCACCAGGATCACGACGTTGGCATCCTCGATGGCCTGCAGCGTCTTGATCACGGAAAACTTTTCGATCGCATCGGTGACGTTCGCGCGCCGTCGCACACCCGCGGTGTCGATCAGCGTATAGCGCTGCCCGGCGCGCTCGAAATCGATATAAATGCTGTCGCGCGTGGTACCCGGCTGGTCGAACACGACCACGCGCTCTTCTCCCAGCAGGGAATTGACCAGCGTGGATTTGCCGACATTCGGGCGGCCTACAATCGCGATGCGCGGCCGGGTTTCGGGCGCCGCATCCTCGTCGACCTCTTCGCGCTCGGGGAAGTCGGCGGTGATCAATTCGGCGAGATCCCCCACGCCTTCGCCGTGCGCAGCGGAAATCGCGAGCGGCTCGCCCAGCGCGAGCTCGTGGAATTCAGCGTTGACCGTCGCCGGCTGCATCCCTTCGGCCTTGTTGACCACCAGCCAGATCTTGCGACCGGTGCGGCGCAGTTGCTCCGCGATCGCGCGGTCCTGCGTGGTCACGCCCTGGCGTCCATCGACCAGCAACACGACTGCGTCGGCCTCGTCGATGGCCAGCAGCGTCTGCTGCGCCATAACCTGCATCACCCCCTCGTGCGATACCGGTTCGAGCCCGCCCGTGTCCACGACGATGTATGACTTGTAGCCGACGCGTCCGCGCCCGTAATGCCGGTCGCGCGTCAAACCGGGGATATCGGCGACGATCGCATCGCGGCTGCGCGTGAGCCGGTTGAAAAGCGTCGACTTGCCAACGTTGGGACGGCCGACGATAACGAGGGTCGGAATCACTGTGTGGTTCGCGAAACGCTCGTACTGCCAACGGCGGCGCGCCTAAGCGCTGTCATTGCGGCGCTCACTGAATGGCGATCGCGAATACCCCGCCCTTGACCGTCTGCACGAGTATGCCGTCATTGAGCAGCTGCGGCTGCGCCACGACGGCGCTGCCGTCGGTAGGGATGCGCGCGACGAACGATCCGTCATCGCGCGACACGAAATGCACGTAGCCCTGGAAATCGCCGACGGCTATGTATCGGCCGACGACCACCGGCCCGCTCACATAGCGGCCGTAGAGCTTGTCCTGCTTCCACAAGCTCGCCCCGCCGGTGAGCTCGAACGCAATAAGTGCGCTCTTGTCGTCGGCGATGTAGAGATTTTCGCGATCGTTGGCGAGCCCGGCGATGCTCGAGACGTCACGGCTCCAGTTCGGCGAGCCTTTGATCAGGTCGAAGCATGCCGCGCGGCCCTGGAATGCCACAGCGCAAACCTGCCGCCCATCGGTGACCGGCAGACTCGATACATCGGCGACGCGTTCGAGCTCGGTCGCCCCTTTCGGCAGCGCCACCGTAGCCTCCCAGCCGACGTTACCGCTGTCGGCTGACAGCGCCACGAGCCGCCCGCCCGGAAAGCCAGCGAATATCCCGCCGCGATAGAGCAGCACGCTCACCGCTGTGCGCACGGTCAACGGCGGCAGCGCGCGCTGATAAAGCCATTTGCGTGCGCCGGTCGCGGCATCGAGGCCGAAGATGCGGCCATCACCGGTGCGCGCCACGACGATGTTTTGCGCAATCTGCGGTGCGCTCAGGACTTCGCTGGTGAGTTGCGCTCTCCATAACTGCTTGCCGCTGTTGTCGAGCGCGATAACTTCACCCTTCGAGCTGCCCACCAGCACGAGGTTGCCGTCACTGCCAACGCCGCCCGACAGCGGAATTTTGGCGTCGATGCGGCCAAGCACTTTGCCGGTCGCGGCATCGAGGCGCAGGATCTGCCCGGACGCGCCCGCGACGTAAACCACCGAACCGACGATCGCCGGGCTGAATACGAACCGCGCGCTCGCGCCGACGCTCGCCTGCCACGCGATCTTCGGCGTTGCAGTCGGTTTGAACACGACTAGTTCCGCCGGCTTTTGCACCGGCCCGCTGCCGAACCATTTATCGATGACGTCGCCGGGCGCCGCGCACGCTGCCGCCAGCAGCAGTAGCGCGCCAAGCGCCGCGAGCGTGCGGACGCGATGGGTCATCGCGCCGTGCCGAGCGCGTCGAGCTTGACCTGGATCAGCGCACGGTAACCGCTCTTGCTTTCGCTTTTGTCCAATGCCGTCTGATAGGCGGCGCGGGCCTCCTGAGGCTTGCCTTGAGCGACGAGGATGTCACCTTTTAAATCGGCATACAGCGCTGCGAAAGTTTCGACGTGCGCAGTCTCGGCGAGCTTCAGCGCTTCGTCATATTTCTTTTCGTCGAGCAGCACCGCCCCCAGGCGCAGGCGCGCGATGTCCCGCGTTTCGGCGTCGCGCGCGTTGTCGACGACCCATTGCAGCTGCGTTTTCGCGCCGGCGGAATTGCCGCTGTCGAACGCTGCCTTGGCCGCGGCGAGTGCGGCGAATGCCGCATAACCCGTGCGCTTGTAGCGATCGGTGATGACCGCGGCGATGTCCTGGACCTTCTTCGGATCGTTGGCGCCGGCCGCGCCCTGCAACTGCGTATACAACTCGCCGGCCTCGACGCCCTGCCGGGTCTGGTAATAGCTCCAGCCGCGCATTCCGGCGACCGTCAGCACTGCCGCCGTGGCGAGGAGTATCACGAGATTGCCGTATTGCTTCCACCACGCCTTGATTTCGTCTATCTGTTCCTGCTCTTCCAGATCGTATACGGCCATCATCAACCTCTTTTGCTGTCCATCGTATTTACCATCATCGCCGCCGCGTCAGCCACCGTGCAGCGAGTCTGCTCCACAGTTTCGCGCAGCGGCTTCACGCTCACCTGTTGCGCGGCGATTTCATCGGCGCCGATGATAACCGCGTAACGCGCGCCGCTGCCGTCGGCTTTCTTCATCTGCGATTTGAATCCGGCGCCGCTGCAGTCGAGCACCACCGCCAGGCCGCGATCGCGCATCGTCTCGGCCGCCTGCATCGCATACTGCGCGGCGCCATTGCCGTGATGCGCAATATAGGCGTCGGGGGCGCGGCGGGCGTGGATTTTACTCTCTTCGAGCAGCAACAGCGCACGTTCTACGCCGATGCCGAATCCGCAGCCCGGCGCCGGTTTGCCGCCGAGCTGCTCGAACAAGCCGTCGTAGCGGCCGCCCGAGCAGATTGCGCTCTGCGCGCCCAGCCGGTCGCTCACCCATTCAAAGACCGTCAGGTTGTAGTAATCGAGCCCGCGCACGAGCCGTGGATTGACGGTAAATGGGATGCCAGCCGCGCGCAGTCCCGCCTGCACCGCCTCGAAATTGGCGCGCGATTCGACGCCCAGCGTGTCGAGCAGGCGCGGCGCCGCGTTTACCAATGCCTGCATTTGCGGGTTCTTGCTGTCCAATATGCGCAGCGGGTTCGTGTGCAGGCGGCGCTGCGCGTCGTCGTCGAGCGCCTCCGGATGCGACTCGAAATATTTGATCAGCTGTGCGCGAAACGCGCGCCGCTCCTCCGCGCTGCCGATTGTGTTGATCTGCAGCTGCACACCGTCCAGACCCAGCGCCTGCCACACGCGGCGCGCCATCACCAAGAGCTCGATGTCGACCTCGGCGCCGGCGAGTCCCAGCACTTCCGCGCCGAACGTGTGGTATTGGCGATAGCGCCCTTTCTGCGGGCGCTCGTGGCGGAATAGAGGCCCGCTGTACCACAGGCGTTGCGGCCCGTTATAGAGCAGGTTGTGCTCGATCGCCGCGCGCACCGCCGGCGCCGTGCCCTCGGGACGCAGTGACAGCTGGTCGCCGTTCATCGCGTCAGTGAACGAGTACATTTCCTTTTCGACGATGTCGGTGACCTCGCCGACGCCGCGCACGAATAGCTCCGTGCGCTCCACGATGGGCGTGCGGATATTGCGGTAACCGTAGCGCCGAAACACCTCTCGCACGGTATCTTCGAAAAATTCCCACAGCGGCGACTCGTCCGGCAGGACGTCGTTCATCCCGCGGATGGCCTGGATTTTATTCGACATGAATCTGGCGTTCGGGATTAGTGCGCGCTGGCAGCGGGGCGGGTGGTTGCGCCGTCTGCCGGCGCATAGTGCTCGTGCACGTAGCGCTCTACCAGCGCCTGGAATTCCGCGGCGATGTTGTCGCCTTTCAAGGTCACCGCCTTGGCGCCGTCGATGTACACCGGCGCGACCGGGTTCTCCCCGGATCCGGGCAAGCTGATGCCGATGTTGGCGTGCTTGCTTTCGCCGGGCCCATTGACGACGCAGCCCATGACTGCCACGTGCATGTTTTCGACGCCCGGGTAATGGCCGCGCCAGAGCGGCATCTGCGCACGCAGATACGTCTGGATGTTGTCCGCCAGCTCCTGGAAGAACGTGCTCGTCGTGCGCCCGCAGCCCGGGCAGGCGATGACGAGCGGCGTGAACGAGCGCAGCCCCATCGTCTGCAGGATTTCCTGCGCGACCACGACTTCCCGCGTGCGGTCGCCGCGGGGCTCGGGCGTCAGCGAGACGCGTATCGTGTCACCGATGCCTTCCTGCAGGAGCACGCTCATCGCGGCGGTCGACGCCACAATGCCCTTCGAACCCATGCCCGCTTCGGTGAGGCCAAGATGCAGAGGGTAGTCGCAACGCGCGGCGATGTCGCGATACACCGCGATTAAGTCCTGCACGCCGCTTACCTTGCACGACAGGATGATGCAGTCGCCCGCAAGTCCCAGGGTTTCGGCTTGTCGGGCGCTGTCGAGCGCCGACGCGACGAGCGCCTGGCGCGTCACGACCGCCGCTTCCTGCGGATCCGCGCTGCGCGCGTTGTCGTCCATCATGCGCGCAATCAGCTCGGCGTCGAGGCTGCCCCAGTTGACGCCGATGCGCACCGGCTTCGCGTACTTGCACGCGAACTCGATCATCGTCGCGAACTGCTCGTCGCGCTTGGAGCCGCGGCCGACGTTGCCCGGATTGATGCGCAGCTTGGCGAGCGCTTCGGCGCACGCCGGGTGCTGCGTGAGCAGGCGGTGCCCGTTGAAATGAAAGTCACCGACCAGCGGGACGTCGACACCCTTGGCCGCCAGCCGGTCGCGGATATGCGGCACCGCGGCCGCCGCTTCGGCACTGTTCACGGTGATGCGCACGAGCTCCGAGCCCGCGCGCGCGAGCGCTGCGACCTGCGCGACGGTCGCGTCGATGTCCGCGGTGTCGGTGTTGGTCATCGATTGCACGACGATAGGCGCGCCGCCGCCGACTGCGACGCCGCCGACCACTACGCGGCGCGTGTGCCGCCGCTGCAGGACTCCGTACATAGCCGCTTATTCCAGCGTCAGCCGCGCGACATTGACCTTGGTGTGAGGACCAAGGTTGACCGGCTGTTCGTTGTGGGTGACCTCTACGCCGTTCGCATTCCCGACAATTAATTGCAGCGGCGGCAACCCGCTTACCGTCTGTTCGGTGCCCGGCGCATTGATTCGCGAGAATATTTTGCGTCCGCTGCGATCGCGTATCTCGACCCACGATTCGCGCGCGAATCGCAGGTGCACAGTTTGCTCGCCGGGCCGCGCTGCCGCGCCGGTCGCCGGCGCACTCGTGGCGGCAGCTGCTTCAACCGGCCCTGTCGAGGATGCCGGAGCATCGCCTAAAACCGTTGACGGCAGAACGCCCGGCGGTGGTGTTGCGGTGGTCGACGTATCGGCGACCACTTGCGGCGGCGATTCGACCTGAACCGTCTTGATCCCGGATTCTGACGTGTCCAGGTAATAAAACTCGTACACCGCGAGCGGGATCAACGCCACCGCCACGAGGATTGCATACTTGTACCAGTTCACCCGGCGCGCGATCGGATACGGAATTTCCGCCGAAGGACCGAGGGCGCCGCGCGACAGCGCCGCCGCCGGTGGCTCGCGGTCTGCGCCCTCCAGCAATTCCGCGGGATCGAGCTTGACCAAACGCGCATAGTTGCGGATAAATCCGCGCACGAATACCGGGCTTGGCAGCCGCCGATGGTCGCCTGCCTCGAGCGCTTCGACTTGCCACGGTGACAGTTTTAGGTGCTGGGCGATCTCGGTAATGCTCAGGCCGCGATTCGCCCGCGCGGCCGCGAGCTGCTCGCCTGCCGGTAGCGCTTGCGGCAGCTCCGACTCGGCCGAGAATTCCGCAGTGCTCATTCGTACAGGCCGGACGCCAGCGCGCGTGCCTCGCGCGAGTCGGGGAAGTTCTTGCGCAGCTGGAACCCCAGGCTGCCTTCGGCATTACGATCGCCGATCGCGCGCTCGACCCGCAACGACAGCCACAGAAATTCGGCCGTCGGCTCGACCTCGCGCTGAATGCGCATCAGGTACGATTTGGCTTCGGGATAGCTCTTGCGCTTGTACGCCATGTCCGCGAGCTGCAGCAGCGCCTGCGGTTGCCCCGGCCGCACCTTGAGCGCCTTCTGGAAATAGTCGTCAGCCGCGGTGATATCGCCGGCCTGGCGCGCGCACACACCTGCATTGACCCACGACTTGTCGGGGGTCGGATAGAGCGGGTTGCGCAGCGCGATCAGAAAATACTTGATCGATTCCTGCTCGCGTTTGCGCTGACACAAAAACCAGCCGAAGTTATTGTTGACGTCGGAATCCTGCGGGGCGATGCGCAGTGCACGCTGGAAGTTGGCTTCCGCCGCCCGGTCGTCGCGCAGTTCCATGTACACGAGCCCCAGCACACTGAATGCCGGCGCATAGTTGGGGTCTGCTTTGAGTGCTTCGCCCGCCTCTTGCAGCGACACGCCGTAATTGCCGAGCTCCAGATAGCCTGCCGCGAGTTCCGTGTGGATACGCGCACGCGACATTTCGCCCGTATCGGTGACGGTCTGGGGCGCGTAGCTCGTCGATTCGGAGCCGGTGCCCGCGCAGCCGCACATCCCGAGTATCAAGCCAACAGCAATCACCCGTTCGATCAATCGTGTCATTAGTGCCTCACGCCGTTGCGATTGCAGCGCGCTTTTCGCGGCGCCGCGTCTTGTCCTGCACCTGCCCCGCGAGCTGTCCGCACGCGGCATCGATGTCGTCGCCGCGCGTCCTGCGCACCATCACCGTGAAATCCTTCTGCATCAGCACGTCGCGGAAATTCGCGACCGCCGCGGCGTCCGAGCGCACGTAGCCCGAATCCGGAAACGGGTTGAACGGGATCAGGTTGATCTTCGAGGGCACCGTCTTCAGTAGTTTCGCGAGCTGGCGCGCGTGCTCGGTGCTGTCGTTCACGCCGGCCAGCATCACGTATTCGAACGTGATGAAATCGCGCGGCGCGCGGTCGAGGTAGCGCACGCATGCGGCCAGCAACTCCTTGAGCGGGTATTTCTTGTTGATCGGGACGAGCTCGCTGCGCAGCTCATCGGTGGGCGCGTGCAGCGAAACCGCCAGCGCCACCGGGCACGCATCGCGCAAGCGATCGATCGCCGGGACCAGTCCAGACGTGCTGAGCGTGACACGCCGCCGCGAGAGGCCGTAGGCGTCGTCGTCGAGCATGAGCTGCAGGGCGGCGACGACGTTGTCGAAATTCGCGAGCGGCTCGCCCATGCCCATCATGACGACATTGGTGACGGGACGCGGCGTCTCGACGCTGCGTCCGAGCTGGCGATTGGCGAGCCACAGCTGGCCGATGATTTCGGCGACCGTCAGGTTGCGGTTGAAGCCTTGCCGGCCGGTCGAACAGAACGTGCATGCGAGCGCGCAACCGGCCTGCGACGAGACGCACAGCGTGCCGCGATTGCGCTCGGGAATGAACACTGTCTCGATGGCGTTGCCCGTGCCCACATTGAGCAGCCACTTGCGCGTGCCGTCGGCGGCAGTCGTGTCGCGCACCACGTCGGGCGCGCGAATGACGGCGAGCTTTTTCATCTCCTCGCGCGATGCTTTGGAGATATCCGTCATCGCGTCGAAATCGTCGGCGCCGGACTGATGGATCCAGCGCATCAGCTGGCGCGCGCGAAACGGCTTCTCGCCCAGTCCCGCACAAAACTGCGCGAACCCGGTGCGTTCAAAGTCGAGCAGGTTGACGGTCATGGCCGCGGAAATTAACGCGAATAAATATTGAGCGAAGGGAAGAAGTAGGCGATCTCGACGCCGGCTGTTTCGGTGCCGTCCGAACCATGCACCGCATTGGCGTCGATGCTTTGCGCAAAATCGGCGCGGATCGTTCCTTTGGCCGCCTTCTTCGGGTCGGTGGCGCCCATCAGGTCGCGGTTCTTCTGGATCGCGTTCTCGCCCTCGAGCACTTGCACGACGACGGGGCCCGAAATCATGAAATCGACCAGGTCCTTGAAAAACGGACGAGCGCGATGCACGGCGTAAAACCCCTCCGCATCCTCCCGCGACAACCGCAGCATGCGCGCCGCGACGATCTTGAGGCCGGCGCCTTCGAAGCGCGCCATGATTTGACCGATCACGTTGTTGGCGACTGCATCGGGCTTGATGATAGAAAGCGTACGTTCTACTGCCATGCATCTTCCTTTGTGTCTGAATTTTAAGGCTAATTCG
>Ga0207648_10003859_pt1 | contig 15655 bp, 13 predicted proteins | sample KBSMisM32_FD_184310 | JGI IMG/M metagenome (GOLD analysis project Ga0207648, IMG submission 184310) | Miscanthus rhizosphere microbial communities from Kellogg Biological Station, Michigan, USA - KBS Miscanthus M3-2 (SPAdes) (version 2) | ecosystem: Host-associated > Plants > Roots >...
AAGGTCGAGGGCAGGGGCGTGAAGATGCCGGCCTCGAGCGACAGCTGCGTGAGTTCCGCGACCGACTGGACGCCCAGTTTCGTCGTCACCGCGGTGCGATGCAGCTTCACGGTCCGCTCATGGATGCCAAGATCGGCGGCAATCTGTTTATTGAGCTGGCCCCGCACGACATGAGACAGCACTTCGAGCTCCCGCGCGGTGAGCGTGTCGAAACGCGCGCGGACCTCGCGCAGACGGGCCTGCTCTGCGCGGTCGCGTGCATCGCGCGCGAGGGCGCGCTTCACCGCGTCGAGCAGGTGTTCCTTCGGTGCACGCTTTTCCAGAAAATCCACCGCCCCCGCACGCATCGCACGCACCGTCGACGGAATGTCCCCGTGGCCCGTGAGGAAGAGGATCGGCAGCGGGTTCCGAGTCCGTGCGAGTGCGGCTTGAAGATCCAGTCCATTCATTCCTGGCATCTGGATATCCAGGAAAAGCAGATCCACTTCATTTTTCTGAAGGTACTTGAATGTTTCCAGTGAATCTGCGCACTGTCCACAGAGCTCAAGATCATCAAGCCGGTTTATATAAGATGCCAGCAATTCCCTTGCTGGCGGTTCATCATCAGCCAACAGGCATTTTATTTTCATACTGGTAACTTTTTAATTTCAGGATTACAAGGTAAGAGTTGTTCTCCGAGAAAAAGCTCAATTCATGCCTGCCGGGGAATAAGATAGCCAGTCGACGCCGAACATTCTCCAGTCCAATGCCTGAGCGACCATTTTCTTTTTTGTTATCACTGCAAAAACTGTTTTCCAGCTTGATCGTCACCCAATCCCGCTGCGTATTGATATCCATTCTTATCCACGCTGTTTCCGGGCCCGGCTGACTACCATGCTTAAAGCAGTTCTCCACCAGTGGCATCAATAACAGGGGGCATATACTAAACCCTTCCAATGAATCATAAATATTAATGGAGACATCCAGCTTTTCCCCATACCGTATCTTTTCCAGTTCTATATAATTGAAAATATAATCGAGTTCTTTGGTCAGGGGGATGCTGACGCTTTTACTATCATATAAATTATAATCCAGGAAAGAGGAGAGCCTGTAAATAAGGTGGGGTGTTTGAGGGTGCTGCCTTAGTGATAAGGAATAAATATTATTCAGGGTATTAAATATAAAATGGGGATGTACCTGCGCCTTCAATAATTCCAGTTCAGATTGGAGCTTATCCTGCTGCAAGGCCAGTGCGATTCGTTGCTGCTGGTACCAGGCCTTGATAAAATAAAAAAGGGCATAAAGAGCTACTATCAGGTAATTATAAACGCCTTCAATAAGCAATTTGGGCCAGAATAACAGGGGAGAATTAGCCTGGGCGCCCGGATAATAATGCGGATACGTGTAATAATAATTAAAAGACCGTCTTGCCAGTATAAAAACAAACATACTTGCAGCCAGACTTATCCAGAAAAGCTGTTTCCTGTTCTTCATATATAGCTGTTTTATCAGCACATGAACAGTAAACAGGGCAGAAAGCAGGGTTAGCGGAACGATCACAGAGGCATTGATGAAATAACGACGATATTCATCAGCTACTGCTGCGTTACCTATCCACTCATAAAGGAAATACAGAAGCCAGAATTGTATATTGAACCAAAGCTCTTTACGCTGTGTATACATCAGTACAAATAAGGGACAATCTAGCCAAAGGGAGGGGGAAGCTGTTAAATTTTATCCAAACGGCATCAGAATCTCGTCAAACGGTCCCGATAAATATCGGGACAAATCACCCATACAGGCAGGTTCATCCTATAAACAACCTGTTTCACGTAGTTTTTATTTTTTCACCTAAGTCCTGGTATAATATTGCATAGCTGATTGCTGTGCCATTATAACTTACCTCTCGGAATGGTAGTGTTTCAATTACCATTGTCTCTTATAATTTACCCGGCAATTGAAGACCAGAATTGCACCACTGTACCTTAAATACCCTTTATGTCTTCATCCACGTATATTCTGAATCTCAAACAAGTTGGGCTTGACGATATTGAAATTGCAGGAGGCAAGAATGCTTCCCTGGGAGAGATGATCAATAATCTTTCTCAATTAGGAATTCGTATTCCTGGTGGATTTGTAATAACGGTTGATGCCTACCGGAAATTTATCGAAGTCAATAAACTGGATGAGGAAATTCACCGCTACATTGATTCCATTGATTTCAACAATGTAGAATCTTTGCGAAGGGCCGGCCTGCAGATAAGACAGTTGATCCGCAATAGTAAATTTCCTCCTGAGTTAAGTTCTGTGATCATTGAACAATACAAATTGCTATCTGCTGAATACGGTCAACCAGATACAGATGTTGCTGTACGTTCCTCCGCTACTGCAGAGGATCTGCCGGATGCAAGTTTTGCAGGACAGCAGGAAACTTATTTGAATGTGCGTGGCCCGGCAGCTTTGATGGATGCTGTGAGGAACTGTTTTGCTTCTCTTTTTACAGACAGGGCAATTAGTTATCGCCATAGCTTTAAATATGATCATTTCAAACTGGGATTATCTGTTTGCGTGCAGAAAATGGTGCGCTCGGACCTGGGTTCTTCCGGGGTGGCTTTTTCCCTGGATACAGAATCAGGGTTCAAAGATGTGGTAGTGATCAATGGCTCTTATGGGCTGGGGGAAATGGTTGTACAGGGGGCTGTATCACCTGATGAGTTCATTGTGTTCAAGCCCAAATTAAAAGGGCAATTCAGGCCTATCATTGAGAAGAAACTGGGAGTAAAGGACAAGATGATGGTTTATGGAGATGATCCGGATGAGCGGGTAAAGGTCATCTCAACTGATAAATCTACCCAATATCGGTTTTGTTTAAACGATGAAAGGGTGATGGAATTGGCCAAATGGGTGATACAGATTGAAGAATACTACAGTAATCGAAAAGGAAAATGGTGCCCAATGGATGTGGAGTGGGCAGTTGATGGATTATCAGGCTTACTTTTCATTGTGCAGGCAAGACCTGAGACCATCCATTCAAGGAAGAGTACCACTACTATTACCTCATATTCAATGAAACAGGGCCAGGCGAAGCCGGTTTTATTAAAAGGCATTGCAGTAGGGGATAAGATCGCGAGTGGGCAGGTCAATATCATGCATTCACTGGATATACGGGTTGCGGATGCGCATGGCTTCAACGCCGGAGATGTGCTGGTAACAGATATGACTGATCCGGATTGGGAGCCAATCATGAAAAAGGCATCCGCTATTATTACTAATAAAGGTGGCCGTACCTGCCATGCAGCCATTGTTGCCCGTGAAATGGGAGTGCCTGCTATTGTAGGTTGTGGCAAAGCAACTGAACTGCTGACAAGTGGGCAAACAGTTACTGCCAGTTGTGCTGAAGGAGATGAGGGTATTATTTATGAAGGTGTATTGGAGTATGAGAAGATAGAGACCAGGCTGGATGAACTTCCCAGGATCAATACGCCCCTGATGTTGAATGTTGGTTCACCGGCAATGGCATTCAATTATGCGCATCTGCCTAATAAAGGAGTTGGACTGGCAAGAGAAGAATTTATTATCAATAATTATATCCAGGTTCATCCAATGGCATTGTTGAAACATCAGTCGCTGGATGACAAAGATCTTTCATTGGCCATTACCCGAATGATACGGGGATACAGCAATGAAGAAGAATATTTCATTAGTAAGCTCGGGTTTGGTATTGCGCGTATTGCGGCATCCTTCTATCCTCATAAAGTAATTGTGCGGTTCTCTGATTTCAAAAGCAATGAATATTTCAACCTGCTTGGTGGAAAATATTTCGAGCCGAAGGAGGAGAATCCCATGATCGGATGGAGAGGAGCTTCCCGATATTATTCACCGGATTATAAGGAGGCCTTTGGATTGGAATGCAGGGCAATAAAAAGGGTGAGAGAAGAAATGGGATTGGAGAATGTGGTGGTGATGATACCATTTTGCCGTACCGTCACTGAATTATTGAAAGTAAAAGAAGTGATGAAAGAATTTGGATTGGTACAGGGCGAGAAGGGTTTGGAGATATACCTGATGGCAGAGCTTCCTTCCAATATTATTATGGCGAAGGAATTTGCTAAACATATTGATGGATTCTCCATTGGTTCCAATGATCTTACGCAACTGACGCTGGGGCTGGATAGAGATTCATCCCTGGTAGCGCATATTTATGATGAAAGAAATGAAGCGGTGAAAACGATGATCAGTATGTTGATCGATGCAGCTAAACAGGCAAAGGTGAAAGTAGGAATCTGTGGCCAGGGTCCCAGTGATTTTCCAGATTTCACCAAATTCCTGGTAGAGAATGGAATTGATAGCATTTCAGTAACACCGGATTCAGTTATAAAAACGATAAATGCCATTCATACTGTGGAGAGGAGATCAATTGCTTTTTGAATAGATATTTAGACGTTCTCACGGGCAAGTTTCGATTATAGCGAGTGAAAGGGCCTGCCTCGCGTAGGTCCTTTCCATTTAAACATTATTGCTGGGGAATCACTACTCACAAGGTAAATCCAATTTCCTTGGAAAACGTAAAAGTCAGGGTAAGAACAGGGTATAAACCCTTCCTTACCTTGACTTTTTTGTTGTTGATTTTAGAGATTGAGATCGGGATTAGTAAGAGGGAGTATCAAATCATCCAATGGAGTCCCCTGCAGCTCAGTATAAATTATGCCCCTTGAAGTAGCGATAACAATATTATTGAGCCAGAGATCCAATTCTTTTTCAATTTCAAAAGTGTTGCGGGATTTGAGCGAGATATAATTATCAAGCCCATCAATTGTAAAATTAAATTCGTATCCAAATTCAGCCAGCTTATTTACTTCACCGGATAGTAATTGAATGTCGGCAGATTTGATAAGAGACTCGACAGACCGGTCAATCAGCGTATCGATAGAAATATTAAAGCGGGTTTCACCGAGAGACAGGATAATCCCACCGGCGAAATGAAAGTTCCGCTGAAATCTTACAATGCGGGTTAACGAAGTAATCCTGTGCAAGACAGCAGAATCAGATTGAATGGCAAGCTCCATAATCTGTGTGCTTTAAAAATCTAATCTGGGCTAATGGATATATATCCTGGTGTAGTAGCCAGGTACGAGTTATGACATTGTGCTCGGTTCAGCATTATGTTTTGCAGTGAGCGACATAGAAAATCCCTGACCTCTGGCTATGTCATGATTTTTTCCGTAGTGAAAGAAGCTGATGTTCAGTTTGGATTCAATTTCAAAAAGGGTATCGAGTGTGAAATTGTGACGACCACTCAACCACTTTGTGATTTCAGGCCTGTGCCTGTTCATGAGTTTAGCAAATTTGCTTTGCGAGATCTCTCTGCGGCGAAGTTCTTCGCGCATGATGGCAGCCAATGCCATTTTCTTTTCAGAGAATTTTTCCTGTTTCTTGCTTACTAAAGCTGCTTCCATGTTTTTGATTTAAGGTTTAATTTTTTGGATTTACAAGCGACATGGTTTTTAAGGACAAGTGCGTTTGAACATAGGCAGGTAAATAAAAAATTACCAGATCATACTTACGAGTTACTGATAAGGTAGCTTTGTAGTTACAACTAATACTGGGAGAACAGGTGTTTGGACTAAATCACAATCAATTATTTTTGAAACCCTTAGAGCGAAGGATTACATAAATCAAAATTGTAATATTTTACAAATTGCGGATTTGTGCGAGGGAATTTATAGTAGACTGAATCAAAAAGAGTTGCCCGAATGCGAATCAGAGCGTGGGAGAGGTTTTTACATCCCAGGTGACCTTGATTTCATGTTTGGTGGCATATTTTTTTCCGGCATCAGTAAGTGCGTCAAACAGCTGGCTAAACCGGTTTCCATACTTATCCCAGATGGATTGCTGGTAACTGGCGATTTCCTCTTTTGCTGCCCCGGAGTCATATAATTTGGCCAGTTGAACGTATTCGGTTTTAAATACCGGTAACACAAATTCATGCAGTGCAATGGAGGCTTCCAGGATACCACGTGAGTCATCGGTTTCCCTAAGATCCTTTACATCCTTCAGGTGATCTTCTACGATTTTGATCTTCTCTTCAATGATCTCGCTGCGTTTCATTGGTCTTGTTTGATCTTTGGTTCCTTCCAGCAGTGTTACGGATGGATTTGCCATTTCATATTCAAGCCTTCCTCCAAAATCACTGATCATATTGATGCTCAGAACGGCAACGTCAAAATATCGTTGTGGCTTTGGATTACAGGAGATAGTTAACAGACTGATGCAGGAGGCTACCAGGAATAAATACTTGCTCATCATTGGTGGATTTGAAGATTGGCCGAAGGTAACACATCTAAAAAACCAGGCAAATCATCAAACGTAAACAGTAATTATTCTGAGCGAATGGAGATTTTTTCTGTGTAGATCAGCCTTCTGAGGTTTTCCCAAGCTGGCCATCATTACCGAGGTCCAGGGGATTTTCATCCGGAGTATTCATATCTACCACCATACCTTTTACATTATAAAGCTCCCAGTTCATACGATCACATATTTCCAGCCAAAGTTTATGGTAATAAACATGCGCCCTGCTTTCTTTGATCTGGTGGAATATGGATTCCTTGGTTGCGGTGATCAGTTCAATTTCCGAATAGAAGGGGATATAGTGATGCAGTGTGCGTGGGTCTTCATGGCTGCGATTTTCCAGGTAAGTACGGTGAAGGTTTTTGTGTGTCTGCACCATATTATAAAAGGTCAGCACCTTGTTTAGAATATTGGAATTCTGCTGAAGTGAATCCATCAGCATATTGTTACAATAGATGGATAGCGGCGCAGGCACAGTTGGAACCAGCACAAGGTCTGCAGCAAAAAAGATATTATCGTGAAGCATGAAGCGTCCGGGAGAACAATCCATTATGCACACATCATAATCATCTTCCACTTCTTTCAGGGAGATATTGATCAGTTCATGATTGGCGAAATTCATGGTCGTAACCCTTGATGCATGATTCATGAACTGGTCAGTGAAATGTGCATCATTGCTGATCACATCTATCTGGTAAGAATCTGTTGAATGGATCACATCATAGATAGTGATGTATTTATCAAATAGCCTTCCATGGGTATGATTGTTCTTATTCTGCTGATCAAAGAAGAAACTGCTGCCTCCCTGCGGGTCCAGGTCCCAAAGCAGTACACTAAGTCCGCTTTTAGCCAGGAAACAGGCCAGGTTAACAGAAGTGGTGGTTTTTCCGACGCCTCCCTTGATGTTATATACGGCTATTTTTTTCAACACTTGAAACTATCTACAAAAGCTCAATCGGAAGAAGGAAACGATCAAATATTGTGGTCCGAGAGGGCTTTTAGTTAACCGGGATAAGTAAAACTCCCGCGCTGTATCGGAAGGCTTCGCACCAGAAATATGGAAAACCATTTCCATTGAGAAAGAGAGAAAGGATATTGGGAAAAGGGATCATGCAGGTACCTATTGTTGCTATGTTGCTTGTCGGGCTGTTATTCGTTGCTTCAGGATTGCAATTAGGACTTTATTCCTTGCTTGTTTCTTGCTTGCTTCTGGCTTCATTTACGCTTAAAAACCCCGATTTTAAGCAAGAAGCAAGCAAGGAACAAGCAAGGAACAAGCAACAAACAGGGTGTTTTTAGCCAGCAGGAAGCAAGGAAGAAGCAGGAAGTTAGCAAGCGCTATTGATAATCACTAGATTATCAATTTGACGCCCGTTGATCTACCTGACCTTGGCTGAAAAATGAACTGGTACAGGCATTTGAGTATATTAAAAGGTTGAAATCCATGCAATTAGCACCCAGGGCAATATTATGAAGGCTGGCAAAATGAAATCGATTAGAAAAAGTTATCCTGGTTTACTTTTTTCGAACTACTATTTATCTAAAATGTCCTCAATAAAGTTTTCAAGTGTATCATTTAAATCTACCGGGTTTTCAATCATCGGGAAATGGGAAGATCCCTTTATAATTTTAAGCTGGTAATTATCTTTCAGCGTTTTTTCAAGACTCGCTTCATTGGTAGGTTGATAATCCGTATTTACAAGGTAAATTCTTTTGTTTAGCTTGCTAAGCAGGGTTTCTTCTTTCTGCGGAAAATGAAAAAAATCTTCATTCATGGGTATGCCTACTTTGGGGCTGATCGATTTAAAATCCCCAACAACCCTTTCAGTGATGGATTTATCTGTTTTTTCAGTTAGTAAGGTGTTCTTTGCATAAGCCACATTTGTATTGACAAAATTATTTCGTAGATCATTCATTATTTGGTTGATTACTTCATCAGGCAATGCTGCGCCAACATTCTTAAAATAGTCTATTCCAATCAGGCCAATGATGTTATTGCCACTTTTTTCATTTGTTGTAAGCATGATATCTCCGCCAATGGAATGACCAATCAGGATAACATTTTTCAACTCCAGTTTATTGATCATGGCAGCGATGGTTTGACCAAATTTTTCAATTGTAAAATCGTCCCCATTAAAAGTGGATTTGCCATGACCGGCGAGGTCTACCGCAATAACCCTGTAACGAGGTGAAAAATGATATAATTGCGTCTGCCAATAATCTTTATTTATAAAAGATCCGTGAATAAAAAACAGGGTGGGCTCACCGGTGAGATTATCGTAATAGGAAATTACGTCCTTTGCAATGGTAATTTCTTTCTCCTGGATTTTTTGTGTAGCTATCATTTTGATTTAGGGTTAATTAAGCGGAGGGCAGTATCCATGATTTGGACCAAAATGCATACCAGATTCTGGATGCATAATTCCCCCCTGAAATTGTCAGACTTACCACCCTCCTGGTAAGGGTTTCTATTGCAATTTTGTCTTGCTGATCTGGCTAACGAGAGCCCACTGTATTCCCGGGAATATAAATCAGGCTCCGTTTTGGCAACTTTTGTTCTGAAGCAGGAAGTTAACTTGGACATCCCTGGAAGCCAGGAATACACTGACCGGATCAAAGCAAATTAAGTAACAATTAAACCATTTTTCCGTAATAATTAAACTAATAACAATGGCCCAGCAAATTTTCATTAACCTGCCAATTAAGGATTTAAAAAAATCAATGGCATTTTACGAAGCGATCGGCTTTAAGAACAATCCCCAGTTTACAGATGAAACAGCAGCAGCTATGGCGCTTAGCGAGAATATTATAGTGATGTTGCTGACCTATACTAAGTTCAAAGAGTTTACACCCAAGGAGATTATTGATGGAAAGAAAACAGCAGGTGTGCTCAATTCGGTTTCATTCCCCGGCAATGCTGAAATGAATGATTTTGTAAACAAGGCATTGAAAGCCGGAGGTAAAGAGTATCGTGATCCCCAGGATTTTGGTTTCATGCAGCTACGCTGTTTTGAAGACCTTGATGGTCACAACTGGGAAGCGTTTTATATGGATGTATCGAAATTTCCGAAGCAATAAGCGCATGTAGTCGGTGGCCTTAGCCAAATGATTGGTTATACTACAGGTTGGTAACTGGTTGGCAAGGGTACTGTAAATGGAATGATTTATCCCGTAATAGGGGTAAATCATTTTTTTGTAGTGGGTTGAAGGTATAAGGAGGTTTAAATCCTGTATATTTATAACGAACCGAATACAGGCACAGGTTTGAAATATGGCTTCCAAAAAAAACGATCAGAACTATCACTCACATGCAAAAGGGTTGTTTAATAAATACCCTGCTTTGACTTATGTGATAAAGCAGATCGTTTATTGGATAATGGCTTATGTATTTCTTGCGATTATTTCCTACCTCTTATTAATGACGGCAGGCCAGGCTAAAACCAATCTGCTTGCCAATTTGATCATAGCTCTGTATCTCGGCTTTTTTAATGGAATTGCAACCGGCCTGGCAGACCGGCTTTTTGAAAAACGATTATTCTACAACAAGTCATTGGGCATTATATTTCTTGGGAAAGTGGTGATCAATTTTATCGTTTTTGTAATACTGATAAGTTTTGTTCGGTATACCATCTATCCCTATTTGCTGGAAAGATTTTTTAATGATAATAATCCAATAACTCTTGAGCGTGCCTGGACTTTTTTTTTCAACTTTCTGTTGATCTATAATATAGTCGCCGGTTTATTGATCAGTTTTATCAACCAGGTAAATCGAAAATTTGGACCGGGTGTGTTGTTGCCGTTATTACTTGGCAGGTATCGGACGCCGAAAGAAGAGGAGCGGATATTCCTGTTCATGGACCTAAAGGCGTCTACATCTATAGCAGAAGAAATGGGGCATTTAAAGTACAGTTCCTTTATCCGGGATAGTTTTATGGATATCAATACCCTGGTCTTCCGGTTTAATGCCCAGATCTATCAGTATGTAGGGGATGAGATTGTTTTGACCTGGAGTGCCAATAAAGATCATTATTCGATTTCTTCAATAGAATTTTTCTATGCCTGTCAATCCAGGTTCCAGGTAAGAACACCCTATTACCTCAAGCGTTATGGTTACGTTCCAAAATTCAAAGCGGGATTACATAAAGGGCCAGTTACGGCAGTGGAGGTAGGGGATATTAAACGTGATATTGCTTATCATGGTGATACTCTCAATACTGCTTCAAGGATACAAAGCATGTGTAATGAATTGGGAAAGGAGTTCCTGTCTTCAATGGAATTTCTTAAAAGCGGTAGAGCTGCCGGGTATTATTCTATTGAATCACAGGGAATGGTTGAATTGAAGGGTAGGAGTCAGCCGATTGAGATAGCCTGTATATCCAGGAAAAAAAAGGGTAGTAATTAGATTTTTAACCTGTTTCAGTTTTAAAAAATAGCCCTGGCTTGCCAGGGCTATCATATAATAGAGAAAGATCTGTACTGAATTGTTCAATAGTTATTTTTTAGTCGTGTCTGCAGCTGCTTTTTGAGTAGGCTCCATCGGCATAGGCGCGGACTTTTGCATCATCTTCATCATATCGCCCATGGACATGAAGCTCCAATGTTCAGTAATTTTTCCATCGGCATTGTGTTTGCATACTTCGATTGTTTCCATATTTCCGTGTTCCCCTGCTTTCATTCCCATCATTGGATCATCTGTTTTTGCAGTCCAGCTTTGTTTCATCCATACCATTGAATAGTCATCATCTCCGAGTGATTTAACTACTTCATTTTTTACATCACTCATCATGCCCATATACTGGGTGAACATTGTCTTTAAATTGTCCAGTCCCTTAATATCTCCCTGGGGACCTGCATGGTCTACCGCGTCAGTCGCGATATAATCGCCGAGCTTGCTTATATCTCCGGTTTCGAACATTTTTCCTACTGCTTCGCTATTGGAAATATTTTTTTGGGCTTTTTCGCTTGTGCCCACGGCGCCGCCGCAGGATAACAGGTAACATGTACTGGCAGCTAATAAAATGAATGCTAGCTTTTTCATTTAATTTGATTTTAGGTTTAAAAAAATTACAGTTACAATTCAAAAGGAGGGTAGAAAAAAAAGGGGATACGGAATGAGTATCAGAATGGGCCGTAAAGCTATACTTTTTATATTAAATATGACAACTGGTAATTTTTTCATTGAGGGCTGACAGGAGCTACACAATTATAATGCCAGCAGATCCAAATATTTGAAATTGAGTACAGTTCCAAAATTAGCTGCAAGACCAGCTGCTCCTGTTAATATAAAAAACCGAAGCATTTGCTTCGGTTTGCCTGGGATATAGGGTAATGGTATAGTTTATCTTTTGATTACCAGTTTTCGAATGACCTCTTTATCTCCTTTTTTCATCTGGATAAAGTAGATTCCATTACTCAATTTGCCAGAAGGAATAACTAAGGTGTTTTTTCCTACTGTCAGGATCACACTTTGCTGAAGGATTGTTGCTGCATCCATACTTAAAAGATTTATTGTTGCATTAATGGGTTCTTCGCTGTACATGTACAGGGTTAATTTATCATTTTTTAAGGGGTTGGGGTATACTTCCAATTCACTTGTGTTAGCAGGCTGATCGATTGTGGAACTGATCTCTTCGACCGGTGCAATGAAACGGGCAGCGGTTCCACCAAACAGGTTAGTGATCTCGGTTGCACTTAATGCCCGGTTATATAGATACACTTCATCGATCTTTCCGCCTGTATTGGTGCCGGCATTTCCCCGGCCAATTGCCTTGGGAATGAATGATCCGCTATAAGTGCCGGATGCATTTAATACACCATCGATATAAATGGATATGGTAGAACCAGAGCGACGAATGGTAAAATGCTTCCAGGTTCCAGCGGACAAGGTTTGAGTGGCCTGCACCGCTGTTGAAGATCCCGTATAGAAACGGATCTTCCCGGAACTGAAATCAATACACTGCCCGGTACCTTCCTGGCCGATCAGGGCATCCGCGCTGCTGATAGTGCCGGTTAGATTCACCCACCCAGCAAGAGTAAAGTTGCCAGTTAAAGTCTTATTTGGAATATTTACCCAGCTACCCGAGCCGTTCAGGTTAACTCCATTATTTATTTTACCAGTAGTAAAGGAGGCACCACCTGTTAGTGTACCGGTATTGCCATTACCAGAGCGATCAGCAACACTGGTGCCGCTGGTTTCATCAAAGCTCCAGTAGGCAATCAGGCCATTGCCGATGGTAGTAGCATTTACCGCAGAGCTTTGAGCCGAGTTATTGCCAGCCGCATCTTTAGCTCTGACAGTAAAACTATAAGCCGTTCCAGCCACAAGTCCGGTAACGTTATAAGAGGTTGTAGAGGAATTGCCGATAGAGCTTCCATTGCGGAAAATCTCATATCCAGTAACTCCTTTATTGTCTGTAGAGGCATTCCAGTTTAATGTTAATGTTGTAAAAGAAATATTGGATGTTGTTAAACTCGTTGGTACTGTTGGTGACTGTGTATCCACAGGACGGTTATCCAATGTTGTGATACTCTGGGGTGGCAATTGAATGGTTCCGGAAGCATTCATGATTCCGGCATTGATACAATCCTCTGTAGCTGAGGTACGATAGATGTTATACTGAGAAGGGATTGATTCTCCTGTAACATTGAGACTAATAGTTTTTGCAGCAGTTCCATTATTGATCAGCACAATTGTAGTTGAGCTATCCGTAGCATGATTAAATGCCAGGGGGAGTATTTCCGGATCGGAGGAAGTAGCATCTACACTTACAGCACCCGGACGAACATAGCGATAATAATTCTTCAAAGCATAACCGAGTTTGGTTGGAACATTATTCACGATCATCGCATCTGCCATATACCAATATACCCATCCTGTAACCCGTCCAAATTTCAATGCCAGGTAAAGTGCGCGACTCATATTAAAACCGAGAGTATATCCGGTATCACCAGAGGATGTTTCAGTCATCCAGATCGATTTTCCGTGAGCCACGGTTATATTGTTATACAAGTTGGTCCAGCCAGCTGCGCTACCATAATCCGGTGTTACACCATCTACATAGCTATGTACTGCATAGATATCCAGGTAAGGTTTTACCGTTGAATCGTTTAATATCTCATTTACGTATTGCGTCTGGATACCCCATGACCATTCAGCCATATGTTCCGGACCAAAGAACTTTGTAGTTAATCCTTCTGCCTCGAAACGTTGTGCCACAATCTTTAAGATATCGGCATATTCAGCCGGTTTTACTACTGTTGCTTCAAATGGATTAGCGAACCAGGGTTCATTTTGAATACTGATCCCATACAGATCCACACCTGTTTGTTGTTTTAATGTTTTTACATAAGCAACCAGGTATTCCGCGAATTCTGAATAATAGATTGGGTTGAGACTACCTCCGCAGGGTTTTCTTGCTGGCGAACCAATAGCACAGTTGTTACAGTTATAGCACTGGGAGGGTATTCTTGTAGAATCAGTGAATAATTTCATCCACAGAGGAGGAGTCCAGACGGTTCCAATGATCCTGGAACCCTTTGCTGCGAGTGCAGAGATAAAAGGAAACTGTTTTCCATTATCACTGGTAGGCCCAAAGTTAAAACCAGCCCAGTTGAAGGTATTTGGATTGGAATCATCATTGGCCTGTTCTCCATCCCAGTAGATCTGGGTTCTGAAGATATTGACACCGAGGTTATCTATTGTCTGGTTAAGGTATTCAGCATCATAATACGGGCCGGAATCCCACCACACTTTTTTTGGACCAAACCCACCAAATCCTTCGATAGTCTGGTATTGCACAGATTTATCAACTGAAATTGTTTGTGCAAAGGTTTGGAGATAAATGGCAAAAAGCAGGATAAGGGTAGCAATGAGAGAAAGGTAGAAATGTGTAGAATTTCTGATTTTCATAGATTAGATTTTAGCATGCTCAATGTAGTCCAGGGTAGCTGGTAAAGCAATATTTTTCGCTGAAATGAAAAGGAAATGGTGGATTTTCAGGGAAGTTCCCTTCGGGAGGATCGAAATTTTGATTTGCGAGGTTTGATTATCAATAGTTTGTAATACTAATTACAGCCCGGTAATTTAAAAAAGCATGAGATAAACTGAAGATTGGCCCAGGGGGAAATCAAACCACTGCTGAATTTTAAAACGAAATTTTTTCAGATGCCATTTAATATAGAAGTTTGATACCCCAACCTAATCAGACGTTTATGATATACCTGATGAAAAGGATAAACTTCTATCTCAGTTTAAACAATAATTTTAGTCGTCATCAATTATAAAAATTAAACCTAAACTAGTCTATTATGAAAAAATCAAACATTGGAAGAGGATTGTTGATGTTGCTATTGGTTTCTTTCTGCGTTTTTGGATTCCAATCTCCAAAAAAGGCTGAAGCTGGAAAATCAGTCCAGGCTGCCAAACCAGGCAAATTTGCATACATAGAACCTTCCGATATGGTACAGGGTGGGTATTATTATTATTGGGATCATGGTAGTGGTGCAATGGTTGCCCAATATGACAGAACAGAAAATGGTACTATTTATAATTATTACTCCATTACTCCCGCGCAGTTGTTATATCAGGTAAATTCCACAATCTCTACAGATGATGCAGGGAATATTCAGGTGGCCAGTCTCTTACAGATAGCTCAGCTATTGCGGTGCATACTTGCCGGCCTCTACGTTCCTTAAGAAATTAAAAGCTCCAGTAATTGGAGCTTTTTTCTTTATGCCCCGCGGATGGGCTCCCCAGTTACAGCCTTTAGATGGAAGATTTTATTGAAATTCAGGGGCTTAACTCCCTGAATAATATAAAATAGATAATATTGCGTATGAAATTTTTGATCTCCGCAATAGCTATCTTTTTGTTCGTTTGCCTGGGGCTTTTGATGACAGGGCCAGGATGTTCTCACCCGGATAAATCCGTTAGGGATTCGCTTGCTTATTTGAATTCTCCTGTAGTTTCTCCGCGGGATGCCATCGATAAAATGCACATAGAGGAAGGATTTATAGTAAGGCTGGTGGCATCTGAGCCATTGGTAACAGCGCCGGTTGCGATCAATTTTGATAAGCAGGGCCGTATCTGGGTAGTGCAGATGAATGATTATATGCCGGATACTTTAGGTACCGGTGAAGAAAAACCGACCGGTAAGATTGTTATCTTAAGCGATAAGGATGGAGATGGCGTAATGGATGACCGCAAGGTATTTTTGGATTCCCTGGTTCTGCCCCGAGCTATTTGCCTTATTGAAGATGGAATACTGGTTGCAGAACCGCCTTCGCTCTGGTATTATACCATAGAGAACGATAAGCCTGTCAAAAAGAC